>UMJZ01009632.1_pt1 | contig 11900 bp, 8 predicted proteins | sample 1966181 | NCBI WGS metagenome assembly UMJZ01 (sample SAMEA4836163, study PRJEB28245) | human gut metagenome | biome: gut microbiome; material: fecal sample | place: Denmark | collected 2008 | reverse complement strand
CGCCCGCCGACCTTCCGACGAGCGCGTTTATACTATTTGGGGCTCTACTCCCGAATTCAGTGCAGGACTTGCTGGACACCACAGTTATCACATTTACACAAATGAGGCGGTCAGCCGCCGAGTTGTGCGGTGTTGCTTTAAATTACTTCTTATTCTTCTGCTCCACCATCGCCTTGACCTTCAGCGGCAGACCGAGCAGGTTGATGAAGCCCGCAGAATCCTTGTGGCTGTACAGGTCGTGGCTGTCGCCGAAGGTGGCGATTTCCTCCATGTACAGGCTGTTCGGCGACTTCACGCCCGCATTGATGCAGTTGCCCTTGTACAGCTTCAGCTTCACCGTGCCGTTGACCGCCTGCTGCGTGCTGTCCACAAACGCGGAGAGCGCCTCGCGCAGGGGCGTGTACCACATGCCGTCGTACACCAGCTCCGCGAACTTGCTCGCGACCAGCTCCTTGTAGTGGCTGGTGGCGCGGTCAAGCGTGATGGATTCGAGGATGCCGTGCGCGGCGTAGAGCATCGTTCCGCCCGGGGTTTCGTACACGCCGCGGGACTTCATGCCCACCAGACGGTTCTCCACCAAATCCGCGCAGCCAACGCCGTTGCGGCCCGCGATTTCGTTCGCCTTCGTCAGCAAATCCACCGCGTCCAGCTTTTCGCCGTTGATGGCGACCGGCACGCCCTTCTCGAAGTCCACTGTGACGTATTCGGGCTGATCAGGCGCTTTTTCGGGCGTGACCATCGTCAGCAGCAGGTCTTCCGGCGGCTCGTTCCACGGATCTTCCAAATCCGCGCCCTCGTGGCTGATGTGCCAGATGTTGCGGTCCATCGAATACGGGCGATCCTTCTTGACCGGGACGGGGATGCCGCGCTTTTCGGCGTAGTCAATTTCCTCCTCGCGGGTCTTGATGTCCCAGATGCGCCACGGTGCGATAATCTGCATATTCGGGTCAAACGCCTTGATGGTCAGCTCGAAGCGGACTTGGTCGTTGCCCTTGCCGGTGCAGCCGTGGCAGATGGCAGTGCAGTTCTCCTTGTGAGCGATTTCAACGAGGCGCTTGGCAATCAGCGGCCGTGCGAAGGACGTGCCCAGCAGGTACTTGCCCTCGTAGACCGCGCCCGCCTTGAGCGTCGGCCAAATGAAGTCCTCGACGAACTCCTTGCGCAGGTCTTCGATGTACAGCTTTTCCGCGCCGCACTTTTTCGCCTTCTCGTGGAGGGGCTCCAGCTCTTCGCCCTGCCCGACGTCGCCCGCAACGCAGACCACATCGCAGTCATAATTTTCCTTCAGCCACGGCACGATAATCGAGGTATCCAGACCACCGGAATAAGCCAGCAATACGCGCATCTTCGCCATAACAATCGACTCCTTTATCTTCATCATGATTTTCATCATTTTTGTGTCCGTCTGCCGGACAAGATGGATTATACACCAAAATGAATAAAAATGCAATAGGTCTGCATAAATTTTCTCGGATTTTTTTCGGGGGGATGATGCAAGGTCTTCCACACGCCCCGTGCAGATTGCAACGTGTAAAATGTATTGTATGCTCCCAGCAGGACGACTTTGCCTCCACACGCCCCGTGCAGATTGCAACCAAAAAATGCAATCAAGATGCGCAAGACAAGTCCTTTGCCTCCACACGCCCCGTGCAGATTGCAACAATAGTGGCGGCTGGCTTCACGTCGAGACGGAGACCTTTGCCTCCACACGCCCCGTGCAGATTGCAACTTTCGAGCCGCGTTAGGAGATGGAATTGTAGCAAACTTTGCCTCCACACGCCCCGTGCAGATTGCAACCCGCAGACGCGCAGCCCGACAAAAGGCGCGGCGAAACTTTGCCTCCACACGCCCCGTGCAGATTGCAACCAGCGCTTCTGCCCATACCCGTAGCGGCGATTCACTTTGCCTCCACACGCCCCGTGCAGATTGCAACACGCCGCCAGCTGCCGCCGCACGTTCGTGTACATCTTTGCCTCCACACGCCCCGTGCAGATTGCAACGGCAGAAATGCACAGAATTGCAATATGCACTTTTCAGAACGTGTGTTGAGTCGGTAGATAGCTTTTCAGTATTGAACAAAGCAATGCTGCGCTGACTATTTTCCCGAAACTCTTCTGCTGTCAAGGCGACCTTTGCCGCCATTAGCGACAGCCCCGGACGGACAATCGACCGGTTTTGCTGGTGCGAACCGCACCTGTTTTTTATGTTAGCTGATGATTCGCCTGATACCCATGCTGGGAATCGTATGCGGCAGTTCTGAAAGCCGCTGAATCGTCATGTGATGATACGCAACAAATTGAGGATAGTCACGTTGAAGTGCCTCGCGGTCAAATACTCTGTAAAGTTCTTCACCAAATTCTTTCTTTAATTCCTTCCTATTATATTCCGGCAATCCCTGCTTGCAATGCTGAAGTAGAAACGCCGAGTACAAATCGCGCTGTATGCGTTCGCCGTCCGGCATAACGTTCCAGCGGTTTTCAAGTGCCTTTTCGATGCAGGTGTCTGTCTGGTGGTTATATTGGCTTGCGCGCACATGCGTGTCAACCTCTTTCACCCCTTCCAGCCCACGCGACTGGCATTTCTGTTTCAGCATCGTAATCAGCATGGCAGGTGCTTTGTTGGCAATGGATTTTCCGAATCGCTTTTTGCGTTTATACCGTCCAGTCTTTTCGGAAATCTCCGTTTTGTTTGCTCTGTGGACTAAATCGCAGTAACTCATGTTCTCCACAAAGAAGCAATCACCCAGCGTCAGCAGATAATTTGCCAATTCGTTATGCTGCTGTTTTCGGATGTCCGCCTGATGATGCTGAATCATTGCCAACTGGTGCTGAATCCGTCTGTATCGCTTAGACTTGTTCCGCGTCAGCTTCACGCCGCGCTTAAATGTTCCATCCGGATTGTAATTTTCCGGATTTGTTGCGCGTCGGCTTCTGTCCATCTTGCGCTGCAAGCGCCGCTTTTCTTGCTCTATATTCTGCACGCGGTCAGCCAATTCCAGCAGATTAACCTCCTTATCGGTCGAGTATGCCAGCGTTCGCGTGCCAATGTCGATGCCAACGACACCATGCCCGACTGGGTGCTTTGGCGCACCGCTTGCCGGGTCGCGCTTCACCGCCGGCTTTCCTTCCAAAACAAGCTGTGCATACCAATGCGGCTTTGTCTTGCCGTCTTTGCGGAGGATGCGGACAAATTTCACATGCCTTTTCAACATCTCGGCCTCGTAAGGATTATCAGGTGATAATTTCAGCAAAAACTCTCTTTTTACCTTCTTGCGGTCACGATTACCTTGCTGATTCCATATAATTCTATCTTCTCGGAACATAATCTCCTTTCCACCGCTTTTCTTCTGTGAATAGCCCTGCACGGAACAAAGTTCACCCGGCTTTTTGAAATGTACTTTTCCCTTCTGCTTATAGTTGTCAACGAACACCTTATCAAAAGCAATCCACACCTGTGCTGTAATTCCATGCAACGCTACATTTGCGCCGATATTATCATTAAAGTGCTTATAGTATTTTTCCATATCAGCCTTAAAGGCATTTCTGCTAAAACCGTTTTCTTCCAAAAATGCTTTTCTCTTTTTTTCTAATGCCCACTTTTCCTTCTGATTGCTGGCAGCATCAATCATTTTCATGATTTCTTGGTATTCAGGCATTCTTTCAACTTGGCATTTCTTCTTTAGTTCAGCATGAACCAGCGTATTATACAGCTGCCGCGCAATCTCGAAACGCTTTTCAAGATGGTCGGACTGCCATTTTTCCAGTTTAAGGGGCAGCGTCAGACAACAAGTCGCCCCCTCCTTCTCTTTCTCCTCATTGTTCACGCGCGTCCCCTCCCCTTCCTTTGCTTTTCCACCCCATTATACCGCATCTTCTCCTCATTTTCAAGCAAGAACAGCAAATTCGACATTCAGCCGCTGTTTTTTTACTGTACAGCGCTTTTTGCATTTGTCCCCTTCGCCCATCTATCCGCCATTCCATTCATCCCGTTCCGAAAACGTATTAAATTGTGAAAAAAATATCGTTAAAATCGTGTCAGCCACTTGACAAGAGCTTAACAATCTGATACACTGTTCTCGTCACCCCGACAAACACCGACATTCCCCGTTCGCGGGCGCATCCCCGCAGGACGGATGAAGCATAAGGAGAGAGTATCATGGCGAAAGAGTATCCGATCGTCGATAACGTGGAGAGCTTCGAGGCGGCCCTCGCCCGCGTCCGCGCGGCACAAAAGGTCTATGCGACCTACACGCAGGAGCAGGTGGACAAGATTTTCAAGGCAGCTGCCCTCGCCGCGAACAACATGCGCATCCCGCTGGCGAAGATGGCGGTGGAAGAAACCGGCATGGGCGTGGTGGAAGATAAGGTCATCAAGAACCACTACGCCGCTGAATACATCTACAACGCCTACAAGGACACGCAGACCGTCGGCGTGCTGGAGCGCGACGAAGCATTCGGCATGATGAAGGTTGCAGAACCTATCGGCGTTGTCGCGGCGGTCATCCCGACCACCAACCCCACATCTACCGCCATTTTCAAGACGCTGATTTGCCTCAAGACCCGCAACGGCATCATCATCTCTCCCCATCCGCGTGCGAAGAAGTCCACCATCGCCGCCGCGAAGGTTGTGCTGGAAGCCGCTGTGGCTGCCGGCGCGCCCGAAGACATCATCTCGTGGGTCGATGTTCCCTCGCTGGAGCTGACCAACATGGCGATGAAGGAAGCCGACATCATCCTTGCCACCGGCGGCCCCGGCATGGTCAAGGCGGCATACTCCTCCGGCAAGCCTGCCCTGGGCGTCGGCGCTGGCAACACGCCCGCGATTATCGACGAATCCGCTGATGTGAAGGTGGCCGTCAACTCCATCCTGCACTCCAAGACGTTCGACAACGGCATGATCTGCGCGTCCGAGCAGTCCACCATCGTACTGGACAGCATCTACGACGCGGTGAAGGCGGAGTTCGCCAAGCGCGGCGCGTACTTCCTCGAAGGCGAAGAGCTGGACAAGGTGCGCAAGACCATCATCATCAACGGCGCGCTGAATGCCAAAATTGTCGGTCAGAAGGCGCACACCATTGCCAAGCTCGCAGGCGTGGACGTGCCGGAAACCGCCAAGGTGCTGATTGGTGAAGTCGAATCCGTGGATATTTCTGAAGAGTTCGCGCATGAGAAGCTCTCTCCCGTGCTGGCGATGTACCGCGCCAAGGACATCGACGATGCGTTCGACAAGGCGGAACACCTGATTGCTGACGGCGGCTACGGCCACACCTCTTCTATCTACCTGAACGCCGTCACCCGCAAGGATTTGATTGACCGCTTCGCCGCGCGCATGAAGACCTGCCGTATTCTCGTCAACACGCCTTCCTCTCAGGGCGGCATCGGTGACCTGTACAACTTCATGCTGCGTCCGTCGCTGACGCTGGGCTGCGGCTCGTGGGGCGGCAACTCCGTCTCTGAGAACGTCGGCGTCAAGCACCTGCTGAATGTCAAGACTGTTGCCATCCGGAGGGAGAATATGCTGTGGTTCCGTGCGCCTGAAAAGGTCTACCTCAAGAAGGGCTGCCTGCCCGTCGCCCTGAATGAACTCAAGGCAGTTATGGGCAAGAAGCGCTGCTTCATCGTCACCGACGCGTTCCTGTTCAAATCCGGCTTCACCAAGGCGATTACCGACAAGCTGGATGAGCTGGGCATCGTCCACACCACGTTCTACGATGTTGCGCCCGACCCTTCCCTCGCCTGCGCGAAGGAAGGCGCCAAGGCGATGACCTCCTTCCAGCCGGACTGCATTATCGCCATCGGCGGCGGTTCCGCAATGGACGCCGGCAAGATTATGTGGGTCATGTACGAGCATCCGGAAGTGGACTTCCTCGACATGGCAATGCGTTTCATGGATATCCGCAAGCGCGTGTACACCTTCCCGAAGATGGGTGAAAAGGCGTACTTCATCGCCATCCCGACCTCCGCTGGCACTGGCTCCGAAGTCACCCCGTTCGCCGTCATTACCGATCAGGACACCGGCGTGAAGTACCCGCTGGCGGACTACGAGCTGCTGCCGAAGATGGCGATTGTGGATGCTGACATGATGATGTCCGCGCCGAAGGGCTTGACCTCCGCCTCCGGTATCGATGCGCTGACCCACGCGCTGGAAGCCTACGCCTCCATGCTGGCGACGGACTTCACCGACGGTCTGGCGAAGCAGGCGGCTCAGCTGATTTTCGAGTATCTGCCCGCGTGCTACGACAACGGTCAGAACGAGCCGGTTGCCCGCGAAAAGATGGGCAACGCAGCCACGATGGCTGGCATGGCGTTCGCGAACGCGTTCCTCGGCGTCTGCCACTCCATGGCGCACAAGCTGGGCGCGTTCCATCACCTGCCGCACGGCATCGCCAACGCGCTGCTGATTGAGCTGGTCATCCGCTACAACAGCGCCGAAGTTCCCACGAAGATGGGCACCTTCCCGCAGTACGCCTATCCGCACACGAAGCGCCGCTACGCTGAATTCGGCGAATTCCTCGGCTTCAAGGGTGCGAATGACGACGAGACGGTGGAGAACCTGATTCGCAACATCCATGCCCTGAAGGAGCGCGTCGGCATCAAGAACACGATTCGCGACTACGGTGTGGACGAAGAGAAGTTCCTCGCGACGCTGGACGAAATGTCCGAGCAGGCGTTCGACGACCAGTGCACCGGCGCGAACCCGCGCTACCCGCTCATCAGCGAAATCAAGGAAATGTATCTGAAGGCGTACTACGGCGAGTAATGCGCCATTCTCCCCGGCTTGGCAGGAATGCTTCTGCTGGGCCGGGCATTTTTGAGCACAAAAAATTTTGTCCGCTTGCAGGAATGTCGTATTTGGGCGGCGAATAGATATTCAGGACAAATATCGGACTTTGCGGGGCGCCCCAATCAGCGCTCGGGCAAGCATGATAACGTGCTCAACTCAATCGCGAAAAGGGAGTCCAGAGGGTCACAGACCCTTTGGCAGGTCAAGGGCAGCGCCCTTGCGCCTCTCCCCCCCAATAAACATGAACCATATAGAAGGAGGTTTCCCTATGGATTTGACGCATGTGATTGCCGAGCGGGAAAATAAGAAGATTTACCGCGACGGCGCCAAGGCCATCAAGGTGTTTGCCGAAGGGTACAGCAAGGCGGACATTCTGAACGAAGCGCTGAACACGGCGCGCGTGGAAGAGACGGGCCTGCCGATTCCGAAGCTCCTTGCTGTTGACACGGTGAACGGTCAATGGGCGATTACGACGGAGTTCGTTGAAGGCGACACGCTGGCGGCGCTGATGGCGGCGCATCCGGAAAAGGAAGACGAGTACCTGAACCTGTTTGTGGACATTCAGATGAAGGTTCACGCCTGCACCTGCCCGATGCTCAACAGCCTGACCGAGAAGATGCAGCGCAAGATTTCTGCCACCGACCTCGACGCGACCACCCGCTACGAGCTGCACACCCGCTTGGCGAGTATGCACGTCCACAAGAAGGTCTGCCACGGCGACTTCAACCCGTCCAACATTATCTTGAAGCCCGACGGACAGTGGTACATCCTCGACTGGTCGCATGCCACGCAGGGCAACGCGTCCGCTGATGTTGCCCGCACCTACCTGCTCTTCGTCCTGGAAGGCAAGGAAGCGCTGGCGGAGAAGTACCTCTCCCTCTTCTGCAAGAAGAGCGACACCGCCAAGCAGTACGTCCAGCAGTGGATTCCAATCGTCGCCGCGAGCCAGTCCCTCAAGGGCAAGCCCGAAGAGCGCGACCTGCTCATCCGCTGGGCAAGCGTTTGCGAATACGAATAATCATCAAAGGGACTGACTTCGGTCAGTCCCTTTTCTTGTGGGGAGATGGGAGCCTGCCATGTAACCATTTCCCCGCATTTGTTGAAATCTGCCACATTTGCAATTTGCCCTATGTAACCCACTTTTCATCCACTTTTTTTCGTGGTATCATTATTATAAGAAGGGGGAATTTGCCCTTTTCAAACTTATCTGCCGCGATTGCTTGTCAACCGCCTCCACAATCAGCATGAATGAATTATACACGGCAAATATTGCTCTCAGCGTCTTCGCCATGGCGATTATGCTCTTCTCCCTGCGCGGCGACATCAGCCAATCCAAGATCCGAAACCTGCTCTGCGGCGGCCTGTACGCCACCATCGCCATTTGCGCGCTGTGTGAGTGGTCGGGCGTGCAGATGGATGGCACGCCGCCCGCGCTGATTCCGCTGCATATCGCCGTCAAGACCATCGAACTTTCGCTTGCGCCGCTAATCGGGCTGTTCGCGGGCTGCGTCATCCATCCCTGCCCGCGGAAAGTGGTACACAGGCTGCTGTGCCTTGCGGGCTTCCACGCGCTGCTGGTGCTGCTCTCGGCGTTCACGGGGCTGATATTCTATGTCGATGGGCAGAATTTCTACCACCACGGGGCGCTCTACGCGCTCTACATGCTCGCCTACGGGGGCAGCACGGTGTTCTTCCTCGTGCAGATTTGGTTCGCCTGCCGCGCCTACCAGTACACCGGCGGCACACAGCTGCTGCTCGCGACGCTGTTCGTGCTGTTAGGGCTGATGGTGCAGCTGTTCCTGCCGACGGTCAAAATCGACTGGATTACCATCAGCTGCGGTGCGCTGATGATGTCGAAATTCTCCAGCGACATGGTACTGCAAACCGACGGGCTGACGCAGCTGGTCAACCGTTTGGGCTACGAGCATTATCTGGCGCGCCTGCACATTCCTGCCACCATCCTGATGTTCGACGTTGACCGCTTCAAGGACGTCAACGACTACCATGGGCACTTGATGGGCGACGCCTGCCTGCGGACGATTGCCGGCTGCATCCGCCGCGCGTACGGGAATTACGGGACGTGCTTTCGCATCGGCGGCGACGAGTTCTGCGTAATACTGACGCGGCGGAACGCACAATACAACACCATGACGGAGATTTTCCAGCACCTGATGGATGCGGCGCGGGTGGAGAATCCGGTTCTGCCGATGGTATCGGTGGGCTGTTCGCATTTTAATCCGTCGACGGATGATTTGGCGGAGTCCTTGGCGCGGGCGGACGCGCGGATGTATCAGAATAAGGAAGCGCATAGATAAACACAGCCGCGACGAGTGAATATGCTCGTCGCGGCTGATTTTTATTCACCTGTATCCACCGCAGTGCTGGCAGTAGCGCGCTTCCTTCGGGTTGTCTAAGCCGCAATACTTGCATGTCCAGTAGTCCATACTATCTGAAAGTGGTGCTAACGGCGTCATTTTCGAAAGCGATTTGATTGTGCTGTTACTGTTACTGCTATTGCTATTTCTATTGCTATCGCTACTGCTACTTCGCGGCAGATAGTTGTCGTTTTTATCTTTTGCAAGTTTTTTCTCTATATTTTCCAATGTTGCACGCAGTTCCAAATCAGGCAGGGCAGCAATGAGGATGTAGCCGATGATGCCGAAGATAATGCACACGGCAATCCAGTTCCCTTTGCTGTACCCTTTCTGCTCAGCAATGCCGCCCGCATACATTGCAAATGCAACGTTGATTGCAATTGCAACCAAAGCAATCAGAAAATACGCAAAATCCATGTTTCTCAACCTCCTTGTGTGTATCATATCCGTTTTTTTCTATTTGTCAAGCATTTCCCTCAATTTTCACATATTTTTTCTGCAATGAAAAATCCGAATACAAAAACACGCATTCCACATTCGGAGTGCGTGCTTTTGTTGATATTACCGATTCACATACGCGTCGATTTCATTCCGGCTGGAGATTTGCAGCTTCTCAAAGATGCTCTCCATGTACGACTTCACCGTGTTGACGGAAACGCCCATCAGCGCGGCGATTTCCTTGTTGCTGCGACCCTTCGCGGCAAGCATGGCAATCGAAAACTCGTAGGGTGTGAGCGCGTCGGTCACCTGCAGCGTCGACACGGGGTTGTGAATTTTCATCCACCCGCGGCTGAAGCGGTAGACCGACTGCACAATCTTGTTGTACGTTTCCGGATCCTGCTTGCGCAGCGCGCGCTCCACCTGCCCCTGCAAAATGCCGTGATGCTCCACAAACGGGTGGATGTACCCCTCGCGGCTGGCGATGCTCCACGCGGCATCGAACTTCTGCTCCGCGCGTTCATCCTGCTTCAGGCTCATGCAAATCATGCACAGGACGATGTTGAGGTAGATGCTGTCAATGGGGTAGCGCGTGCCCGCCATCAGCAGGGCGGATTCGGCAATGCCCATCGCGTGTTCGTATTCGCGCCGGATGTAGAGCGCATGGGCGATGGCGTACATGGCAAAATACTGCATTCCGGGCGGAAGAATACCGATAGCGGGGCGGATAGGGGTCAAGTCGAGCTTCTCGGAGTGGAAGAACACGCTGATGAGCGCGTCGGTAATGCTGCTGTACAGCCGCCACGAATCATCGTTTGCGCGCTGCCCGTCCCGCTGAATCATTTCGAGATTCCGGCGGCACTTGGCGGCATCCCCCGTCTGCAGCATCGCCATCGTGTTGGTAATCAGCGCGGACAGGCGGATTTCGGGGCACTTGCTCGTCAGGTATTTCTCGCTGATTTCGCGGGCTTCCTCGTGCTCATCGCGGAAATAGTGGTGCAGGGCGCGGGCGATGTCGCGTTCCTCCTCGTCGTTCATGGTCAGCAGGAGATTCTGGAAGCCGTTGTCGCACGGGCGGGAAATCAGCGGCATATAGCACTTTGCCATCCGCGGGGGGATTTTCTCCTGCCCGCGCTGCCCGCTCTTGCGCAAATCCGCCGGATGCGGCGTATTCGCCGGAATCAGCCACCCGCCCGATTTCCGGATTGCCCCCTGAATCCGCCCGGTATTCAGGTAGTAATTCACCATGCGGATGGAAACGCCCCACAGCTCCGCTATTTCCTTTACGCTGAGGTAGTCCAATGCGCATCCCCTCCTTGTTCTCCTTGTTTACGCTTACGGAATTGGCTCCCAAAGCATGGTCGCCGTTCGATTGCCATACGAGCCCTTGGGCAGCATGTAGGAGCGCGGCGTTCCTTCTACGCCGTCGATTTTCCAACCTACAAAGGTATAGCCCGGGAGGTAGTAGGACAGGTCTTCTTCCGGTGTCCCGAAATAAACTTGGTTGTTGATGGTGTATTGAACCCAATTATATGCTTTGCCGTGGCTCACGTAGGTAATGGTGTACGTCGCCACACGCCACTCCGCCTTGTAAAGGCGGTCGCCGGTTGAGCCTGCGGGGATAATCATCGGCGTTGAAGGGAACTGACCGCTGCCATCGAGGACCCAGCCGGCAAATTCGTAGCCCGGACGCTCGGGAGGGATGGGCAGGGTGACGGAATCCTCCACGGTGTAGCGTATCGAAGCTATGACTGCGCCGCCGTTCGTGACCAGCGTGATGGTGTATCTGATCACCTTCCAGTTTGCGGTATACGCCTTGTTCCCCGTCGAACCCTTCGGAATTTTGACGCTTGTCTGCGGCGTCGTGATGCGCTCGCCCGTCCAGCCGACAAACTCGTAGCCGTTGCGGGTCGGGGTTGGCAGCTCGAACTCCTCATCCGTTATGGTGTAAACCACCTTTTCTTGACCGCTGCCGCCGTCCAAATCCATGGTGATGGTGTACTCCGCCAAACGCCACTCCGCCTTGTAACGGAGGTCGCCGGTTGTGCCATGGTAGATAATGAGCGGCATGGCAGGGATCATACCGCTGCCATCGAGGGTCCAGCCGACAAATTCGTAGCCCGTACGGAGAAGGTAAGGCAGGGTGAAGGAATCCTCCACGGTGTATTTTATCGGAGACACGGCTGGGCCGCCGTTCGTGTCCAGTGTGATGGTGTATTCAATCACCTTCCAGTTTGCGGTATACGTCCTGTTCCCCGTCGAACCCGTCGGGATGATGACCTCCGTCTGCGGTGTCGTGATGCC
>UMJZ01056038.1_pt1 | contig 12095 bp, 10 predicted proteins | sample 1966181 | NCBI WGS metagenome assembly UMJZ01 (sample SAMEA4836163, study PRJEB28245) | human gut metagenome | biome: gut microbiome; material: fecal sample | place: Denmark | collected 2008 | reverse complement strand
TGCTAATAGTTTTTATTATATATGTAGTTATTCCTATAGTTCCTATTAACATTCCAAAGTATGAAGTTCATTTCATTGATGTCGATCAAGGTGATGCAACATTGATAAGATATAAAAACAAAAACTATTTAATTGATACAGGTGGTTTAACTTATGTTGATTTAGCTAAAGAGTGTCTTATTCCATATTTTGCAAAATTGCGGATTAAAAAGATTGATAGAGTTTATATAACTCATATGGATTTTGATCATTATGGTGCTTTAGATTCATTAGTTAATAATTTTAAAATAGAAAGTGTTTTATATAATGAAGGGGATGATTTTATTAAAGATATAAATGTTTATAAAGACAAAGAAAAAGATACAAACTATAACTCTTCAGTATTTAGCTTTAAAATAAAGAATACATCTTTTTTAATAATGGGCGATGCTCCAAAAGAAATAGAAAGAAAATTAATATCTTCGATTGATAGCAACATAGATGTATTAAAGGTTGGACATCACGGTTCAAATACTTCTTCGAGTTATGAATTTTTAAAATATATAAGACCTAAATTTGCTGTTATTAGTTGTGGCTTAAATAACAAATACAATCATCCATCAGCTAGTGTTATAGATACTCTAAATTCATTAAATATCAAATATATAAGAACTGATTTAAATGGAACATTTATTTATAAATGTTAACTGCTTTATTTTTAGTAATATAAAGCCTGATATCAGTGCTAAATAGACGCTTTTATGATAAAATAATTTAATATGATAAAACAATTAAACCTTTCAGTTCATGATGTAGTTGACCTAGTATTAAGAAAAGGAAGTCTTGATACTAGAGTTTTTAACCAATCTAGTATGGCTGAAGGTACAAGATTACATTCAGTATTTCAAAAAGGCCAAAATTCAAATTATATAGCCGAATATCCACTTAATGCTTATATCGATGTTGACGACTATGTTTTTTATTTGAATGGACGTGCGGATGGTGTTATCCATCAAGAGGATATTTGGATTATTGATGAAATTAAAACAACAGTAGAAAAAATTGAACTCTTCCATTTAGAAAATGAAGAGTGGCATTTAGGACAAGCTATTTTTTACGCTTACATGTTGTCTTTAGAAAAAACGCTTGATAAAGTTTATGTGCGTTTAACTTATATTCATCAAAAAAGTGAAGAAGAAAATCAAATTTTTGAAAAAGCATACACTTTTGCTGAATTAGAAACATATGTTTTTGATGTCTTACGTTCTTACATAGAATACGTTAAAAAAATAGAGGCTCGCATTAAAGATAGAAATGAGTCCATTTCAAATTTTGACTTTCCATATGAACAGATGCGTTCTGGCCAAGATGAAATGATTAAGTTTGCTAGCGATATTGTGGCTAGTAATTCTGTTGGATATGTAGAAGCCCCAACTGGTATTGGTAAAACATCGTCGGCTCTTTTCCCATACATTAAATCACTAGTTCAACCTGGAAAAGAAAAAATATTCTATTTAACAAGTAAAAACTCAATTAAAGAATCAGTCTTTAAGCTTTTATATTATATGATTGCTAAAGGATTGAAGGTTACTTCAGTTTTTTTAACAAGCAAAGATACTTTGTGTATTAATGATAAAAAAAGACATTGTAATCCAGATGAATGTCCTTTTGCAGTAGGATATTACGATAAAGTTAACAAAGTTATTTTCCAAGAATTAGAAAATAGAGAAATATTTACTCAAGGTGATATTTTAGCTATTGCAAAAGAATACAATATTTGTCCCTTTGAATTTCAACTAGATTTATCTATGTATGTTGATATTGTTGTCGGCGATTATAACTATGTATTTGATCCGACAGCTAGTTTAATAAGATATTTCGAAGACGGATTTAAAAAACCATATTTGCTTTTAGTTGATGAAGCGCATAATTTACCTAGTAGAACTAGAGAAATGTATTCCGCTGAACTTTCGATATTCGACTTTTTAAAGCTAAAGAAAGAAATGCCTAATATTAATTCACGTAAGATAAAGAGCCTAACAAATAAACTAATTGATTATTTTAAGGACTATGAATGCAGTAGTGATCACGTTGAATTAGAGTGTGTACCAGATGATTTAGAGGACATGCTTTCTGAATTTTTAGAAAGAGCTAAAACTGTTATAAAAGATTTTCCAAAAGAAGTTAACGATACTTTTTTAGATGTGTATTTTAAAGTAAACTCTTTTTTGAATTTACCGCAAGAGGATACTGATAACTTTGCGTATTATTTTGTAGCTTCTGAAGGAAAAGCACTATCGATAAAAATAACGTGTTTAGACTCTAGAAGATATATAAGAAGACAAACTGCAATGTTTAGTTCAGCACTATTTTTCTCAGCAACTTTATCACCACATAATTTTTATATCGACTTATTAGGCGGAAATGATGAATCAAATACATTATATTTACCATCACCTTTTGCTTTAGAAAATAGACTTGTAATGGTTGATGGAAATATATCAACTTATTACAAAGATAGAGAAAGATCACTAAAAGAAATAGCTAAATTAATCGTAGAAGTTGTTAAACAAAAAGTAGGTAATTATTTTGTATTTTTTCCTAGTTATGAATATATGGAAAAATGCTATTCATTATTTGAATATACGACTAGTATTGATATACTAACTCAAAATAGAAACATGGATAATTATGAACGTTCTAATTTTTTATCCAGTTTCAAAGAAAATCCAAAAAAGACTACAGTAGGCTTTATTATTATGGGTGGAATATTCTCAGAAGGAATTGACCTCTTATCAGATAGGCTTATTGGGGCTATAATAATAGGAGTATGCTTGCCGAAAATCTCTTATGAAAACGATTTGATAAAAAAACATGAAGGGCTAGAAGACTCAGATGTAGGATTTAATTACGCTTATGTCTATCCAGGGTTTAATAGAGTTTTACAAGCCGCTGGACGAGTTATTAGATCTGAAAAAGATAAAGGTGTTATTGTACTTGTTGATTCGAGATTTAGAACGTCTAAATATAAAGAATTATATGAGAATATATGGCCTGATGCTATAGAAGTAAACTCTGCAAGTGAAGCAGGAGAATATACTTCACAATTTTGGGAGGAAAAGAAATGAATTACGATTTAAAACATATTAGAAACTTTTCTATAGTTGCACATATCGACCATGGTAAGTCAACTTTGGCAGATAGGATTTTAGAAAAGACAGGAGCAGTTGCTGTAAGAGATTTAAAAGAACAACTTTTAGATGACCTTGAACTTGAAAGAAGAAGGGGTATTACAATTAAACTCAACGCTGTATCCATTAACTATAGAGCTAAAAATGGTGAAGATTATTTGTTTAACTTAATAGATACTCCAGGACATGTTGATTTTACGTATGAAGTCTCTCGTTCATTAGCCGCTTGTGAAGGAGCTCTTCTTGTCGTCGATGCAACTCAAGGTGTCGAAGCTCAAACATTAGCTAACGCTTATTTAGCTATAGATAACGATTTAACTATTCTTCCAGTTATTAACAAGATGGATTTGCCGTCTGCTGACTTAGAACGTACTAAAGAAGAAGTTTTAGATACACTTGGAATTGATCCGGATGATTGTATTCCAGTTTCGGCTAAAACTGGTTTAAATATTGAGAGCGTTTTAGAACATATTGTTGAATTTTTACCTTCACCAACAGGCGATTCCACAAAGCCGTTACAAGCTTTGATTTTTGATTCAAAATTTGATTCTTATCGTGGCGTTATTATTTTACTTAGAGTAAAAGAAGGAAGAATTAAAGTTGGCGATGAAATTATTCTAATGAGTTCAGGTAAAAAGTATTTAGTTACTGAACTTGGTATTAGAACTCCAAAAGAAGTTAAAGTTGATTCTCTTGAAGCAGGTGAAGTTGGATATTTAGCTGCTCAAATTAAAAATATTAAAGATATTGTTATTGGTGATACTATCACTACTTCAGCTAATCCAGCTACAAATCCTCTTCCAGGTTATAGAAAAATTAATCCAATGGTATTTAGTGGCTTATACCCATCAGATAACAAGGATTATGAGGCTTTAAGGGAAGCTTTAGATAAATTGTCTTTAAACGACTCTTCACTTGTTTATGAACCTGAAACATCAGAAGCTTTAGGCTCAGGTTTTAGATGCGGTTTCTTAGGACTTTTACATATGGATGTAATTCAAGAAAGACTTGAAAACGAATATGATTTAGATTTAGTTTGTACAGCCCCTTCTGTTGTTTACGAATTAGATTTAACAGATGGTAGACAAATTATTCTTCAAAACCCAACCAACTTTCCAAATAACTCACAATTAATTAAATCAGCACGTGAACCATTTGTTAGAGCTAAAGTTATGACTCCAACAGAGTATATCGGAGCTGTTATGGGCTTATGTCAAGATAGACGTGGTATATATGAGAATATGGAATATATAGATGATACAAGAGTAAATTTGACATATAAATTACCTTTGTCAGAAATTATTTTCAGCTTCTTTGATAAATTAAAATCTGTTAGCTCTGGCTACGCTTCTTTCGATTATGAATTAATAGGATACGAAGAGAGCAATTTGGCTAAAATGGAAATATTGCTTAACGGTTCGGTAGTTGATGCTTTGACAACAGTTGTCTTTAAAGAATCTGCATATAGAAGAGCAAGAGTAATTGTTGATAAATTAAAAGATATTATTCCTAGACAACAATTTGAAATTCCAGTTCAAGCTGTTATTGGTGGAAAGATCATAGCTAGAAGTGATATTAAAGCTGTACGTAAAGACGTCTTAGCTAAATGCTATGGTGGTGATATTTCACGTAAAAAGAAACTATTAGAAAAGCAAAAGAAAGGCAAGAAACGTATGAAGGAATTTGGTAAAGTTCAAGTTCCACAAGAAGCGTTTATTGCTGTTTTATCAGTTGATGACGGTGATTAAGTCGAAACAGGTCAAAATTTGTTAGTAATAAACTAGTAATATTTTAGTTTTTTGCTTCCATTCATTTTATAACTTATTTATAATATTGAATATACGAGGTGAAGAAAGTGCCTACACAAGACATTGGAATTCGTTGGAGCGAAGAAAAATACGCCACAAAAGATGAAGTCAGAGATGCATATAACATGTCGATGATCGATAATATTTGGAAACAAATTATTGATTATCGTAGACTTTATACTAAAACTTTAGATTTACATAACATTGATCGTACTCCTTATATGGTTGTCGTCACTCAAACAATACAACTTAAAGTTGCAAGCGTTGAAAGACGACTTTCGCGTATATTGGTTAAAACACACGACATGAAAGCCTATGGCAAAGAATTATTTGCCAAAAGGAGATATGCTAAAACTATAGAAGTTTTAGATAGCAATTATAAGACTAACATTTCTCAAGAGATGGTCTCTCATCTTTTGGATGAAGATTTATCTACAATTCCAAGTCAATATTCACTTATATATAACTATATAAGAACTTTAAAGTACTATGCTAGTGGGCATTATACCGATATTATTGATTATCGATTGCTCGAATCTATTTTAAAGCAAATTCAAGGCGTTTCTTTTGATAATCTTACATTAGAAAAAGAGTATCGTGAAGAAGAAATTGAAACATCTCATTATTACCAAAATAACTATGTTTATAAAGCAGCACCTATTGAAAGAATTGCTGATATGATCGATGAACTTTGTAACTTTGTTAGAGAAAGTGATTTGTCACCAGTGATTAAAGCAATTGTAGCTAACTACTATTTAAACTATGTTAAACCATTTGATTATTTAAATGAGGAGGCTAATGCTCTATTTGCAAAAATATGCTTAGGACACTTTGATTTCGATGAAGCTAGCATGTATTTAAATTTTGAAAAAATTGTTTTTGATACTGATGAAAAATTAAATAAGATTTCAGTCGAATGTCAAAAAACATTGGACTTAACATATTATGTTAACTATATCTTAGATTTACTCGATGAAGACTTAAAAGACATTTTAGATGAAATTGTTTTAACAGAAAGAGATGAAATTAAAAACGAACAAATAGATCTTTCTGAAGATGAAGGCTTAAATGCAAAGTCGACGGTTGAAGAAGAAGCAAAACCAAGTGAAAGATCTGTCGCAGTTATGGCTAGACCTGTTGAGTTTGTTAAGCTTCAAGAGCCTTCGCCATATATTGGAGAATCGAATGTTGCTTTACCAGTTTTTCCAGCTGGACTTAAGGAACAAGATGTCGAAGGTATAGTCACTAATCTTTTAGAGGTTTATCCGTATTTAAAAAGAACTCAAGCTCACTTTTATGCATGTCATTGCACAATTGGTAAGCACTATACTATTTCACAGTTTAAAAAGGAAGAAAACGTGGCTTATGAAACAGCGAGAACATCGATGGATTTCTTAGCTGAAAATGGCTTTTATTCTAAAACTAAAGTTAGGAACAAGTTTGTCTATTCTCCTGTTCCAAGATATTAAACGAAAGAAGGATTATTTATGGTTATAGCTATTATTATTGGAATAATTGTTGGTATTGGTTTGATAGCTGCTATCATTACTCAATTAGTACCTGGCTTAAAAAACGATAAGAAAGAAACAAAAAAAGAGATAGCTAAAGAAAATGTTGATAGTGTTATTGTCACTGTCGACAAAGATGAATTAGAAGAAGAATCAAAGAAAGAAAATGAAAAATAAATATTCTTCTTTATATATACATATCCCTTTTTGTGATTGTATTTGTTCATATTGTGATTTTCCTAAACTATTAAAGAAAACAGGATATGAAGAAAAATATATTGAAGCATTAATTTTTGAATTGTCACAATTACCGGTTAAGACTTTTTCAACTGTTTATGTCGGTGGTGGAACGCCTACTGCTTTAGATGATAATTTATTTAACCGGCTTTTTTCGTATATTCGTAAAAATATAAAGTGTTTAGGTGAATTTAGTGTTGAAGCTAATCCAGAATCGATGAGTTATGAAAAAGCTCTTCTAATGGCTCAAAATGGTGTAAATAGAGTGAGCTTAGGTGTTCAAACTATCGATGATAGCATTTTAAAAATTTTAAATCGTAATCATAATGCTAATATGGTTATAAAAGCTATTAATAATATAAAATCTGTCGGTATAAATAATGTCAATATGGATTTTATATACGGATTACCTAATCAAGATATTGAAAAACTAAAAAGAGATATCGATTTTGCTTTATCGTTTGATCCTAATCATTTATCGTTTTATCCTCTACAAATTGAAGAAGGAACAGTTCTTTTTAATAAAAATGTTAAAGAACCTTTACAAGATGAATTGGACGATTATTATGAAATGATAAATTCAAAACTTAAAGAAAAAGGAATAGAAAGATATGAAATCTCTAACTTTGCTAAAAGTGGTTTTGAAAGCAAACACAATTTGACTTATTGGCATAGTGATGATTATTATGCGTGTGGCTTAGGTGCTACAGGTTTCGTTGATGGGTTAAGATATAAAAATACATTAAATATAAATAAATATATCAATCATGAGTTTATTTATGAAAAAAACTTTGAAGATTTATCTGATCAAGAATTTGATTTCTTGATGCTAAATTTAAGATTAGTAAGTGGGTTTAGTTTAAATGATTTTTATCAAAGATTTAATCATTCGTTTTTGATAGATTATAAGGATGAAATTGAAAAAGTTAAAGACTATTTAGATATTGACGAAGATATATGTAAAGTAAAAGAAAAATATTTATATATATTAGATTCAATTTTAGTAGATTTATTGCACTTTAAGGAGAATTAATATGCTTACATCATTAAAAACAATATATAAAATCGGACCAGGACCATCTTCTAGTCATACAATGGGGCCATATAAGGCTGCATTAGATTTTAAAGGCTTAATTCCAAAAGATAAAGATATTAATATTGAAGTAATATTATATGGTTCATTGGCCTTAACAGGGAAAGGTCATATGACTGACGCAATCATTATTAAAGCTTTATCTGATTATAAAACTGAATGTAAGTTTGATATCAATACCAAGACTATTCATCCTAATACTATGACATTTATAGCTAAAAAAGGCTTTGAAGTAATAAAAGAAGAGACTTATATTTCTATCGGTGGTGGTAGTGTTATTAAGGGTGGAGAATCTTTTATTGAAGAAAAAGAAGTTTATGATATAAGTAATTTTGCTGAACTAAGAGAAAGATTATCCCAATGCGATTTAGTATCATATGTTAAAAAACACGAAGGTGAAGATATAGTTGAATATTTAACAAAAGCTTTAGATGAAATGTTTGGTTGCATTGAACGTGGACTTGAAACTAAAGGCTTCGTGGCTGGAAAACTAAAAGTTAAAAGAGTTGCAAGCGACATAATAAAAACTTCTGAAAGCGCTAGTGACAAAGATTCATTCTTACTTAAATTATCAGCATATGCATACGCTGTTGCAGAAGAAAACGCTGCCGGAGGAACTATTGTTACAGCTCCTACATGTGGCAGCGCTGGTGTTTTACCTGCAATATTATATTATTTATATAAATATGAGAACTTTAGTAAAGAAAAACTTGTTGAAGGATTGATGATAGCTGGACTTGTTGGTGATATAGTTAAGCACAACGCAACAATATCTGGCGCAGTTGGTGGTTGCCAAGCTGAGATTGGTACTGCAACATCTATGGCTGCTGCTGCACTAACTTATCTCGAAAATGAAAATATTGATGCTATTGAATATGCAGCTGAATTAGCTATGGAACACTCACTGGGTTTAACTTGTGATCCGGTCGATGGTTATGTAGCGATTCCGTGCATTGAAAGAAATGCTGTTGGAACTATGAAAGCTTATGAAGCTTATGTTATGGCTAGATTTATAGGTAAAGCAAGAAAGAACGCTATTTCTTTTGATGAAGTTGTTAAAGCTATGAGTGAAACAGGCAATTCCTTACCAATTGAATATAAAGAAACTTCATTAGGTGGTTTAGCCAAAGTCCACAAGTTTTAGCTTCCAGCACTTTCGTATCTTTTTAATCCTCTCTTCCATAAAATTATAGATAGTGAGAATAAAATTACTAAAAAGCCGATTAAAACTAAATTAACTTGCCAAATATTCATTGGAATATTGAATATGTAATCTATCTTACCAGTTGGTGAAAATAAACATGCAATTGGACAAAAGTTGAAAAGTGAAAATGGAATTACGTATAGCAATATTCCTTTTATTATGTCATTTTTAAATATCGTTATAGGATATCTACTAAATTCGTTAAAATTATATAAAGTGCTTAGCATTTGATTGCTTCTTTTAGTCCAAAAGGCAGTGCATGAACCAATCGTTTTTATATTAAAGAATAACCAACACGATGCAAATTCAGAGAATATTAAACCAGTAACATTTATAAAGTTCCAATTAACTCCAGTTTGCTGTGGCGCAAATATGCAAATAAATATAATGCCTAGAATTAATTCACCTAAGCCTTCTAATTGAAATTTTTCAGAAATTATTTGAAAGAAAGGTGATAGAGGCTTAGTCATGTATTGATCTAACTTGCCAAATCTAATCATGTTTTGACCTAATGCCCATAAGTTGTCAGAGAAAATATGATCTATAGCCTTTGGAATCAAACATAATCCATATAAGAATACTATGTTTTCTAAAGTGTATCCATCAATAGCAGTAATAGCGTTTATCGTTAAATATAAAACAGCAAAGTTTACTGCGTTAGTTACAAAGAAAGCTAATATGCCTATGAATGAATCAACCTTATAAGCCAGTTTTGTTTTTAATGCCATAGCGATGAATCTAAAGTATAGTTTTGTATAGTATTTTAATTTTTTCATACTATTAACCTCCTACACTTATGACATGTTTACATGACTTAGAGTAAATGAATGTCGAAAGCAAACATAAAACTATACACCAGAATAGTTGTAATCCTAAAACTTGCAATGAACCTATTAAAGTATATTTTCCCATTATTATTAAAGTAGGTGAAGAAAGAGTACTTGCAAAAGGTAATAAATTTAATATTACTTGTGCCCAACTTGGATAGAAAGAGAAAGGAATTAAAGCACCACTAAAAAATTGAATGATGGCTGATTTTAATAGCATTAGTCCAAATGATGCTCCAGTAAAAAAAGAAAACTGAGCAAACATAAAATCGATAGTATCTAGTATTAATAAAGACATTGAAACAGAAAGTAATCCAAAAACAATGTTATACCAATTAAAACTAAAGAATATTTTATCAAAGCCAAATATTGAACCATTGATAACGACAATAAGCGTCATAACTGGAATAAATAGAATAAAGAAATTTACTATAAAAGATCCGATAGATTCTGATAGAATTCTTAATCTATAACTAATTGGTCTAATTAACTGCATAGCGATATTACCTTCGCGTATATCATCAGTGACAAACCAAAATGAAACGGATGAATAGACTAAGCTAGAAACGATCATTGCCGTTAATTGATATGAAATCATTTGTGGTAAGGTAAATCCGTTTAAAACACGTTCGTTGAATTCATTAAATTGATATAGTCCATCGTTAGTTTGATTAAATATTGCATACCACAAAAAGCATGTTAATAGTATTGAAAGAGAATCGATAAATAGCCAACCGAAAATTGCCCACTTAAATGACAAAGTTTCCATTACTCCTGCTTTAACAAAACTACGATAAACTCTTAATCTTTTAAAATGCCTTGTTTTCATAGATTTGCTTAACGACATTAGATAAGTCGTTCTCCTTAATAGAAATATCCTTGATATCGCCACAGTAAAATATAGTTTTCATTAAATCATTTATATTTGTTTTATCGGCGTCGAATTCGATTTTAATATTATTGTTTTCATTATCAATTAATATTTCTGGATATATTGATAAAAGTTTGTCTGCATCAAAATTGTTTGATGATAAAAAAATGTTTTTAATATTACCAAATCTATTTTTAACTTCGTCTATATGACCGTCAAACAATATTTTACCTTCATCAATGATAATAACTCTATTGCACAAACTAATTATATCGTTCATATCGTGAGTCGTTAAAATTACAGTAGTATTATATTTCTCGTTTATTTCTTTAATAGCCTTAATTATATGTTCTTTAACTAAAACATCTAATCCAATGGTAGGTTCATCTAAGAAAAGTATTTCGGGGTTATGAATAAGAGAAGCAGCTAAATCAGCTCTCATTCTTTGGCCTAACGAAAGTGTTCTTACGGGGCTTTGAATAAATTTTTCTAACTCTAGAGTTTTTCGTAAGTAGGTAAATCTTTCGTTAAAATCTTCATCGCTTATTTCGTATATATCTTTTAATAGATAGTAAGTTTCTAAAAGAGGTAAATCCCACCAAAGCTGTGTTCGTTGTCCAAAGACAACACCGATTTTTTTTAAAACTTCTTTTCGTTTCTTTGAATCATATGGCTTTAAACCATCGATCAAAACTTCGCCTGATGTTGGAGTTAAAATGCCAGTCATCATTTTTATCGTTGTTGATTTGCCAGCGCCATTAGCTCCAATATAGGCGACCATTTCACCTTTTTTATCGAAAAGGAAATATTGTTAACAGCAGTTAACTTAACTTTTTTTGTTGAAAACAAAGATTTAATCATACCAAGTAAACCTTTTTGACGTATTTGCTTAGTAAAAACCTTTGTTAAATTATTAACTTGAATTGTATATTCTTCCATATTTAGCCTCATTATTGCATACAAAAAGTATATTATTATTTTTTTAATTATTTGAGTAAACTCGAAAAAATATTAACAATTCATTTTATGCATTTCCTTTCGAAACTATATTAGTATAAGATTAAATAGAATTCAATAAAAACACGATAATTCCTCATATTTTGAATTTAAAATAGCTCAATTCGATATTTTTATGATAGTTTTATAAATTAATACTTGAAAAATAATAATAGTAATTATATAATTACATAGTCGCTGCGGTCGTGGCGAAACTGGTAGACGCGTACGTTTGAGGGGCGTATGACCATGTCATGCGGGTTCAAGTCCCGCCGACCGCACCATAATAGTAGAATAGGTCTGATACAATGCTATCAGGCTTTTTTATTACATAAATAGCAAAATTTACGTTTAAAATGCAATATTTTGTTTTAAAAAATG
>UMJZ01064975.1_pt1 | contig 12416 bp, 8 predicted proteins | sample 1966181 | NCBI WGS metagenome assembly UMJZ01 (sample SAMEA4836163, study PRJEB28245) | human gut metagenome | biome: gut microbiome; material: fecal sample | place: Denmark | collected 2008 | reverse complement strand
CAACACCCGTCAGGGTGGCTACAACAACCGCTACAACAATCGCAACCAAGGCCCGCGCCAGAATCAGTACGGCATGCCCCAAGGCGGCAAGAGCTTTGTGCCGCGCCCCAAGAAAGTAGAATATGAGGCACCTGTGATTGATCCCAACGAAGAAATACGCCTCAACAAATATATGGCAAATGCCGGAATCTGCTCACGCCGCGAAGCCGATGAGTACATCCAGCAGGGTCTTGTGAAGGTTAACGGTGAGGTAGTTACCGAACTCGGCACCAAAATCACTCACAAGGACACAGTGGAATACGATGAAAAGCTCGTGACACTTGAGAGCAAATGCTATATATTGCTCAACAAGCCCAAAGATTGCGTCACCACTTCCGACGACCCCAACGGCCGCCTCACGGTGATGGATCTGGTGAAAGGTGCCTGCGATGCACGCATCTACCCTGTAGGCCGTCTTGACCGCAACACCACCGGTGTGCTGCTGCTCACCAACGACGGTGACCTCGCATCCAAGCTCACCCACCCCAAATACGTGAAGAAAAAGATTTATCATGTTTGGACTGACAAGGACATTGCCGAAGAGGACATGCAGCGTATTGCCGACGGCATAGAGCTTGAGGACGGACCCATTCACGCCGACGCGATAAGCTATGCCACCGACACCGACCGCAATCAGGCCGGCATTGAAATCCACTCGGGCCGCAACCGCATCGTGCGCCGACTTTTTGAAAGCCTCGGCTATCATGTGACCAAGCTTGACCGCGTTTATTTCGCCGGCCTCACCAAAAAGAATCTGCCGCGCGGACGCTGGCGCTACCTTACTCAGGAGGAAGTCAACTTCCTCAAAATGGGTTCTTTTGAATAACTCCGAAACATCTAAACTCACAATGAAACGAGATAAAATCACAACCCTCTTTTCGCCAGACATGATAGGCAAAGAGGTTAATGTAATGGGATGGGTGCGCACCCGTCGCGGCAACAAACACGTGCAGTTTGTTGCCCTCAACGACGGCTCTACCATCAAGAACATCCAAATAGTCCTTGACATGGCCAAGTTCACTGACGAGCAGCTGCGTCCGGTGACCACAGGTGCCAGCGTGCATGTGACCGGCACTCTGTGCGAGTCCATGGGCAAAGGTCAGAGCGTGGAAGTGCAGGCCGACACTCTTGAGGTATTCGGCACCGCCGATCCCGAAACATATCCCCTCCAGAAAAAAGGCCACACCCTTGAATTCCTGCGCGAAAAAGCCCACTTGCGTCCGCGCACCAACACTTTCGGTGCGGTGCTCCGCGTACGCAGCACTCTGGCATTCGCCATACACAAATTCTTTAACGAGCGTGGTTTCTTCTACCTCAACACTCCCCTCATCACAGCGAGCGACTGTGAGGGTGCAGGAGCAATGTTTCAGGTAACAACCCTTGACCTCAACAATCTGCCAAAAACCGAAGACGGCAAAGTGGATTTTTCAGCCGACTTTTTCGGCAAACCCACCGCTCTTACCGTAAGCGGACAGCTTGAAGGCGAGCTTGGTGCCACCGCACTCGGTGCCATCTACACTTTCGGACCCACCTTCCGTGCCGAAAACTCCAATACTCCCCGCCACTTGTCGGAGTTCTGGATGATAGAGCCTGAAATGGCATTCTATGACATTGCCGACAATATGGATCTGGCCGAAGAGTTCATCAAGTACTGCATCAGCTATGTTCTTGACAACTGTCGCGATGACATTGACTTCCTCGCTCAGATGTATGATCCGGAACTCGTGAATCGCCTCAAATCGGTTATCGAGCAGAAATTTGTGCGTCTCTCTTACACCGAAGGCGTGAAAATTCTTGAGGAAAGCGGCCACAAATTTGAGTTTCCCGTGTTCTGGGGCGCTGACCTCCAGAGCGAGCATGAGCGTTTCCTTGTTGAGGAGCATTTCAAATGCCCGGTAATCCTCACCGACTACCCCAAGGATATCAAAGCATTCTACATGAAGCAGAACGAAGACGGTCGCACGGTGCGCGCCATGGATGTTCTGTTCCCGAAAATCGGTGAAATCATCGGCGGTTCGGAACGTGAGGCCGACTACAACAAACTTCTGGCACGTATCGAGGAGCTTAATATCCCCATGAAAGATATGTGGTGGTATCTTGACACCCGCCGTTTTGGCACAGTGCCTCATTCCGGCTTCGGACTCGGATTTGAGCGTCTGGTACTCTTTGTGACCGGCATGACCAACATTCGCGATGTCATTCCTTTCCCGCGTACACCCAAAAACGCTGAATTCTAATCCTATATCACAATCATATCATGAGGGTGCGCGCTGTTGCGCACCCTCTCTTTTTATCACACCCAATCATGGAACGGAACAAAACCCCTCTCGTGGTCACTATTATGGCATCACCGAGGCTGAACGGCAACACCGCCGCGCTGCTTGATGAAGCCGAACGAAGTGCCCGTGCCGCAGGAGCCGAAGTGAAACATCTGACACTAAGCCATCTCAATGTGCGTCCATGCGTGGGATGCATGAAATGCCGCATCACAGGCACTTGCGCCCTGCCTCATGACGATGCCCATGACATTGCCTCTCTGATACATAGTGCCGACAGCATCATAATAGCCATGCCTGTCTATTGGAGCAGCATGCCGGGCACACTCAAAGTGCTGCTTGACCGGCTTGTATATGCATTTATTGACACTTCCTCGCCCCATAGGTTACCAAAACCGCTCCAGCGCGGTGCCCGGCTGGGTGTGATCTGCTCCTGCACGGCACCATGGCCACTGAGCCTCACCCAGACAAAACCGGCCGTGAAATCACTGCGCCGCATATTCAGACAGGGAGGCTTTACCGTATATCCCGCTCTGTGTCTTACAGGCACACGCTCTCTCACCGCCCCCAAACCATCTGCCCTGAAAGCAGCTGCATCGCTCGGCGACCTCCTTGCCCGCCCCCGATGAAGTCAAGGCGCAATTCTTGTCACACCCCACCCATCCGCTACACTTTTCAGTTTGCTGTAAACGAAATTATTAGTAACTTCGCGACATATTTATACATACATTTTCATATTTCTACTCTCAGCATATTTTATTATGGCTACCACATTGATTTCCACAGATTTCAATTTCCCCGGACAAACCGCAGTGTATCATGGCAAAGTGCGCGATGTTTACACCATCGGATCCGATCTTCTGGTAATGATTGCCACCGACCGTATATCGGCTTTTGATGTCATCCTGCCCCAAGGCATCCCCTACAAAGGTCAGGTTCTCAATCAGATTGCCGAATATTTCCTTGACTCAACCGCCGACATTGTACCCAACTGGAAACTTGCCTCTCCCGATCCTATGGCTACTGTAGGTCTCCGTTGCGAAGGATTCAAAGTAGAGATGATTATCCGTGGCTACCTCACCGGAAGCGCATGGCGCGAATACAAAGCCGGCTGCCGCGAGATATGCGGTGTGAAGCTGCCTGAAGGCATGCGCGAGAACGAGCGCTTCCCCGAACCCATCATAACCCCGACCACCAAGGCTGACGCAGGTCACGATGAAAACATATCCCGCGAGGAGATCATTGCACGCGGCATTGTGTCGGAAGAGGACTACAACACCATGGAGCGTTACACCCGCGCCTTGTTTGAACGCGGCAGCAAAATGGCCGCTGAAAAAGGTCTGATTCTCGTAGATACCAAATACGAGTTCGGTAAACATGACGGCAAAGTTTATCTCATTGACGAAATTCACACCCCCGATTCATCACGCTATTTCTATGCCGAAGGGTATCAGGAAAGATTTGAAAAAGGGTTGCCGCAGCGTCAGCTCTCAAAAGAATTTGTGCGCCAGTGGCTCATTGACAACGGATTCATGGGACGCACCGGTGAAAAGGTACCTGAAATGACCCCGGAATTTTGTCAGAGCGTATCTGAGCGTTACATAGAGCTTTACGAGCACATAACCGGCACTCCGTTTATCAAAGCCGATGAGACCAACCTCACCGACCGCATAGCAGTAAACGTACTTGACTGCCTGAAGAATATTTCGCTGTAATGCATCAGGCTGATTGCGAAAACATCAATCCCTACCACGCTGACGGGGGCAAGACATCGCAGGTGCGCACGATGTTCAACAACATTGCGCCGGCCTACGATTTCATGAACCGCGCCATGACTTTCGGCATTGACCGTTTGTGGCGCCGCAAGGCCGTGAAACTTGTGGCGTCGCTACATCCGCGCAGGGTGCTTGATGTGGCCACCGGCACAGCCGATATGGCCATACTCATGGCCCGCAAATGCTCAGCCGGAATCACCGGGATAGATCTTTCGCAAGGTATGATAAACGTAGGTCTGGAGAAAGTGAATAAAGCCGGACTTGCATCCCGAATCAATCTGCAGGTAGGCGACTGCCTTGACCTGCCTTTTGACAGCAACACGTTTCAATGCATCACCGTGGCTTACGGAGTGCGCAACTTTGAGCATCTGCTACAGGGATATGAATCAATGTTCAGAGTACTGGAACCCGGCGGCACACTGGTGGTGCTTGAACTTTCCATTCCCACATCAGCAGTGGTCAAGCCGTTTTACAAGCTCTATACACGCGGCATAATACCGCTGGTGGGACGATTGATTTCGCATGACTCAAGGGCCTACTCCTATCTGCCTGAAAGCATCGCGGCTGTGCCACAAGGCACTGCCATGACTTCGCTCATGGAGGAGGCCGGATTTGAGAACGCCACAGCCCGACAGCTCACTTTAGGAGTATGCACACTCTACACCGCAGTCAAGCCCCTTTCCTCAAAAGCATAATATTTTGACCAACCATAACATTAAATAAATGAACAAATTAGCACTCGTCATGGCGATTACTCTTACCGCCGGCACTTCTGCACTTGCCGATGCTCCCAAGGAGCACCTCAAAAGCCTTGATGCCAAACAGATAGACAACACTATCGCCCCTGGCACCGATTTCTACCTCCATGTCAACAAAAAATGGATGGAAGAAAACCCACTCACTCCCGAGCATGCACGCTACGGCAAATTCAATATCCTGTCCGATACAAGCGAAGCCCGCGTAAAAGACATTGTGCTCAATCTCGCATCCACTAATCCACAACCGGGCACCGTCGCCTTCAAGGTATCAACCATCTACAATCAGGCCATGGACTCTGCCCGCCGCAATGCCGAAGGGGCAAAACCTATTCTGGCTGACCTCAAAAAAATTGAAACCACTCCCCATGAAGGAATGACCGACCTGTTTCTGTGGATGCACGGCAACTATGCGTCACCATTCTTCAGCGCAGGCATACAGGAAGACCTCGCCAATTCATCAGTTTACGCCATGTATATCGGCGGAGGCGGCATGGGGCTTGGTGACCGCGACTATTATCTCAAGAACGACAAACGCAACAAAGAAGTGCGTGAAGCATACAAGAAACTCATAGTCACCCAGATGCGCAATGCCGGCTATTCCAAAAAGGACGCCAACCGCATCATGAACAATGTGATGAAGATTGAGACAGCTCTTGCCGACTCCGCACTCACTCGTGAGGAAAGCCGCAATATTCCGGCTATGTACAACCCCCGCACATTCGCTCAAATCAAGGAACTTTATCCCAACATTGACTGGGACCGCTTCTTTATTGAAACAATGGGCATTCAATCACCCGAACAGGTCATTGTAACCGAGCTAAAGTCTGTTGACCAAGCCAATAAGCTTATGGCTGCCCTCACCGACCGCGAAATCAAGGATTATTATCTTTGGAAATACGTGGCTCAGGCCGCCGGCAAGCTCAGCGACAATTTCAGCGATGCCTCCTTTGAGTTCAACAAAGTGATGAGCGGCGTACAGCAACAGCGTCCCCGCTGGAAACGCGCACTCGGCGCCACTGAAGGAGCCATGGGCGAGGCTGTAGGCCAGCTGTATGTAGAAAAATATTTCCCCCAGTCAAGCAAAGAGTACATGATAGGATTGGTAGAGAATCTTCGCACAGCCCTTGGCAAGCATATTCTCCATCTTGACTGGATGAGCGACGACACCAAGCTCAATGCCATCAAAAAGCTCAACGCATTCACCGTGAAAATCGGTTATCCAGACAAATGGAAAGATTATTCCACCATGGAAATTGATCCGGCTCTCTCCTACTACGAAAACATGCACAATGTGGGTATGTGGCATCAGAAAGACCTCTACAGCAAATGGGGCAAACCGGTGGACCGCACCGAATGGGGCATGACTCCGCAAACAGTCAATGCCTACTACAATCCTTTGGCCAACGAAATCGTGTTCCCTGCCGCAATACTTCAGGCCCCGTTCTTTGATCCTGAGGCCAGCGATGCAGAAAACTATGGTGGCATAGGTGTGGTAATAGGCCACGAGATGACTCACGGATTTGACGATCAAGGTCGTAACTTTGATGCCGAAGGCAACATGCGCGACTGGTGGACCGCCGAGGACAGCAAAGCCTTCACAGAAAAGACCAAAGGTCTTGGCGCTCAGTTTGACGCTGTGGAAGTGCTTCCGGGTCTCCATGCCAACGGCACCTATACTATGGGTGAAAACATTGCCGACCAAGGTGGCTTACGTGTGGCCATGACCGCATTCCTTGACTCGCAGAAGAAAAAAGGAGTGGACATTGCCACTGAAACCATTGAGGGTTACACTCCCGAGCAGGTATTCTATATGAACTATGCCAACCTGTGGGGACAGAACATCCGCGATGAGGAGATACGCTCACTCACTACCGGCGATGTTCACTCGCTCGGATGCAACCGCGTCAATGTGACCCTGCGCAACCTTGCTCCCTTCTTCAAAGCCTTCTCCATCACCGAAGGCCAGCCCATGTTCCGTCCCGAATCCGAACGCGTGGTAATCTGGTAATACCAAAGTCCTATAATAACTCAGGACGAGCTTGTGATGCAGGCTCGTCCTTCTTTTATATTCCCTATAACAATTATTCAAATATTCAAAAAAAGAAGAGGGATATGTGTGGTGGGGTTACGACGAAAAATTGTAACTTTGCAATTTGGAAAATTATTTATTGAAAGTGGAAACAAAGTATATTTTTGTGACCGGCGGGGTGGTGTCATCCCTTGGCAAAGGAATCATCTCTGCTTCGTTGGCCTGTCTGCTCAAGGCACGTGGCTACAGAGTTACGATTCAGAAGTTTGACCCCTATATCAATATTGACCCGGGTACCCTCAATCCTTATGAGCACGGCGAATGCTATGTGACCGAAGACGGCCATGAAGCCGATCTGGATCTCGGACATTACGAGAGGTTCACCAACGTACGCACTTCCCGCGCCAATAATGTTACTTCAGGGCGTATATTCCAGAGCGTAATCGACAAGGAACGCAGAGGCGATTATCTGGGCAAAACTGTTCAGATTATTCCTCACATCACTGATGAAATCAAACGCAATGTGAAAATTCTTGGAAACACGGGCAACTTTGATTTCATTATCACAGAAATAGGTGGAACTGTGGGGGACATTGAATCGCAGCCTTTTCTTGAAAGCGTGCGCCAGCTGCGCTGGGAACTGGAAGAAAATGCCTTGTGCATCCATCTCACCTACGTGCCTTATCTCCATGCGGCAAAAGAGCTAAAAACCAAGCCGACACAACATTCGGTAAAACAGTTGCAGCAGCTTGGTATCCAGCCCGATGTGCTCGTATTGCGCACCGAAAAAGAGATTCCTGGTGCCATGCGCAAGAAAATAGCCCAGTTCTGCAATGTCAGCCCAAATGCCGTAGTGCAATCACTGGACTGTTCCACCATTTACGAAGTGCCACTGATGATGCATGCGCAGCATCTTGACGAAATTGTGCTCCGCAAAATGGGCGTTACTCCGGAGGGCGAACCCCACATGGAGCCGTGGATGAAGTTTATTGACAAAATCAAGCGTGCCGACAAAGAAGTGACAATTGGCCTCGTGGGAAAATATGTGGAGCTTCAGGACGCATACAAATCCATCAACGAAGCATTATTTCAGGCCGCCACATACAATGACCGCAAGCTGAACCTGAAATACATTCATTCCGAAAAACTTTTTGAGCACAATGTTCAGGAGCAGATGCAGGATCTTGACGGTGTGATTGTTGCGCCGGGATTCGGACAGCGTGGCATTGAAGGCAAATTCGTGGCGCTTAAATGGTGCCGCAAACACAATGTGCCCACCTTCGGTATATGTCTGGGCATGCAGTGCATGGTGATAGAGTTTGCCCGCAACGTGCTGGGCTATGCTGATGCCAACTCCACTGAAATGGACCACACCACCACTCACAACGTGATTGACCTGATGGAGGAGCAGAAAAACATCTCCAACATGGGTGGCACCATGCGTCTTGGAGCTTACGACTGTCACCTTGCTCCCGACAGCATCGCAGCCAAAGCATACGGCACAACCGAAATACGTGAACGCCATCGCCACCGTTACGAGTTCAACAACGATTTTCGCGCTGATTTTGAATACGCCGGCATGAAATGCGTGGGTGAAAACCCGCACTCGCAGCTGGTGGAAGTAGTGGAGCTGCCCGACAAACGCTGGTATGTGGGCACCCAGTATCATCCTGAATATTCAAGTACGGTGCTTAATCCCAGTCCGCTTTTCCTAAGTTTCATGCGCGCGGCAATAGCCTACGGCGAGGAAAAAGCCTTGGAGAGTGCCGATCAATAATGTAATTATTAACAAATAAGTATATATTCACACCTAAACATGGACAAAAACACGCTTTGGGGCCTGCTGCTGATGGGAGCCGTGATTCTCGGCTTCATGTACCTAAATCAGCCATCTGCCGAAGAACGCCAGCGTATGGAGCGCGAACGGCAGGAACAGTTGGCTCAGGAAACGCAAAAATCTCCCGACGGAAATACCATTTCCATCGACTCCGTGACAAATGCCGACAAACAGGCCATTCTGTCAACAGTGAAATCTTTTGGTGTCACTGATTCAGCCACCAATATCACCACACTATCCAATGGTCCGGTGCGTCTGCAACTCGCAGCCGGTGGTGAACTGAGCGGTTACGTAACTGCCAACAACACTCAAGTGCCGGTCAACGACATTCTTAACGCCAGTTATGGCTCTCTGCCGCGTGCCACTGCCGCACTGGCCGTAAGTGAACTGAAACAGACTCTGGCCAATATTGTCAAATATGGTGGTTTCGCTCGCCACCTGACAGGCGACAGCACTACCGTGAAACTTGAAAATGATGTGCTCGCGCTGGAAATATCCAACAAAGGCGGTGCCATTTCACGTGCCACACTCAAAGAGTACAACAGCTACGACTCCACCAAAGTGAGTCCCATTGCCCCCGGCACCGACTCTTACGGATTTATCCTCACATCGGCCACTCAACGCTTTGACACACGCGAATTTTTCTTTTCTCCGATAATGGAGAATGACTCCACAGTGCTGATGCAACTGCAGCTTGGCGATGGTGCCTCTTGGGGGATACGCTACACACTGCCCAAAACAGGCTATCTTGTAAAGATGGACATTGTGCAGAAAGGCATGCAATCCATCATACCGTCAAGCGTAAGCACCATTGACATGATATGGAACCAGAAAATGGCGCGCAACGAGGCCGGACGAGTGTTTGAGGAACGCAACAGCGCCATCTACTACATGTTTGCCAATGGCGAAGTTGACAACCTCAAAGAGAGCGGTGCCGACCGCGAGGAACTCACCGAGCGCGTGAAATGGATTGGATATAAAAACCAATTTTTCAGCACGGTACTGGTTCCGCAAACCAATTTCACAGCCGCAGACATTGACAGCGAGGAGCTTGAAAACAATCCTGACTTCATCAAGCAGCTTTCATCATCCACCGTGCTTGACTACTCGGCTTCATTGGAATATCCCGCATCATTCACATGGTTCATAGGCCCCAACTCCTACCCTCTGCTCTCTGACATTGAAGAAACCATAACTCCGGAAGAAAATCTTCATCTCACCAAGCTTATACCTTTAGGGTGGACATTGTTCCGTTGGATCAACACCATTATCATCATTCCGGTATTCAGCTTCCTCGGCAACTACATAGCCAATTACGGCATAATAATACTCCTGCTCACAATCTTCATTAAAATCATTCTGTTCCCGTTCACATACAAGAGCTATATGTCGCAGGCCAAAATGCGCGTACTTGCTCCTGAAATCAAAGTCATCAACGACAAATATCCCGGCAACGAGAACGCCATGAAACGCCAGCAGGAAACCATGGCTCTGTACAGTCGCGCAGGCGCAAGCCCCTTCTCAGGGTGTCTGCCCATGCTGTTGCAATTGCCCATCCTGATTGCGATGTTCAATTTTTTCCCCTCGGCAATAGAACTGCGAGGAGAGCCATTCCTTTGGGCTAAGGACCTGTCAGCCCCGGATGCTATTGTAAGCTGGACCACCAACATACCTTTCATCTCCTCTACATTCGGCAACCACATCAGCCTATTCTGCTTGCTGATGACAGTAGTCAACATCATCTACACCCGCATCACTATGCAGAACCAGCCCGGCGGCAATTCCATGCCGGGAATGAAATGGATGATGTATCTCATGCCTGTAATGTTCCTGTTCTTCTTCAACAATTATGCAGCCGGTTTGAGCTACTACTACCTGCTGTCGCTGCTCATCACCATCATTCAGACTTATGTGTTCCGCAAAGTAGTGAGCGAAGAAAAGGTGCGTGAAACAATGCGACAGAACGCCGCCAAGCCCAAAAAGAAGAGCGGCTTCATGGCACGTCTTGAAGAAGCACAGCGCAAGCAACAGGCTCTTCTCCGTGAACAGGAGAAACAGCGCACACGCGCAGGACGCCGCAGCAAATAATCGCTGACACACATTACCGCTATCAAACAAAAGGCTCCCCATGGGGAGCCTTTTTAGTATTCCGGCATTTGCAGCATCATTTGTTATTGGGCTTCGAAACTCCACCAAGATTCAGGTTTATGCGTTCCTCTTTGCCATTGATAGTAACGACAATATAGCAATTGCTGAAAACAGTACACCGCTTGAACTTCATTGTGATTATGGCCTCGCCACCGCTCAGATTTGTTTGCATTGATTTAGCCGGTAACTCCTTGCCGTCATTGTGAAACACGGCAGAAGTCACGCTTATGCTGTTGGATGCATCTTTGTCCACAACCACAATAGTGGTAGCATTTCCATAGTTGTCAATACTCTTGAACTTGGGTTTTGCCACACACGCACCTACGGAAAACAGCCCCATAAGCGCAATTAAAAAGAGTTTTTTCATAATTACATATCTAATTGGTTATACGGCAAATTTACCATCAAGAGTCAAGACAAGCCAAAATTCCAATCAATTAGACAGTCCTCTCAGCATGATGTAAACAACTGATATTCAGCATGAGGAATAAATTTCAAATCCACACCCTCTTCCGCACTACATTTTTGATGCAAACCACTCCTTATTTTGGGCATCCGAAGCCAATATTTTATCTTTAAGACGCGTGCGGCGGTTGTAAAAATTTTTCAGCTTCAAATCCATCATCAGGCACACAGCTTTGGCAGAAAACCCGGCATATAGATAAGTCATAAGCAGCACATCATTATCGCTCAACTCGGGTAGCTCTTTACATATGCGATTCAGAATTCCACCCATATTGGCGTTAACTGCCTCCGTCAACTCCGAAATCATTTTTTGCGAACGATAGGACATTATAATATCCTCCACATCACCGACTATCGTGGCTCTGGTACGCTCCGAATCATATTTGTCAAAATAAACATTACACAAATCATTAAATGCGCCGAACCCGTTATGATATAGATTCTCAATTCTGAGTGCATGCGCACATACCTCCTCTTGAAGTGCGCGCCGACACTCGGATTTTTTCCTTATAATCAGCCAGAAGCAAACGACACAACCAATCAGAGCCACAAAAGCCAGCACGCACCACAAACGCAACACAGCTATACTATGCTCGTACCTTTCTATTTCCGAAGCAAAATTCTCAGCCAGCAGCTCGCTTTCGCTCTGCAACCGTCCCTCATTGGTCAAAGGGATTTTAAACACACCCTCTGATGTATATGCGCAAATCATATCATTCTCAGAAAAGGCAAACAGCTGGGGAAACTCCACATCCACACTCCACAACACCCTTTTATGCACAACATCCTTCTCCATGCCGACCAACACAAACGGCTCCAAAGAGGAATAGACCGTATCGCACACCACAATCCTCACACTGTCCATGCTGAACGGCAGGTCACTGCACTCCACATTAAGACCAACAGTAGTAACCATCCCCTCATTTGATAAGCCCGAACAGCTGATAAGCAGTTTAGCATCTCCACCCTCATATTCAAGAAAAGAACGCCTCACAGTATTTGATGCCGAAGCACAGACGCACATCCACATCAGCCATATCACACAAATAAATCTATACCACATAACAAAACAAGTTGTAAATAAAAAAG
>UMJZ01009081.1_pt1 | contig 12603 bp, 8 predicted proteins | sample 1966181 | NCBI WGS metagenome assembly UMJZ01 (sample SAMEA4836163, study PRJEB28245) | human gut metagenome | biome: gut microbiome; material: fecal sample | place: Denmark | collected 2008 | reverse complement strand
CCTGCTTCTGCCGCTCCAAAAGTGCCTCGTAATCTTTTCTCTTATTCTGCAGTTCCACAAGCCATGAGGTCAGTTCCAGTCCTTCCCGAAGTCCCCAGCGAGTGCAGAAATCCTCAACCTGTCCTTCCGCTATGCAGACCTGTGTCTCAAGTTCTTCCATTTCCTGTTCCAAATAGGAAAGCTCTGTATTTTCTCCCGTTTGGACTTTGGATCTGCCTGCTGTAAACAACAGTGCCACTGCCACAGCTGCAATTCCCAGTACGATCAGGACTCCTCCGATCACTCCCTGTTCCAATAGGATCACAGCACAACCGCCAAGCGCTAAAAGAATGCCCAAAAGTAACAGCATTTTTTTCCTTTTACCTGCTTCTTCCTGCTCCCGTAAGCATCTGGCATCTTCCTGTGCCTGTATGGATTGCAGGGTTTTCCTCTGTATTTCTTTCGCCTGCAGAAGACTTTTTCCTTCATTGCGGTTCGTCCAGGCATTTTTTACACTGTCGATCTCCGCCTCCTGTGGCATTCCTTCCGCAAAATATCCGGAAAGTTCCTCTAACCGTCTGCTCTCTTCCCCTGACAGGGCATTTTTTCTTGTCGCGCTTTCCAGGCTCTCAAGTTCTTGTGCCTCAGCATATTTTTCTTCCAGCCTGGCATTGTCCACCATGGGAAAATTATCTTTTAACTGCGCCTGTTCTTCCACTGTCAGGCAATAGATTTCCATTGCCTTGCGGACAGAAATCCCCTGATTGCAGACGGCTGTTTTTTCGCGTAATTCCTCCCCTTTCGGTATCACGCCGTTAAAATAGCTTTCCGCTTCTTTTAAAGTCTGCTGTCTCTGTGCCATTTTTGCACGCAGATCCAGGTACTTCTCTTTTTTCGCCTGTTGATCCTTATAAATTCCCAGTTTCTTTTGTCTCTCCTGCAGTTCTGTCAGTTCCGCAGAAAGCTTTTCTCTCTCCTCGATCGCCGCCTTTTTCCGGGTATCAATACTTTCCATCGTATTCTGTATCTCCTGCCCGTTACGGATCTGCGTCTTCAGTTCCGTAATGCGGTCCCTGCTCTGACGGAGCGATCCGGTCTTACGAGAGGGTGACATGCTGTTTAACAGATCGTTCAACCGCTTGTCCGCTGTCTCAAAATTATTGATATCGTCCGTATTCTCCGCCAGATTTCCGATTTTGGCATTGATGCCGTCCGTAACAAAGGTCTCGCAGTCATTCTGTGAGATGAAAATCGTCCGTTCAAAGGATCCTGCATCAATCCGGAACAACTCTTCTCCCAGATTTTGTGTAAAATCTCTGCATGGCAGATTTGTTTTCGTATCTGTCAGCTGAAATTCATCTTCTGCGCTTTTACTTCCGAAGGTTCTGCGGACAGAATATTGCTTTCCTTCACTTTCAAATTGCAGTTCTCCGCCGTAGACGCCCTTTTGCCAGGGACTGTATCTCTTCCTCTCATTTTCCAGTGGATCTCTCTTCCCTTCATTCCGGAATCCGAACAGCATTACCCGCAAAAAAGCCGCCAGTGTGCTTTTTCCCCAGCCGTTTTCCTCACAGACGGTGTTGCAGCCATCTGTAAAGTCATATGTAAAATCACTTAGCTTTCCAAAATTCTCAATGTGACATTTGATGAGTTTCATGCGTCCAGGATCTCCTCTCCGGCCAGTGCCTGCAATCCGTAATGTATCACTGTCGCCTTGTCCTCTTCCGGCATATCCGCTCTGCCCATGACAGTACGGATAAACTCTCCCTTTAAGGACTTGTCCTTTGCAAAAGCAGCATAATCCACCAGATACGCAGAGTTGTCCTTAATCTTCACAAAATAAAAAAGGTGGCTGAACTGATGTAGCAGAAAATCAATATCCTTTTCACTTTCCACATCTATTTTCCCGACCAGTTCATACTTGATCAGACTTTTCTCCGGGTAACCTTTCCCGGTTGTCTCATCTCTCATCCGTTCCATGATTTCCGTCGTGGATTCACAACCGGTAATATCCACCGGAATGGTATAGAGCTTCCGGGATGCGAAAGGAATAAAAGTACTGTCAATTGTACCTGTCAGCTCATCAATGTCAAGCATCACAAATCCATGCTCTCCGCATTCGTCAAACCCTCTGCCCTCCAGACAGCCTGGATAGCAATAGACGCCTCTCGCATCCAGACGCTCTTTTTTATAGCTGTGGATGTGTCCCAGGGCAAGATAATCAATTCCCTTATTTTTCAATGCCGTCAGATGAATGATCTCCGCCTTATCTCTCGCACTGTATTCCGATTCCTGCCCATGCAGGACTACAATGTTGCATTGATCTGCGTCCAGAGACAATGTATGATAGATGCTTCCGCTGTTTTCCGGTGTCAGTTCCACCCCGGTAACTGCAACTCCCTTACCGGAGGTATTCTCCGTCCCTGAAAGTTCATAGCTTGTCCAGTTGTTCCCGAATAGATGAAGATTCTCCGGAAGTTCCGAAAGACTGGACGTAAAGCTTCCTTCGTCATGATTCCCCTGTAAGTAATAAAAAGCTATTTGGGGATGTCCCTGAATTAAGTCTTTTACCACATTCCGGGCGGTAGCGGATACGTTTTTCGTATCGAACAGATCTCCTGCGATTATGATCGCCGCCACGCCCTGCTCTGCCCCGTATGCAACCATATTCTGAAAGGTGGTCAGCAATTCCGTCTTACGTTCTCTCGCTTTTTCTTTGGTCAGATTTGCACTCATTTTGGAATCCAGATGGATATCTGCACAATGGATGATTTTCATATTGCTGCCTCCCGCATTAACCATGTAGCACCTGTTGTAAAAGATTGTAACGATGCAGAACCTCATTCGCAAAACCGCATCTTTGATGCTCTCGTTTTGCAGACATATTCATTATATACGAATCTTTGTTCGATTACAACAAAAACGTATCGGTAGTGAGACATTCGGTCTCATTTCCCGATACGTTTTTTTCAGATGGTGAATCACCTGTGTTTATGACTATACCTGCAGTCTGCCGGCTGTAATGAGTTTTCCAGATTTTCTGTCAAATAACAGAATATCTTCTCCACCGATCTCGAACTTCACTTCCTGGCCGATCTTGTAAGCAGTATTGCCAAAGACTACGCCGGTCAACAGGAAATCACCGATACGAAGCTTAATCGTGGATTCCATACCTGTGGGCATGGCACCGTAGATCAGGCCGTCCAGTCCTGCGCCATCGTGTAATTGCAGGGCTTCGGGACGTACACCGATGACAAAATCCTCGTTGGTGATCACGGGAGCTTCCTGCAGTGCGTAATCGTCCTCGTTCACTCTGGCAATATGATACTTGAAGACTTCATCCTTATTGGATTTCTCCACAGCTTTCTTATCCTGCATTTTCTCTTTGTGACGGGCTGCCTCATCAGCTTCGTTCTTATCTCTCTCTGCAAACCATCTTAGCAGATCCAGATGTTCTTTCGGAACAAACTTTGCCTTTCTACCGTCTAAGATCGTCACATCCAGGCTGCCGTTTTCATTCTGCACACCTTTAGCTTCGATAAAATTAATGGAAGGATTTCCTACGAAATCAGCCACAAACAGGTTGTTGGGTCTGCTGTACACAGTCAGCGGTGCTTCATACTGCTGCAATACACCGTTGTTGATCAGACAGATCTTCGTTGCCAGTGTCATAGCTTCCATCTGGTCATGGGTTACATATACGAAGGTGCTTCCGGTCTCTACATGCAGACGCTGCAGTTCATATCTCATTTCCAGACGGAGTTTCGCATCCAGGTTAGACAGCGGCTCATCCATGAACAGTACCTGGGGTTCCGGTGCCAGGGTTCTGGCAATGGCAACTCTCTGCTGTTGTCCACCGGACAGTTCTGCGGGATAACGGTTCATGAACATTCCGATCTTAACGATACGGGATACTCTGCGTACTGCCAGGTCTATCTCTTCCTTGGAATATTTTCTGACCTTGGTTACTACCTTGCCACCGGATACGACTTCGAATTTCTCGTTAAGCTCTTCCCCTTTTTCCTTATGACCTGCCAGGATGCTGTCCAGCTTGGCAGTCAGCTCCTGCTTCTTTTGTTTTGATGCACTTTCTTTGTCTGCCGCCTCGTGGAGTTTGTAATTATACAGCTCCTTTGCAGTATAGATAGAAATGATGTAATTATCGATCAGCTTCAGATAGACCATATCCAGGTCTAATTTTCCCTTTTTATCTCTGCATTCCTCAATGAGTTTTACCAGCTCTCCCGGATTCTCCAGTGCCTTGATCATGCTTTTTAAAGCTTTGGCTTCCTCATCGATCACGGGAAGTTCTTCCTTGATATTGCCCAGTCCGAAGGAGATGTTCTGGTATACCGTCATGTTCGGCCACAGTGCGTAGTTTTGGAACAGAAATCCGACTTTTCTCTTATTTGCGGGAACATTGATTCCCGCTTCACTGTCGAATACCACCCGGTCTCCGATCTTAATCTGCCCGCTGGTAGGGGTCTCCAGACCGGCGATCATACGTAAGGTAGTGGTCTTACCGCAACCGGAGGGACCAAGCAGAGTGATAAAGGAATTATCCTCCATATCCAGACTCAGATCATCTACCGCATAGAATTTTCCCCAACGTTTTGTAACATGTGTTAATTTGATTTCCGGCATAGTTATTTACCTCCGATACCTTCATCCAGGCTGGCCCCGGTCAGTTTATTTACCAAAGTGTTAAAGATCAGGATCGTTACGATCAGGATCAGGTTAATGGCGCTGGAAAATGCATACAGTCCCATCTCATCGAAATAATCCAGTGTCGTGGAGAGGATAAAGCCTTGCGTACATAACAGTAAGAACAGGGACAGCTCTCGCAGACAGGTCATGAACGGAAGCATATATCCGTTGATAATGGAAGACTTCTGGATCGGAATGATGATCCTCAGCATCCGCTTGTACCAGGGAATATCCTGGATGATGGCCGCTTCCTCGATCTCTCCCGACAGCTGCAGCATGGAATTCAGTGCACTTCTGCTGGCAAAGGGAATGTACTTGATCACGCCTGCGATGATCAACAATGTGTAAGTGTTGAACAGGTTGATCTTGTCATTGGAGAACAGGATGAAGAACGCTGCGCCCACTGCCAGGGACGGCATCAGGTACGGCAGGAATGCCACACCGTTGACGTAATTTGCCCACTTGCTTCTCCGGTTCTTAGATACTGCATAACCGATCAGAGTACCGATCGTACCTGCGATCAGAGCACAACATACAGCGACTAACATCGTTCCCTTGAATGCTCTCCAGATCAGCGGATTGTGGAGGATACCGGGCTGTCCGTACAGAGCACCGGCTCCGTTGTTATCCGTCAGCCACCACTTGGTGGTCAGAGCACTGGGATCCATGGTATACAGGAAACTGTAATCTCCCGGATTCGGAAGGAAAGTCTCCAGTGCGAAGGACAGAATCGGGAAAATACTGGTGAAGAAGGTGATAACGATCAGAATGACCGCGATCAGGTATTTTCCAACCTTTCCTAAGTTGATCTTGGAGATCTGTCCGGATTTACCGGTAACCGTCGTATAATTCTTACGGCTCTTTAAGCTCATCTGGTTCATTAACAGGATCGCCACACCAAAGATCATCATGATGATGGCAAGAATACTGGCTTCCCCGGTATACTTGGAGTTCATGGAGATGTACTTTGTGGATAGAGTGGTCAGTCCCAGATAGTGAGGTACGGGATAACTTCCCATAGCGCTTCCGAATACCAGCAGGATCGTGGAAAGAATCGCCGGCTTTACCATAGGTAAGGTAATGCGGAACATGGTCTTCCACTTCGGTGTATCCAAAATCGTCGCTGCTTCCTCCAGATTGGCATCCATGTTGCGGAAGATGCCGCCGATCAGTATGTAGGCAAAGGGGGCATAATGCAGTCCCAAAACTACTGCACTGGGGAACAGCCCCAGGCACCACCATTTAGGCATCGTAATGTGAAAGAGCGAAGCCAACAATCCGTTGGAGGTTCCGGTGACTGCATTACTGTTGAATACATTCTGCCATACCACTGCCAGTGTCCACTGGGGCATGATGTAGGGGAAAATAAAAATGGAGCTTAAATATTTTTTACATTTTAAATTGGTTCTCGTAATTAAGAATGCGAACAAACCGCCAAACAAAATGGAGATCAGGCAGGTAAAGACTGCCAAAAAAACAGTATTTAACAGCGGTGTCCACAGATTTGTTCTCGCCAGCTTACTGGTGAACAGATCCACATAATTGACAACGGAATATCCGCTTGCTTTTCCGGTAAGATGTGCATCGATGGTGCCCGGATGGATCTTTAAGGTATCCTCGACGATTGCCACAATCGGCGCCACTGTGGTAAAAGTAAGTACGATACCAAACAGAAGCAGAATGATATTTTGTGGCTTGGAGAAATACGTCTTGATCTTGTTCAGAACAATCACCATCTTGCTTGTTTTTTTTGTGGCACTCTGATTCATGGTTAACCTCTCTTCCCAATACAAGCTTTTGGTTCTGTAAACCATCCACCCCTGCGAATAAGAAAACTGCTACTTACATGCAGGCATGATGTAGCAGATTTCTTATTCTGACAGGACGAATAGTCACTCTTTTATATCATATATCACTCATATCACTCAGCAGTATACTTCGGTAACAGCTCGATCCAGCTTCCTACCGTGAAGGATACGGATGCACAGTACTCAGGATCTTCCAGCACCAGTTCGCCATCGGTAGACCACCAGTCGAAGCCTCTATCATTCTTGCTCTCGTATACAACATTACCGTTCTCATCATTACCGCCGGTGCTGTGCTGATAGGTAGCTTCGATTGCCTTTGCCACTTCAGGGTTAGCGGAATAACCGCCCATGTCTTTGCCCCATGCGCTGAAGCCGTCTTCCGTACAGGTCATGTATGCGATGAAAGCACATGCAGTCCAAGGCAGCGGGCTGTTATCGGTAACAAACAGATAATGGCAGTAACCGTATCCGCCGATTCCCTTATAACCATCCTGATAAGCGGCAACCTTAATATTGTTCACAGATACACCTGCGGATTCTTCTACGGAGCGCAGTTTACTGTATACTAACAGTCCACACTGATCGGTAGCGGAATCGGATACCAGCGTATTACAGATAGGTCCATCATCGGTCTGGGCATTGTAGCTGCCTACCCAGAGCTTGATCCATGCCAGGGCATATTTACCATCAGCGCCTAAGCCTAAATCATTGGCTTCGGATTCCATCTCATCAATCGTGGGCTGGAAGTAAGTCTGCTCATCAGCGGGTAATGCATTGAAAGCATCCTTTAACATGGCTGCATATTTGTCTTCGGTCAGCATGTACAGGAAATTCTTACCTACAACCTCGGAATCAATATCCATGAACAATGCGTGAGTTCCTTCCGCTACGAAGTCCCAGCAGTTGTCATATACTTTATCTCCGGTACAGTTGTATTCGAATACCTTATTCAGCGTCTGTAATGCCAGATAACCGTCCACCGCATCGGGTGTGGTTCCGTTAGCCTCTGCCCATTCCTTGGGAATGAACGTATCCAGTATTCCGGTCTGTGTCATCTTGGATTCGATCTGATTACCATCCTGGATCAGGGTCATTGCGAAGGTTCCTTCCGGCTTCAGGGAATCAGCGGTCAGCTGTTCAAAGATCTTGTTGTTCTTAGGCTGCTGCCAGTCAAATTCCATGCTGTAAGAAGGATCAATAGACTGCAGATACTCGATGAACAGAGGAAGTGCTGCTTTACCACGGCTGGAATTACCTACGCCGTAGAAGGTCTTGCCGTTGGATTCTTCGATGGCCTTCTGTGCCAGTTCCTCCATGGTCATTCCTTCTGCCTGTTTGATGATCTGCTGAGTTGCAGTAAGATTTGCGTCGTCGGTTGCCTCCGGGGTCTTAGTCTCTGCCACCGTCTCGGTTCCGGCTGTCTGGGTGTTATCTGCGCTTCCAGTTGCCTGGTTCTGTGTCTCGCTGTTGCCGCATCCGGCTAACATACCAACACTCAGTGCACAGATCATAAGTAACGATACTACTCTTTTCTTCATATGCTGTCCTCCCTTGAAACATATAGTTTGTATAACCCTTTATGGTCCACTTACTTGGAATGGGATGTTTCCCACTTCCGTTCTGATGATTCTATTATACGTTGGGAATTCAGCAATTTGTATAAGGTAAAACTGTTATTATTTTAATATTTCTGATACTATGTATAGTTTTTCTGCTATTTCGTCGTTTCTTTTGTGCATCTTTGTGGTTTTACATGCTTCTATCCTGGTATTCGGAGGGAGTGACACCAACAATCCTCTTAAAACTGCTGGAAAAATGTGCAACATCACGATAGCCTACCTGTTCTGCGACTTCATACACCTTATTCCGGCAGTCATTCAACAGTTTCATGGCAGTACGCATACGCACTCTGGTAATGTATGCCGCCACCGTATAATCCGTCTCCCTTTTGAATGTATGACTCAAATGTCCTTCACTAATCCCCAGGTGCTCTGCAATCTCTGCCACACACAATTCCGGATCCCCATAATGAGCGGAGATATAGTCTACGGCTGCCATAACATATTTACTCTTGTCGCCTTTATTTAAGACCAGTTCGGGAAGCGGCTCATCCTTGCTGTTTTCCAATTTTTCCTGTGTCCTCCTACGTTTCTCCAGTGCATTGTTCACCGCCTGTTCCAGTTCCCCGTCTCCAAAAGGCTTTAACAGATAGTCACTTGCCAATAATTTCAGGGCGCTCTGCGCATAGGAGAATTCACTGTAAGCAGTTAAAAAGATTACACTGACATCATTGCCTTCTGCCCGCAGTTCCTTCAGCATTTCGATGCCGTCCATTTTGGGCATACGGATATCGCAGATCAACAGATCCGGATGATATTTCCGCACGGCTTCCAGACCTTCGATCCCATTCCCTGCTTCTGCCACAACCACACAGTTCAGTGCCTGCCAGTCTGTCTCCATCACGATTCCTCTGCGCACCAGCATCTCATCATCGATCACGATTACTTTGTACATCGTATTACTCCCTCCATGGTCTCTTCCCGTTTTCGTTATTTCCCTACTATCCGGTAAAAAATCCTCTCTGTCCGTTGCTCTGTATCGGTTCCTCAGGCTTCTCCGTATCTTACCGGCAATCGTAATGTCACTTTCGTACCGTGGACTTCTCCTTCCTCTTCTGTTCGCTGTCCATCCGTAGGGTTTTCGGCGTGTGAGGTAAGACTCTCCATATGGATGCCGTATTCTTCCCCATAGGTCAGCCGGATAATGGTATCCACGTTAGAGACCCCGATATGCCCCACCAGCTGCTCCTGTCTTCTGTTATTGATGGCATCCATCCGTTCTTCGGGAGCGCCGCAACCGTCATCAGTTACTTCAATACACAGGACATCTTCCTGTTCTGTGATCCGCACAAGGATATTTCCTTCTTCACTCTCCTTTAATCCGTGCAGTACCGAGTTCTCCACGATGGGCTGTATGATCAGCTTGGGAATCACGCATTTTTCCAGTCCCTCCTGCAGATCCACGGTGTACGAGAACTTATCATTGAAACGGATCTTCTGGATATCTACATAACAGTTCACCAGTTCCAGTTCTTCTTTCAGATAGATGAACTGTCTCTTGGAGATACTGGTCCTAAGGATCTTCGCCAGTCCCGCCGCCATGATAGCGATCTCCGGGATATGGTTGGCCTTCGCCACCCATTTCATGGTGTCCAGTGTGTTATACAGGAAATGAGGATTCAGCTGTGCCTGCATCATGGCAATATGGGAAGCATTAAGTTCCTTCTGCTTCTCCACCTTATCCTGCACGCTTTGCTCCAGTTCGTTGGCCATGATATTAAAGTTCCGGGACATCTGTCCCAGCTCGTCCTCTCTGTCGGAGACGATTCTGACAGTGAGGTCTCCTTCCTGCAGTGTACGCATAGCCGTATTCATCCGTTCGATAGGACGGGTCATATTTCTACCCAGCCGGGAAGCCACCAGAACACACAGAATGACACTGATGGTCAGCATCACGATCAACACACTGTACATGGAGTTCAATACTTCTGTTGAAAACACGCTGGGACAGGACAATGCAGTATACAATCCACTGTCTCCCAGCGGCTGGATCAGCAGTTCTCCGGCACGATATACTCCCAGCAGCTTATGACCAACCATGAGTTCTTCCCGGATCTGCTCTTCCTGCAGGTTACCATTATCATAAATGGTTCTCCAGAAGGGGTCCATGATTGCTACCTCCGCTTTGGCATTTCCCTTATCATGAAGCACTTTTTCAAAATTTTCTGCGCGCATGCTGATCACAATATAACCTTCCGGTATACCGTCTTTTCCCATAAGTTTACCCGCTGCATACAATAAAATCTTGTTGTCATTAGTATCTGCACGCCGCAGCACCAGCGTCTCTTTACTATCCTCGACTGCTTTCAGAATGCCCCAGTATACAGGCAGATCCCTCTTGGCACTTCCCTGTGCCGTAGTGTAAATACATTTTCCGTTTTTATCATACAGATCAAATTGGGCATATTCTCTGTAATCAGTCACTTCCCGATAGAATTGCAGGTAAATCTTGCTCTTCGACCAGGTGTCATCTTCACCTATCTGGTCCACGATCCGGGTGTTAGCATTTATATTCTCCACTACCGTCTCGAACTCCTGAAACAATTCCAATATGCCGGCATCTATCTGTTCCGCCTGCTCTGTTACTTTTTTCTCATAATCGCTGTTGATCTTGGTCTCCATAGTCTGGATCAGGGATACCCCAAAAAGCAATAACGGCAATAACGCAACTACACCGAAGCAGACCAGCAACTGTCTGTGAAACGACTTTTTAATCCACTTTTTCATCTGTTCTCCCCTGTAACGTCTCCCATGTGTTCAGAATTTTTTCCTTTTCCTGAGAAGCCCAATGAATATCATAATCGATCGTTTTAAATTTTGTCTGCTCCGGTGCTGCATACTCTTCCATATCATTACGGACAGTTCTCCGGAAAAAGACTTCCTCCACCAGTCTCTGTACATCACTACTTACGGTAAATTCCAGAAATAATTTAGCATTTTCCATATGCTTTGCACCCTTGACGATTGCTGTGGCATCCGGTATGGCACTGGTGCCGTCCGTAGGATAGATCACCGTAATATCTGCCCCTTCCAGAATCTTCTGTCTCGCCATTCCCTCCGTGGTAATACCTACCAGTCTGGTACCTGCATTGACTTCCTCCAGTACTGCCACAGATGAGGGCGACAAGTAACCATCCAGTGCACCGGTAAAGGTCTCCAGCGTCTTCTGCTCATCCTGATCCGATACCTGAAGCATCGTACAGAGTGCTGTATAACTACTGCCGGATTTCGTGGGATCTGCGAATGCAATCTTTCCCTTCCAGCGATCGGTCTGCAATTCCTCCCAGGTTCTGGGCGCAGCTACCGGATAGACCAGTTTATTGTTATAGATAAATACAGTCGGCAGCACAGAAAAGGGCGTATAGGCATCTCCCTCCGTTCGGTACTGTTCTGCAATTTGATCGATTTCGCTGACCTTATAAGGTTCCAGATAGTCTCTGCACTCCTCAAAATTTTCAACACCTCCGCCGAACATGACGTCAAAGGTACCGGGGGCATCCTGTTGTAATTCATCAAAAAGTGCCAAAGTATCTCCTGCTTTGAGCTCCACAAAAATCCCTGTACGTTCCTCAAATTCCTTGATGATCGGTTCGTATACATCTGCTTTGTGAGCGGTATAGACGATCAGTTTTCTGTCCTCCGGGATCTGATAGACCGTCTCCTCGGACTTGCTGCAGCCAGTAAGTAACAGGAGCGCCGCAGTCAGTCCGGACAGAACAGATATTCCTGCTTTATGTTTTTTACTATACGAAGTCCTCATAACTTTGCCCTTATCTTTTTCGTTTGTTTATTTTCACTGTATGGTTTCTATTATCTCTCCGATTTTTCGATTTTGCTCCCGGCTGCTGTCTGTTGCAGTCTCCGCATCCGATCGTACTGCACATACATTTTCTGCACTTCGTTCTCCAGGATGTAGTAGTGGCGGATGTATGGGATCAACAGAATCAGGATCACTATTGGGAGTAATAAGGTGAAAAGACTGTCCGAAATTACGCTTAAGACAATTGCCAACATTTCTAACAGTGCAAAGGTCACCGTAACGATCAGATGGATCAGGCGCTCATGCTGGAAAAATCCTACCTGCACCAGATGCTCCTTAAGCTTGTCCTGAACCATTTCCTGTATGGTTTGTTCCTCGGTATCCGTTTTCTTTATGTCAGTTTTCTCTGTATCCGTTTTCTTTATGTCAGTTTTCTCTGTGTCAGTTTTCTGTGTATGCGTCTGCCTCTGTACAGCCTGCGTTGCGTATTCACCGTGCTGTGACAATGTCTGTACGTTCTGCTCCATTTCTGTCAGCCATTCATCTATCTGTTTTCGATATTGCAAAATGCGCTGCTCCATTATTTTCCCCACCTTCCCGGTACTTGTATTACTCCATCATAGCTATTCTTTCGTTTTTCGTCAATGTGCCATAAATACAAATAATTCCAAAACATAAAAAAACGCCTCTATGCATACGCATAAAGACGTTTTTCTTCATTTCAAACATA
>UMJZ01058697.1_pt1 | contig 12796 bp, 10 predicted proteins | sample 1966181 | NCBI WGS metagenome assembly UMJZ01 (sample SAMEA4836163, study PRJEB28245) | human gut metagenome | biome: gut microbiome; material: fecal sample | place: Denmark | collected 2008 | reverse complement strand
AAGAACTATTTATCCACTTTTACGGAACAGTAATGAACACAAATATGAAGAGAATAAAACGAATCAGTGCAATTTTGGTTTTGTGCACATTGTTGTGTCTGCCTGAGCTGCATGCCCAGATTAGCAAATCTCCGGTCGACACGATACCTTTCGAACTGGGTGCCGACAACCGTCTGTATGTGACAGTCTATATCAACGGGCAGGACGACCGCCCCCTGCGCTTTCTGCTGGACACTGGAGCGACGGATGTGGTGCTTAATTCCAATTCGCCGCGCACCGAAGGGCTGGCTGCCTTTACGGGAAGTGTGGAGAACAATAGCGCCAATTCGGTGGAAACCATTCCTTCCACAGAGTCCTCTCAGGTGGTGAGGATGGGCAGCCGGGCCATTTCCGGCTTGAAACTGGTAGCTATTCCTTATCCGCCCGATGCCTGGGACGGTGTGCTGGGGCTGTCTTATCTGAGGAACTTTGATGTCCGCATTGATTATCGGCGGAAATCCATCTTCCTGTATGAATTGGGCGACGGGCAGAAGGCGGCATCGGACAAGGCTGTCAGGCTGAAGATGGACTATCGTCTTGGAGATCCTGGAGAGTCTGGAGTGCCGGTCGTTCCGGTCGGCGTGCGTGTCGGCGGAGTGGATTATCTGGTGTCGGTAGAGGTGGATACCGGTTCCGACCGTGTGTTCGATCTCAATACACCTTTCGTCCGTCGCAACGGCCTGCTGGGCACACGGAAACCATTTGCCATCTCGCGCATAGCCGGTACGGTGAAGGACGGCGATGAACTTCAGAATGTGTACTTCGATTCGGTAACACTGGGAGATGCACTGACTTTGCCTCGCATACCCGGTGCCTTTTCTACGGTGACAACGGGTGTACAGGCCAGTGACGCGATGGACGGCGTGTTGGGCAACAACTTCCTGCAACGTTTCAACCAACTCTATGACTTCAAGAACAATTATCTCTATCTGGAGGTGAACGACCGGCTCTACACTCCTTTCTATGACTTTTTGGTTCGTTGAACATGACGTTCACATCCTTGTAATGCTTTGTACATATCCTTGACGCAGGTTGTTCACATCCTTGTGACAGGAAAACTGCAAACTGAGTGCATCAGTTCTCTTTCAGTACCCCGTGCCGACGGATATGTAGCAACAAGAGTAATGTTCCGGCAGATTTGCAATTGTCGTGCAAGCGAGAGCAGAAGCAATTTAGATTTGGTTATGTCGGTCGCAGCTGACAATCAATAAAATTAATCTGCCGGAATTAAGTACCTGCGCATAAACATTTGTGCTTAAACAAATAAGCAGACTTAAAAATGATTAATAATATCATTCGTCTCATAAAGCAGTATTTACTTTGATTTTGTTTGCATATCAATAATTTATGTGCAAATTTGTAAAATATACGTGTCCTGCAAAAAGATATAATTATTTTATTTGGTAGCAGCTTTTTGTTGATTGCTGCGGCATGCTGATGCACAGGCATAAATATTATTTATGACAGATTTGTGGTCGTGTTTGTTTTAAAATCATTATATTTGCATAATGGTCATCCTTGGTGTATGTCATACGTTAGGGCACATATACGGCAGGATGAATTTATGGTGAGAAGTGCGTGCAGGCGTTTGACTAAGACCAAAAAAGTGAAGTTATGAGCGAAGAGCAGCTTGTTCCGTTTATCGGTGTGTCGCGCCACAGGATAGCGACCGACGGCAACGGCGTTACCACACTTGCCGCCTTTCATGGCTGCCGGCTCGGTTGTCGCTATTGTCTCAATCCGCAGTGCCGCGTAGAAGATATGCAGTGCCTGTGGTATTCGCCCGAAAGGCTGTATGAAGAAGTCAGGGCTGATGAACTTTATTTCCTCGCCACGGGCGGCGGAATAACTTTCGGTGGCGGCGAACCGCTGATTTATCCAGATTTTATCGTAAGGTTCAGAGAAATTTGCGGACCGCAGTGGAAAATCAATGTTGAGACTTCGCTCAATGTGGCAGCCGCCAATGTTGAGGCCATAGCCGATGTTGTAGACACATGGTTTATCGACGTGAAAGACCTTGATGCCGACATCTACCGCCGCTACACGGGGCACGACAATGCGCAGGTAATAGATAATCTCTCGCTTATAGCCGGTGGCGGCAGGGCAGGGCGGTGCGTGATACGGCTTCCGCTCATACCCGGATATAACACCGATGCCGACCGCGCAAGTTCAGAAGCCAGGTTAAGGGATATGGGCTTTGAACATTTTGACAAATTTAATTATGAAATACCATGACACGGGGAAAGGAAATTTGCGGAATACTGAAAGACATACGCCGCCGTATAGCCGAGGCGAACGGTATAGAATATGTTGCAGCTGAATGCCGTTATGAAGGCGACTGCAGCGGCACTTGTCCGCGATGCGAGGCCGAGGCGGCTGCTCTATGGCGTCAGCTCAACATGCGCCGTGCCGCAGGCAGGGCGGTGGTGCTCGCAGGACTTTCAGCCGGACTGCTTACGGCGTCGGCACAGAGCAGCGGCGGAGCGGGGCAAGGCTGCGGCTCATGCCACTCAGGTTGTCAGCCGGCGGAAGTGTCAAGCCGTAATCCGGCTGCGGAAGGTGTTGACACAATCAAGGTTGTGCACAACAGCGGCAAGGCAGAGCCGCGCTTGTCTGCCGATAAAGACGACCGGCAATTGTTTGGCGCGATAAACGAAGTGATGCCCCAGTTTAAGGGAGGCGTTAATGCCATGGCAGATTATGTCAAGTCGTCGGTAGACTCTATTATGGTTAAGCGCAACCTGACGGTCGACTCCCGGTCGGCAGGCCGTTGCGTAGTTTCGTTTACAGTTATGAAAGACGGCAGCATAGCCGATGTTAAGGTAGTTAAGAAACTTAACGATGCTTTCGACAGCGTAGCCGTTGACGTGGTGAAAGGCATGCCGCGCTGGAATCCCGGTAAGCGGAACGGCAAATGCATTGACGTAAGATACACCATACCGATAATATTTCGTGTTTATCCGGACGATGTGCAACCGGACAAGATGCAGCAGTAAATTGGTTTGCAGATAGATTAATAAAAGGCAAACATGTAATCAGAAGCTGTGCCTGCAGCAGATGTCTTTATTGTGCCGGAACAATTTATGGGCTTTGTTTTTGTGAGGTATAATTTTTTCTATATTGCGATCTGCCGGGAAAAATACAGCCTTGCGGCATCTTCTTTGTCAAGTTTCCGCAAGGCTGTATGTGTTGTTATGGTTTTACAAGCTCCATCTTTCCTTTGGCGTTCTTCCTGAAGTCGAGTTCATAGAACACCGTTGAGGTCTGTCCCGCATTGCTTACGGTCTCCTTACCTTTCTCTACGACGTTGAGTTTTATTGAAACTTTCGGGTCGTCGTATGTGTTCATCGTGTAGCTGTCCATCGACTTAAACTCAAATTCGGCCGGTATCAGTGCCTTTGCAGCCTCAATGTCCTTCATCACTTCGGCAGGGTTAAGGTTGGCCATGTCTATGGCAGGCACGTCTTTGGCGTTGAGATTTTTGTGCCATTTCTCCCATCCTGCGTCAGTAAGCTCTGTTGCCTTCCAGCCCAGGTCAGACATGAACGACTGGTTCCACACGCGTCCGTCTTTGTCAACCATCTCATAGGTAAAAATAGAAACGTTGTTAGAAAGTTCGTCGCGTCCCATGCCTTCTGTCCACGACACGCTGATTATCTTCCACTGGTCGGGCTTGATGTTGTCGGCTGCTATCGACTTGGCTTTCTCAACAGCACTCTCCGTGTCCATTTTCACCCCTGTCAGATCTTTCAGCCCCGACTTGCTGCACGCCGTAATCATTATGGCTGCGAGGGCCAGCATAAGCACTCTCTGTAAGTTTTTCATAATAACTCAATTTTTTTAATTAAACAATAAATATTCTTTGTCTTTCTCTAAAGTGTTTTTATCGTGTTAACCATATGCGGCAAATAAAACCGAACGGTCGTTCATATTTGTCTGCAAATATATGAATTAAAACCGTTCGCATTGCAATTTCAACAAATTGTTAACACTTTATAACTTATCGCCGGGCGTTGCTTTGCGTCTGAAAGAAGCTTACATTGAGCCGGCGCCTAGCCGATGCGTGCAAAGCAGTTGCCGGCAACAATAGTATGAAAGGCATGCCGGCATTATGATTAAACAGCCAAAACCATTAAAAATCAATGAATTTATTTTGTCTTGCCCCCGATTTGCATTATCTTTGCACAAGAAAAGTTGCATCTCGAAATATTTTATGCCGGACGGCCAAGGAGAGCAGCTGAATATCTTTCAAGAACAAACAATTATATACCGTAAATATGATTCTTTTTTTCAGAACTCCATCACAAAGCGTTATTGCTACCGAAGCTGACCATCAGCTCAATAACGAGGAAATAAAGGAACTGTGCTGGCTTTATGGCGATGCCACACTCGTAGAAGACAACTGCCTCAGCGGATATTTCGTAGGCCCGCGCCGCGAGATGATTACACCCTGGAGCACAAATGCCGTTGAGATTACACAAAACATGAATCTGAACGGCATTTCGCGTATAGAGGAATACTTCCCCGTAAGCAGCAAGGATGCCGACCACGACCCAATGCTGCAGCGCATGTACGACGGACTCGACCAGAGCATCTTCACTGTTGACCACAAGCCGGAGCCTATCAAGCACGTTGACAACCTTGAGGAATACAACGAGCAGGAAGGTCTGGCGCTGTCGCCTGAAGAAATTGAGTATCTGCACAAGATTGAGAAAGAGCTCGGCCGCCCGCTGACCGACTCAGAGATTTTCGGTTTCGCACAGATCAACTCTGAGCACTGCCGCCACAAGATTTTCGGCGGTGTGTTCATCATCGACGGCAAGGAGATGGAGTCGTCGCTCTTCAACATGATCAAGAAGACGACAAAGGAGAATCCTCACAAGATTCTGAGTGCATACAAGGATAACGTGGCTTTTTCTCAGGGCCCTGTCATCGAGCAGTTTGCCCCGGAAGATCAGTCGACGTCTGACTATTTCCGTGTTAAGGACATCGAGAGCGTTATCTCTCTGAAGGCAGAGACACACAACTTCCCTACAACCGTAGAGCCGTTTAACGGTGCCGCTACAGGTACAGGCGGTGAGATCCGCGACCGTATGGGCGGTGGCGTAGGTTCATGGCCTATCGCCGGAACAGCCGTTTACATGACTTCTTATCCGCGCATCAACGGCGGACGCGACTGGGAGGACATCCTGCCCGTGCGCAAATGGCTGTATCAGACACCTGAGCAGATTCTTATCAAGGCTTCTAACGGTGCGTCAGACTTCGGCAACAAGTTCGGTCAGCCGCTGATCACCGGTTCTGTGCTTACGTTCGAGCATAAGGAAGGCGACGAGAAATATGCTTACGACAAGGTTATCATGCTTGCCGGAGGCGTCGGCTACGGCACAAAGCGCGACTGCCTGAAGAAGGAGCCGCAGAAGGGCAACAAGGTTGTCGTTGTAGGTGGCGACAACTATCGCATCGGTCTCGGCGGCGGAAGCGTTTCTTCTGTTGACACAGGCCGCTACAGCAACGGCATTGAGCTTAACGCCGTTCAGCGTGCCAACCCCGAGATGCAGAAGCGTGCTTACAACCTTGTACGTGCATTGTGCGAGGAAGATGTAAACCCGGTTGTCAGCATCCACGACCACGGTTCGGCAGGACACGTCAACTGTCTGTCAGAGCTCGTTGAGGAGTGCGGCGGTCAGATTGACATGACCAAGCTGCCTATAGGCGACAAGACCTTGTCGAGCAAGGAGATTATAGCAAACGAAAGTCAGGAGCGCATGGGTCTGCTCATTGACGAAAAGCATATTGAACATGTGCGCAAGATAGCTGAGCGCGAGCGTGCTCCGCTGTATGTGGTAGGCGAGACCACAGGCGACGCTCACTTCTCGTTCGTTCAGGGCGACGGCGTTAAGCCTTTCGACCTCGACGTTGCTCAGATGTTCGGTCATTCACCAAAGACATATATGGTGGACAAGACCGTAGAGCGCCACTATGAAGACGTAACTTACAGCCAGGACAAGCTCGACGAGTATCTCAGCCGCGTGCTGCAGCTTGAGGCCGTTGCCTGCAAAGACTGGCTCACAAATAAGGTTGACCGCAGCGTTACAGGTAAGATTGCGCGCCAGCAGTGCCAGGGCGAAATACAGTTGCCTCTGTCTGACTGTGGCGTCGTAGCTCTCGACTATCGCGGACGTAAGGGTATAGCCACAGCCCTCGGACACGCTCCTCAGGCAGGTCTGGCTTCGCCCGAGGCAGGAAGCGTGCTGTCAGTGGCCGAGTCGCTCACCAACATCGTATGGGCTCCTCTCGAGGACGGTCTCGACAGCGTAAGCCTCTCTGCCAACTGGATGTGGCCCTGCCGCTCACAGGAAGGTGAGGATGCACGTCTTTACAGCGCCGTTAAGGCTCTGTCAGACTTCTGCTGCGACATCAAGGTGAACGTTCCTACAGGTAAAGACTCTCTCTCAATGAGTCAGCAGTATCCCGACGGAACAAAGATTATCAGCCCGGGAACAGTTATCGTCAGCAGCGGCGGTGAGGTTTCAGACATACGCAAGGTGGTTTCTCCCGTTGTTGTCAACGATGCAAACTCAAGCATCTATCACATCGACTTCTCGTTCGATGAGCAGCGCCTGGGCGGAAGTGCTTTTGCACAGAGCCTCGGCAAGGTAGGCGACGACGTTCCTACTGTGAAGAATCCCGAATACTTCCGCGACGCGTTCAACACCGTTCAGGAGCTTATCAAGAAAGACCTCGTAATGGCAGGTCACGACATCAGCGCCGGAGGTATGATAACCACTCTTCTCGAGATGTGCTTCGCCAACACAAAGGGTGGCATGGACATCGACCTGAAGGAGATTGGCGGCGACGACATGGTTAAGATTCTTATGGCTGAGAATCCCGGCGTTATCGTTCAGATTGCCGACAAGGATGCTGAAGAGTTCAAGACCATAATGGACAACAACAGCATAAGCTACGCCATGATAGGTAAGCCGGCTGTAGGCACACGCACGCTGAAGGTTACCAAGGGCGCGTTCAACCACGAATTTGACATCGACGCTCTGCGTGACGTATGGTACAAAACTTCATATCTGCTCGACCGCGACCAGAGCATGAACGGATGTGCCGACGCACGTCATGACAACTATAAGAAACAGCCGCTGGAGATGAAGTTCAACGACTCGTTCACAGGCAAGCTCGAGCAGTATGGCATTTCGGCCGACCGCCGCGAGCGTACAGGCATCAAGGCTGCCATCATACGTGAGAAGGGAACCAACGGCGAGCGCGAGATGGCTTACTCGCTCTATCTTGCAGGCTTCGACGTTAAGGACGTGATGATGACCGACCTTATCAGCGGCCGCGAGACTCTCGAGGACATCAACATGATTGTGTTCTGCGGCGGTTTCTCTAACTCTGACGTGTTGGGCTCTGCCAAGGGATGGGCAGGAGCATTCCTCTTCAACCCGAAGGCTAAGGAGGCTCTCGACAAGTTCTATGCCCGCAAGGACACCCTGTCGCTCGGCATCTGCAACGGCTGCCAGCTGATGGTTGAGCTCAACCTCATCAATCCTGAGCACGAGAAGAAGGCCAAGATGCTGCACAACAACTCACACAAGTTTGAGAGCAGCTTCCTCAGCCTTGACATACAGCAGAACAACAGCGTAATGTTCGGCTCGCTGAGCGGCAACAAGCTGGGCATCTGGGTGGCTCACGGAGAAGGCAAGTTCTATCTGCCCGAAGGCGAAGACAAATATAACGTTGTTGCAAAATACAACTATGCCGAATATCCGGGCAACCCCAACGGCTCTGACTATGCCGTTGCCGGTATCTGTTCAGCCGACGGACGCCATCTGGCAATGATGCCTCACCTTGAGCGCGCCATCTTCCCGTGGCAGAACGCATGGTATCCGGCCGACCGCCGCAACGACGACGTTACGCCGTGGATTGAGGCCTTTGTCAATGCGCGCAAGTGGATTGAAGAGAACAAATAATAAACAGGCAAGCTGAAAAGTAAAAAGACAAGAGCCCTGTCATGACGGCCGTCAGCACAGCCCGTGGCGCCTTTACTGCAAGGCGGTGCGGCAAAGGCCGGACAAGGCGGAGCGCGTGTCTTTTTACTTTTCGTTTTTAAACAACTAAAACAAGGATGAGCAACTTTTATTTAGAGAGCTTCAAGACTTTTTTCAAGATAGGCCTGTTCACCCTGGGCGGCGGCTACGCCATGATTCCTATAATAGAGTCGGAGGTGGTCGACAAGAAGAAATGGGTGAGCAAGGAAGACTTTCTCGACATCATAGCCATAGCCCAGAGCTGTCCGGGCGTGCTCGCCATCAACGTGAGCGTGTTTATAGGCTACAAGATGAAGAAGGTGAAGGGCGCCGTGTGTACCAGTCTGGGCACAGCCTTGCCCTCGTTTCTTATCATTCTGGCCATAGCCATGTTCTTCCATCAGTTTGAGGACAACAAGGTGGTTGCGGCCATATTCCGCGGCATACGTCCGGCTGTTGTGGCTCTCATAGCTGTGCCTACGTTCAAGCTGGGACAGAGTGCCAAGATCACTCTTACTAACTGCTGGATACCCATTGCCGGTGCGCTGGCTATATGGCTGCTCGGCGTCTCGCCCATACTTGTTATCCTCATTGCCGGCATCGGCGGCTATGTCTACGGCAAGTATATAAAGCCTACGGAGTGACATTAATCTAAAAAAATGACGAACCAAATAAAGAGCATATTCTTATGATTTACCTGTATTTGTTCATAACGTTCTTTCAGATAGGTCTGTTCGGCTTCGGCGGCGGCTACGGCATGCTCTCGCTCATTCAGGGCGAGGTGGTGCACAATCACGGATGGCTCACCACGGGCGAGTTTACCGACATCGTGGCCATAAGTCAGATGACGCCGGGCCCTATCGGCATCAACTCTGCCACCTACTGCGGCTATACTGCCGTCCACAATGCCGGCTACGGCTACTGGATGTCTATCCTCGGCAGCGTAACAGCCACCTTTGCGCTGGTGTTGCCGTCGCTAATACTAATGATTCTGATATCGCGCCTGTTCATGAAATATATGAACACGCCCACAGTTCAGAGCGTATTCTCTGGTCTTCGTCCTGCCGTTGTCGGACTGCTCGGCGCTGCCACTCTGCTGCTTATGACTCCCGAGAACTTCAGTGCCCCGTCTGTCAATCCCTGGCAGTTCTGGATTAGCTGTTTCCTCTTCGTGGCAACCATGGTGGGCACGTGGCATTTCAAGATCAATCCGATACGCATGATATGCTACAGCGGTTTTGCCGGACTGATTCTGTTATATTGATAAACATTGTTTGAGATAATATCCCCTTGGCTCTTCGGTTGTTGTGAGTTGAGGGGATTTTTTATTGCATAATTTCCGTAAATACAGATTCCGCTTTACGCAAAACGCCATCAACGGCATTGCAAAAGATAGCTTTTTACATGCTCAAAGGTGGCCTTTTGCATTATGAAAAGGTATGTTTCGCAGTATGAAAGTATACTTTTTGCGCCATGTAACATGGCGGCAAAGAGCATAAGCAAAAAAGTTTTTGTTAAAAACTCGTCACTCGTCACATCATGGCTTAATGTGCTGTTTGTCAGAATGTTATGGTGTGACGAGTTGATCCTGTAACTCGTCACCGCCGGAGACAGCAGGGCTTGCGTGACGAGTTGGAATCTCAACTCGTCACACTCTAATGTTTTGTAAATCAGAAGGTTATGTGCTGATGTGACGAGTGATGAGTTTTTAAAGAAAAATAATTACGCTTTATATTCCTGCTTTGGGTTGACTTTATGCAGGCTAACACCTGTTTTTAGTTGACTATAGCCCGTGTTATCGCTATTGCCTGTTGACTTTATGCGCCATTGTATGTTATTTGTTTTTGCGTTGCCGTATGCTTAATGATTGATGTTAAGTGCCGATAGTCAGTATGAATATATAGCGACAAAATAAAATTCCGGCAGATTTTTTAATGTCTGCCGGAACATGAAGCATTGTACTGTAATAAGCCTATTTAATTAGATTCGTAGTATTTCGGAAAAACTCTTTAATGTTTTATATTGTTACGTCATATCTGATGTTTGTTATTTCTTCTTTTTGCATCCCTTGAATAAGTTGATAAATTCTGCAAGATTGATACCAATATGTGTGGATGTGTAGAATGCTTTTGCACCCGTTGTGGTTTTATATACAGGTGTAAGACCTATTGACGTTCCAAAATATATTCCTGCAATACACATAGAGAAATCGAAGTTTAAGCCGAAACGGTTGAGCTTCAGACCATCAGGTACACTAGGCGCACTGCTGCCTGCAGCAGGTGAGAAACGGTATGAACCATTTGTGCGCATTTCGCCGGAGAATCCGACGTTGATGCAATAAGATGAATAATCGAGCTGGTATGATAGCATGACCGGTATACGCAGTATTCCGTAGTTCATATTATTGCCTGACGCTTTTTGATCAAGTTTTGTGAAGTTAAGCATGTCGCCCTGCATGCTTGCTGCGTAGTTCTTATCGAAACACATGTGTACCCATGCTAGTTGAACGCCTCCTATTAGTCCAAACGTGTTGCTCTTATTGAATGGCAGGGCAAACGACCACGGCGTTATACCTATTTCGAACGATTTGCTTCTTCGGCTGTAGATGCCGTCACCATTGTCTGAGCATTTTTTATTGCCCATAAAATTGTATCCATACCATATTGTCGGCAGGTAAGGGCGGAATTTCAGGTTCTGCATTACTTCTGTAGGAACTAAAGGTGAGCCGACATATATTTGCTCCACTTCCTGTCCGTCTACATATTCCATTTCGCGCGTCTTTGTGAATTCATAGCCGTTTTTGTCGTACACCTTTACAATAGTTTTCTTGTCCTGCACGTCTACAACTATTTTCTTGTCTTTCACGTTGAACGTAGTGTCGTTGGCCTCCTCGGCGTATGCTGTTGCAGAAAGTATGAGTGCCGTAAATAAGAATAGCAGTTTCATCATTAATGTGTTTTAGGGTTATTGTTTGTGTTATATACGTATGCCCAGTCCGAACGACACGGGATAGCATTTGGGTGCGACGCTTGTCTTGAGCAGCGGCGTGAGAGCCGTGCGTGCATAGATCATCAGACAGCCGTAGCCGGCGCGTATGTCGAGGTTGAGCCCTACGGGATTCATGTTTATGTCGCCCGTTTCGGTGGTCTTGTTCTTTCCGATGAAGTAGCGCGAGTGGTCGTTCCAGCGCAGTTCGACAGACGGACCTATTGCCGCGAACATATCAGCGCCGCCGGTGCGCTTCTGCCACTCTAACATCACCGGAATGCGGATAAAGGTGTAGCTTATGTAGCTCTTCTTGAGCGTCTCGCCCTCTATCTGCCTCATGGAGGTTATGCCGTCGGTTGTAGACAGCACGTAGTTGTCCTGAAAGTGATGATGCACCTGACCTATCTGAAACGCCGATGTAAGCGCCAGCGGATTGGTTATTCTGAAGGCCAGACTGGTCAGCGTGAAACCATATTCCCACGACTTTGAGTCGCGTGTGTGCATGCCGGCGTTGCCTCCCGTGCCCATCACGCTTCCGGCAAGCTGGCTGAAGCCCATGAAGAACAGCGGATAGTGGCTTCTGGGCTTGCTCTTCTTGCGGTTGAGGCTTTGCGGAATGAAGGGCGACGTTACATATACGCGCTCAATCTCCTGTCCGTCAACAAAGTTAGTCTCGTATGTGCGGTTAAACTTCTTGCCGTCGCTGCCGTAGACAGATATTTTTGTGCTTCCTGCTGAATCGTTTACAACAATCTTCTTGTTGTTCACCACGAATGTAGTGTCGCCGGTTTCGGCGGCCATGCCCGTCAGGGGCAGCAGCGCCGCCAGAAGTAGTGTCTTTTTCATATTTGTCATATTTATTGTTTGTTTCTTTGATTATGCGTAACACAGTTTCATTATGTCGTCGGGCGAGAGTTCGCCCTCTATGTATATCACCGTTCCCCGGTTGGGCTTCACCTTGCTGAACAGTATGTAGCGGTTGATGCCCTTGCTCTTTGGCGGCATTATGTAGTATCCGCTCACTATCTGGCCGTTCTCAACCACCTCGCGTATCTTCTTGGCGTTCTTTCTGTCGGCCTTCAGATAAGGCTCTATGCTTGCTCCGATGTTCTTGTAGGTAAGGCTCTTGTACACCTTCAGCTCATACCCCTTCAGCTTGGCGTTGTGCATCTCCACCATCTTGCAGCCCTTGGCGTGTCCGAACCGCTGAAACACCTTGTTGACGTTAAGCCCCTCCTGCGCCATGGCTGGCGTTGCAGCCGTAAGGGCCAGTGCGGCTATGAGCAAGATGCGGCATAGTCCGTGCCACATAATGCCGCTCCGTGCGCGGCTTGTGCCTTTGGCGTTGCTTCGTGTGGCCTCGCTGTTGCCGAAGTATGTGTTAACCGGCAGCCTGCATGCCGCGGCAAGGCGTGTCATGGCCGTTATCATTATCGCGCATACAACATCTATGGCGTCAGCATGCGTTGCCGGCAGTTGCGGGTTATAATATTGCTGTTTCATATCTCGGGTTAATGTTTTTTACATTGTTGTCTATATTATCGTCTTTCATGTGCCTGCATGAGGCGTTCAGCCGTAAGAGAGTGTCATTGGCGCATCAGTTCGAGCGCGCCAAAGTTGTCTTCCTCGTCAGATGATACCATTTCGAGAGCCTTCAGGGCTTCTTCCTCAACCACCTTCTTGTTGGTGTACACCTTTCCGTCTATTACGGCATAGTTGTCGCTCTGGCGCGG
>UMJZ01066861.1_pt1 | contig 13025 bp, 15 predicted proteins | sample 1966181 | NCBI WGS metagenome assembly UMJZ01 (sample SAMEA4836163, study PRJEB28245) | human gut metagenome | biome: gut microbiome; material: fecal sample | place: Denmark | collected 2008 | reverse complement strand
CCGCCTACATCAACAACACCGACAACGTGTTTGTCGTGGAGGACATGAAAGGGAACTTCCGCGTCCTCGGCAACGACAAGTGGACCACTAAGGCCACTGTCGCCCAAGATCTCGGTCAGGGTGCCACCGGCACGACCTCGACAACCATCAACGTCGAGGCTACCGACGAAGTGCCCGCGCCCTTCTATGTCGGTACGCTCGAAACCGAGGACGGCGACATCGACTGCTCCGGCAAAGCCGCCTAATCTCCGCCGCTATGGATAACAGGAACATCAGGGAGGGGTCTATATCGTTGGACGATATGTTGAAAGACATCGAAGTGCCTTCGGTTGAAGCCCCCGACCTCGATGTTCCTTTTGTCACCAAGCCAAAGGCCGAAAGCGACCTTTTCGCTCCGAAGAAGCGCAAGGCGTGGAAAGAGGCGTCCGGCATCGAGGCTCGCTGCGACTTCGCCCCGAACAAGGTTAGAATTTCCTACCGTCATCCTACCTTCGGCATAATATCGCTTTGGAAAAAGTCGATTTATGGCCGGACGCTCACCGACATAAAGGCCGACCCCGATATGGTGGAGAAGTTTGCCGTGGGTATGAATACCCTTATCCGACAAATCCTCGGCCACTCGCTTGCCAATGGCGACTGGTGCATCGTTACCTCGCCCAAGCGTCGCCACAAGGTCAGAAATTTTGCCTCGCTCATTTCTGCCCGGCTCGCTGAACTTCTCGGCATACCCTTCTACGAAGATATTGCCGAGTGCCACTCGAAGCATCGTGTTGGCGCGGTGTTCACCTTTGGGGCAGAGCCACCAAAGGAGAGTAACATAATCGTGTTCGACGATTTTGTTACCACCGGTGCCACGATGATCTCAATGCGAAATCTTCTCATGCCGTTACAGAAAAACCTTGTTTTCTTCACAGGCATAAACAACAAACTCTAACGAAGTAATTCTTTAATTTTGCTTCTTAACCTTACCTTTGATTCTTCGGTCAAAAAGGCTCCTGCTTCATTCAAGCGTATTATTCCATCCTTATCGATTAGGATAGTAAGCGGGATACCCCCATTAGAAAGGGCTGATACAAACTCACCGTTCTTATCCCATGCAGTCTTGTATTCTAACCAATCCAACTCCTTTCCTCTTGGCGATTGGAAGAAATCAAGAAGCTCTTGGTTATTGTGATTTACACTAACTGGCAGAAATACAAAATTGTCATATTCTTTGAACTCTTCCAATATCGATGGAAGATGTTCGGGCTTTAATTCCTCTACACACGGGCCACACCACGTAGCCCAGAAATTTAATAATATAACATTTCCTTCGAGTAAATCGCTGTAACTCCACGGCATACGTTCCTGAAACATATAATCATAAAACGTAAAGTCAGGGATTTTATCTCCAACTTTTAATTTTGCCGATTCAGTTCTATTCGAGTTTAATATTGAGTCAATTTTTGCGATTTCTCGTTCTGACTTTGGCACAATTATAACTCTACCGGGCGTTGAAATGGAATCTATTCGCGAATAGATATTAGGTTCTACAATATATTTTATCGTATCGCCGTTAGTCCATATCTCTTTGGCTCTTAACAACGCACTGTCAATAGCCACATATTCCTCTTTGGATATTTCTATATTGCGGATATAATACTTTTCGATATTTGCATAGCAAAATATCGACGCACATATTACGAGGAATATAAGTAATAAGTTTTTCATTTCATTCTCTCTACCAATAATGCGCAAAGTTACGAATTTTCCGTCTTTTATCGGCTATGATTGAGGTAGTAATTTTGTGGAAACCAAATCGCTTACGCTCTTATGGACCACAAATTTACCGAACAGATACGACGGTGGCTTGAAACGCACGAAGACGAGCGCGACTATGCAGTCGGCGCACTTTATCTTTTGAAGTTGTCGGGCAATCAAATTCTTTACAAGAATATTGTTGCCGCTCTCGACCGTCGCCATGACGTTATCGAGTACCAACTTCAAAAATATTATAACTTCCGTGTTCAAGCCCTGACCCATGCGCAGGTCGAAGAAATGGCCGCACAGGTACAGACTATTGCCGAAGAGCATCATCTGACCGATGATGCTTCTACCGTGCCAGAAGATGAACGTCGCCTCGGCAAGCGCGAAGACCACGATTCTCTCCCCGATGAAGTCAAGGCGAAATACGTTGAGAACCTTTCGCTTCTCCAACGTATGCGCGAGCTGCATCTTCGCCTCCGCTCGCTCTCGCTCGAGAACGCGACCTGCCCGGACTCCGAGCGTTATCCGTTCCTCAAAGAACTTATATCGCTCGACAAGAAACTTCATGCCAACTGGGAGGCTTACGACCATTATGTTGCTGCCCCCAAGCCTACACCCTCACGTAAACGCTCTGCCGTCAGCAACGCCAAGAAGTCTGCGAAATGAAACGCACCGCCAACATCGACAATATCCTACGCCCACTCTCAGATACACCTTTTCAAGCGTATCTGAGTAATGCCGTGCAGGTGGCCGACATTCTCGAATGGATTCTCGAACAAGTCGGCGTTGCAGAAGTCTGGCAGACTTCCTTCTCCATCTCCGAGGAATTTCTTCGCCGCTTATTCTTCATTACAAAGGATAAGCGTGTGAGCCGGATTAACCTTGTGCTCGACCACAAGGCTACCAACAAGACCCTCAAACTTTGGGCGTTCATCACCCAAGTTATCGAGCGAACCTATCTTGCTGACAATCACAGCAAGATTTTGTTGGTGAAATCCGTAGCCGGAGATACTGTTTCGGTCATTACCTCACAGAACTTGACCCGTGGCAACCGCCACGAATCGGCGTTTATCTCCACTTCGCCGGAGATTTTTGCAAATCTCCACGCCCAAGTCAACGACCTCATTACAAACCATTCAGTACCCCTCCATGACCTATTCAGAGAACGAATTGCAGCAGATTGAGAAATATGCCTCAATCTACCTTAAAATATCCGATATGGCGGTCATTCTCGACATTCCGGCAGATGTGCTTCGCGAAGACATCGCCGACCGAAGTAGCGAGGTGTCGAAAGCCTACCGACGCGGCAAAGCCGCCTCAAAGGTCAAGCTCCATTCACAGGAAATGATGCTTGCACAGGTAGGCTCGCCGCTCGCTATCGAGAACGCCCACCGCAATCTGCTCGACATGGAGGACGACGAATAATTATGGCTTATCGTAACGCTATCGAAGTCTGCCGCGCCGAACTCTTTACAAAAGAGGTCGAACTGCGCGAACGCTATCCACAAGCTCTTGTGGATAAGGTGCTTCGTGTGCGCGAAATGTATAACTGGTTTATCGCCAATCCCGACGGCACAGACCGCGAGTTTGTCGCCGAGGTGTGCCAACGGCACAACATACACCGCACAACGGCGTATTCTGACCTTGCCGTGGTGAAGTCGCTGCTTCCCATACTCGGCTCCGCCTCACGCGACTTCCACCGTTGGCGCACCAACGAAATGCTTATTGCCACTTACAAGATGGCGGAGAAGCGCAAGGACAGCAAGACGATGGAGCGGGCGGCTACTGCCTACGGCAAGCTGAACCGCGTTGACCTCGAAGATGAACAGGCTATACCGCTCGACCAAATTCTCGTTCAGCCTTTCATGGCTACCGATGATCCTCGCGTCCTCGGCATCGAGCCTATTCCCAACATAGCCGAGAAAATCTCTGCTATGATTGAGAAGTACCGAAAGGAAACTATCGACATTGAAGATGTCGAGTTTGAGGAAGTCGACCTTGAACTTGACTCGCTTTTCCCTGACGAGAAAATAAACAAAGCCTCCTTGGATAATTCCGAAGGAGGCTGATGGACGATTTTCGTCCTTACCGAGTATCCTTCTAACATCCATCCCTCGATTTTTGTTCATGGAATCCTCTCAAAAAAGAGTTTATTTTAACAAGCCCCAACGCCTCACGCAGCTTATCGGCGCGAACACTACCGTTATCGTCGCGGGGCGACGCACCGGCAAGACGGACAGCATAGCCGCTCCGTTTGTTCTGCGCAATATGCAGCGTATGCCCGGCTCCACAGGCGGCATCGTCGTGCCGACCTTCAAGCACGGATTGACTAACACCATTCCTGGGCTGCTTGCCGCTTGGAAACGCTGGGGCTTCATCGAGGGCATACACTATGTGGTTGGGAGGAAACCGCCGAAGTCGTTCCGTCAGCCTATCATCGACCCGAAAGATTATGAACACGTCATATCTTTCTACAACGGGTCGGTCGCTGTGATTATATCCCAGGACCGACCCGGCAGCTCAAACTCGCTCACGCTATCCTGGCTGCTGGTCGATGAAGCCAAGTTTATCGACTACGCCAAACTTAAAGACGAAACGCTTCCGGCAAACGGCGGCATCAAGTCGCACTTCGGCAAGCACTCCTTCAATCACTCAATTATGATATTGAGCGATATGCCGCAGACCCAAAAGGGCAGTTGGTTCCTACACTACCGCGACAAAATGGACTCGGAGCTGATAGCAACCATCGAGGCCACGGTCTATGAGATATGGCGCACCAAAGAGCGCATCCGCGCTCTCAACTCCAAAGGCGAGGCCGTGCCGCCATATCTCAAAGGCTATCTGCGCAGACTCGACCGCGACCTGAACAAGATGCGCTCCGTCGCGGTCTATTACCGCGAGTATTCCTCAATCGAGAACTTGCAGCTTCTCGGCGAGAACTACATAAAGCAGATGAAGCGCGACCTTACTCCTTTGACCTTCCAAACCTCTATCCTGTGTCAGAGGATCGGAATTGCAAAGGACGGTTTTTATTCCTCGATGCGCGAGGGGCACAAGTACGATGCCAACGATAATCAGTACCTCGATACTCTCGGTTATGATTATGACTTCTCGACCCTCGACTCTCGCGCCGACAAGGACGTTGACCCGGACGCGCCCATCTGCATCGGCATGGACTACAACGCCAACATCAACTGGATTGTCGCCGGGCAACCACGCGACCGCCGCCTCAATGTCATCAAGAGTTTTTACGTTAAGTTCGACCGCAAGATACCGGCACTCGTACAAGACTTCTGCCGCTATTACGCCGCGCACCGCAATAAGACCGTGGTCTATTATTACGATGCAACGGCCCTCGGCTCCAACTATGCCGTCAACGAACAGGATTACCGTTGGTGGGTAGTCCATGAATTTGAACGCCGGGGCTGGCAGGTGGAAGCCGTGTACCTCGGCAACCCGATGCGACACGATGAAAAATACCTGCTCATCAATCAGGGCTTCGCAGGTAAGCAACGCCTTATGCCGTTCTTTAACCGCTCCAACAACGAGGACTTGATTCTCGCCATACAGTCAGCCGGTGTCAGCCGAGGCCGCAACGGGTTCCGCAAAGACAAGTCCGGCGAGAAACTTGCCGAGAGCGAGGAGGATTTATTAGAGCATCGTACTGATGGTACGGATGCGTTTGATACCTTATACATTGGTTGTGAAAAGTTTCCTTATAGGGACAACTTTTCATTCACCGCCTCAGGTATCATATAAATCCTCCGAGTCCGAAGTTATCGGCTTGCCGCTTTCGTAGTATAGCGGAGAAAGAACACCTCCTCGAACACCGCACCGACGGCACCGATGCCTTCTATACCCTCTACATCGGCTGCGAGAAGTTCCCTTATCACGACAGCTTCGCCCTCACCGTGTCGGGCGTATCATAAATTTCTTATTCTTGCCGTCAATTCTTCCAGACGCTTTATCAATTCATCAAATGATAAACTTCGTTCTTCATAGATAAAATGATTTTGCATTGACTGATAATCCTTCTCCCATTCTTTTATAATAGTTTCCGGTGGAATGAAAGATAGTGTAGACGGATTATGCAAGTCATAGTCAATGCCTTCCACCTTATTGAAGACAGAGCGGTGTTTCACCACACTGTCATACAGTTCTCTATCTGCGATGGATTTGCCGAAGTCTGTATCCATAATCTTTTCTATGTCATAAAGATGGCGGCTCATTCGCTTGCTTCTTGGATTCTCTTTTTGGAATTCCTCATGCAAAAGAAATATCTTTTCAAGAAAAGTTCGGGTAGGCACTACGGTCGGAAACCGTACCTCTACATCTTCTTCCTCTTTGAGAACATCCGCCATGAAACTCCGTAATGTTTTTTCTTCTACCGGCTCGTCCATTGACAGACAGCTTATTTCAATTTTTACCTTTGGCTCGATATATTCCGATTCCTCCGGCAAAATTGATTTATAGCGCACGAAGATTGTAGACGGGTGTGTAGTTGCCCGAAGTTCGGTGGTGTTGCCCTCATTATCCGTTCTTCTCAGCTCCGGCTCTACTGTGAAATCAACAATGCCCATCTTGTTAAGAGCTTCTGTCAGTTCCTCCGGCAATTCACGCACGATATAATGACGGGCTGCTCGTCTCACTTTTGCCAACTGATTGCCTGATGTTGACGCAATACTGAATTTTCCCTCGCGACGCATGGCTATGTCTATATCTTCACTGAAACGATTAATCAAATTCCAGCCCTTTGATAAAGACGTACCGCCTTTGAATGACATTAGCTCAAAATGCTGTGTGGCTGACAACGCTTTAAGTACCATTGTTACCCACCAGTCTTTTTCTACTGCCAACTGTGGCAGATGTGTTTTTGCAGATGTTATTTCGAGGACATCGAGCCGCTCCTCAATGCTTAATTGTTGCCAATGTTTCATTATTGCATCAGTTTCTTTATTATTCTTTGAATCCATGCTGGGGCAAGTTGTAAATCTTCTTGAAGATAAGGGTCTTGCTGTTTATCTATAAACAGCCTTATTGCCTCATACTCGACTACCGATATATTTTCCGCTCCAATTTCTTTAATACCCTGTATCAACAAGGGTATTACACTCCCTTTTGCGGCGAAATTTTTGGGCGAGGCATGGCGAAATGAAATTTTCCTGTCGCCAATCTTTATTGCCCGTGTTGACCCGGTCGTAATATAAGATAGATTCATAGGCACCTGTGTTGAAAGACCTATTAGATTTGCCGCTGTACTCCCGGTCGGCAGTATCTGACACTTATCCCGGGCGGCTATCTCTCTCGCTATTTTTTCAAGAGGCACAGGAACTTTCCCGAATCTTGAAATTTTGGGCTTGATATAAATGCCGTGCCCGGCTTTTTCAAGCACGCCGGATATGGTTGCTTCATGCAATATTTTCCTGATTGTTTCAGCTGCTCCCAAATCGGCATAATCAGATATAAAGAATATCGAGTGGGGTTGGCTCTCATCAATACTCTTCATAACGTTATGCTTTATGTTTCCTCGCTCTGCGCTATTCATATTAACATTTATTAGCACCGAAATTTCTCAAATATTTCGGTGCAAAGGTAGCCAATCTTTTCCATTCCGCAAAATATGCCTTTATTTTTCCTTCGCAGTTACACCCTCGTTCTCAAATATTTTCGTTAAATTTGCCGTCGGAATGGCGTCGCCTTTCCATGACATTTTGGAAAAATAAGAAGCGTTATGCGTAATCTTGTGATTTGAGAACGTAGGAAATTCGACAAATAGCACAAGGATTAGCATAGTGGTTCTCACGCGTATAGCGTGGGCTACTATTGTTACATCTGTGCTAGTGGTTTCCTACGACCTTCAAATCAAGACGTGGCATAGTTGGCTCGCGCTTTCTTTTTATAAACTGATGCTATGAGCCACGGCATGAATGTTTATGACGAAGAACTTCAATACATATATTGAAAGCCCGGCGGTGGACTATTTGCGTGAACTATGCTTGCGTGAGGGTGTTTTGCGCCGCTATGACCGGGGCGAGGCTTTCTTCACTGCCGGCAACATTGCCCGATACTTCGGATATATTCAGTCAGGCACACTGAAATATGTGGCACACGGCGATGACGGCAACGAGCATGTTGTCGGACTGGAGTTTGCCGGTGAGTTCGTTACAGATTTTCCCTTTTCGCTTCGAGGACAGAAAGCGAGAACTTCGGTTATTGCCGAAACCCCATGCGAAATATATTGTATCTCCACGGCTGAACTCGGCGAGCGACTTAAAACTGACTCTGAATTTCGCGACATCGTTATGCTGGGCACCGAGGCTGTATTTTCCACAGTCTATGACAGGTATGTGGATTTGCACTGTAAGACGGCACAGCAGCGTTATAATGACCTTATTTCCAAACATCCCGACCTGTTTTCGCTATTTCCGCTCAAAGACATAGCCTCGTTCTTGAATATAACTCAGACTCATCTGAGCCGTCTGCGAAAAAATATTTAGACGCTATTGTCACTTTTCAACATTTGTTTACGTCTATGATATAGCGACTCACTAATTTTGCATCGTGAAATTGTAATCCCCAATCTCTATGAAATCAATAATCACAACAATAGCAGCCTTGTCTTGCGCCTTGTCGGCGGTGGCGCAGAGCGAAACTGTCGATTCGATTCCGGCTCAGGAATTGCAGGAAATTGTAATACAGGCACCAAAAGTTATCCGCAAAGCCGATATGGATGTATACCATCCTTCCAAAAGTGCGGTGGAACATTCGCAGAATGGTTTGCAGCTGCTCAATAACCTTATGATTCCGACCCTTACCATCAGCGATGCGCTCGGCACTATTCAAGCCGCCGGTCAGTCGGTGCAGGTACGCATCAACGGTCGTGAATCCTCGATAGAGCAGGTGCGTACTTTGTTGCCCGAAACCATCAAGCGCGTGGAATGGATAGACAATCCCGGCCTTCGCTACGGCGGCGCAAACTATGTGCTGAATTTCATTGTCTCCAATCCTACCGTCGGCGGCTCGCTGATGGCTCAGGTCCGCCCGGCTCTCAACCAGGCATGGGGATTCTACATGGCCGATGCAAAATTCAACGTCGGGCGTTCCCAGTTTGAAGTTGGCGGCAATTTCAAGCTTACCAACAAGCTGAAGACTCACCGCGATTACACTGAGACTTTCACATATCCCGATGGCTCGACTTTGTCCCGTGACGAGACTTCGCGCGGTGGCACGATGGACAATTCGTTTGCCAACGTCTGGGCTTCATACAGCTACATCAAGCCCGATACCACAGTATTTATGGCAGAGTTCGGTTTGTTCCAGAAACTCACAGACAAATTTCTCTATAACGGACTTCTATCGCTGAGCGACGGCTCTGATGATATACTTCTGACTGACTCCCACGGTGACAAGGGCGGTACACCCTCTCTGTCGTTATACTGGCAACAGAATTTCGCTCGAAAGCAGATGCTCATTGTCAACTTCAACAGCTCGTTTTATTTCGGTCGCAGTTACTCCGATTATATCGAGCAGCTGCCTGACGTCACAAGCTATCTTACCGACATCCACACCAACATCAAGGACCGCAACCAGGCATATGCCATTGAAGCCGACTATATCAAGAACTGGCGCAATGGCCGACTTACTGCCGGAGCGTCATACACGGCCAACCGAAACCGCTCTCAATATGAGAATCTTGGCGGCGACATCTTCCATCAGCGTCAGGACAAAGTTTATCTTTTTGCCGAGTACTTCCACCGTTTCGGCAAATGGACGGCTACTGCCGGAATGGGCGTACAATACACCGACTATCTTTTCAAGGAATCCAATCAAGGCAACCACACATGGAGTCCTCGTCCACAGGCCACAATTACATATTCTCTGAATCAGAATCACAATTTCCGGCTGAATTTTACATCTTGGCAATCCACACCTTCATTGGCCGAGACTAACATCGTGCCGCAACAGCTCGACGGCTTCCAGTGGCGCGTGGGCAATCAGAATCTCAAGACTGCCAATTCCTATATGCTGACTTTCCGCTACGGCTTCAATGTGCCCCGCGTCAGCGGTTCGTTCGGTATACGCGCCTTTACATCGCCTAACGCCATTACCCCGCTGCTGCAGTGGGAGGGCGACAGACTCATCACTACATACGAGAACAGCCGCGGTCTGCAGAACCTCTCGTTCTTCCTTGCACCCCAAATTGAAATAATCCCGAAATGGCTCATGCTAAGCGGATACGTTCAGTTCCGCATGGAGCGCATGCGAGGCACCGGCTATACGCACCACAGCAACGCATGGAGCGGCAATGCCAATATACAACTTATGCACTGGGGCTTCGTGCTCAGCGGTCAGTATGTGAGAGCGCAGCGCGACCTTTGGGGTGAGAAAATCAGCTGGGGCGAGAATCTGAACATCATAGACCTCAGCTATAACTGGAAATCTTGGCAATTCTCGGCAGGAGTAATCATGCCCTTCGGCAAATACGACCAGGGCAGCGAGTCGCTCAGCAAGTGGAACCGCAATGAGCAGCACATGCGCCTCGATATGCGTATGCCCTACATCAGCGTATCCTACAACCTGCAATGGGGCCGTCAGAAACGCGGAGCGCAGAAACTCATGGAAGTTGATGCCAACGCCGACCGCTCCACAGCAGGAGGAAGATAACAGCAACAGTTTTTCATGCAACTTAAGAAACTCCGGCAGTGATTGTCGGAGTTTTTTAGTGGGAATCCGGCTGTGCCGTCGGGCTATCGTAAACGGAGCCTGAGGTTTCCGCCGTCCGGCTTCTATCCCTATTCCGTTTTACGCCCTTCGGCCACCGCCGAGGGGCATTTTCTTATAAGTCCGTCGTTCCGCGATGGTTTCTTTCACATTATAAGGACTTCTACCGTTCATTATGCCCTTTGAGGGAGGGTTTTACCAACTCGTACTCCGACCATTTGTTCCATCGACTTGACTTGTGGCGATTTGCCTCATTCCGAGTTTATTTTCATAGGTATTCGGCGATTGCGAGGCAATTCTTTTCTGTTCTTCCTCGTCCGGGCTTCACATTATTGTGAGAGGCTTTTGCCGTCTGTGATTACTTCACGGAGCAGATGTATATTTGTGCTTACAGTTGGCGTTCGCCGTCAAATATGCCTTGCAGGTTACGTGGATCATAATTTTGCCGAGACGTTTAGCGAGGAACTTTACTTGTAAACACGCACGGAACGCATCTGATATTTCACTTAGCAAAGTTAAGTCGTGCCGGTCTATCGCAAAACAGGCCCTTTGGGACGTTCTGCAAAATTTTTTATAAATCTCCACCTTGCAGGTAGTATTTACCGCCGGAGGTAAAATATTTCTTGAAGTTTTTGCGCTTGCGCCCTTTCCACTTCCTTCCTTTTTGCACGTAAAAATCAAACGCGCCCCGGCGCACAGTAAAAACCCTCTAAAACTTCAAAATCATGACCCACGTAATGAACATATTCGACAGCTCTCTCAACTCCAACCGCAAGCTCAAATACTTTTCGGTAGAAGTAATCACTTTCGACGGCGACAGCTACACTGAAGAAGTCGAAGCCCGTACCGCCGAGGAAGCCCAGGAAATCGCAGCATCCCAGTACGACAACGTCGATTACACGATGGTTCAGGGCTGCTTCGCAGGTTGGTAAAAATCTTCCTCCCTCAAAGGGTGGCTGTCCGCCGGGGCAGCCTTTCCCTCTGCTCATTTGTCGCCATAGCCTCCGCTATCATTTGTCTACCGGCTCTCCGCTGCCGCTCTATGCCGGAACGGAACGCCACCGCCCCCGTGGGTCGGGGCAGAGTGGTGTTCCGCTATCGCTTCACCGTTCATTGGCTGCGCTCCACACGCCGGGTTCTTCGGAAGATGATTTACGGCATTACAATGTCATTGTTTCGGGAGGGTTGATGTTGTTATCGTCTATTGCCACTGATTGAAGCGTCAGCCGCGTTTTCTATTTCTGTCCTCGCTATCTCGCCATATAATAAGGTGAACCTTGCCGCCGGTCATTATCGTAACCTCCATTTTGGTTTTGTTTCAGACGGTGTGCATCGTTGTGCCGTCGGGTCTGACTTCCGGGGAGCGGAGCCGCCGCCTCCGCTTGCCTCGAACCAGGGCGTTCTCCATGTTTTGGGGCGCACCGCATCAGGCCGCAGGTAGAATGTAGCACCGCTCTTGGCCTCAACCACAACCACATTGTCCTTGCCTCACCCTTGATAGACGTACCGCTAAACTTGCAGCCGCGACGAGTGCGGAGCGACAGCCGAGCTCGCCATCAGGAGCGCGGTTTGGCTATGTTCCCTGCGGTTAGTTCCCTTTGCCTTGAATTGTTTGGGGAGTGAGCCGTGGCTTATTTTTCCTTCACAAAATTAGTACGGTCATTCACTGTCGCAAGGGCAGGTTTGCACTCCGTGTTCCTCCGTTTTTCGTACCTGCAAAACGGCAATCACCCTTGCTTCCTTCAAGTTCATTACGACCGCACTTTTGATTGTTCGTAAAAATTAAGAGCCTCGGCTCACTTCTCAAACCCCAAAAACTTCAAAATCATGGCAAAGAAAACTAAAAAATCCGCAGAAAAGAAAGTCGCTCAAACCGCAGCTCCCGCCGTCGAGACTTCTCCGGCAATCACTCCCAAGCTCATCGTGGCTCAGCGCAAGTTCAACCGCTGGTACGTCTATTTCAAGGGCGTGGCTCCCAAGGACAACGTCGGCTGCGGATGCAAGACGGCCAAGAGCGCGATGCGCTACATGCACCTGCTCAAAGCCCGTTACGGAGCGACTATCTCCCAAAACATCTATGAACGCCTCCAATTCGAGGCAGCGAGAGAGGCGTAAGCCTCTTTCGCTCTCACCGGAAGTCAGACCTTTAATTCCTACTGCGATGAAAGAATATATCTGTTACACAAAACAAGGCCATTGGACCTTTTACGCCGACAACGACATCGAGGCGATGCGACTGGCCCTTTTCTACTGCTGGCGCGACGGCGAGGACTTCGACCGCGTGGAGTTAGGCAAGTATTCCAAATCCCACACTCTCCGCATCTGCCGCATCGACGATAGAAACTCAATACAAACCCTTTAATACCCGAAGCGATGAATAAAAAGTATGAAATGCCTTACTCGTTCATCTTCACCGATGAAGAACTCTGCGACCTGTGGAGCTACTACCGTCGCATCTCTCAGATTATCCGCTGCGTCGAAGAACGCCACAGCATAGTCATCACCGATGCGGAAGTACACGCAGGGGCGCACTTCCGCGCCCGCGCCCTTCTCGCCGA
>UMJZ01057383.1_pt1 | contig 13182 bp, 3 predicted proteins | sample 1966181 | NCBI WGS metagenome assembly UMJZ01 (sample SAMEA4836163, study PRJEB28245) | human gut metagenome | biome: gut microbiome; material: fecal sample | place: Denmark | collected 2008 | reverse complement strand
AGTCCAAACACGTGAGGAAGGGGGACATTGCAATTAAGGTATATGTCTAACACTCTTGTAGAGGCGGAACAAATATATTTAATTATGTTGCGGTTGCGGAAGATTTTAGCAAAAAAAACGACGCGGAAGGCGTCGTTTTTTTGTTGGGTAAAATTTGCTTGTCGTTGAAAAAATTATCTTATTTCCGTCACATCATAGCCTTCGGTTTCGACGGCGGCTTTGAGAGCGGAATCGGAAACGTCTTTTGTGAGCGTTACGATTGCGTTTTTGTTTTCGAGCGACACCTCGACAAGAGATACTCCGTCCACTTTTGAGAGTGCTTCGTTTACATGTTTGACGCAGTGCATGCACATCATGCCTTCGATTGAAATTGTTTTTTGCATAATATATTCTCCTTTATTTTTGTCTGTTTCCGTTTCGATTTGAGCGGCGTCGCACGTGTCGGGACGGTTGCTTTCGTCGGTTGAGCAATTGCCATTTGCGAAGTCGATTGCGGTTTCCGTTTGTGTTGATTGCGGTGAAGTCGCTACGGATTCGCTTTGATTTTTGCGATTTTTTACGACGGCTTTTACCTCTTCTACGTCCACGTCTACGGGCGGTTTTTTGCGCTTGGATTCCTTGTTCAAATTTGCCAAATTCAGCCTCAACGCATTGAGGACGACGCATACGCTTGACAAGCTCATAGCCGCCGCTCCTATCATCGGATTGAGCGTTATGTTGACAGGATCGAAAGACAGCGCGCCTGCCGCAATCGGGATGCATATAACATTGTAAATAAACGCCCAGAACAGGTTTTCTTTGATGTTGAGAAGGGTACGCCTTGAAAGGTTGATTGCTTTCGCGACATCGGAAAGAGATGACTTCATAAGCACAATGTCCGCACTGTCGATTGCGATGTCCGTGCCTGCGCCTATCGCAATTCCGATGTCGGCGCGAGAGAGTGCGGGTGCGTCATTGATTCCGTCGCCCACCATTATGACCTTGCCGTACTTTTTGAGGGCAGACAAAACGTTGTCTTTGTCGCTCGGTAAAACGTCGGGAATGACCGCGTCGACACTACATTTATCCGCAACTGCTTTTGCGCTCAATGCGTTGTCGCCTGTGAGCATAATCACGTGCAAACCTTGTTTTTTGAGAGTGGAAATCGCTTGCGCACTGTCGGGTTTTATCTCGTCGGCAACGGCGATTATGCCGACGATTTTGCCGTCCAAAGCAAAGAAGAGCGGAGTTTTGCCTTGCTTTGAAAACTCGTTGCCGACCTCTTGCGCTTCGGGCGAAAGCATGTCGTTTTTTTGCATTAAAGTTGCGTTTCCTATGAGGGCGTCAAGACCGTCGAGGGTGCCTTTTACGCCGTGTCCGGACAAATTTTCAAAGCTGTCGGCAGGCAGGATTTCATCGCCGTATAGTTCTTTTGCGCGATTTACAACCGCCGACGCAATGGGGTGTTCGCTGCCCGATTCAAGTCGTGCGGCAAGCAAAACAAGTTCGTTTTCCGAATATGACGAAAGCGTTTTTACATCTGTCACAACGGGCATGCCTTTGGTGATTGTGCCTGTCTTGTCAAGCACCGCTATATCCGCTTTGCCTGCTTCTTCGAGGGCGGTTGCAGTTTTGAAAAGTATGCCTGCTTTTGCGCCTTTGCCGTTGCCGACCATGATTGCCACGGGGGTTGCAAGTCCGAGTGCGCAAGGACAACTTATCACCAAAACGCTGATGGCGTGTTTGAGTGAAATTTCGATATTTTTGGTCACGCTTATCCACACGACAAAAACAAGCAATGCAACCAAAATGACGGTTGGTACGAACACTCCCGACACTTTATCTGCCGTTTTTGCGATTGGAGCTTTTGATGACGATGCGTCTTCGACAAGTTTTATGATGCCTGCAAGGGTGGTGTTTTCTCCCACTTTTTTAGCCTTGACCGTGACGAATCCGTTGATGTTGGTTGTGCCGGATATGACCGACGATCCGACGGCTTTGTCAATGGGCATGCTCTCGCCCGTGACGGAAGATTCGTTGACCGAAGTGTCGCCCGAAACTATTTCGCCGTCGGCGGCAAAGTTCTCGCCGGGACGCACGACAAACAAGTCGTTTTCTTGAAGATCGGATACCGGAATTTCTTTTTCAACGCCGTCAACAATCACATGCGCGGTTTTAGGGGCAAGGTTCATAAGCCCTTTGATTGCGGAAGTGGTTTTGCCCTTGCTGTATGCTTCGAGGGTTTTGCCCAGGGTGATGAGCGCAAGAATCATTGCCGCCGATTCAAAGTAGAGGTTGTGCGCAAGGTGGGCGAGATGCTCGGGGCGCACTGCGGCTTGTATCATCAGCGCAACACTGTATATGAAGGAGATTGCGCTGCCCATGGATACGAGGGTGTCCATATTGGGCGCGCGGTGGATAAGACTCTTTGTTCCGCTGACAAAAAACTTGCCGTTGATAACCATGATAACAAGCGAAAGCACGAGTTCGTACACGGCAATCGCCATTGTATCGTCCGCAAACGAGAGAGGCCAGCCCCACATCACAACACCCATCGAAACGTACATGAGCGGTATGAGAAGCACTATCGATACCACAAGGCGAATCACCATGACGAGAATGGGATTCATCTTATCCTTTTTTTCGGATTTATCGCTTGCGAGCGCGGCTTTGTAGCCTGCGTCGGCAACCGCTTTGGATACGTCTTTTGCGGTGAGGGGAGCGTCGTATTCCACCACCATAGAGTTGGTGAGAAGGCTCACGCTTACGCTTTTTACGCCGTCAAGCGCGCCCACGACTTTTTCCACTCTTGCCGAGCACGCCGAACATGACATGCCCGATACGTTGAATTTTTGTTTTTCCATAAATTTTACCTGTTTGTGTGTTTTTCAATTTTTCCTTTTGTCATTGCGAGGAACAACGACAGTTGCGACGTGGCAATCTAGCGGAGCAAAATGCGCCTGAGGGCTGGATTCCCACGGTCACTGCGTTCCCTCGGAATGACAGAGGGGTGGGACACCCACGCTCGATTCGATTGCGCCTGAGGGCTGGATTCCCACGCTACGCTCGGAATGACAGAGGGCTGGGACACCCACGCCCGATTCGATTGCGCCTGAGGGCTGGATTCCCACCCTTACGCTCGGAATGACAGAGGGGTGGGACACCCACACCCGATTCGATTGCGCCTGACGGCTGGATTCCCACGGTCACTGCGTTCCCTCGGAATGACAAGGAAAAAATGGAATCTTCCGTTTTGTCATTTCGAGGAGCAACGAGAGTTGCGACGTGGCAATCTAGCGAGAGCGAAACGTAACAACTATTTCAATTTCTTGATGAGGGCGAGGGCTTCGTCCAGTATTTGAGTATTGCCCGACTGCACGTTTTCAACCACGCAGGTTTTCAAGTGTTCGCCGAGAATTTCGTAGCCGAAACTTTCAAGCGCGCTTTGCACCGCCGACAGCTGAATCAGCACGTCACCGCAATAGCGGTTGTCCTCAAGCATGTTTTTTATGCCGCCAAGTTGCCCGATGATGCGGTTGAGCCGTGAATTGAGAGATTTGAGCTGCTCTTCGCTTCGGGGAGTGTGCTTTTGATGAGAACAGCACGAGCAACATGCCGTGCATTGTTGATTGTCATCCATTTTGATATATTCCTTTTGATGTTGTAGATTGTCCTTGTTGTTTTCATTCCGTCCCCGGAGATTGCCACGTCGCCTTGCTCCTCGCAATGACAAACGGGGAAAGTGTATCCGTCCCCGGAGATTGCCGCGTCGCCTTGCTCCTCGCAATGACAAACGGGGAAAGTGTATCCGTCCCCGGAGATTGCCGCGTCGCCTTGCTCCTCGCAATGACAAACGGGGAAAGTGTATCCGTCCCCGGAGATTGCCGCGTCGCCTTGCTCCTCGCAATGACAAACGGGGGTGTTTTTATATACCCTGTGGGGGTATATTTATAGTAAATCATTTGGCGAAAAACTGTCAAGGGAAAGTATGCAAAAAAGCGAAAACAAATTAATTTTTCAAAATGTCCAATAAAACGATTGATTTGAATGTATATATATTATAAAATATATAAATCAATGCGTCGTGGGCGCATATACGGAGAGTGAAACATGAGAAATTCAAGGACAAAAACACAAACGAAATTGAGAAATTACATAAAGCTGACCGCAGGCGCATTGTTGCTTGCTATTACGTTTGTCCTTGTCTTTGCCGGCACGCTCTCCGGTGCTTTCGGCATTGAATCCGACCTCCAACAAAACGGCATTATCCAATCAAACGTGGCGAGCGCGGATTGGAATCACAAAGCTGGTATTGACATCGGCGATACTAACTCAGGTGGTTATAATGTTACTGCAATGGACGCCATATCAGAAGCGGGTACATATGATTACTTTTCGAATACAGCGAATGATACGGCACTTACTAGTAAATTCGGCATTTATATGAGCAATGGTAGTAGTGGAGACTGTCAAAAAGATCACAATACTATTGCAATTGACCAAGGAAGTTCCAATTCTAAAAGAAACGGAATGATTTATGCAGTAATTCCACTGAGTGCCGAGGTTCAAAAAGTCGTTGCACAAGGTCGATTGTCAATGTCATTTAGTGCTTATTTTGAAGGCGGAAATCCTTCGTATAGCTCATATCGAATTTTTGCATATAGTTCTTCTTTGGCAGTTGTTCCAGGTGCGAGTTATTCTCAAGCTGCGTTTAAGGATAGTATTTTAAACAATACGACAACATCAGCAATATCCTCACAAAGCAATACAACCACTGCAACTGGCAATGCAGGTTATTGCAATGCCACAGGGTTTCCCAATCAAGACTGGAATTCTAGTCATAGCACGTTTTCTTATAGAACCGTTACTGCAAATGTGTTGCCTGGAGCTAAGTCAATTATTTTTGGATGTATAGTTAGGGGTGGTGGTTATCAGGATTTAGGTTGGAGACATATGGAAGTTACTATTGGTAAACCAACCATTACTTTCCATTGCTCAAGTGCCACAATTGAAGTCACTGCAGGGAACAACGGAACAGTCAATAATGTGTCTCTTAATAATGCGACAATTAATGGAACGACATATACATTTAATAAAGTACAAGCCAACGCAACGATTGATGCAATACCCACTGATGGGTACCACTTCGATAAGTGGGAAAAGACCTATAATGGGGAAACGTCCATATGGACAAATGCGATAAGCAATTATGCCAAGTCAACAGCAACATTTTATAGCTACAATATTTTGCAGAATGAACAGTACAAAGCTTATTTTTCAATTAATAAAATAAGCGTGGTTTTCCATAGAAATCTTGTGCCGGGTGATACTCAGCAACGAACACAAGAATATACTTACAATGGAAACGATTTGAGTTTGGGACATTGGGAAAATACCGCTAATAAGACGTTTGTTGGGTGGGCGAAGGCTGATTCCCCAAATGATGTTTATCATAAATATGGGAAAACAGCCGGCGGCACATACGATTGCGTAGCTTCGCAGTCGGATATAGCAGGAAAGAGCTTGGTTAATGCTCTAGACCATGGAAGTACTATCCATTTGTACGCTGTTTGGGTTGACAGCGATTTTGGCGTTTTAAGCGGAAAAGACAAAGATAGCACTTGGGGATTGGAAACAAACCCATTTGTGATAAGCGATGTACAGCACCTCAAAAATTTATCGGATATTGTCAATGGCTCCCGTGATCCTGTTGATAGCGTTGACGGCGTGTTCTATGGTGAAAATATCAATACCGCCGCAAGCAATATAACGTTTGCAGGGTGCTATTTTGTGGTTGCGGCAGATTTGGGGACTGCCGATGCGCAAATCGCGCTTGTGCCTATCGGGAAGGACAGCACACATTATTTTGCAGGCACGATTTTTGGCGGAAACGATAGCGATGCAAACAATCGTACCATGCGGACAATCAATCTCAACATTCAACAGAGCGGCGTGAGCAACGTCGGTCTGTTTGGCTATGTCAAGGGTGCAAGCATTTCTTACATAAAAACAGCCGGTACAATCGTCGGCGGAAATGCAACCGGCGGTCTTGTCGGGTGCATGGAAAACGGCGAAATCTTCAATTGCGCAAATAGTGCAACGGTTACGGGAAGAGAACAAGTCGGCGGCATTGTAGGATACAACCCAGATAATCAAAGGGGCAAGATTTACGGCACAATAATCAACAATGGTGCAATCAATGGCACAAATATGGTTGGTGGTCTTGTCGGACAATGGCATGGCGAGTGGAATTTGAACGGAACTTACGGAACGTTCACCAATACGGGCGACGTCAACGGAGGTACGGGAGCGAGTGTAGGCGGTATTGCAGGTTTTGCGGATAGAACTATCAAGAACGCTGCAAATAGCGGAAACGTCGTTGGCGGTACATCGGTCGGAGGTATTGCCGGAAGATGTCAAGCACCGATTGAGAACAGCTACAACACCGGTGACGTTAGAGGCACGGCAACAACTTCGCAAGGGGAAATCACAGGTTCTCCCACAGGCGTTTTCGTCGGTGGTATCACGGGTTATACGTCGGCAAATGCGAGTATTTCAAATTGCTACAACACAGGGCATATTTCGGCATTATCCACAAGCGGCGGATATTTGAGCAATGCTAACTATGTCGGCGGCATTGTCGGTTTTGCACAAGCGGCAGTTTCATACTGCGCAAATATCGGCGGATTGATAGAAGGCAACGATTATCTCGGCGGTATTGTCGGCAACTCTTCAAGCACGATTGATCATTGCTATGACGTACAAGGACAAAGAAAACATCGCTATGACACCGGACGTATCGGTGCAATATCCGGTTATGGCGGAACGGCAACAAATTCTTGGGCAATAAATGCGAAAGCAAACGACGGTTCAACGTGCAGCAACCCTAATCCTACAATTAGTAACGTTGGAAAAGTTTTTGTTTCGGTAGGCGATGTCGCACCGGCGGTTATTGACGGATACACCGAAAAAGTTTGGACGGATATTCTGACAATCAATATCAACGGATTTAAGGCAACTGCAACAGTAAATAACGGAAAGTTTTTGGCATCGGCAACCGCATCGAATGGTGCAACCTCTGTTGTACCTGCGAAAATCGACGGAGCATTGACGGCAAACGCAAACGGTGCTTCGGCACAACAGACAACAGATGCAACGTTGACGTATTGGTACAACGCAAACACTTCAAGCAACATTTACGTTCAAATCAAAGACGTTGGCGGTGTTGCCAATTCAAAGACGTATAACGGCGCAAATCAAACGATAGACAATGTGTCGGCAAGCCCGTTTACAGCCACTGCGTTCTATTTCGACGCAAATTATGCGGGCACTGCAACCGACGGAAAGATGAATGCAGGCACGTATTCAGTCATAGTTGACGTTGTTGTAGACGGCAACGTTGTCGGAAGAAAACTGTTTGGTAGCTGGACGATAAACACACGCATTATTTCTCAAAATTCGAGTTCTGCAACGTATTATTACGGCGCAAGGATTTTAAGTCCCGATATCGCCGATATTTTGTCGAATATAGTGAATGGGCACTCTGTCACTTCGGACAAGACGTTGTACAATTTTTATGATGCGATTCCTGCAAGCGGAAGCAGAGCTTACACTATTACCTATACGAATATTCGGATTGTTGCAAACGGAAGCGACGTAACAGGCAATTATAAAATTAACAATTCATATACATTTACCATAACCGTAAACGAGGGCGATTTCGGCGTGTACGGCACGACGGATATAGAAAAAAATCCTTGGGGTAGCGTAAACAATCCATACGTCATTCGCACACAGGCGCAACTTGAAAGATTGTCCGCTATCGTGGCAAGCGGTAGTGCCGTAAACAGCATTTATCATGCAACAAACTATCCCTATGTCAAAGCAATAAACAAGAGCTTTGCAAACGCATATTTCGTGCTCGACGGTAATATTTCGATGACGTACACGAGCAGTTTTTCGTATTCAAACATAAGCAGTTCTCCTGCAGGAAACGGCGGCGAAACGGCAGATAAGTTGTTCGACAACAACACGTCATCGTCAAAATTGTGCGTAAGCAATAATGCAAAGACTGTCACGATATACGTCAGCACAAACGTGCCTATCATCGTCAATAATTACAGCTGGTGGACGGGCAACGATACCTCCGGAAACACGGGCAGAAATCCGAATTATTTCAAGATAGAAGGTTCGACGGACGGCTCGAATTGGTACGTTATTGACGAGAGAAGCAACGGAAGTTGGCCAACAACAAATAATACGCAAGTTGACGTCACCGGTATGAACGGTGCGGGAAGAGCGGGACGCTACAACAGATTCCGTATCACGTCAACGTGTTCGGGCGGAACGTGGCAAGCAAGCGAGTTTAAGTTTAATAACGCCACGTCGGAACAAAGCGTGCCGATCGGCAACTCGTCAACCAAATTTTCCGGTACTTTTGACGGAAAAAATCATACTATTTCGAATTTGAAGACAAGCGGACAGTATTCGGGATTGTTCGGTTACGTGAACGGCGCAACGATTCAAAATCTAACTGTCAACGTCGCAAACAATGCAGGCGCAACGTCTGCCGGCGGCCTTGTCGGTGCGGTGAACGGTACCACAACAATTCGCAACTGCACCGTAAACGGCACTATAAGCGGAACGCATCAAGTCGGTGGTTTCGTTGGTTTTGCGCAGGGTGTTTATCAGGACAACACGCTTGTTTTACCTTGCAACCTTACAATAGAGGGATGCATCAACAACGCAACCGTGACAACGACAAGTCAAGCAAGCGACAATAATCGTACAAGTGCGGGCGGTTTTGTGGGGTACGTCAACGCAGGCGCAACCGTCACTATAAAGAGTTATACGGACGAAAACGGTCAAACGAAAAAATCAACCAACAACGGCAAGATTAGCACAACGTCTTCGGCGGACAATAAAGGCGTCGGCGGTTTTGTGGGATATTCATACGGCAAAATCACTTTGACGGATTGCGTGAACGAAAAAAATGCGACAATCACAGGCAAGGAGCGCGTGGGAGGTTTGGTCGGTTCTATCGGCAAGGCGGACAGCGACTCTCAAAAAGAGATGGTGATTTCGGGTTGCGAGAATAAAGCCACAGTCACGTCGAACAGCACAAACGACGTGTACGGTATTGGCGGTATCGTCGGATACAACAGCGGTCACAAAGTTGCAATGACCAACTGCATCAACAGCGGAGCCATCACCGGAACGCACGAAACGGCAGGTATTATCGGATATTCCGATCACAGCGAGATCAGCAATTGCACAAATAGCGGTGCGGTGAGCGGTTTTGCAACTGTGGGCGGTATCGTCGGCAAAATGGGCGGTGGCTCAATTGTGTCGTGCAAAAATACAGCTACCGTCAAAGCATCGAAAGCGAGAGATATTGACGGTGACGGCAATCTCGACGGCGCATATCTCGGCGGTATTGCAGGTTGGATCGCCGGAAACGTCAACAACTGCTACAATTCCGGTACAGTCACAACAGAGACTTCGTGGGGAAATTCGAATATCGTAGGTGGCATTGTAGGCTATCTTGTCAACGGCAAGACGGTTTCGTATTGCTACAATAGCGGTACTATTGTCGGTTCATCGCAAATAGGCGGTATAATCGGATATTTGCCGGGGGCTCTCACAACCGTCACGTATTGCTATCATTCAGGAAAAATCAATAGCGTTTGGAATGAAAACAATGTCGCAAAAGGCAGTCTCGGATATATTACCGGCAACAATACAAGTGTTCTCAATTCGTGTTGGATTCTGCCCGGCGCATCCACAGATAGTGCGTCAAGCACCAAGATAAAAACGAACGGTAGAAAACTGGAAGTGGGACAATATAGGTACGTTCCCGCAATAATTGACGATTATTCAACATACGGGTGGACAGATATTCTTACCAAGAATATCAATGGATTTAGAGTGCAAGAGAGCGTCAATCCGGGCGCAAGCCAATTCTTTGAATCGAAAAAGGGTTCGAATAGCACGACACACTTGACGCCAAATAAAACCGAAAGCAGCAATCAAGCAAATGCTCTAATTCGAGATAATACCGATAGTTTCACCATTACTGCTTGGTATGGCGCAAACACAGACAGTGATATTTATTGCGCAGTTAATACAATAGCCATTGACACTTCGGCAGACACATACAACAACGCTCAACTCGGTTTTACAAGAAGTGACGTGACAACACCCGGCACAAGCGGTAGCGTGTACGGAATTGTGTTCGACTACAAGGGTAAAAACCACAACGAGATCTTTGTTTGCGCTTTTGACTCGAACGGAAATATCGTTGCAGGCAGCACAAATCCGACACAGGTCGATACATATAATACCACCGTCTTTGTTAAAATCGGGGATATTGTTGTAGGTAAAAAGATTGCCGTTGATTATACGATCGAAAAAGCAGCATTGAACGTCGGTTGGGAGTGGACGGACAATTTGCACGCAAACCTCTATGACCGCACAGGGAACGGAGATAAAGTGCAGTTTGTCTACAACGGAAAAGCGCAGGGGTTGGATAGTGTCAGCGAGCATCTTCGTGATGTGCAGTTGTTTGATGTGACAGGCAATGATTTGACAAACACCAATGCCGCAACCTATACGCGCACATATACGCTTAAAGATACAAGAAACTATAAACTTCAAAATGCAAACAATAATAATGCCGATTTGAGCGGTACGACGGTTACTTTCGAGTGGAAAATTCGTAAAAACAAGCTCACTGTGTTTAATAGATGGGTGGCTGAGGATTTCGGCAAAGATAGTAATTTATATACATTTGAGTATAATACAACGCATCGCGGCTTGCTTGCAACAAATGATGCGATCACGTTCTTGACAGAAAAAGCAACCGATAACACAAGACCTGAGTTTAAGCAAGGGACAGACTATACAATTTCCGAACATCAAAATGCGATAAACGTGGGTGAATATTCTCGAACGGTCAGAATTATCAACACAAACTATGAAGTTAATAATACAACTGCATACGTTGGTTCTAGCAACAACGCAACAGTGAATAAGGGGATAAGCGTAAACGGGCTTGTTGTCACCTACACGTGGAAGATTGTGCCTTATAGTTTGGCGACGAACATCACTAGCGGCAACGTGTGGTTTGGCGGAAGGACGGACTTGATTGTCGGCAATCAAGGCATTGCAAACGTAAACGTCGGCAACCAAAGTTATGCCGATAAGCGTTTTTATCCCTTGCAATCGGAGCAAAACGGCGTGCAAAAAGTGCTTGTGTATGCGCAACACAACTACGCGGCAGACAAGTTCGTGCTGTACGTCAAGTATAACAACGGCACGGTTGCCGTGCTCACGCAAGGCACGGAATACACTTTGAGTGCGCTTGATGCACCTACTGTCGAAAATCCCACTCCGTTGAATACGAGTGTGACGGCAAGCGGCACGGGCAATTTCAGCGGAAATATCACCAAGTGGTACACCGCTTTGTTCAGCGATTTCGGTTGGAAAAAGGACAAGTCGCCAAGCGATGAGGATTGGGGCAGTCAAGACAATCCGTACGTCATAAGCAAGCCCGAACATTTGTTGCGACTCAGCCAAATCGTCAACGGCGGCACGGCGTGGAACTCGATTCAAAATACCGTTACGGCAGGGGTGTGTATTGCTCCGCAAACCACGGCAAAGGCAACGAGCAGAGATTATAATGACGCATATTTCCTTGTCACCGTCGACATCGATATGAGCGGTTATATCAGCACGGACGGCGTTTACAACTTCTTGCCCATCGGCACGAGGTCAACGCAAAATCAAACGGAATTGCCGTTCAGCGCGACGTTTGACGGCGGCGACAATACGATAACCTACGTTTACAACGTCGGCAGTTTCTACAACGTTAACGGCGCGAGAAAGAACTACGTCGGCTTGTTCGGATATCTGAACGGCGCAACGATAAGCAATCTCAAAGTTGCAAGCAATGGCGGACTTTCCATAACGTACAACAGCGGTATCGTCGGCATCGAATACGTGGGCGGCATTGCCGGCTATGCGGTTGACTCCACTTTATACAATTCAGTCTTGGCATACGGCGGCTGGGTGCGCGGCGAAACGTACGTGGGCGGTATCGTCGGCAAGTGGATCGTCAGCAATCAAAGCCAAATCGGCGGAAGCGTTGCAGGACAAAGATACGTCACGCCGGCAGATCAAATCGACGTCATGGGCATCAAGTACGTGGGCGGTATTGCAGGCTGGATGGATACGTCGTCTTGCGCAACGACGATTTCGTACGCTCCGCAACTCAACAACAACGGAAAGGATGGAAACTTTATTGTTGTGGGCGGCATCGAGTACGTGGGCGCATTGTTCGGCGCGTTTATAGGCAACGGATATCACCAAAACGCAACAAACGACAAATATACGGCAATCGTAATCGACAAAGACGCAAGCGACAACTTTAAAGTCGGCAACGTCAAAGTCCTTTTGCAAAAGTTAAACGAGCAATCAGCGTCCGGCAATGCGAAAGTCGTGGGCGGTCTTGTGGGCTATGCAGAGGGCGTTGGCATCCTCTTCAACACCGACTGGACAACGAGCAACGTCACGCTGGATACGGGCAATTATACTCCGTCGTTTATAGGCGGAATTGCAGGCGTTTTGGGCAAAAACGCAACGATTGAAGCAATATATCAACTCAAAGACGACGGCACTTTCCTCACGGGCGGTACGCACACCATCACGCACAGCGTCCCGGACGAGCAAAAGACGTTCGGCACGGCGGCAAAACCGCTTGGCAGGTTTGTGGGCGGTATCGTGGGTTACGTGTCCTCGCAAGCAGGCGTGTATTGGGAAACAGGCACGACGATTTTCGGCAACGGCATATCGCTTGTAAACTTGGCGACAATCTATGCGACGAGTTACGCGGGCGGTATTTTCGGCGCGCTCGGAGATCTTAGCACAAGCGTTGCGCAGACTTTTGAAAACGACACGAATTCCATTCTTTACAATGTTCTCACAACGGGTGTAAGAAGCGGCAATGCAAGCACGACGCTCGGTCTTGCTCCCACGGTTTCCGGCAACGGTATCACGGCGCAAGGCAGACTTGTCAACAACGCAAGCATATCCGTGAGCGGAAGTTACGTCGGCGGTATTGCAGGCTACGGCGGCGCAAAAGTGCGTTTTGTGTTGCGCAACACTCCGCAAGACAGTGCAATAGACGTTTCAAAACTCAACATA
>UMJZ01052868.1_pt1 | contig 13411 bp, 9 predicted proteins | sample 1966181 | NCBI WGS metagenome assembly UMJZ01 (sample SAMEA4836163, study PRJEB28245) | human gut metagenome | biome: gut microbiome; material: fecal sample | place: Denmark | collected 2008 | reverse complement strand
TGACAATGCCGACGGCGGATATGTGGCAATTGATGGAGAGAAAACGGCAAATATGAATGAGAAGGTGCTCACGGCATACAGAAGGAAGCACCTCGGATATGTTTTTCAGATGTATAATCTGATACCAAATCTTAATGTGAAGGAAAATATTGAGGTCGGCGCTTATCTTAGCGACAGACCGCTTGATATAGATGATTTATTACATACTCTCGGATTATATGAGCACAGGCATAAACTTCCGGGACAGCTTTCCGGCGGACAGCAGCAGAGAACATCAATCGGACGTGCGATTGTCAAGAATCCGGATATACTTCTCTGCGACGAACCTACCGGAGCACTTGATTACAGTACTTCTAAAGAAATACTTAAACTTATCGAGGATGTCAATCATAAATATGGCAACACCGTCATAATGGTAACACACAATGACGCCATCAAAAATATGGCGGACCGTGTAATTAAGCTCCGTGACGGCGCTATCCGTAAAGATTACCGCAACGAGACCAAAATTCCGGCACAGGATCTTGACTGGTAAAGGCGGTGCGATATGAAGAATCCTTTAAGAAAAAGAATTAAGAGAGAAATCTTCGGGGAAATAGGCAAATATATTGCGATATTTCTTTTCATGCTTTTGTCAATCGGATTTATATCGGGATTTCTGGTTGCGGCATCAAGCATGAAAACAGCCTACGATAACAGTTTTGAGAAGTATAATATAGAAAATGGCAATTTTACACTTGCAATGAAAGCGGATGATGCGCTCATATCCGACATAGAGAAGGAAGATGTGAAATTATATGAACTTTTCTATAAAGAAGAGAATGCAATCGTAGGCAAAGACGATAATGAAGCAACCATCAGAATATATAAGGACAGAAAAGATATCGACCTCATCTGTGTCATGGACGGTGAGATGCCGCAGAATGATGATGAGATAGCGCTGGACAGAATGTTTGCCGATAATAACGGAATAAGTACCGGAGATGAGATTACGGTCGGTGATATTAAACTGAAAGTCAGCGGACTCGTGGCATTTTCTGATTACAGTGCGCTTTTTTCAAACAATAATGATATTATGTTTGATGCGGTCAAGTTTTCTGTGGCAATAGTAACAGATTCAAGATTCGATAAATTAAGCGATGACCATGAGACATTCTGTTACGGATGGAAATATAATAACGAGCCGTCGGATGATAAAGAAGAGAAAAATATGTCCGATGATTTTATGAAGGCACTTGCATCAAAGGCTTTGCTTACAAATTATATTCCAAGATATCAGAATCAGGCAATTAATTTTACCGGAGATGATATAGGCAGTGACAGTTCACTTATGATTGCTTTATTATATATTATAATTGCGATTATGGCATTTGTGTTTGCTGTCACGATAAATCACACGATAGACAGAGAGGCATCAGTCATAGGAACATTGAGGGCTTCCGGGTATACCAGGGGTGAACTTGTAAGACATTATCTGGCGCCTCCGATGATCGTGTCGTTGGTGGCAGCGGTTGCCGGTAATATAATCGGTTATACAATATTCAAAAACATTGCGGCAGGTATGTATTACGGAAGTTACAGTCTCCCTACATATGTGACCATATGGAATGCAAAGGCTTTTATACTGACAACGGCTGTTCCGCTTATCATCATGCTTATAATCAACATTATATCCCTTAACAGCAAGTTTAAGATATCACCGCTTAAGTTTATCAGGCATGATATCAGCAGGCATAAGAGAAAGAAAGCTGTAAAACTTCCGCATTTTAAATTTTTCACCCGATTCAGGATCAGGGTGATATTCCAGAATATACCGAATTTTATTGTCCTGTTTGTCGGAATGTTGTTTACATGTGTATTGCTTCTGTTCGGTATGATGATGCTTCCGCTTCTTGAACACCAGAAAAAAGAAACATTGTCAAATATGATATCGAAATACCAGTATATACTTAAGGCTCCGGCTGATACTGATACGGCAGATGCAGAAAAATACAGTGCCGGCTCATATAAGTACGATGGCGACGAACTTACGGTGTACGGTATAGCTGAGAACAGCATTTATTATAAAGAAGGTGCGGTCAAAGACGGAGTTGCGATCTCTGACTGTATGGCGGACAAATACCGGCTTGAGGTGGGTGACAAGATTAAGCTGTGCGAAGAATACACGGATGGAGAATATGAATTTACTGTGGATAAAATAGTTAAATATCCTGCATCAATCGCTGTATTTATGGAAAAGAATAAGTTTAATGATACATTCGGTAAGGATGCGGATTATTATACAGGTTATTTCAGTAATGCCGGGATAAAAGACATAGATGACAAATACATCGCTTCATGCATTACAGAGGAAGATCTGACCAAGGTTACCAGACAGCTTGAGGTATCGATGGGCAACATATTCTATCTTTTCTATATGTTTGCTGTAATAATGGCGGCACTTCTCATATACCTTCTTACGAAGCTTGTACTTGAGAAAAATGCCAACTCGATATCAATGGTTAAAATTCTGGGGTATGAAAACAGTGAAATTGCAAGACTTTATCTGTTCGCAACGTCATGGGTCGTAGCCATATCTACTGTCATAAGCATTGCGGCATCGACTTTCATAATAAAGGTTATCTACAGACCAATGATGTCATCGATGAGCGGGTGGCTCATATTATGGTATGATAAGAACATATACTGGAAAATGTTTCTGATCATTATGGCAACATATGTTGTCGTGGCGCTTCTCCAGTTCAGAAAGATTAAGAAGATTCCTATGGATCAGGCACTTAAAAATGTAGAATAAAATACGGAAAAAAACGTTATTGATAATTTTTTTCAGTAACGTTTTTTCTTCTTCACACATATGAATATTAATATTATAATACCAGTTAAACCAAACAAGGAGGAATTTAATTATGGCTAAAATCAACATGAAAAAAATAGGACTTTTTGCGGGAGGAGTGCTTTTCGGAACTGCAGGCATCAAGCTTTTATCAAGCAGAACAGCTAAGAAAGCATACACACATTGCACGGCAGCTTTTCTCCGCGCCAGGAAGTCAGTTATGAAGACAGCTTCCACCGTTAAGGAGAATGCCGAGGATATATATGCTGAGGCTAAGCAGATCAACGAGAAGTATGACGAGTGTGATGCAGTTATCGATGATGATGTAAAGGAAAATGCAGAAGAAACAGAGGCGTAATACTCTATGAAATTTATTATCAGACATGATATAAAGGGAAGGCTGAGAGTGCATCTGATGCAGGAGAGCATGACATATCGTCAGGCAGATACGCTTGCATATTATCTTGAGAATGTTGCCGGTGTGACAAGTGCCAAGGTGTATGACCGCACCGCTGATGCTGTTATATGTTACATTTCCTCAAAGAACGATATCATCAAAGCGATAAAGGCTTTTCAATATGCTTCGGTTGAAGTGCCGGCGAATTACCTTGAAAATTCGGGCCGCGCACTGAATGCCATATATCAGGAGAAACTGGCTGACAGAATATTGTGGAGAATTTTTTCCAGGTGCCTGATTCCGGTTCCGGTAAGGAATGTTATCACAGCGGTCAAGTCGGTCAGATATATATGGAACGGCATTAAGACATTGTGCAAGGGCAGAATAGAAGTTCCGGTTCTTGACGGAACTGCAATAGGCGTATCGGTATTACGAGGCGATTTTGCTACGGCAGGTTCTGTTATGTTCCTGCTTGAAATCGGCGAACTGCTTGAGGAATGGACGCATAAGAAGTCGGTTGACGATCTTGCCAGAAGCATGTCGCTTAACATTGATAAGGTTTGGCTTCTTAAGGATGGAACCGAGGTGCTTATCCCTGCATCCAAAGTTGAACAGAATGATCTCATAGTGGTCCATATGGGTAATGTCATACCATTTGACGGAGATGTTGTAAGTGGTGAAGGCATGGTTAACCAGGCCACGCTTACCGGCGAATCCAATCCTGTCAGAAAGACAGAGGGCGGATATGTATATGCCGGAACTGTTCTTGAGGAAGGTGAGATAACACTCAGGGCCAAATCGGTCAACGGAAATAACAAGTACCAGCAGATCGTGGCTATGATAGAGAAATCAGAGAAACTTAAGTCCGGTCTTGAGAGTAAAGCAGAACATCTGGCAGATAAATTGGTTCCGTACACACTTGCCGGAACGGCGTTGGTATACCTGTTTACAAAGAATGTTACCAAAGCGCTTTCTGTGCTTATGGTTGATTTCTCGTGCGCATTGAAACTTTCGATGCCTGTATCGGTTCTGTCAGCCATAAGAGAGGCCAATGAATACAATGTAACAGTCAAGGGCGGAAAGTTCATGGAAGCCATGGCGGAAGCAGATACTATCGTATTTGATAAGACCGGAACACTTACCAAGGCAACACCTACTGTTGTGGATGTTGTATCATTTGACGGACGCAGCTCGGATGAGTTGTTGAGAATTGCGGCATGCATGGAGGAACATTTCCCACACTCCATGGCCAAGGCGGTTGTGGATGCTGCCAAAGAGCGCAGGCTTGAGCATGAAGAGATGCATTCCAAAGTAGAATATATCGTTGCGCATGGTATTTCCACTACGATTGAAGGCCGCAAGGCGATAATCGGAAGTTATCATTTTGTATTCGAGGATGAAAAATGTGTTATCCCTGACGGCATGGAAGAAAGATTTGCGTCACTTCCGGAAGAATGTTCACAGCTCTATCTTGCAATAGAGAACAAGCTTGCAGCGGTTATCTGCATAGAAGATCCGGTGCGGGATGAAGCAGCTGATGTTATAAGGCAACTTAAAGAGGCAGGCATCCGTAAAGTCGTTATGATGACCGGAGACAGTGAGCGGACAGCGAGAGCGATAGCGGAACGAGTGGGTGTTGATGAATATTATTCAGAAGTTCTTCCTGAGGATAAGGCAGGATTTGTTGAACGCGAGAAAGCACTCGGACATAAGGTTGTCATGGTTGGAGACGGAATTAATGATACACCGGCCCTTTCGGCAGCGGATATAGGTGTTGCCATTAACGACGGTGCGCAGATTGCAAGGGAAATTGCCGATGTCACTATAGGTGCGGATAATCTCATGGGTATGGTTACTTTTAAGAAATTGAGCAACGGTCTTATGAAGAGAATACACCGCAATTACAGAACTATAGTGGGATTTAATTCAGGTCTTATAGTTCTTGGAGTGTTCGGCGTAATAGCCCCTACAACATCAGCTTTGCTACATAATACATCAACATTGCTGATTGGCCTGCAGAGTATGAAGGACATAATTTAACATGATTTTGCATACGGTCGTCGTGCATTTTGCACGGCGGCCTTTTTTTGCATATTTTATTGAGAATTGTTTATCATAAAAATGTATTGACACAGTGAAACAAATTAGTTATACTTAACTCAGGTTAGAGATAACTAACTCAACCGGGAGGCATTATGACACAAGAAGTTTTAAAGACGGTTTGCGGTATGGATCTGAATAATGTAAATACCCAGATGGCACTTCAATGTGCACCTCTGATTGCAGGGATTAAGATATCCAATCTTTTCATAATTGATAACAGTTCTATTCAGGATGCATTGTATGCATTCAAGAAGTATAAGCTGTCATATTATTTCCTGTTGCGGACAGCCAAGAAGACGACGTTTTTACTTTATGACAGAGATGGATTGGAGAATTACCTGAGAGATGAGAATGTGTCTGAACTTCTAGGGCAAATGGGTTATGGCAGCAATGGCCTGATGGACTCTCTCCGTCTGTTCAGGACCAGATACAGACAATACGCTTCAGAGAACAAAGGTTTCCCTCACGAACTTGGATTGTTCCTCGGCTATCCGCCGGAAGATGTTGCCGGATTCATCGAGAATGCCGGCGAGAATGCAATCTATACCGGATATTGGAAGGTATATGCCAACCTTCCTGCCAAGCTGAAGCTGTTCGGTCTGTACGAGCGCGCCAGAGAAACCATGATAATGCTGGTTGCAAAAGGATTGGAGGATTTTCATGAGTAATATTCAGGTAGTATTCTGGTCACAATCCGGAAACACCGAAGCGATGGCTAATGCAGTCGCTGACGGAATAAGAAAAGCAGGCAAAGAGGCCGACGTTGTATTTGTGGGCGATGCATCAATCGACGAGCTTAAGAGTGCCAAAGTATTTGCACTCGGATGCCCGGCTATGGGTGCCGAGGTTCTCGAAGAAGGCGAGATGGAGCCGTTTGTCAGCGACCTTGAGATGTCTGTTTCAGGCAAGACTATCGGACTTTTCGGCTCATACGGCTGGGGAGACGGACAGTGGATGCGTGACTGGGTAGACAGAATGACATCTGCCGGAGCCACAGTAGTTGATGGCGAAGGGGTAATATGTATGGGTGCACCTGATGCTGATGCCACAGCACAGTGCGAAGCACTCGGAGCCAGACTTGCATCTTTAGCCTAGTTTGGAAATTTCATTTTAATTGCCAAATATAAAATCACTTACATTAATAAACCTTCCTGTTATGCCGATATACTAATTAGTATATTCTGCCAAACTTTCCGGAACGGATTCCGGATTGCGGCGTAACAAGGAGGTTTATTATGTTACTTATAACAGGAACCATAGGCAATGCGATGAGACTTAAGAAGATGGACTTGGAGTGGCAGCAGAAAAAACAGACCGGCAAAATATTCATGAAGGAAATGACACCTGAGGAGAGGATCCTTAACCGGTATAAAGAGGATGCCGCCAAGATGCGCGAGAATCAGAAGCTCAATGAAATCACATCCAAGATGAAGGCCGGAGAGGCGCTGACTCCGGAGGAGGAGCAGTATATCGCCCGGAAGAATCCGGACCTTTACAGAAGTTATAAGGAGATGCTTCAGGAGAAGGACTCATATAAGGAAGAGCTTAAGCATTGCAAGACCAAGGAACAGGCCGACCGTGCGAGACTCAATAAGATGTCTTCTTACCTGTGCGAGCTTAAGCGTGTCGTCAACAATCCGGCGATTCCGGACGGTAAGAAATATGAGATAGCTGAGAAGCTTCTTGCCAAGACATCATACATAAATAAAGCACATAATGAATTTGTTCAGTCAGGTGCATATGCAAAGCTTCCTACGGAAGAGGAATATAAGGAAGAAAAGAAAGCGGACAGCCCGGATACGGAAGTTAAAGACGGTGAAGATGTGGAACAGGATGAGAATACATCCAAAGACACTGACGGGATAACGAAAGATACGGACAGTTCCGATACCACGGAGACAGTTACGGAGGACAAGACAGATATAGGTGCTTCTTATGATACTATGGAAGCGGAGAATCTTGCAGACACCATACAAAATTATATGGCACATATAAGGCGGAACACACACAGATAAAGCGGCGGATGCCGCTTTTTCTTTACTATTTTTGAATGGTATTGTATAATTATTTCAAAAAAAAGGAAGTAATTTTTTATATGAATATATCAGAATTTATTGAACAGGGAAGAGCGGTTCTCGGAATGGAATTCGGCTCCACAAGAATTAAGGCCGTGCTTACGGATGATAACGGAAAAGTCCTCGCAACGGGACATCATGATTGGGAGAACAAGCTGCAGGACGGAATATGGACTTACAGTGAGGAAGACATTACAGGCGGATTAAGAGCATGCTATGCTTCCTTGGCGGCTGATGTATATGATAAGTATGATGTTTACATAACTTCACTGGCGGCACTTGGATTCAGTGGAATGATGCACGGATATATAGCACTTGATGAGAATGATAATTTACTTGTTCCGTTCAGGACATGGCGCAATACCATAACGGGCGAGGCATCCATGAAGCTTACATCGCTTTTTGGCTTCCATATTCCGCAGAGATGGAGTATTGCACATCTGTATCAGGCCATCCTTAACGGTGAGAAACATGTATCCGGCATAAAATACCTTACAACGCTTGCAGGCTATATACATTACAGGCTTACCGGCAATAAAGTCATGGGTGTCGGCGAGGCGTCGGGAATGTTTCCGATTGATTCATCAGCTTGTGATTATGATAGAAAATATATGGAACAGTTTGATGAGCTTATTACAGACAGACATTATGACTGGAAATTACGCGATATCCTGCCGCGCGTTCTTACCGCGGGAGAAGATGCGGGATGCCTGACGGATGATGGTGCGGCACTTTTGGACGCATCCGGAAAGCTTAAGGCGGGGGCACATTTATGCCCACCGGAGGGTGATGCCGGAACGGGAATGACAGCCACGGATGCAGTCGGTGTAAGAACCGGAAACGTGTCGGCCGGAACATCCGTATTTGCAATGGTTGTACTCGATAAACAGCTTGAGAAGCTTCACGAAGAGCTTGATATGGTTACGACGCCTGATGGAAGTCCCGTTGCCATGGTGCATTGCAATAACTGCACATCCGATATTAATGCGTGGGCCGGACTTTTCATGGATTTTGCAAAATGTATGGGCTTTAAGGTGGATACCGGCAAGGTGTATGAAACACTTTTTACCAAGGCTCTTGAAGGCAGTGCCGATTGTGGCGGAATAGTTACATGTAATTATTTTTCCGGCGAGCATATTACGGGCTTTGACGAGGGCAGGCCTCTTGTAGTAAGACAGCCGGATTCAACACTTAACATTGCCAATTTTATGAAGTCCAATATATACAGTTCGATTGCATCCCTGAAAATAGGCCTTGATATTCTCTTTAAGGATGAGAAAGTGGGACTTGACAGAATTACCGGCCATGGAGGCTTTTTCAAGACACCGGTTGCCGGACAGAGAATTATGGCCGCAGCCATGAACACACCTGTTACCGTTATGGAGAATGCAGGTGAGGGCGGAGCATGGGGAATGGCATTGCTTGGATTATATATGATACATAACAAAGAATACAATTCTCTCGGTGATTTTCTGCACAACAGAATATTTGCTGATGTCAGATCCACAGTTATAAGTCCGGTGGCAGAGGATGTGAGGGATTTTGACGATTATATGGACCGCTACAAGACAACTTTGAAAGTTGAGAAGGCGGCAACGGAAGGTTGTTAAGATATGAAGAAAATTGTTATGGGCATTCTTGCGCATGTTGATGCAGGCAAGACCACGCTTACCGAAGCACTGCTTTATAAGAGCGGTGCGATAGACAGACCGGGGCGTGTGGATAACAAGGATGCTTTTCTAGACAATTATGATATTGAAAGAGCCAGGGGGATTACTGTTTTTTCCAAGCAGGCAGTCATACATTACGGTGATGTGGAATATACACTGATTGATACGCCGGGCCATGTGGATTTCGGAGCCGAGATGGAGAGAAGCCTTATGATTCTTGACTATGCGGTGTTAGTAATCGATGGTTCGCGCGGAGTGCAGAGCCATACCGCGACATTATGGCGCCTCCTTGAGAATTACAGGATACCGACATTTGTTTTTGTCAATAAAATGGACAGGAACGATACCGACCGCAAAGCAGTGCTTGACGGAATGGCGGCGGAACTTTCGGACCGGATAATTGATTTCACGGATGGCATACCTTATGAGGATGTGTCATTATGCGATGATAGTCTTTTTGATGAATTTATGACTCATGAAACTATTGTATCTGAGAATATTGCGAAAGCAGTAAGCAGACGGCTGATTTTTCCGTGTTTTATGGGCTCGGCGCTGAAACTTGACGGTATTGATAATCTTATGCAGTGCATGTCAAAACTGGTAATCCGCCCGGAATATCCGGACGAATTTTCCGGACTGGTATATAAGATAGCATACGGACAGCGCGGTGAGAGACTGACTTACATCAAGATAACCGGAGGACGGTTAAGAGTCAGGGATGTGATACGCGGAAAGCATGCGGACGGCACAAGCTGGGAAGCCAAGGTGAATGAGATACGCGTCTATAATGGTGGACGGTACAATAGCATTTCAGAAGCAGAACCGGGAATGGTATGTGCGGTTGGCGGATTGACTGAGTCTGATACAGGAGATGTGTTCGGTCAGGAACAGGCAGTTTTTGAGGCAAATCTTGTGCCGGTAATAACATATAAGATGATTCTGCCCGAGGGGGCGGATGCGAGGGAGGTGTATCCTGAAATTGCAAGGATAGGGCAGGCTAATCCTGAACTGGAAGTCAGATTCAATAACGACAGCAGGGAAATCAATGTAAAAGTAATGGGACCTGTGCAGGCGGAAATCCTGATTAATCTGGTTAAAGAGCGTACCGGACTTGAGGTGTCGCTTGGCAGGGGACACATAGTATATAAAGAAACAATTGATGACACGGTAATGGGAAGCGGACATTTTGAACCGTTAAGGCATTATGCGGAGGTACATCTAAGGCTTGAACCGGGTGCACGAGGAAGCGGCATGGTTTTTGATACTGAATGCAGTGAGGAAGTTCTGGCCCGTAACTGGCAGCGGCTTATTCTCACTCATCTTGCAGAACGCAGGCATAAAGGTGTCCTTACAAGGGCTGCCATAACCGATATTAAGATAACACTCGTTTCGGGAAGAGCTCACATTAAGCATACCGAAGGCGGAGATTTCAGACAGGCTGTGTATCGCGCCGTAAGACAGGGGCTGATGAAGGCAAAGAGCAGACTGCTTGAACCTTATTACAGATTCAGGATGGAACTTCCGAATGAATGCGTAGGACGGGCCATGACCGATGTAATGCAGATGAGCGGCATGGCGGAGCCGGTGGAAAATGACGGTGCAATAACGGTATTGTGCGGACGGGCACCTGTGTCCGGGCTGATGGAATACGCCTCGGTACTCATGTCGTATACACACGGCAAGGGTAAGATAGAATTTGTACTTGACGGATACGATTATTGCCATAATGAATCGGAAGTAATAGAAGCTTCCGGGTATGACCCGGAGAGCGATACCGTTAACACTGCGGATTCTGTTTTCTGTGCACATGGAGCGGGGTATGTGGTTCCGTGGTATGAGGCGGATGATCATATGCATGTACAGGATGAGGAAACAGATTTTGATATTATAATTCCTGATACTTACAGGTCTGATGTCAGAGGGCAGATAGATTTGTCAATAGGTACCGAAGAAATAGATGATATCATAGCTAAAAGCGGTGGCTCAAACAGTGCACCTAAGTCATCATCGCACCGGGGGCTTTACGGGAAACGCACGCATACATCATCGCCTGTTACCAGAACATATAAAGGCAGTGCGGTGCGTAAGCCGTATCTTCTGGTTGACGGGTATAATGTTATTTTTGCCTGGAAAGAATTAAATGAACTGGCAGCGCAGAATATCGACAGTGCGAGAGACCGGCTTATGGACATCATGTGCAATTATAAAGCCGCGGTAAGTGCAGATGTGATTGTGGTATTTGATGCCTACAGAATCAAAGGCCATGACACGGAACACCTTGACGTTAATAACATTCATGTGGTATATACCAAGGAAGCGCAGACAGCGGACAGATATATAGAAGAATTTGCACATGAAAACGGAACCAGATATGACATAACCGTTGTCACCTCGGATGGCCTGGAGCAGATCATAATCCGCGGTGAGGGATGCCGGCTGATTTCCTCGAGGGAATTTGAAAAAGAAGTCAAAAGAGTATGCGATGAGCACCTTAGAAGTTACAGTGACGGCAGCCGCGAAAGCAACAGGACTTATCTCGGCGAATGGCTTAATTTGTAAAAATATATTGACGTTTTATGGCAGTAATGCAATAATCAAATAAGTTACAGTTATTATGGAGGATGAAATGGATAACGCACAATTAGCACAATTACTTTTCCCGGATGTAGATAAGACACCGGAATATTATGAGGAAAAGTTTCCGTATAGAAAACTTCCTTCCAAGGCACAGGTTACACGTATGGCACCGAGTCCTACAGGATTCATACACCTCGGTAACCTTTACAGCGCACTCGCTGATGAGAGAATAGCACATCGTAACGGAGGCGTGTTCTATTTAAGAATAGAAGATACGGATGAGAAGCGTAAGGTAGATGGTGCAGTTGAGACTATTATTAATGTTTTGAGATATTTTGACATAGAATTTGACGAGGGAGCAGGTTTCCCGGATGATGCGCCACAGAATGCATACGGTCCTTATTTCCAGCGCCAGCGTGTCGAGATTTATCACGCATATGCCAAGAGCCTTGTAGAGAGAGGGCTTGCATATCCGTGCTTTTGTACCGAGGAAGAGCTTGAGAAAGTAAGGCTTGAACAGGAAGCTGATAAGGTTCTTACGGGATATTATGGCAAATATGCTCATTGCCGTGATTTAAGTTTCGATGAGATTAAGAGAAGAATAGATGCAGGAGAGACTTATGTATTGAGACTCCGCTCGCAGGGAAGTCCGGATAAGGAAATCACTTTCGTGGACAGCATTATGGGAGAAATCAAGCTTCCTGAGAACATTCATGACATTGTGCTTCTTAAGAGAGACGGAGTACCGACATATCATTTTGCGCATGCAATAGACGATCATCTTATGAGAACGACTACTGTTATCAGAGGCGGTGAGTGGCTTGCGTCGGTTCCTACACACTATGAGCTTTTTCATGTACTCGGCTTTAAGATGCCGGCGTACGGACATACGGCCCATCTTATGAAGTTTGATGAAGAGACCGGTGGCAAGCGTAAGCTCTCCAAGAGAAAAGATCCGGAGCTTTCACTTGATTATTACCGTAAGGACGGCTATCATCCGAGAACCATGAAGGTATATCTTCTTACATTGCTCAATTCAAACTTTGAGGAATGGTATGAGAAATTCCCGGATAAGGATATTAATGAATTTCCGTTTTCAATCGAGAAGATGAGCCAGTCCGGTGCACTTTTTGATAAAGATAAGCTTCATAATATATGTAAAAACGAACTTGCGCGCCTCTCGGAGGATGAGATGTATGATTTCCTTCATGAATGGGCTGTGGAGAATGAGCCGGAGAAAGCTGCGATATGGTTTGCCGACAGGGAAAAGATGCTTGCAGTGCTCAGACTTTACATGGGAATCGGCATGAAACGCCGCAGAAAAGATTTCATATATGCAAGACAGATTATGGAACTTATCGGTTACTTCTTCGGAACTTCAGAGTCCGAGGAAAAGGACGGATTCAAACTTGATGCACAGCTTACAAAGGATGTTCTTAAAGAATATCTTGCGACATATTCACATGAAGCCGATAATCAGGCTTGGTTTGATAACCTTAAGGTGATTGCAGGTAAATTCGGTTTTGCTGCCGATATGAAGGCATACAAGGCTGAACCTGATAATTACAAGGGAAGTATATCGGATGTGGCAGAGATGGTAAGAATAGCAGTTACCGGAAAAGCCAATACACCTGATTTATGGACGATAATCCATATTATAGGTGAAGATGATATGCGTGCCCACATAAATGCAGCTATAGAGACACTGGATTAACGGGTGTGGAAAAAGGAGGATAATATGGACAATCAGAACAAC
>UMJZ01031633.1_pt1 | contig 13624 bp, 12 predicted proteins | sample 1966181 | NCBI WGS metagenome assembly UMJZ01 (sample SAMEA4836163, study PRJEB28245) | human gut metagenome | biome: gut microbiome; material: fecal sample | place: Denmark | collected 2008 | reverse complement strand
TCGCTTGCTCGCCGCCTTGCGGCTCGTGTTCTGTCTTTGAAAAAGCACATACCGCTTATAAGTAAGCTATGAATGGGGTGCGGCAAAAGTCTGCTCAACAAGTTCGCGGACGGCGGTTATGTTTCGTTTTCAAATGAGAAAACACATATACAAGCATATCAACCGTGTGGGCGCAAAATCAAAACAATCAAATAATTACGCCAGAGGCGTAAAACAACAAAAAATAAAATTTTACTCTTTAGAGGTTATTATGAGAAAACCAATCATCGCAGGCAACTGGAAAATGAACAACACAATCGCCGATACAAAGGCACTTATCACCGATCTTGCTCCGCTTGTTAAGGATGCACAATGCGACGTCGTCATCTGCACGCCGTACACCGATCTTGCAACGGCAGTCGAAATGACCAAGGGCACAAACATCAAAGTCGGCGCAGAAAACGTGCACTGGGCGGAAAAAGGCGCATTCACCGGTGAAATCTCCGCAAAAATGCTTGTCGAACTCGGCGTGGAATACGTCATCATCGGTCACTCCGAGCGTCGTCAATACTTCGGCGAAACCGATCAAACCGTCAATGCTCGCGCAAAGGCTGCTCTTGCGGCAGGTCTTAAACCCATCATTTGCGTAGGCGAAACTCTCGAAGAGAGAGAAAGCGGCAAGGTTGAAGAAGTTCTTGTGCGTCAAACCAAGGGTGCTTTCGACGGCATCGACAAAGACGAACTTGACAATATCGTCATCGCATACGAACCCGTTTGGGCAATCGGCACGGGTAAGACCGCAACCGCAGAAGTCGCAAACGAAACCATCGCAATCATCCGCAGAACCATGGCGGAACTCTATTGCCCCAAGTGTGCAGAAAACCGCGTTCGCATTCAATACGGCGGCAGCATGAACCCCAAGAACGTCAAAGAACTCATGGCTATGCCCGAAATCGACGGCGGCCTTATCGGCGGCGCATCCTTGAAGGCGGTCGACTTCTCTCAAGTCGTCAACTACTAATATCGCAACTGCGTAAAGATTGCCGATTTTCGTGATGAAATCGGCAATCTAACCGTATAAAATCTTTAAGCATACAACAAAAAGGACAACGATATGAAAAAACTTGTTTTGGTTGTAATGGACGGTGTAGGCAAGTCTAAAACCGGGCTTGGCGATGCCGTAACTCTTGCAAACACACCCACTCTCGACACGCTTTTGAAAGAGTGCCCCAACACCTATATCAAGGCACACGGCACGGCGGTGGGACTTCCCAGCGACGACGATATGGGCAACAGCGAAGTGGGACACAACGCACTCGGTTGCGGTCAAATCTATTCGCAAGGCGCAAAGCTTGTTGAAGAAGCAATCGAAAGCGGCGACATTTTCAATTCTTCCGCATGGCAAGAGCTCAAAAACAACTGCGTGAAAAACGGTAGCGCAATGCACTTTATAGGATTGCTTTCGGACGGCAACGTACACAGCAACATCGGGCATTTGATTGCATTGATAAAAGGCGCAAAACGCGCCGGAATAAAGAGAGTGTTTGCGCACGTACTGCTTGACGGCAGGGACGTTCCCGCAACCAGCGCGCTTACGTACGTAGACCAACTCGAAAGCGCAATGGCAGAGCTTAACTACGACAACTTCCACGCATGCATCGCAAGCGGCGGCGGACGTATGGTCATCACAATGGACAGATATTTCGCAAACTGGGATATGGTCAAAAACGGATTCTACACCCACGTTTACGGCGAGGGCAGAGGATTTGCGTCGGCAACGGAAGCAATCGAAACCTATCGCAACGAAAATCCCGGCGTCATCGACCAGGATTTGCCTGCGTTCGTCATCAAAAAGGACGGACAACCCGTCGGAGCGATGCATGATGGCGACAGCGTGATTTTGTTCAACTTCCGCGGCGACCGTGCAATCGAAATCTCTATGGCGTTTGACAATGCGGACTTCTCGGGCTTCGACAGAGGCAATATGCCCAAAGTGCTTTATGCAGGCATGCTCCAATACGACGGCGACTTGCATTTGCCCGCGAGATTCCTTGTCGAGCCTCCGCAAATCAGGTACACACTCAGCGAGTTCCTCGTCAATCGCGGCGTGAAATCCTATGCCGTTTCCGAAACTCAAAAGTACGGTCACGTAACGTATTTCTGGAACGGTAACCGCTCCGAGAAATTCTCCGACGACCTCGAAGTGTGGGAAGAAGTACCCTCGGACAAAGTGTCTTTCGATCAACGTCCGTGGATGAAATCCGCCGAAGTCACCGACAAAGTTATCGAGGCGATCGAATCCGAGCAATACGGCTTTATCCGTTGCAATTATCCAAACGGCGATATGGTCGGCCATACGGGCAATCTCGACGCAACGAGAATAGGCGTCGAAGCGGTCGATCTTGCTCTTGCAAGACTGCTTCCGATCGTCAAAAAGCACGATTACGCACTCATCGTAACGGCAGATCACGGCAATGCCGACGAGATGCTTGAAAAGAACAAGAAAGGCGTTATTTCCGTGCGTACGGCGCACTCGCTCAACCCCGTTCCTTTCATCGTTTACAACTACGATTGCCAAATCGCAGACGGAGCGTTCGGACTTTCCGACGTTGCGGCAACGGCAGTGAAGATTATGGGATTCGAGCCCGATTCTCATTGGAATCCGTCAATAGTTAAGTAATTTAAATAGTAATAAAAAGGCCTGTCCCGCAACAAGCGCGGATGGGCTTTTTTATATTTCGTCGTTTTACCTTTCAAAATCGCATTTTTTATTTTTGATGAATATCGAGCGGTGGTGCGGCATAGAGTTTAGCAAACCAGATCGGAGGAGTTTATGGATAAATTTGACCTTTATCGTGATATTGCCTCGCGCACCGGCGGTGATATTTACGTCGGCGTCGTCGGTCCCGTGCGCACGGGCAAATCTACGCTTATCAAGCAGGTGATGCAGCAATTTGTAATCGACGGCATCGCAAATCCCGACGAACGCTCGCGCGCTGTCGATGAAATACCGCAATCGGCGGACGGCAAGACAATCATGACGACGCAACCGAGATTTGTGCCAAACGAGGCGGTGAGAGTGTCAGTGGGCGAAAATATCACCGTCAATATGCGACTTATAGATTGCGTCGGCTATCTCGTTGACGGCGCGCTGGGCGCGCAAGAGGACGGCAAAGAACGTATGGTTTCTACGCCGTGGTCAAACGAGGATATGCCTTTTTCGAAAGCGGCGGAAATCGGCACGCAAAAGGTCATCAAAGAGCATAGCACCATTGCGCTTGCAGTCACCACCGACGGTAGTTTCGGCTCGATAAAACGCGAGGACTACGTCGAGGCGGAAGAGAGGGTTATATCCGAGCTTAAAGAGTGCAAAAAGCCGTTCGTAATCGTGCTTAACGTTGCAAACGTCAATGCGGAGAGTGCGCAAAATCTCAAAGAAGAGCTTGAAAAGAAGTACGATGCACCCGTCGTAGTAAAAAACGCGCTTGCTATGGACGAGGACGACATCAGCGAGATTTTGGAATCCGTGTTGCTTGAATTTTCCGTCAAGACGATCGATTTCGATTTGCCGCGCTGGGTGCAGGCATTGCCCATCGATTGCGATGTGGTGAGAGAAATTATCGAGTGCGTAAAAGATATGGCAAACGACGTGGATAAAATGCGAGACTACGACAAAATCGATTCGTATTTTGAAAACGCTACGTTTTGGAAACAACCCTCGTCAATCAGTCTCGACGCAGGCAAGGGCAGGGTGCACGTGAAGATGTCCACGGGCGACGACGTGTTCTTTAAGGTTGCGAGCGAGCAATGCGGCATAGACGTCAAAGACGATTTCGACTTGCTCAAAGAGCTTAAAATTCTTTGCAAAGACAGAGAAAAAATCGGCAAAATTCAATCCGCTATGGAGCAGGTCGAAACTCTCGGTTACGGAATCGTTGCGCCGACTATGGACGAAATCGAACTCAATCAGCCCGAAATCTTGCGTCAAGGTCAACAGTACGGCGTGAAACTCTCGGCAAAAGCACCCTCCCTTCACATTATGAAAGTGGACGTCGAAACCGAAGTAAGCCCCATCATCGGCAGCGAACAACAAAGCAAAGATATGGTTGAAGGCATGCTGCAAGACTTTGAAAACGACAAGCAAGCAATCATGAACACAAACATTTTCGGAAGGTCGCTCTCAACGCTGGTTGCGGACGGAATCAACAACAAGTTGCAAACCGTTCCCACGGACGCGGAACAAAAGCTACGCAAGACTTTGGGACGTATCGTCAACGAAGGCAAGGGCGGAGTGATTTGCATCCTGTTGTAACAAAAAGCAGTTTACAGTACCGTTTGTAAAGGATAAAATACAAAATCCGTCAACAGCGTGGGACGTTGGCGGATTTTGTTTTGCGCATAATGCGCATAGCGAATATTATGTTATTCGTTGACGTTTTCTGAGTCGGTCTCGGCGACGGCAAGCGCATTGTCGGTGACAACATCTTCCGCTTTGAGCGTTTGTGTCGCGTGTTGTTGATCCGCATCAACGAGCGCGGGAGGAAAATTCGGTTCGCGCACATAGACTTCTTCGGGAAGATGTTTGCGCCATTTTATAGTGAAGAAGAACGTTGCGGAAAGTATTGTGCCGATTGCCCAACCGATAGGCCACGACCACCATATGCCGACCGGGCCGAGCGGTTTGTAGAGAAATGCCGATATTACGACGCGCAATATCAGATCGGTGAACGTCGTAATCATAAATCTGCCCATTTTCCCACCGCCGCGAAGTACGCCGTCGGCAATAATTTTGATTGCAACCATAAAATAGAACGGTGATACGATGTGCAAAAACTGCAATCCCGTTGCCATGGCGTCGCTTCCGCCGTCTTCGAGGAAGATGAGAAGCAAAGGTTTGCCTGCAAGCATGTATAGCAGCACGATAGGCACGCAGAGTATCCACACGAATATCAGCCCCGACGTGAAACCGGGGCGAATGCGTTCGGACTTGTTTGCACCGAGGTTTTGGCTCGTGTAGTTTGAAATGCCGTTGCCGAGAGTGGTGAAGGACGTTATTACGAGATTGTTGAGTTTTATGCTTGCAGAGTAGCCTGCCATAACAGCCGTGCCGAACGAGTTGACCATGCTTTGAATGATTATGTTGCCAACGGAGATGAAACTTTGTTGGAATATGCTCGGAACTGCAATGACGGCGGTGTCGCGTAGTATTCGCCATGAAAAAACTTTGATTTTGCCTTCGGTTTTGATTTTTTTGAGTTGCAACAGCACGAACACGACCGCCAAAACGCAGCTTATGCCTTGACACAGGAAAGTTGCCCATGCAACGCCGGCAACGCCCATTTTGAAGGTCGCCACAAACAGAATATCTATGCCGATGTTGGCAAGAGAAGAGCATGCAAGAAAAACAAACGGTGTGCGGCTGTCGCCCATTGCAGAGAAAATGCCCGTTGCGATATTATAGAAAAACACAAACGGCAAACCCCATACGTAAATATCCAGATAGAGTTTGGAGTCCGTCATAATTTCGCTCGGCGTGCGGATGAGCTGCAAAAGAGTGCCACTCAAAGTAAGCCCCAAAATCATCAAAATCGCGCACAAAACGCCGCCTGCAATCCAGGTGGTGAATACGGCTGTTTTCATGTCGTGATACTTTTTTGCACCGAAAAATCTCGAAACAATAACCGAGCAACCTATGTTGCATCCAAACGCAAACGCAATAAAAATGAGCGTTATCTCATAGCTGTTTCCCACTGCGGCAAGAGCGTTGTCGCCGATAAATTTGCCTGCGACGAAGCTGTCCGCAAGGTTGTACAGTTGCTGGAAGATGATACTTCCGAAAAGCGGAAGACAAAACTTCCAAATTACGCTCATTGGTTTGCCGACGGTTAAATCCTTTTCCATATCATGCCTTCGTTTTTTTCTTACGCACGTATTGTATGTTTGACAAACAATAATGTCAAATATATAATTAAAACAAATCAATAACATTGAGATTATCGTTTTATGGAGATTCAACAACTCAGATATTTTCTCGTTGCGGCAAGGTATCAGCACGTAACAAAGGCCGCAGAGGAGATTCATATTGCGCAGCCCGCGCTTTCGCAGATAATAAAAAGGCTCGAATCGGAAGTCGGAACGTCGCTTTTTGAAAAAAACGGCAGAAACATAACGTTGACGCCCGAAGGGAAGATTTTGCAAGATGAGGCACTTAAAATACTCAAAACAATCGATGAACTCCCGATTGTGTTGCAACAAAAGAAAGCGGAACGGGACAAAACCATCAAAATCAAAGTGTCGGCTGCAACCATCTGGCTTATGCCTGCAATCATTGCGTATAAAAAGACGCACCCCGACGTCAACATCGATTTTATCCGCAACGACGATATGAGGGACTGCGACTTTTTGATAACCACAAGCACGGATACCGGTGGGCAGGCAGAAGAAAGTTTTATCGTTGACGAGGAAATTTTGCTTGCCGTGTCCAAGGATAGAGCAAAAACCATGCCACCCAAAGTCAGATTGTCCGATTTGAAAGGGGACGTTTTTTTGATAACAGACAAGAGCAAACCGTTTTTCCGTATATGCGAAGAGTACTGTCTTAAATCCGGATTTGCTCCGAACGTAATTTTCGAGTGCGACAGCCAAACCGTGATCTTCGACCTTGTCAGTGCGGACTTAGGCGTTGCGTTTTGTCCGACATTCTCGTGGGGCAAGATCGACCAAAACAGAATCTCGCTGATTCCCTTTGACAAAAAGTGTTTCAGAAAAATCATTCTGATTGCTTTCAAGCAATCCACCGATTTGCAAAAAGACTTTTTCGCCTATCTCAAACGTTACATGTCCGTCGAACAAAACCACCGCTGATTTGCAATCCGCTTTCATAAAACAAAAACGCACCCGACGGGGTGCGTTTTTGTGTGGCATAATAGTTTTCGTTTGTGCGGTTCCCTCGTGTAAGATAACAAAAACGGAGGGAATTATGAAATACTCTACATGGCTGAATTTATGGCTTGAAAACTATGTCAAACCGTCAAACAAAACACGAACTTATTTGCGTTATCGTCAAATTGCAACAAATCACGTTGCACACTATCTCGGCGAGCAAGAAATCGATGACATTACGCCGCTTGAACTACAACAATACGTTTCAAAGTTGCTTGATTGCGGAAATATAAAAACCGGCAAAGGACTTGCGCCGAACACGGTGAACACCGTAATATCCGTCTTGCAAAATTCACTCAAAACCGCGCATGCCCTCGGATATGCGAAAAATTATGCCGCAAGTGCACTTAAACGCCCTAGAATTGCCGAACACGGTGTGGAGTGCTTTTCATTTGACGAACAGAAAAAAATTGAGTTCGCAGTACAAAATTGTAAAAAGACAAAGATGCTCGGCGTATTGCTATGCTTGTATTCAGGGTTGCGCATAGGCGAATTGCTTGCACTCAAATGGAGTGATATTGATTTTGACAAGGGCTTGCTTACGGTTTCTCATTCATGCCACGATTGTGATGGCAAACTGGTTTTTGATACGCCTAAAACAGATCATTCGCACAGATTGATCCCTTTGCCGAAGCAAATTTTGCCTATTCTCAAAAAGTTGAAGAAAACAGAAAAGTCAGAGTTTGTAGTTTCGCAAAACGGCAATCCCGTTGGGGTGCGCTCCTATCAGCGTAGTTTTGAACTGTTGCTCAAAAAACTCGATATTCGGCATAGGGGTTTTCACTCGCTTCGCCATACGTTTGCAACTCGTGCGTTGGAGTGCGGAATGGATGTCAAAACTCTGTCCGAAATTCTTGGACACAAAAACCCTATTGTTACACTCAATCGCTATGCACACTCTCTTTTGGAACACAAATCCGCAATGATGAACCGCCTTGGAAAACTGCTGTAAAAAATGCATGAAATATGCTATTCAATGAATTTATTTTATCAAAAATACGATTCAAAGTCAATATTTGCGTAATGTTATGTAAAACGAGTTCAACGCTTGTTCACGATCACAGTTATCGATGAACGAAATAATGCCTTTTGTTCATTGAATAGCATATTCGGTGAACAAATAGCTGAGGATAAAATACACAAAATGAGTGCAAGAAAATTAACTGTAAGCAAAGCAAATGGACGGATTTATACTCCTGAATACATTGTTGACATTATTTTGGATTTGGCTGGATATATTCAAGAAAACATTCTGCACAAGCATATAATCGATAATAGCTGTGGGGACGGTGCATTTTTGGTAAAAGTAGTAGAAAGATATTGTTTACAAGCACTTTCTGTAAATGCCTCGTTAACAGAAATTAAACAAGATTTGGAAAAGTATATTCACGGAATAGAAATTGATGAAATTGAATGTAAAAAGAGTATTACAAGAGTTTCTGCAGTAGCCGAAAAATATGGAGTTGAACATGTAAATTGGGATATTCAGTGCGCAAATACATTAGAAATTGATAATTATAATGGGAAAATGGATTTCGTTGTGGGCAATCCGCCATATGTGCGCGTTCACAATTTGGAAAATACGTTTGATATGGCAAAGTCGTTTTCTTTTGCACAAGATGGTATGACTGATTTATACATTGTGTTTTATGAAATCGGACTAAAAATGCTTAATGAGAATGGGGTATTAGGTTATATAACTCCCAGTTCGTATTTTAACAGTATTGCTGGAAGTCATATGCGCAAAGTATTTGTTGAAAATAATTTAATTGATCAAATTGTAGACTTGAAACATTTTCAAGCGTTTAACGCAACAACATATACAGAAATCACGATATTAAAAAAAGTTCGTTCTCAAAAAACTGTCGAATATTTTCAGTTCGATGAGAAGAACCACATTCCATACTATGTTGAAACACTACAGCCGGACGATTTCTATATTGCCGGTAACTTTTATTTCGCAAAAAAGAAGGACTTAAATTTACTAAAAAGTATATTTTTTAATCTCGAACACTGTGATATCAAAGTTAAAAACGGATTTGCGACATTATGCGACGATGTGTATATCAATAATTTCGATTTCAATTCAGAGTACATTATCCCTGTAATAAAAGCATCGCGAGGAGAGTTCCAAAGAATAATATATCCATATGATAAAACAGGCAAACTTATTCCCGAAGAAAAACTAAAAAAGGACGAGCGTTTATACAACTACTTGTTGTCTAAAAAAGATATTCTACTTAATCGAAGTTCGGAAAAAAAGACTTCTTCATATTGGTTCGCATTTGGGCGTAGTCAAGCTATAAATGACACTTATAAAGAAAAAATAGCCATCAATTCATTATTGAGAACACATGATGACTTAAAAATACTAAATGCACCATCGGGCACGGGCGTTTATAGTGGATTATATATAGTACCCAATACTTTTGATATAGGTATCATTAAGAAATGTTTGTTAAGTAGCGAGTTTTCGACATACGTTATGCTTTTGGGAAAATACAAAAGCGGTGGATATTACACTTTTTCTTCAAAGGATATCAAGGCGTATTTGGATTATAAATTGGCTTACAACGGAGGTATTTTTCAATGATGACAAATGAAGAATTCTTGCAAGTAATTAAAGAATCTTTTGCAACTTATTTAGCCGTAGGAACTTCAAGAAGTACAGCAAAGTTAAAAACATTGCATGGCCATATTGCATCTGATTTGGAAAAACTTTTCGGGAAAGATTTTTCTATTCGTTCGCAAGGATATGGAAATGACAAGGAAGGCCATATAGACGGACGTTATTACAATAAAAATGTTGACATAACAATAATGAAAAACGATAAACCAGTAGCAGGGTATGCCGTAAAATTTGTTATGCGAAACTATTCTCAAAATAGCAATAATTATTTTGAAAATATGCTTGGCGAAACTGCAAATATTAGGGCCAATTCGATTCCGTACTTTCAAGTGTTTATTATATTTGACAAAGTTCCATATTATGAAAATGGCGGGAAATTCAAGAAATATGACGTTATTTCGGCTCATAATTTGGATAAGTATTTAAAGTTATCAAAAGATGATCCGCGTGTTTTCTTTCACACACCAGACAAGACGCTTGTTATTATCATAAGATTAAAAGAAAAAGCGGTAAACTATTATTTCGAAAATTCATCAGATTATGCAGAGTACTATAGAAGTGTTCTAAACGATACTGATTTAATGAGTTATTCAACCAAAATAAATGATCCGTTTACCGATAGCGTAATATACAACGACTATGAGGATTTTATCAAACGTACATACCATATTGTAATGGGACGGTTGAAGAAGTAGTATTTAAAAAACGCACCCGACGGGGTGCGTTTTTTGTGCGGTAAATAATCACCAGTCTTCACGGTGATTGATTTTGACGTCGTCATAATACTCAAAGTACTTTTGCTTGTATCTTTGAGTTTCTTGGCGGTGGCGGTTGAGTTCGGCACGCGCCGCTTTTTCGGCTTCGGTTTTCGGCTCGTCTCCTTTGACTTCGTCCAGGGGAGTGAGATTATATTTCAAATAATCCATATAATTAAATCTCGATGTGTTCGACGTCGTCGCGGGTGCTGCGCTTGTAGATGACGATTTTGTTGCCGATTGCCGTGACAGGCTCTGCGCCGGTCTTTTGGCAGACTTCATCCAAGACGTCTTTGGTGTTGGCTTCGGCATTGCGCAAGACGGAGATTTTGACGAGCTCGTGCAATTCGAGCGCAAGGCAGATGTCCTTGACTTGATTGTCGCCCACGCCGTTTTTGCCGATTTGGAAGATCGGGTTTATTGATTGCGCCATACTGCGAAGTTTTGCGCGTTGAGAACTTGTGATCATACTTGTTTCCTTGTATTTGCGATTTGCGGATTGCAAAGCGCGTTGTCGTTTTTCTTATATTAGCATTTTTGACGCCGTGACGCAAGCGTCAGGACATCTTTCTGTCCATATCGATGACGAAAAAGTATTTGACGGGATCGTTGCCGAATTCTTTTTTCAGTGCGTCTTTCACGTCGTCGAGGGTTATTTTGCTGCCGTAGGGGATTACGACGTCGAAAAGCATATTGGTATGCGTCTGACCGCTGACAAGGCGAAAATCGTGCAAAGACAAATTTTCGTCGAGGTTGGCGATTGCGTTTTGCGCGCGGAGTTTAAGCACGGCAAGTTGCTTGTTTTTGGTGTCAACGGGGTCCATATGTATGGTGATGCGCACGTGCATTTCGTTCCAAAAATCGTGCTCGATGTTGTCGATGACGTCGTGGCTTTTGGTTATATCGACGTCGGCAGGCACTTCGACGTGCGCAACCACGAAGCAGTGATTTTCGCCGTAGCTGTGTACGACCAAATCGTGTACGCCGATAACGCCGTCGTAAGATAAAATCTTTGCGGTGATTTTGTCAACGAGTTCTTTGGGCGGTTTTTCGCCGAGGATGGGGGACATCGCTTCTTTGATGAGAAGTATGCTCGACACTATGATAAATGCCGACACGGCGATACCCATGATGCCGTCAACGCTCACTTTCGGGCTGATTTTGTCGCCCGCAACGTCGATGACTATCGTCGAAATCAAAACGGCAACCGTTGCCAAAACGTCGTTTCTGCTGTCTGCCGCCGACGCTTTGAGCGCGCCGCTGTTTATAGCTTTCGAAAAGTCGAGATATATGAGCATCTGCACGAGCTTCATCGCGATCGCCACGCCCAAAACGACGTAGGTGTAAACGCTCACGCTCACTTCTTCGGGGGTTATGCACTTTTCGATTGACGATTTCAAAAGCAGTATGCCGATAAAAAGCACCGTTACGGACACGAGTAGGGAAGTGATGTATTCATACCTTGCGTGTCCGAAGGGGTGGTCGTTGTCGGGCGGAGTTGCCGAAAGTTTGAAGCCTACGAGCGTAACCACGCTGCTGCCGGCGTCCGACAAGTTGTTGATTGCGTCTGCGATTATCGTGATGCTGTTGCCCACAACGCCCACTATGAGCTTGAACACGCAAAGCAAGGCGTTTGATATTATGCCGAATATGCCTGCGACAAGTCCGTAGCGGAAACGCACTTTCGGGTTTTGAGTATCCTGATAGTCTTTTATAAAAAGTTTGCGGATAAATTTCATTTTTGCGATTCTCTCTCTTTGTTATTAATAGAATATTCCCCAAAAAACTCGATGTCAAGATTTTCGGGGAATATTGGCTGTTTCTTATCCGTCAAATACGGCAAGTTTTATTGTTTTTTCATTTTGCGAGGACGGAGTTTTATCGCTTGAACGAGGAAGTACACACCCACGCAAATCGCAATCGCGCCCACGACCGCAACGAGAACGTACCAAAGGTTTACATCTACACTGTCGCCCGATTTCGCGCGTTGCCACATATTGACGACCACGTCGTTGCGCTTGCCGAAATCGCGCATAACGCCCAGCGTTTCGTTGATGATCGGGTAGCGACCTTCGTCTGCAAAGTATTCTTCAACGTCGTATTCGCAATCTTCGAGATATGCAAGCACGTCCTCGTCCGCTTGAAGCAACTCTTTGTTCGTTGCCGACGTGTAGCCGATTGCCACCGAGTTGCGCACCGAGCTCATGGGATTGCAAATGTAGTCGATAAACATCATTGCGGCAAGTTTGTTGTTGACGGAAGTGGGGATGCACCAACCGTCGTACCAGATGTTGCTTGCAACTTCGGGGACGAAATAGCCGAGTTGATAGGTGTCGGTCTCCTCGTCGTAGCCGCCTTCTTCGATTGCCCAAAGCGCGTCGCCGCTCCACGCAATGTCCGCGTAAACGATTTCGTTTATCATATCGTCCTTGCCGAAATCGACTTCGTATCCCGAGATGTGTTCGCGCTGGTCGGTGAGCACCTTTTCTGCCGCCGCAACCATCTCGTCGTCGGTGCAGTTGATAAGCTCTTGCACGGTGTAGTCCTTATATTTTTCGGGGAGCAGACCGTATTCGTACATGTAGAAGATAGCCGCCGCATACGTGTCGCGAACGCTGTCTTTCATGAGAATTTTGTTTTCCAGCTTCTCGTTCTTTTGCACGTTCCAAAGCACGCCCCAGCCGTATTGTTCAAGCTCTTCGAGGCTCACAACGGACGTATTGTAAAGGATGCCGAGAGTGCCGTACATATACGGAACCATGTATTCCGTCATGTTGTGCGACGTGCCGTCTTGCGTTTTTATGTCGCCGAACATTTCGTTGATTTTGTCCATAACGCCGTGGTCTATGTTGCCCCAACCGGACTTTAAACTGCTCATATTGGCAAGTGAAATACCGTATTTGGTCAAATCGCTTTGAATATCGGCTTTTATGTCGTTGTGGTTGAGAAGACAACCGGCAGTGAGCAGTTTTTCGATGGCATATTCGCTCGGACAAATCAAATCGACTTTGGCGTCGCCTTTGAGCACCTTGGTCATCATCGTTTCGTTGGTGTCGAACGTAGTGTAGGTTATCGACAGCGCGCGTCCCGTTTTTTCTTTGTAGTAGTCGGCAAATTCGTCAAGCAAGGTCTTGCCCGTTTCTTCGTCGATTTCGGCGTCGATATAATCTTCCCAGTTGTATATCACAAGTTTGTCGCCGCCGCTTTCACCCTTCGTGCCGTTGTTGCAGGCGGTGAGGGTGGGAAGCAAAATCGCGCTCAAAACGAGGGATAAAACGATAAGCGTTGCAATGCGTTTTTTCATGCGTTTGCCTCCTTA
>UMJZ01040635.1_pt1 | contig 13763 bp, 9 predicted proteins | sample 1966181 | NCBI WGS metagenome assembly UMJZ01 (sample SAMEA4836163, study PRJEB28245) | human gut metagenome | biome: gut microbiome; material: fecal sample | place: Denmark | collected 2008 | reverse complement strand
TTAGTAATTTCTGAAATTAAGAATTTAGTTAGTATGGGGTATCATTATAAAGATATAGGTATATTATATCGTACTAATGGACAAGCTCGTTTAGCTGAAGAAATGATGTTAAAATCTGGGATACCTTATAAAGTTATTGGGTCATATTATTTCTATCAAAGAAAAGAAATTAAAGATTTACTATGTTATTTGAAATTAATAAGTAACCCTAATGACGATGTGGCGTTAAGAAGAGTTATTAATGTTCCAAAAAGGGGAATAGGTCAAACTAGTATTCAAAAGATTGAGGATAGTGCGGTAAGATTAAATACGGGGATGTTTGATTGTTTGGAGACTCCAAAGGAGTTAGCGTTTAAACAACTTATTATTGATTTACGTAAAGAGGCAGAAAGTCTATCGTTAACGGAGTTAATTGATACGGTTTTAGATAAATCAGGAATGAAAAGAGAACTGGAAGAAGATAAAAGTTTAGAAAATGAATTAAGGTTAGATAACTTAGAGGAATTTAAGTCTATTACGGCAACCTTTGAAGAACGTACGGGCTCAGTTAACTTAGAGGACTTTTTAGAGGAAGTTTCTTTAGTAGCGGATATGGAAGAGCATAAAGAAAATGATAATGGGGTTACTTTGATGACTATCCATAGTGCTAAGGGGTTAGAGTTTGAAGTGGTTTTCTTAATAGGAATGGAAGAGGGGATATTCCCTCACCAAAATTCTTTATATGACCCTAAGGAAATTGAAGAAGAACGTAGATTATGTTACGTTGGAATTACAAGAGCTAAGCAAAGGCTTATTTTAACAAATGCGAAACGTCGTATTTTATATGGAAAAGAACAAGTTAACCCTCCATCAAGATTTATTGATGAAATAGATAGAGACTTACTGGATATTCCAAATGATAGAATGCTTGAACCAGAAAAGATTAAAGTGGAGTCTATGTATAAAGACGCTAGTGATACGGAAGGCTTTAAAGCAGGAGACGTAATAATGCATACGATTTATGGTAGAGGGGTAGTTGTTGGAGTTGATGATACGTTTGTAACTGTGGCTTTCCAAAAAAGATATGGAATAAAAAAACTTATGAAGAATCATAAGAGTATTAGAAAGGTTGGATAATATGGATTTAGTAATAATGGCTGCTGGTATGGGTTCAAGGTTTGGGGGGTTAAAACAAATTGAGGCTATTGGTCCTAATGGAGAGTTTTTAATTGATTATTCTATTTATGATGCAATTAAGTATGGTTTTGATAGAGTGGTATTTATAATAAAGAGAGAGAATTTTGAAATATTTAAAAGGACGATTGGCAAACGGGTTGAAGGTAAAATTGAAGTTGCCTATGTTTTTCAAGAGGCTAATAAAATTCCAAAAAATATAGATTTTACAAGAGAAAAGCCTTGGGGGACTGCACATGCTATTTATTGCTGTAAGGATGTAGTTAAGAATAATTTTGCGATTATTAATGCGGATGATTTTTATGGAGCGGATGCTTATTATAAGGCAAGTACGTTTTTAAGAAATAATAAAGATTTTAAGACTTTCGGTATGATTGGGTATAAAGTTATGAATACCTTGACAGAAAATGGAGCGGTAAAACGAGGAATATGTCAAGAAAAGGATGGCTATTTGACATCGTTAATTGAATCTAATGTTCTAATGAATAATGGAGTTATTGAGGCAAGCCCATTGGACGGCAGTCCAGCCTTTACAGTATCTAAAGATACTTTGGTGTCAATGAATATGTTCTTGTTTACACCTTATATATTTGAAATATTAGATAAAGATATTAAAGAGTTTTTTGCCGATAAAACTGATTTAGATAAAAAAGAATTTTTGATACCGGATGTAGTTTTTAATAATATTAAGAAAAATAATGTTAAAGTTAAGGTGCTTGATACTGATGGTAAGTGGTATGGGGTAACTTATAAAGAAGATAAAGATAATGTTTGTCAAAAGATAAAGGAATTAGTTGATACTGGTGTATATCCAGAAAAGCTTTGGTAAGAAAAAAAGCCTTGAAGGCTTAAAGAATATATAAATAGACGCATAGAAAGTGGCAAATGGATGCGGCTAGGCAGAAGAAGTGAAATACACAATGCATGTATTTTTTCTTCGCTCCAATACCATATAGTAGGGCACCAATGCTGTATAGTATGCCACCAGCAAGAAGGAATGCTACACCCATACTTCCGATATTAGTTAAAAGAATTTTAAACGCTATGGTTATGGACCAACCATTAAGTAAGTGGCAGACTACTTCGCTAACTTGATGTTTATCTAAGTTAATGCATGAAAGAATAATACCAATAATGGTTATAGTGGTAACGAAAGCTAGAAGGGCATAACCCCAAAGCCCTTTAACACCCAAGATAGCTACGGGTACATAGGTGCCCCAAACTAGAAGAAAAACGTTACAATGGTCGATAACACGAAGTACTCTTTTACCTTTTAATTTACTAGATAGAGCATGATAGATACAACTAATAGTGTATAAAAATATCATGGTAATGCCAAAGGTTACGGAACATAGAACTTCCGCTACGGTACTTGATTTTACAATCATAAGAACAAGAGCAGCTATGGCTAGACCCGCACCAATACCATGAGAGATGCTGTTAATTAGTTCTTCGGCTAAGGTATAATGAGGGGTTGTGTCTTTAATAATCTTTTTCTTTTTCAATTAAATCACCAGAGATTATTATAACACTAAGTATAGAAATTAAAAGGACATTTTGATATAATGTGTATGAGAGAAAGTAGGTATATATGGAACAAGTTGAAAGTAGAATGGCTTACCTAATTGATGTATTAAATAAGGCTAATGTAGAGTATTATGTTAATGATAATCCAACTTTAAGTGATAATGAATATGATTCATTAATGGATGAGTTAATTAAGTTAGAAGAAAAGTATCCACAGTTAAAACAAAGTAATTCACCAACTACTAAGGTTGGAAATGAAGTAATTGCGGCATTTAATAAAGTAACACATCCTACACCAATGTTTAGTTTAGCTGATGTTTTTAATGAAGACGAAGTAAGAGATTTTGATGCTAAAGTACGTAAAGAGGTAAGTAATCCCGAGTATGTTTGTGAACTTAAAATGGACGGTTTAGCTGTTTCTTTAATATATAAGGATGGAAAATTTGTTTCGGCGGCAACTAGAGGTAATGGAGTTATAGGAGAAGATATAACCCATAATGTTAGAACGATAAAGAAATTACCTTTAACGTTGCATAAAAAAGTGGACTTAGAAGTTCGTGGTGAAATATACATGAACAAAAAAGTATTTAATGAATTAAATGAAAAAAGAAAGCAAGAGAATTTGAACTTATTTCAAAATCCAAGGAATGCAGCAGCGGGCTCAATTAGACAGTTAGATAGTAGTATTACTAAGGAAAGACAGTTGGACATTGTATTGTATCATTTACCTAATACGACTTTGAAAAAACATAGTGAGACGATAGAGTTATTAAAAGAATGTGGACTTCCAACTAACCCTAATAATAAGATATGTAAAAATATTGATGAAATAATGGACTATATTCATTATTGGACGAAACATAGACCCGAATTACCTTATGAAATCGATGGTATTGTAATTAAAGTTAATGATTTGGCAATGCAGAAAACACTTGGCTATACGGTTAAATATCCTAAGTGGGCTGTTGCGTATAAGTTTCCAGCAGAGACTGTTATAACGAGACTTGATGATATAGTTTGTACGGTAGGAAGAACGGGTCAAATTACTCCGAATGCAGTTTTAGAGCCAATTAAAGTGGCGGGTTCGACAATAAGAAGAGCAACATTACATAATTATCAATATATTAGTGATAAAGATTTAAGAATAGGTGATTATGTTTATTTACATAAAGCAGGCGATGTAATTCCCGAGGTTGTTGGTCCGGTAAGAGAACGTCGTGTAAATGAACTTGAACCTTATGTAATGATAGATAAATGTCCAATATGTGGCACTAAGTTAGAGGAAAGCACTAGTAAAATAGACTTATATTGTCCTAATGAACACTGTCCAGCGCGTAAAGTTAATAGTTTAATTCACTTTATATCTAGAGGTTGTATGAATATTGATGGTTTAGGTGAGTCTATTGTAGAAGATTTTTATAATATGGGTATTATTAAAGATGTAACTGATATTTATAAGTTAAAGGATAAAAAAGAAGAATTAATTGAGTTAGAGGGCTTTGGTTCTAAGTCAGTATCTAATCTTTTGATTTCAATTGAAAATTCTAAAAATAATTCGTTAGAAAATTTACTTAATGGCTTAGGTATAAATGGAATTGGCGCTAAGACTGCAAAGATACTAGCTAAAAGGTATGAAACTATGGATAATTTAATGAATGCTAGTAGTGAAGAGTTAGAGCAAATTAAGGATATAGGAAGTACACTTTCTAAAAATATAAGTAATTATTTTGATAATCCAAAGAATAGAATATTAATTCATGAACTAAAAGATATTGGAATAAATATGGAGTATAAGGGTGAGAAAATTATTCAAGATGAAGCATTTACAAATAAAAAGTTTGTTTTGACGGGAACGATTAGTTTTTTAAGTAGAGATGAATTAAAGAAGATTATTGAAGATCGTGGAGGAGAAGTAAGTGGCTCGGTAAGTAAAAAGACTGATGTTGTAATTGCAGGAGAGAATCCTGGTTCAAAGTATGATAAGGCGAAATCTTTAAATATTCCAATTTGGGATGAGGTATCGCTTAGAAACTATTTAGGGGAGTAATTTGCGAAAAAGAATATAGTGTAGTATAATTAAAACTACAAAACGGAGGTAAGAATGAAAAAATTAATGAAGGAAAATAAACCGATTTTCTTTATGATAGTGATTGTAATTGTATGTGCAATTATAAGTGTGGCATTGTTATTTAAGTATTTTTATTTTGGTAATGGTGGGACAAAATATGGGGATCGCTTGGACGGAATAGATAAGGTTGCTATAACTGATAGTAAAAGGTTAGATGTAGAAGCTAAGGCTAAAGAGTCTAAGGGTGTTAGTAATGCAGAAGTTTTGGTAACAGGAAAAATTATATATATACGTATCTCTTTTGATACAACAGTTAGTTTAGTAGATGCCCAGAGTACGGCTGTTAAATTATTAGAAGAATTTAGTGACGAAGAGAAGAATTTCTATGATATTCAATTTACTTTAGTGCAAGATGCGACTGATAATTCAGCAGGATTTAAGATAATGGGTGCTAAGAATGTTAATGGTTCAAATTTAGTTTGGAACAATAATAATATTAGCGAGAAAGAATAAGTTGTTATGAAAAAAAGTGTTAAACGAATTTTATTAGTAATTCCGGTAATTGTATTTATTGTAATAGCTACTTTAATAATAATGAATGTTTTGAAAGATGAAAATAAGTTGACTGTTAAAGAAAAAGAGTGGATAAATAATAACTTGTCCACAGTTCAAAATGTTAATATTATTAATAATTTAAGTGTATTTGGGGCTAATGGTAGCGGAATATTTTATGATTTTATAAATGATATGAGTAAAGAATATGGGTTGAAGATAAATCCAGTAACTTATAATAATGGAGAGTCTAGTGTAAGTCATGGTTTTATGGCCACTAATAGTTTAGATGATAATTCGTTAGTTATTTATGAAGATAATTATGTTTTGATAAAGAAAGATTATGAAGTAATTACGGATATTGCTAGTCTTAGTAGTAAGAGTATTGGTGTACTTAGTAGTGATGTAACTTACTTAAATTCTTATTTGAAATCATTTAATTTAAAACTTACAGCGTATGAAAATAAGAAAGCTTTAGAAGAGGCTTTTAGTAAAGATTTAGATTATATTTTAGTACCTAAATATGAATATTTAGATTATATTGTTGCTAATGATTATCAAATATCTTATCATTTTAATGATATTAAAAGATATTATACTTATGAATTACAAGGTGATTATTTTAGTAGTATTATAAAGAAGTATTTTACAAAGTGGAATGGTAAATACTTTGATAGTTCTTATAATAAGGCGATGAAACAAGCTTTAATTGAAAATTTAAAATTAACGGATAGTGATATTAAACAGTTAAATTCGAAGGTATATAGTTATGGTTTTATAAATAATAGTCCTTATGAGATTATTATGGGTGGTAACTACGGAGGAATTATCTCAGTATATTTGAATAAATTTAGCAAAGTAGCAGGAGTTGATTTTAAATATAGTAAGTATCGTAGTTATAAGTTGTTAACTAATGCTATAAATGATGGGTCTTTAGATTTATATTTTAATTATTATACTTTAACAAATAATTATAAAGAAATTAATACTCATATGAATATTGAATATAATATTATTGCTAAGGAAAGTAATAGTATGGTAGTTAATTCTTTAGATTCTTTAAAAGGAAAGACTGTTTATGTTTTACAAGATAGTATGCTTTATAATTATTTATCGACAATTGATGATATAACTATTAATACTTATCGTAATGTTAAAGAGTTGAAAAAGATTGCTAAACAAGATAATATTATTATGATTGATCATAATACTTATGAGACTTATGCTAATAAGGAGTTATCGGGATATACAGTTAGATATACAAGTAATACGGATGGAACATATAACTTTAAAGTTAGAGAAGATGGGCCGTTCTATAAAACTTTGAATGCCTTTATTAAATTGCAAGATCCTAATTTAACGATAAATGAAGGATTATATAATTATACTAAGACATTAAAGAGTGGTACTGTACTTGGTACTATTGCTAAGTATTCATTGTATTTAATTATTGGTTTTGTAGTAATAATGTATCTTTTGTATAAATCAACTAAGAGAGTTAAGATATCAAAGAAAATTAAAAAGGTAGAAAAGATTAGATATATAGATCAATTAACATCGCTAAAAAATCGCAATTATTTAAATGAAAATATTAATGCTTGGAATAAAAATACGATTTATCCGCAAGCTACTATTGTACTTGATTTAAATAGGTTACAAGAAATTAATGATACTTTAGGATATGAAAAAGGCGATAGGCAAATTAAAGCGGCCGCTAATATCTTGATTAAAACGCAGTTAGATAATAGTGATATTATGCGAACTGATGGTAATGAATTTTTAATTTACTTAGTAGGGTATGAAGAAAGACAAATAATTAGTTATATTAAGAAATTATATAAAGAATTTAAGAATTTACCTTATGAGTATGGGGCGACAATAGGGCATAGTATGATAACTAATGATTTAAAGTCTATTGAAGACGCTATTAATGAATCAGTAGAAGATATGAAACAAAAAAAGCAAGATTTAAATAGGGAGTAATATATGAATAAAAGGTTTAAGAAGTTCTTAAGAAATTTTTGGTTAGTATTGAATAAACCAGAGATTTTGATATTACCAGGAAATCTTGCTTTTTTCTTTATTCTTTCCGTAGTACCAATATTAACATTAATAAGTTATGCTGCATTCTCACTTAATTTATCAATGAGTTTTATTACAGAATTTTTAACAAGTGCGTTTGGTAATGATATAAGTAGTTTAATAATACCTAATGTTAGTATTGATCATATATCTTTAAGTTTTTTTCTAACTTTGATAGTTGGTTATTATACGGCATCTAAGGGTGCTAGTTCGATAATAATTACTTCAAATACAATATATAATGTACCAGATAAAGGGTATATTTACAGGAAGATCAAGGCTTTAATTATGACCTTCTTCATTGTTATTCTATTTATGTTTATCTTAGTAGTGCCATTATTTGGTACGAAAATAATTAGTTTAATTAAAATGGTAAATATGGATAGTAATATAGCTATGAAGATAGAAATGATTTTTAAGACCTTGCAAGGTCCTATATCATGGTTAGTTATATTTATGCTAATAAAGATACTATATACAATGGCACCTGATAGAAAAGTACCTAGTAAGGATGTTAATTATGGGGCATTATTTACTTCAGTGGGGTGGATAGTTGTTACAGCAATATATTCATATTATATAAATAATTATGCTCATTATAGTACGATATATGGAGGTCTTGCTAACTTAGTTATTTTGTTATTGTGGTTTTATTTACTTGCATATATCTTTGTGGTAGGAATAGCATTAAATTATAGAGAAGAAGCTAGTAAGTTACAGGATACAACGAGAATAAAGATTATTAAAACAGATAATTTAAAAAAGTAGTATAAAATATTAATTTAGAAATATAATAATAAAGAATTAAATGATGTATTTTAATTCACGTGATATCAAATTAATATAGTGGTATTAAAAGATATTGCAAAGATCCGGGATTGTATCCTGGATTTTTTTTGGTATAAATTTAGTTGTGAAAAATATACATAAATGATAAAATAAAAACGAAAGTAAGTGATGTTGTGATAGACTTAAACTTTAAAAAGATTAAAGAAAAAGCTCGTAAAGTATTTAAAAGTCATTATGTTATTTTGGTTTTAGCGTGTGCATTAGCGGCTTTAGCAGGAAGTGAATTTTCAGGGTCTTTATCAATAAATGAAACTACAGATATGTTTAATCAAATTAAATATGTAATGCCAGGAGTACAGGATAAAGTTGAAAATATCAAAAATACTGCCGCTAGTGCAGGAGAGAAAATTGCTGAAAGTGGGGCTTTTACAAAACAAAGAGGAGTTTTTTCATTGATATTAAACTCAGTAGGAAGTAATAAAATATATTTTTCTTTTTTTTCTTTGATTAATTCTATTATTAAACAAGATAGTATTACAAATATTATTTTAACAATTTTAATATATGCTTTTTATAGTATGATTTGGTTTTATATTGTAAATGTTTTTGGTACTATAATTAGAAGATTGTTTTTAGAAGCAAGAACTTATGAAAAAGTTAAAGTAGAAAGATTTTTATTTTTATACTATGTAAAGAAATGGACTATGGCGGCATTTACTCTACTTAGAACTTCTATTCAACAATTTTTATGGGGTCTAACAATAATAGGTGGTATTATTAAGTATTATTCCTATCAATTAGTGCCTTTTATTGTGGCTGAAAATCCTAGTATTCCAAGTGGTGAAGCGATAAAGTTATCGAGAAATATGATGTCCGGTTATAAATTTAAGAAGTTTTTATTAGATATGAGTTTTATTGGTTGGGAAGTAGTGGGTATTTTAACATTTAATTTAAGTAAGATATTTTTTTCTAACCCTTTTAAGTTGGCAACTGATACTGAGTTTTTTGCTTTATTAAGAGAAGAATGGGTAGTTTCTAAGAAGGAAGGTTATGAATATTTTATTGACACATATTTATATAAAAAAGCTTCAAAAAATGAATTAGAAAGTACTTATTTGGATATAACTAATAAAATGAAGGAGCAAGCTCCTAAGTTAGAAGAAAGAACCGGTTTTAAAGGTTATTTAGATAATAATTTTGGGATTACTATGTATAGTAAAAAAGAAAATGAAATGTTAGAGAAAGAACAAATTAGGCAAGCTTCAATTAATTCGTATTTAGATATTATGGAAAGAAAGAGTTATCCAGAGGCACTTTATCCAATTGCGGGTAAAAAGAAAAAGAATAGGTTAGAAACTTTGAATTATTTAAGACATTATACTATACCATCATTAGTGTTATTGTTCTTTATTTTATCGTTTGGTGGTTGGCTTTGGGAAGTTATTTTACATATAATTTCGGATGGTAGTTTTGTTAATAGGGGAGTACTTCATGGGCCGTGGCTGCCAATATATGGAGCTGGTTGTGTTTTAATACTTACTTTGTTATATCGTTTTAGGACAAATCCTTGGATATTATTTCTTTTAACTATGGTACTTTGTGGAATTGTTGAATATTATACTAGTGTTTATTTAGAATTTACTCATAATGGGACTAAGTGGTGGGATTATACTGGGTATTTTTTAAATATAAATGGTCGTGTTTGTGCAGAGGGATTATTGGTATTTGGATTAGGAGGGGTTGCTATGACATATTTTTTAGCACCAATATTAGATAATTATATAAGAAAGATTGATTTTAAAGTGTTAGTAATAATTTGTGTTGTTTTAATTAGTCTTTATATTATAGATAATGGATATTCTAGGAGGCATCCTAATGTAGGGCATGGAATAACTGATTATGAATCTTATTTAGTAAATAGTGAGGAGGTTAGATTATGATATCTATTTTTCTTTCGCCATTATATTTGTTAGTTAATTATTATTTGTTTAGAAGAATACTTAAATGGTTTCATGTTACAAGTGACTATTTTAAGAACAAAGTATTTAAATATATGTTGCTTTCTATATATTTTTTATTTGCAATATCACCATTAATTGGTTTTTTATTGCCAAAATCTAATTTAGAAAGATTATTGGTTTGTACGGGAAACTATTGGCTTGGATGTATGCTTTATATTTTTTTAACTATATGTGTGGCAGATGGTATACGAATTTTTTTGAAAAAGAGTAAGAAGTATGATACTAGTAGATTATTTACGGCTAAGGCTTATTTTTATAATGGGTTAGTTTGCATAGCAATTATTGTTTTTATTTGTACTTATGGGGTGGTTAATGCAAGAATTGTACATACAACGAAGTATGACGTTTTGATAAATAAAAAAGTAGAGAATATAAATGATATGAAAGTTGTTTTAGTAGCTGATTTGCATATTGGGTATAATATTGGAGCGGCTCAAATTAAAAGAATGGTTGATAATATTAATGCGGAAAATCCCGATATTGTGGTTATGGCAGGAGATATTTTTGATAATAGTTATGACGCTATTAGAGAGCCAGAAAAAATAAAAGAGTTGTTCAAGAGTATAAATTCTAAGTATGGGATTTATGCTGTTTATGGTAATCATGATATTTATGAGAAAACATTGGTGGGGTTTACGTTTAAACAACATGATAAGAAAATGAGTGATACTCGTATGGATGAACTTTTAAAAGATAGTAATGTAATGTTACTTAGAGATGATTATGTATTGGTAGATGATGCCTTTTATTTGATAGGTAGAGCAGATGCAACAAGACCGGGACGAGATATTGATGTAAGAAAAAGTCCTGATGAGTTAACTAAAGACTTAGATAAAACGAAGCCAATATTTGTTATTGACCATCAACCAAGACAGTTAGAAGAACTAAATGATGCTGGGGTAGATTTAGATTTATCGGGGCATACGCATGATGGTCAAATGTTTCCGGGAAATGTTACGGTTGGTTTAATGTGGAAGAATCCATATGGTAAAAAGAAGTATGGGAATATGAATAGTGTGGTTACTAGTGGAGTTGGGTTATATGGACCTAATATGAGGGTTGGCACTATTGCAGAAATTACTTCTATTAATGTAAAATTTAGTGAATAATTTAGAAGATTAATCTTATTTAAAGGTTAGTCTTTTTTGAAAGTCGTTAGAAAAAGGTGCAAAATGTTAATTTTTGGCTAATTTTAGGACTTTTTTGAACATGCTAAAAATTATGCCAAAATACGATAAAATGTGTTATACTTTGTATATAGAATATGAACTATTAGTTCACTTGGAAAGAAGGATATTTTATGTTATTTGCACAAAATAAACAAAATGGGGGGGGTATTTTTACTACTAAGTAAGATATCCTCTAGATATATCACGATAGGTGGTGTATCTAAATGAACTTTAAAAGAAAACTTTGGTGGGCTCAACATAAAGAACAAATATTTAGAATATATGCCATAACTCTAACTTTAGTATTAGTTATTTTAGGAATTATATATTTTTCATATTCTAAGTTTAGTAGTAGTAATGAAATGACTATGTATGAAACCACTGTTGAACCTTTTATAAAAAATGATTATTTTATTGCTAGTTATATAGATGGTGAATGGTCAAATGAAATACCAGGTAAAGGCGATGGCTACGTTGTAGATAAAATAGTATGTGATAACGAAGCATTTGGTACATGGGATAATGACAAATGGGCAATAACAATAGAAAATGCTACAAAAAAGATTAAATGTAGTGTATATTTTGTTTTTAAGACTGAGTATATTTTTAATTATACTGGAGCTGAGCAAGTATTTACTGTGCCAAAAACAGGAACCTATAAACTTGAAACCTGGGGTGCTCAAGGTGGAAAATCTATAATGAATGGAGCTTATCAAGATATTGGTGGCTATGGTGGATATTCAATTGGATTTATAAGTTTAAATAAAGATGAAACGTTATACATATATACTGGTGGCCATGGCTCTGATGGAAAAATAAATGTTGCTGACAGTTTAGGCGGCTTTAATGGTGGCGGGAATGGTCATTGGGATAAGAAAGATGATGACGCTAGCGGTGGAGGTGGCGGTGCAACGCATATTTCTCGAGTTGCAAAATTGTTATTTAATTTAGAAAATAATAAATCCGATATTTTAATAGTTTCTGGAGGAGGCGGCGGAGCTGCTTGGAATTATACTTCTGGTAATGGTGGGGGTTTTAATGGAACCATAGGATATAAAAGTGAAGCTTTATATAGTGTAAATGGTACTCAAATTTCAGGCTATAAATTTGGGCAAGGTGGTCATGGATCGGATTCTGCTGGTACTCCTGGAGGCGGTGGAGGTGGCGGCTACTTTGGTGGCTATGGTGGATATATTGCAGATGTGAATGATCACCTTAATGATGCTATTCCCGGAGCTGGAGGATCTGGATATATAGGAAATTCATTATTAACTAATAAAGCAATGTATTGCTATAATTGTACAGAAAGTAGTGAAGAAACTACTAAAACAGTGTCTACAACGTGTGCTGAAGAAACCCCAACTGAAAATTGTGCCAAAAAAGGAAATGGCTACGCTAGAATAACATATATAGGATAAATAATATAAAACTAAAATTGACCTGAAGGTCTTTTTTTAATATAATTAATTGTGTGTAAGAGAGGTAAAAGAATGAGTAATAACATAATAGAACAATTAGCTAGTACTTTGAAAATTAGTACTAAACAAATAGAAGAAGTATTAAGCTTACTTAGTGAAGGGGCAACTATACCTTTTATAGCAAGATATAGAAAAGAACGTACGGGAAATCTCAATGAAGATCAAATAAGAGCAATAGAAGAACAATATAAATATCAAGAGAATTTATTAAAACGTAAAGAAGATGTTATAAGATTAATTGATGAGAAAGGTCTTCTTACTGAAGAGATAAGAAATAGTGTTCTTGCTTGTAGTAAGTTAACGGAAATTGAAGATGTTTATAGACCATATAAAGAAAAGAAGAAAACTAAAGCTACAGAAGCAATTAAAGCGGGGTTAGAGCCTTTAGCTAAAAAAATTATGGCTTTTCCTATTAAAGGAAGTATAGAGGCTTTAGCAAGTGGTTATAATATGGATGTAGATAAGGCTTTAGAGGGAGCTTCTTATATTATTGCGGAATGGATAAGTGATAATGCAAATACTAGAAAGTATATAAGAAATTATGTTTATAATAATGGTTTAATAACTTCAAAGTTAAAGCCAAAGGCAGTAGATGAAAATAAACTATATGAAATGTATTATAATTTTAGTGAGAGAATAAAGTATGCAAAGCATTTTCATATTTTGGCTATGAATAGAGGAGAAGAAAAGAAAATACTTAGTGTAGGATTAGAGTATGATTTAGATTATATTCAAGCTAATCAAGAGAATAAATGGATTAAAAATAAAGAATCTTATGTTGTAGATGTTGTAAAAGCCAGTATTAAAGATTCATTAAAAAGACTTATTATGCCTAGTATTGAAAGAGAGATTAGAAGTGAATTAACGGATAATGCAAGTAAAAAAGCGATTGAAACGTTCCAAG
>UMJZ01014152.1_pt1 | contig 14036 bp, 10 predicted proteins | sample 1966181 | NCBI WGS metagenome assembly UMJZ01 (sample SAMEA4836163, study PRJEB28245) | human gut metagenome | biome: gut microbiome; material: fecal sample | place: Denmark | collected 2008 | reverse complement strand
AGACATTGTTTTTTCTCCTTTTCTTTATAAAAACTCTTATTTTAGTTACATTTTCAAAAAATCTTATTTCAGATCTCTGTTGTCGACACCGTCCATGTCATCGAAGTCCTGATTCTCGCCGACCATACCCCAGATAAAGGTGTATGCTCTGGAACCGCATCCGGAATGGATGGACCAGCTGGGGGAGATCACTGCCTCTTCATTACGCATTACGATATGACGGGTCTCATCGGGCTCACCCATATAGTGCATAACAAATGCATCCTCCGGCATATCGAAATACAGATATACTTCCATACGTCTGTCATGTGTATGACAGGGCATGGTGTTCCATACACTGCCGGGCTCTAACTTTGTCATACCCATCTCCAGCTGACAGCTCTCTACCTGTCCGGGAAGGATATATTTGCAGATAACTCTGTGGTTGGCATCCTCCAGAGTACCCAGCTCTACTTTATTCTCATCCTTTACAATGACTACACCCTCTTCGGGAGTACCTTCCGGCTTGATCAGCACAGTCGGATAAGTCTTATGTGCGGGAGCGGAATTCAGATAAAATTTAGCGGGCTGCTTCTCATCTTCGCTTGCAAAAATGATCTCTTTGGAGCCCATTCCAATGTACATAGCTTCCTTGTAGCCTACCTTGTACACTTTGCCATCAACGGTAATCATACCTGCTCCGCCGATATTGATCACACCCAGTTCTCTTCTCTGGCAGAAATACTCTGCACGGAGTTCATCTCCGGCGGTCAGAGTGATAGGGCTTACAGGTACTGCTGCTCCTGTAATGATTCTGTCGATGTGGCTGTATACCAGCTTGATCTCGCCGGGTACGAACAGATTCTGGATCAGAAACTCTTCTCTCAGACGCTCTGTGGTATAATGCTTCACATCTCTTGGTGATACTGCTGTTCTAAGTTCCACCTTACGCCTCTCTTTCCTCAACGGACGACCTGCGAGCCGTCATTGAATGATACCTTTTTATGAAAGCACTTACATTATAGCATATCATTGTAAGCATTTCCAACCTTTTTTTACTTTTTTCTAAAAAAAGAAGGGATCATGCAAGTGCTTTCTCTCTTTGCATGATCCCAGTATACTAGAAAAGATTCTCAAAGTCTTTTCATATTTTAAATAAAACATTGCAAATTTTGAACTTTTATCCTACCGTCAATGTGTTTTGTATATAGAGCAGTCCGCACAGCACATGAAAGCCGAATATTAAGAAGCATACATTGACCGTAACCCGCTGTCCCCTGCGCCCATCTTCGGTCTTCTCCAGTACAAGTAGATGCAGCATTGCAGCCACCCATACTAACATCATGCCACACATCATGGGCCATAAAAAGTCCGCATGGCTTAATTTGCTTCCGCCCTCTCCGAAAAGTGCCGCTTCCAGAAAACCGATGACATATCCGGTGATTGCCAGGATTCCCAGGTCGTCCTTTACGAAAAATGCCGCGTCAAACAGGATCACCAGAAGAGGGAATGCCATACCCAGTGCCACCGACAGAATAATATTCTCGGAATACATGCTCCAGACTTCCATCCACTTCGTCACCATGAAGGAGCCGTCTGCCCCGTAGCTTCCGCCCCAGAAAAAGTAGGCTAAGAACTGCAGCAATATGTAAAACAGTGCCGGCAGCGCACACAGAAAAGTATACACACAGTGTCTGAAATATTCCGTCTTCCGTTCATCCTTACACACGCAGAGCTTTAACAGCCGGTACAGCATGATCACACCCACTGCCGGTACGAACATCTCCGCGAATACCGGTTTGGACATGGCCGTCAGGAACAGAACTCCTGCCAGCACGCCGTAATATTTTTTCAGACTTCTCTCCACCGGGAAAAAGACGCCCCGGTATGCCGGATCCTTCTGTGCTCCCCAGATATCATAGACCAGGCAGAAGCACAACAGTCCGAAGCCCCTGACACTCATATGGGTCGGATTATGAATCGGATTCATGGAATAGATACCTAAGAAACGTCCGCCGGCATCCAGCCAGTAAAAATACAGTCCCTGCGCCACAGACAGGCCGAAAGCGAGCATTGCAGCCTTCCAGGCTCCTGCCTTCTCACAGAACCGCTCCGTATATCTGCGGATCATCCAGTAGAGGACAAAATAAGCAAATAAGTGAAACGCACCGGTCACATATGCCGCCGATACCTCCAGCGGGATCCTCAGGATATGATTCAGTCCCAGCACACACAGATGCCACAGACAGTAAGGCACCGTCTTCCATCCCTGGAACCAGGTGCTACGGTTAAACATCGGCAGATACACATAAGTATGTCCGTTATAGTCCGACAACGTCTCCGGAAGTTCTTTTAATACGATCTGATAGATCAGCCAGGCGAGCAGGATCCCGAACAGGATCACCACCAGGTCTTCCCTGTCCGTTCCTTTTCTTTTTTCTGTCATATTTTGTTCCATTCTCTTGTCCTTCCTCATAAATACCTTGCGATTTTACTTTTTTTCCCGTATGATAAAATCATAAAAATCTTAAATAAAACCGTGCCACGCACGTAAGGAGCTTTTCATGCATCTTCCATCTAAAAAACATCTCGCAGGTGGTCTGATCCTCCTGCTTATAGCTGTAATTTTTGTCTGTTTCCCGCATCCGGCATCGGATCTGCATCTGCGGATCACCTTTGAAGAGTTTGAAGGAGACGGCTGTTCCCTGTATTACACCACGGATACCGACGGTAATTTTTCACAGGAGAAATGTATCTCTTCCACGTTTGATCCCGATACCATGCAGGTGTCTTTCCTCTTAGACGCTTCCCTTGAGGGACATCTTACCGGACTTCGGCTCGACTTCCCGCACAGTGAGCAGCTGATCGGGATTAAGACCGTCACCGTAAGCAGTGCCGGTATGATTCAGAAGGAATACAATCCCTGTCATTTCTTCGCACCGGAGAACATCGCCCTAAATCATAATGCGGATGTGACGCTGGTCCTTCCCAGGAACCGGGTCTATGTCTCCACAGGAGCTGACGATCCTTTTCTGATTCTGTCCGATGCACTGGTTGCCCAAATTGACGCATGTTACAGCCACCAGGTTCTGTCCAGACTGTGTGTCTGCCTGTTCGCCGCCTGCTGCCTGTTCTTCGCACGCCGGAAGCTGTCTGCCTAATCAGTATAGCATGCTGCTTTGCCTGTGCCAAGGTTCTTTTTAAACGTTGTCATCATAGGAGAAAGAAAGAATGGAAGAACTTACTTCCTGTAAAACAGCCATAGAGAATTGCAAGACCTCCGGGACTTTTGCCATTGCCCATTTATACAAAGAAGAAAAAGCCATGGACATGCATATCCATGACTGCTATGAGATCTATTATTCCATCTGCGGCGGCAAACAGTTCCTCATCGACAATTGTTTCTATACAATTGCCCCCGGGGATCTCTTTATCATCAACCAGTATGAAAGTCACAAGCTGACCCAGATCGACAATTCCGTCCATGAGAGAATCGTGTTGTCGGTGGCACCGGACTTCATGAAACAGATCTCCACAGGGAACACGGATCTGAGCTTCTGTTTCACCCACCGCAGTGCCCCTTTTTCCCATAAGCTGTCATTAAATAAGGAACAGCAAAAGCGATTCCTCTATTATATCAACAAAATCACCTCTGCGGAGGGCTTCGCCCATGACATTACGGAATATGCCGCTTTCATGGAACTGATGGTCATGCTCAACACTCTGTTCGTCAGGAACACAGAGCAGACCAGTGCCGGAGAAAATACTGCGGACGCCGCGGAATACAAGGACAGCTCCTACCGCTATAACCATCAGGTGGACGATATTTTAAACTTCATCAACCAGAATATCTCCCAGCCCATTACCGTAGAACAGTTAGCCGGACAGTTTTATTTAAGTGAATCCTATATCTGCCGGATCTTCAAATCTGCCACCGGCACCACGATCAACAAATACATCACCGCTCGCCGCATCAGTATTGCCAAAGCTGTATTGAACGAAAACGGTAATGTCATGGAGGCCTTCGAACGCAGTGGTTTCACAGATTACAGCAATTTCTTCAAAGCCTTCACCAAAGCCGTGGGCGTCTCCCCGAAAAAATACGCAAGCCTGAGTGTCAGTTAAGCTGCTGACTCTCAGGCTCTTTTTTACAACTCTTAATCATTCGGTCTCTGATAAAATCTTCCCGCCAGGTTCTCCGTGCGGATCATATTAACAAAAGCCTGGGGATCGGTCTTACGCACTGTATTCACAACCTTATTCACTTCATCCCGTCCTACCACGGAATACAGCACATCACATTCCTGTTTGGAATAACAGCCCTCTCCCTTGATCAGCGTGGCATCGTGATTCGTGATCTCTGCAATGGCTTCGTAGACATCCTCCGGTCGTTTGGTCACGATGATCAGTGTCTGCTTCTGATACCGCTTGTACAATACATGCAGTACCTGGGTGGAGGTGTACTGAAAAATAATGGAGTACAGCGCCTTGTCCCATCCGAACAGTGCTCCGGCGATCCCAAGGATCACCACATTTCCGGCGAAAATATAATTCCAGGAGTCAATGCCGTATTTCTCCGACAGGAAAATTGCGATAAAATCGGTGCCTCCGCTGGTGGCATTGGCAAACAGGCACAGACTGATGGCTAATGCATTGATCAGTCCTCCGAAGATGGAGATCAGCAGAACATCCTCCGTCACGGGAAATGACGGCACAATATCTGTCAGGATACCACTCACCACGATCATCAGGCAGGAATAGCCGGTAAATTTTTTCCCGATAAATTTGAAACTGATCACAGCCGGAATGGCATTCAGAATAAAATTGATCACAGAAAACGGAGGCTCCCAATGCCACAACAGTACACTGATCTCCTGGATCAGACGGGTCAGACCGTTGAATCCACCGGGGATCAGTCCTCCGGTGCGGACAAAGCTTTTTAAGTTCACAGCCATGATAAAAGATCCCGCCAGGATCAGGCAGGTACGCCGCAGGGTATCTCTGATGCTCTTCTTCGTCATACTAACCTCCATTCCGCAGACGATTCCTTCCGTCAGAGGAATCGTCTCTTAAATCTTCCCAATCTCTTCTTTTACAGAATTTTCCTCAGTTTCGTCCAATGTCATTTGCGAAGGTTCATCTTCATCGCACTCTTTCCTCTTGCCGCCGCGCCTCTGGCACAGCATGCATCCCAACAGGATCAGTACACTTCCCGCACTCACCAGAATACCGATATTCCGTCCTTCCGGTACATAGTGCATCTGTATCGTATGCTCTCCCGCTTCCAGATCAAATGCCATGAGGGCATCGCCAAACCGCTCAGGCTCTGCATTTTCTCCGTCGATCTGCACCGTCCAGCCCTCCTCATAAGGCACGGACAGGATCAGTCTGCCGGCTTCTTCCAGGCTTAAGGTTCCGGAAATATGGGTGCTGTCCATCGCTACATTTTCCAGATGTTCTTTTGACAGTATCTCCACTGCCTGTGCCAGCACTTCTTCATTCAGTACATAGGCTTCCGCAGATACCTTCTGCGTCTCATCCGCATCATCCCCGTTGGTCAGGGTGACCCGTTCTCCCTTCTGCAGATATCCCAGATACAGAATGGATCCATCCTTCAGATCCGCGTAGTCCTGGGTTTCCAGCGTTCCTCCCAGCACCTGCACCTTTTTCGTCCCTGTGGCATTGATCCTTGCATAATAATAGCCTGCCCGGTCCGCAGTAATACATACATTGTCCCCGCTAGCCTCACTGGTCGTCCGGTCCAGTAAGGGCTCTGCGATTCCCAGATCCTCTATCAACTGATTCTGCACTCTCACACCGGTACTGATCTCGTCCGTAACATTCCAGCCCGTGGGTGCCACATAACCAAAGGGCAGCGTATATTTACAATGATATAAATAAACATCTCCACTGTTATTCACAGTCTCATACAGACCGTTTTCGTATTTATCCGATTCGCCGAACATGTAATCCACATTCAGGAGTGCCGACACGAAAGCCGTCGCTCCGTCGAATCCATAGTAAACCTTACTGTGACGCATGCCAAGCTTCTTATACAGATCCATGACCCGGGAATTCATGGTGGAGGAAAATACCGAAGCCGTAGGGTACCCGGTCAGGGTTCCGTCATTTTTTGTCTTGCGGGTAAACTTCTCGATACGGAAGAAGTCATCCCCCTCCTGTTCCTGCGCCAGAGCATACAACGCCTTATAATCCTCCTGGTCTTCCAGATAAGCGCTTCGTCCGGTAGTGCCAAGACTCGTATTAAATGTATTGATGCTCAGTTCCGCCACTACGCACGCCAGCACCAGAATCCCCAGCACCTGCCTCGTCAGTTCGCTCTTCCTCGTCCGGTACAGATACAGAATCACCCCGTAGATCGTAACGAACACCAGCGTCAGCACTTCAATACCCGTGTCGAAATCCTCGCTCTCCACGAATTTCTCACAGGCAAGTAAAAATACCACCGCCGCCAGATACCCATAGATGATCTGCCTGGGAGAAGTGCCCTCCACATTCCGGAAAGCATCATAGCACATGACAAGGATCAGAAAAATATAGAGAAAAGACTGTCTCGCCGGCAGGGAATCCGGATAATTCAGACCGTGCCACAAAAAATCCAGAACATTGGTTCCAAAGCTAAGCAACAAAAATCCCGCCAGTGCCAGATTGCAGAACCGTTTTCTCACCGATATTTTTTCATTCAGTGCATACATGGGCACCAGTAAAAATACCGCCACACCACAGTAGATGTTCGGCCAGTGTTCCAGTCCTCTCTCCGTGGTCACGCACAGGCAGTGTCTCGCCAGCATATCAAACACGGAAAAATAGGAGTCCAACGTACCGGGAAAATCCGAATTGCCAAAATCCGTCCGTAAGATAGCGCAGACCTCCGGAATCAGCAGTGCCGCAGCCAGTCCTCCTGCCAGCAGAGATGCAAATGCAAATCTTCCGATCCTGCCGAATACCGTTTTTACTTTTTGGTTCTGTCCTTCCGTCATGATATGGTATTCCGTGATCAACAGCATTCCGAAATACAGCACCAGGAAGATACAGATCATAATGGAAATATAGTAATTGGTCAGGATGCAAAGCCCCAGGGTCACAGTGTACATGACCCATCTGCCCTCTCTGGCCAGCCGCTCCACTCCCAAAAGGATCAGTGGTAACAGTATCAGGCAGTCCAGCCACATCACATTCCAGTTATAAGCTGCCAGATAGCCGGACAGGGCATAACAGGTGGAAAACAGGATCACCGCCGGATCTGCCTTGCCAAAAGTCTTCCTCAGATAAATACTGAACGTAAGCCCCATAAGACCGATCCGCAGGATCACGAGATAACTCATGAATTCCATGATCAGGCTCTCCGGCAGCAAAAATACCAGCCAGTTAAAAGGACTTGCTACATAATAGACATATAATGCCAGGAAATTCGATCCGATCCCCACATTGTAAGAATAAGACAGTCCCTCTCCCGCTTTGATCTTATGTACGAATTCACTTAAAAAAGGCATATACTGATGGTACATGTCGGAGAACAGAAAACTCCGGTCACCAAAAGGATATATGCCCCGTATGATAAAAAGAACCAGCATGATAAATGCAGGCACAAAGAACGCAAGCACAGAGATTCCTCTCTGCGTCCTGCGTTCTGCACTTATTGCTGTCGTCTTGTTGCCGTTCGTTTTAATCTTCATATTTTCAATAACCTGCAAACTTGAATGTTTTACCTTTCGTAATCAAACAGCAGATAATACTCCAGACTCCGGTAATCGTTCAATGCTTCCCCACATTCCTTCACAGTTGTAAGAGTGCCGTCCGCCTCTCTCACACCTGCTGCACTGATCACCGGATATTCCTTCCGAAGCCCGGTCAGGCTGCTCTGCAGGGCAGGCAGCGGCAGATCACAGTTCTCCAGCACATCCATTGCCAGATAATTGGCACTGGTCTCTCCTCCCGTCTGCTCCTCAATGTCAAAGTTACTCCAGATCACATAAGGTACTTTATATTTTAACAGATTTTCCTCATCTGTTAAAGTCTCCGGATTCACTTTATTATTTCTTAAGATCGGATTGCTCACATAGGTCGTAGGCTGATGGTCCCCGAAGAATACGATCATGGTATCCTCATCCGCCTGAGAGAAATAATCGATCAGACCCTGCAGAGCGTGGTCCGTCTGTTTTACCAGGGACAGATACATAGACAACGCCTTGGAATCAATGCCGTCCACGGTGATATCCGGGGTAAAATTATGAAATTCCTCTTCGTAACCGCTGTGATTCTGCATGGTTACATTAAAGACAAACAGAGGCTCTCCCTCTTCTTTATTCTCATACAGTTCGATGATCTTGGCAAAGCTGCTCTCATCGGAGATATAGTTACGGATCCGTTTCGGATTCGTGAAATCCTCCTGGGATAAAAACTCATCAAAACCAAGTAGCGGATAGACCCTGTCTCTGTCCCAGCCGCTGGCATAATACGGATGGATCGCCACGGTATGATAGTCCAGCTCTTTCAGATAGGATGCCAGAGACGGCATCTCCTTCTGCACATACTGTTGGTAAGCCACACTGCCCTGGGGCAGGAATCCTATGGTATTGCCGGTGAGGAATTCAAACTCCGTATTGGCAGTATTCCCACCCAGCACGGAAACATTCAGATAGCCGGTTCTGGTATTCTCCTCACCCTGCTGTAAACTGTGAATAAAGGGCATATAGTCCTCGTTGGTGGTGAAATCACCTCTCACCGCCAGATCGGAAAAAGCCTCATCCATGATGACAATGATATTGGGGCGCTTCACGCTCTTTGGATCTTCCACGGCTGCCGTAAGCCCTGCGGAATCCTGTCCTGCCTGTGTATACTTACTGCCGGTCTCCTCCGGAGAATATCCTGACGGCTTCTCCACATCCATATACTCCAGTTCCATCAGGAATGCCACGATATTGCCGTCTCTTTTGTTCATGACGGTAGGGGTAAACAGCTTATCATACAGTCCAAAATTTCTCACAAAGCTCTCACTCTGCACCATACCGGTATAGCCGTAGATCAATACAATGCTAAGCAGTATAAGTGCCGCTCTTTTCGCTACGCGCGTCGGAGCCTTCATAGAAAAACGGCTCTCGATCAACAGCAATATCAGGAATCCTATAATGACCAGCACCGTGCTGCCCTTCAGAGTATAGTTAAAATTCCCTGCCACACTGGCTGCCGTACCGATGGAATAAATATCCCAGGGCATAATAGGTGCTGACCGGAAATTCAGCACATAATAATTTGCAAGACCCGCCGCCATGAAAAATGCTGTCTGCAACATCAGCGCAGCCCGGACATATTTAACAATCCCGAATAACAGAAGCGCGGTCAGTACATAAAACGCCATGTTCAATATCTGTGTCTTGAAATGCATCGTTGTGAAAGGATTGTGGGTATACATTTCAAACAGATAAAATGTCACCAGCGGACATACCACAAGTGCTATGCAGGAAGGAAGCTTCTGCCTGGTGATTCCTATTTTCCGAACGCAGTGACGCAAAAAGCCTGCAATGGCAGCTGCGACACTTCGTATTGATTTTTTCTGTAAATAATCCATCGCTTAACTCTCCTTACGATTCTGAAGAGATTTTATCGCAATGACAGAAAAATAACAATTTCCGAATTGCACACATTTGCTACCATTACAGGCTTAATTTTGTTACTTTTTACTTATATTTTACGTATTACTACTTAACTTCGTATTTTCCGGCTTCTTTCAGGCGCAGCATTGCTCTCGCCATGGATGCCTGGGATACATGATACTCCTGGATACTCTGCTTCTGACGCAGCTGTTCCTGCGCACGCTCCAGGGCAGCCTCCGCACGGACTCTGTCGATATCCTCCGGGCGTTCTGCCGTATCCACCAGCATGATCACACGGTTATGAGAAATGTAGACACAGCCCACACCGACTACGGCTTTGGTCCAGTCATCCTCCTCTTTTTCCTTGAAGCGTACCTCGCCCTCTCTCGTGGCAATGACCATATCCTCATGGTGAGACATAATGGCCTGCTCGCCGTCCAGGGCAGGTACGATAATAATGCCGCATTTTCCATCGAAAAATACTTTATCACTGGCAATGACCTTCAAACTAAAGGTGTTCATATGCACACCGCCTTTCCTTACTGTGCCATGAGCTTCTTAGCCTTTTCCACTGCCTCATCAATGGTACCTACATTGAAGAATGCAGCTTCCGGATACTCATCCATCTCACCGTCAATGATCGCACGGAATCCGCGGATAGTCTCCTTCACAGGCACATACTTGCCGGGTACACCGGTGAAGTTCTCTGCCACATGGAAGGGCTGGGACAGGAAACGCTGGATCTTACGGGCACGGTATACGGTGATCTTATCCTCATCGGACAACTCCTCCATACCCAGGATGGCGATGATATCCTGCAGTTCCTTGTACTTCTGCAGCATTGCCTGTACCTGGCGTGCAGTCTCATAATGCTCCTTACCTACCACATCCTCTTCCAGGATACGGGAAGTGGATTCCAGAGGATCCACTGCGGGGTAAATACCCTGTTCCACGATCTTACGGGACAGAACAGTGGTGGCATCCAGATGTGCGAACGTAGTCGCGGGTGCGGGGTCAGTCAGGTCATCCGCAGGCACGTAAACAGCCTGAACGGAAGTGACACTACCCTTGTTCGTGGAAGCGATACGTTCCTGTAACTCACCGACCTCGGTAGCCAGTGTGGGCTGATATCCTACTGCGGAAGGCATACGGCCCAACAGTGCGGATACCTCACTACCTGCCTGCACAAAACGGAAGATGTTATCAATGAACAGCAGCACATTCTGGTGCTCTTCATCACGGAAATACTCTGCCATGGTCAGTCCTGTCTCGGCCACACGCATACGTGCTCCGGGGGGCTCATTCATCTGACCGAAGACTAGCGCGGTCTTCTCTAATACTCCGGACTCCTTCATCTCACTCCACAGATCATTACCCTCACGGGAACGCTCGCCGACACCGGTGAAAATAGAATAGCCACCGTGCTCCGTAGCAATATTTCGGATCAGCTCCTGGATCAGCACAGTCTTGCCGACACCGGCACCACCGAACAGACCGATCTTACCACCCTTTGCATAGGGTGCCAGCAGATCGATAACTTTAATACCGGTCTCCAGCATCTCTACGACCGGGCTCTGCTCTTCGAAGGAAGGCGGATCTCTGTGGATGACCCAATGCTCCTCTCCCTCCAGGGATTCTCCACCATCGATGGTCTCTCCCAATACGTTGAACAATCTTCCCAGTGTCTTTTTACCTACCGGAACCTGGATTCCTTTACCGGTAGCAATAACATCCATATCCTTGCAGAGTCCTTCACTGGCACCTAACATAATACAGCGGACGGTATTGTTGCCGATATGCTGTGCCACTTCCATGACCAGACGTTTACCTTCGCTGTATACTTCCAGAGCATCCTTGATAAAAGGAAGGTCATTGTTCTCGAACTCTACGTCTACAACAGGTCCCATGACCTGAACGATCTTACCATGATTTTTTTCACTTACGTTACTCAATTGCTCAGGACCTCCTTTCTTGCCTTTTTCTTCTTTTTCTGAGCCTTGGCACCGGCAATGACCTCAGTGATCTCCTGTGTGATCATAGCCTGCCGTACCCGGTTGTACTGAATGGACAGATCATGGATCATGGCGGATGCATTTTTATTTGCAGCCTCCATGGCCATCATTCTGGCGTTCTGTTCACTGCAGAACGATTCTACCAATGCGCCGTATACATATCCCATGACAAAATCGGGAACAATGTTATCCAACACCGCCTTCGGGGACGGTGTCATGACAAGCGGCTCCTGATACATACTCAGATCCTGTCCGTCTTTGGTAATAAACCGTTCTTTTATGATAGGTAACAGACGCATCATCTGCGGTTCGGTTGTCACGCTGTTTACCATATTGGTATAAATAATATATACCTCATCCAGCTGCTCTGCCTGGAACTGCTCCAGGATCGTCTCCGTAATGATCCGGGCACGATGCAGGGTCGGGTTCTGTGCAGTATAATGAAACTGCTCTGCCACCTCGATGCCTCTGTGTCCGAAATACTGACGTCCCAGCTCACCCACGACAAACAGCTTATATTTTCCTGTCTGTCCGGCTTTCTGCATCTGCTCTTCCGCCATCTTCAGTACATTATGGTTATAGGCTCCGGCCAGTCCCTTATCTGCGGTGACTACTACCAGTCCCGTAGTCTTCTCCCCGGCCGGTTTGTCCTTACGCTCATCGAAGTACTTATTGTCGATCTCCGGTAAGTGACGGACGATTCTGCTGACCATAGTCTGCAGAGTATAGAAGTAAGGCTCCGTCTCTTCCAGATTCTTCTTGGCTTTCCGAAGCTTTGTGGAAGAGATCATATACATGGCATTGGTGATCTTCATAGTATCCTGAATGCTTTTCATACGACTTTGTATTTCTCGCGTATTTGCCATGTTAACCTCCTATATTACTATCACTGTTTGCAAATATTATTTTTGCAAAAATTCCTTTTTAAATTTCTCAGCTGCATCGCAGATCTGCTTATTCAGCTCGTCATCCAGCGCCTTGGTGGTCTCTAACTGACGAACGATGTCACTGTGCTGCTCCTTCATGTAACTTAAGAACTGCATTTGGAAATCCTTCACATGATCTACAGGCACGTCCAGCATTACTCTGCCGTTGGCTGCACACAGGGTCATAACCTGTTCTGCCATGCTTAAAGGTCTGCACAGAGGCTGCTTTAACAGCTCCATCAATACATGACCGTGCTGTAACTGCTCCTTGGTGGCATTGTCCAGATCGGATGCAAACTGTGTGAACACTTCCATCTCACGGAACTGTGCCAGGTCGATACGGATACTTCCGGCTGCCTTCTTCATTGCCTTGGTCTGTGCGGCACCGCCGACACGGGATACAGACAGACCGACATTGACTGCGGGTCTCATACCGGAGAAGAACAGATCACTCTCCAGGAAAATCTGACCGTCGGTAATGGAGATAACGTTGGTCGGAATGTATGCGGATACATCGCCTGCCTGAGTCTCGATGATCGGCAGTGCGGTAATGGAACCGCCGCCCTTGTCTGCGCTCAGTCTTGCGGAACGCTCCAGCAGTCTGGAATGTAAGTAGAATACGTCTCCGGGATATGCCTCACGTCCGGGAGAACGCTCCAGTAACAGGGACAGTGCACGGTAAGCTACCGCATGCTTGGACAGATCATCATATACGATGAGGACATCCTTGCCCTGATACATGAAATACTCAGCCAGTGCCGTACCGGAATAAGGTGCGATGTACTGCAGGGGTGCAGGATCGCTGGCGGTTGCGGATACGATAATAGTGTAATCCATGGCATCGTTCTTCTTCAGTGTTCCCACCAGCTTTGCAATGGTGGATGCCTTCTGACCGATGGCCACATAGATACATATCACATCCTTACCCTTCTGGTTCAGAATGGCGTCGATGGCGATGGAGGTCTTACCGGTCTGACGGTCACCGATGATCAGCTCACGCTGTCCACGACCGATGGGGAACATGGAATCGATTGCCAGAATACCGGTCTCCATCGGTACACCTACGGACTGTCTGTCCACGATGGAAGGAGCAGGCTGCTCGATGGGACGATACCCCTCTTCCTTAATGGGACCTGCGCCGTCGATGGGTGCTCCCAGAGCATCCACGATCCTGCCCTTGAATCCGTCACCTACGGGGATACCGGCTCTCTTACCGGTACGAACGACTCTGGTACCCTCACGGATCTCGGTATCATGACCGAACAGGATACATCCAATCTCATCTCTGCGGACATCCTGTACCATTCCCTTGACACCGGAATCGAAGATAACGATCTCACCGTACTCGGCATGGTCGATACCATTGACATTGGCGATACCGTCACCTACCCAGCTAACGGAACCGATTTCATGCTCCTGTGCCTGCAGGTGGAAATCTTCGATCTCACCCTTCAGGATAGAGATGATTCCCTGCTCACTGGCAGTCTTACCTACCTGGGAAAGCT
>UMJZ01025533.1_pt1 | contig 14109 bp, 4 predicted proteins | sample 1966181 | NCBI WGS metagenome assembly UMJZ01 (sample SAMEA4836163, study PRJEB28245) | human gut metagenome | biome: gut microbiome; material: fecal sample | place: Denmark | collected 2008 | reverse complement strand
GCCGTTTTTGTGGATTGTTTTTAAAATATGCGAAAACATCGTTTTTTTGCATAAAAATCTAAGGTTAAATCGACATAACTCGACAATTTTTTAATCTTCGATTTCGTTTTTTTGTTCGATGCTCAATCCGATGAGCTTGTTGTCCACGCCGAGCTTGTAGATGAGATTTTTGACTACTTCGTCAAGCGGTTTGCCCTCTCGGTAGTCGGCTTTGAAAATCCAGTCCACTCTCTCGTGTTTGAGGAGGGGTTGAACCTTCTCTTTTTGTCCGTCCTGATAGAGCGCGATGGAGTGTCCGCCCGAAAGCTTGACGAGCTTCATACACGGCACGTCGGTAAGTCCGTCGCCGAGGTAAATCATGTTGTTGAAAAACACTCTTCTCTCGTTTTCGGGGGTGGAAGCGTTGACGTCGGTGTTGTTGCTTATGTCGAGAACACCCTTGTTTATGCGGTAGACAAACTGCGTTTTATTGGTGTAGTTGACCGCCATTTTCGCCCACATGGCGTTGCCGTCCTCACCGTACAAAAACTCGCTTGCAAACACCTTTTTGAAGTGTTTTGCGATGCTTGTACCGTCGATGATTTCTTTGAGTCCGGAAGAGAGAACGTAATGTTCAACTTTGACGCCTGCCTCTTCGCCGTAGCGGTTTATGCGCTCGAACCAGTTTTCGACGCCGGGCAAGTATTCCACGTGCTTACCGCACTCGACAAGGTCTTTGCGTTTGAGCGGCTTGCCGTTTTCCTCGGCTCTGACCATCATGGCGTACATATACGCAAGCACGCTGTCCATTTGTTGTTCGACGGCGAGTTTTTGCGTACCGTCCCAAAAATCGTCGGGTTGCATACCCAAACTGGGAATAAAAGTGTACTCCTGCATATCGCGCGTAATGAGCGTTTTGTCGAAGTCGTACATAATCGCAACAATAGGTTTTTTCATACAAACATCACCTTTATTGTTATATTTTGATAAGCCAAACACTGTTTTGCGGATATATTATACCATGTATCGCGTCTCTTTTCAAGTCTCTCTTTAACGACCGACATCAGTTGTTCACAAAAGACGTGTTTTTCTGAATCACGTCGTGCGCGCCGCCCTCTTTGATGCTTATTGCGGACACAAGCGTCATTTTGGCGTTCTTGTGCAAAGCCTCGATGGTGGTTGCGCCGCAGTTGCACATGGTGGATTTGACCTTGTACAAGCTCTTACGCACGTTGTCTTTGAGACTGCCCGCATACGGCACGTAGCTGTCCACGCCCTCTTCGAAACCGAGGCCGCTCTTTCCGCCGAGGTCGTAGCGTTGCCAGTTTCTCGCACGGTTGCTGCCCTCTCCCCAGTACTCTTTGACGTAGTTGCCGTTGATGACGAGTTTGTTGGTCGGGCTTTCGTCGAAGCGCGCGAAGTATCTGCCCAGCATAAGGAAGTCCGCGCCCATAGCGAGAGCAAGCGTCATATGGTAGTCTTGCACGATACCGCCGTCCGAACATATCGGGATATAAATTCCTGTTTTTTTGAAGTACTCGTCACGAGCCTCTGCAACCTCGATGAGAGCGGTTGCCTGACCTCTGCCGATGCCCTTTTGCTCACGCGTGATGCAAATTGAACCGCCGCCGATGCCAACTTTGATGAAATCCGCGCCACAATCTGCGAGGAAGTTGAAACCGTCCTTGTCAACGACGTTGCCTGCTCCCACTTTGACCTTGTCGCCGTAGTTTTTGCGGATATAGTCGAGAGTGCGTTTTTGCCAAACGGTATAACCCTCGGACGAGTCGATGCACAGCACGTCCGCACCTGCTTCGATGAGAGCGGGGACGCGTTTTTCATAATCGAGCGTGTTTATACCTGCGCCCACCATGTATCTTTTGCTTGAATCCAGCAATTCGTCGGGGTTTTTCTTGTGCTGGTCGTAGTCCTTGCGGAACACCATATACAACAATCTGCCCTCGTCGTCGAGAATGGGAATTGAATTGAGTTTGTGATCCCAGATGATGTCGTTTGCCTCGATAAGCGTTGTGTTTTGGGGCGCGGTGACGAGCTTTTCAAGCGGAGTCATAAACTCTTTGACTTTGAGATCGGGGCTCATGCGGCTGACGCGATAGTCGCGGCTTGTGACCATGCCCAGCAGTTTGCCGTTGGATGTACCGTCGTGAGTGATGGGGATTGTGTTGTGTCCCTTGCTTGCAACAAGCGCAAGCACGTCGGCAAGCGTGTCGTCGGGCGTGAGGTTGCTGTCGGACACGACGAAACCTGCCTTGTAGTTTTTGACTTTGCGCACCATCTCCGCCTCGCTCTCGATGGATTGCGAGCCGAATATAAAAGAAATCCCGCCTTCTCTTGCCAGTGCGATTGCGAGCGTGTCGTTGCTCACCGATTGCATGATGGCAGAAGTCATCGGGACGTTGAGTGAAAGTGCGGGTTGCTCTCCCTTGCGGAATTTGACGAGCGGAGTTTTCAGGCTCACGTTTGCCGGGATGCAATTCTCGTCCGTATATCCGGGGATGAGCAAGTACTCGTTGAAAGTTCTCGACGGTTGATTGAAATAAGTTGCCATATAACCTCCGTTTGTTTGCTCTCGCGCAACGCGCTCCGCAAAAATATAAAAATTTTTACTATTATATCACAAAAGCGGCGCAAGTCAACCGAATATATTGCGTTTCCGCCCTCTTTTCACACGCAAAAACGCACAACTTGCGTTTTGCGTGGCATTGCACCTTGAAAATCCGAATTTGCCCCTTCCACACAAAAAGCCTCGGCGTAATTGCCGAGGCTTTTGAAAGTCCAAAGGACTTAATTTAGCATTGATTATGCTTGTTTTTTGAATGTAGCGGATAATGAGGTTTCATTATAGCTATCAGATATTGCCAATGCAAGCGAACTGCCATCAGCAGATAATGTAGCTTTGTTGCTATCGCCATCAAAAGCACCAAAACTTGATATTGTTGCGATGCTGCCGGACACAGTATAGGTAAATGTCATTTCAGAACCATTATTGAAGGTCCCGTTTCCTTTTCCGTCGAATGTCAAAACAAAATCGCTATAAGTCCAAGTACCTGCGAATGCGTCAAGATCTTCACCCCCAGAGGGTTTTGTTGTTTTTGTGAACGTTTCAGATTTTGCGATCGTTTCAAACTCTTCGTATGTACTATCATAACTTTGCTTGCAATCATGGCTCATTTTAATATTTTCGCCATCTTTTACGATTGTAAAATCTGAATACCAGCCTGTTTTTGCAGCATCATAATCAGACATATTTTTTAGAGTCAAAATAGTACCGTTCCAATTTGCATTTGCAGTCACAGCCTTTCCGTTGAAGTAAACTTTGAACGTCTTATCTTCTGCAACGACGATTTCAATCGTATTATCGCCATTCACATAGTAACCATCAAATGTACTGATTTTGCTTTCAACAACATAGCCTGCGGTCTTCAACACTTTACTTCCATCTGCACTTACAAGTACATTGCCACTTTCTTCAATGGTGTAAGTCTTGTTGTAGGAATAGTTTGTTTTTGCAACAGTCACGGTGCCGGTGCCGAGAGTGTATGTGCCTGCATATACGGTTGTGCTATTTTTTGACTTATAAATTACATTCACGCCACCGAAGCCGTCAAATTCTACAGTATAGTATTCGCTGTTCGCATCTGCATAAGAACGTGCAAATCCGTCACCTGTTACAATTGCATAGGTCTTTGCTTCGCTGTCAAGCGTCACACCGATTGTTTCGCTGTCGCTCTTGAGAACAACAACGTTATTCTTGTTGATGATATAAGAATATGCTTTTTCGCCAATGGTTGCAGAGCCAAAACCGTCAAACACGATGCTGTCTTTGCCCTCTGCTGTGAAAGTGCCACGCTCTGCGCCTGCAGCGTCATATGCTGTTGCGCTTGTGATCTTTGCAACAAAGCTTTGTGCTTTTCCGTCCGCATCAGTGTAGGACACCGTGACGACGTTGCCAACTGCGAGTTCGCCGTCGATTGTTGCATAAGACGTACCTTTGTAAGTGTAAAGAGTTGTTTTGCCTTCTCTTGTGTACACATAGAACGTACCGTTGTTGCTGTTGTAGTAACTTGCAAAAGCAGACGGATTCTTAACGTAAATCTTACCGCCAAGAACAAGGCTCTTTGCATCATACTTACCGGTTTTGGTTGTTACGCTGCTGGAAGATCCGGTTTTGTAAACGATTTTTACGTTTGAGATCGTTCCGCTGATATATCCGTAAGTTGTCGCATTGCCGTCATACTTTGTCACAATGCCGTTTTCAAGTACAGCAATGATTTCAGAGTTGCTGCATTGATAAGTGCCGGCGCAGCTCTTTGCAAGAGAATTGGACTTCGGTGCTGTAAGTTCATACACATTAGAAACATCTTGTTCTTCGCTTCTGTCATAATAGCTATCCGAAATGCTGATACCGTTGGCAGTTTTAGTTACAACATAAGTATGTTTCATATAACTAATCGTTGCCGTGAACTTAAGTGAGCCATCTTCTGCGTTGAATGTATAATCAACGCCGCTTACGCCATAGCCAAACGTAACTTTGCCATCTGCAATGATTGCAAGAGCTTCTTTTCCGCTTGTGGTGTTTATCCAATATCCTTCATAGTCGGATTCTTTGACAGATTTTGCAATGAAGGTGGTGTCATCGGAGATTGTGAGATCTGCCACTGCTTTGACGCCTGCGGAGGTGTACCAACCGGTGAACACAGAGCCGTCTTCATAGGTCAAGTCTGCGGGGATTTGGTTTGCTGCAAGTTTGCCGGTTGCTTTGTCAACGACAACCACAACGGGTTCGCTGTCCGAAGAGGACTTCTTGAAGGTCAACACGTAGCCGGTCTTTTCAATCTTGCTTACGAAAATCGTGTTTTGGGTGAAAGTTGCGTCCTCGTCAAATTCGACCGTGGAATCATCTTGACCAAACCAGCCTTGGAAGGTGTAACCTGCTGCCATGGTGGGATCTTCAAGAGCGAAGCTGTCCATATCGATCTTGCCGTCTGCGCCGACTTTTGCAACGTAGAAGATTGCTGCTTGATAGCCTTCGCCTGCAATAAACACAACCTTGACGTTCTTGTCAAGCACGATATCGCTGTAACCGTTGTTCATGGTCAAAGTGCCGTCGCCAAGAGTGAAGATATAATCGCCATAGGGGCTCTTGACAGTCATGGATGTTGCGTCTGCACTTGCAACTTTGCCGATCTTGTAGCCGCCGTCAAACACGCCGTCTGCGGTGATCGTGATTGTCGTCACGCTGTAATCGCCGATCGTTGCGTTTGACCAAACGCCGAAATATGCTTCGGGGATAGCTGCCGGAGCCATGGATGCGATAACAAGTTGATCTTTCTCACCGCCGACAACGTAGAACCATTGTCCTTCGGTTGAATCGTATTCAATGCTTGCGGATGCGTCGTCGATATAGAACGTGTATCTTGCGTCGCGCTCGCTGTATTCAAATTCGGTTGCATCAACACCGTTGATTGTGACAAACGTGCTGTTGATTTCAATCGTCACGCCGCCCTTTGTTTCAAACGTACCGACAAGAGCCGTTTCGTCTGCACTCACAACGCCTGTTTCGAGCTTGGACAAATTCGTGTAAACCGAATAATCAGCGGATGCAAACGAATATGCGCCATAATACTCACCAAAGGAGTAAAGCGTATCGCCCGCGAGGTTGAAATCATAGGTTTGATAATCTTCGTTCCACACAATGTTGCTTGCGTCAACAAGCGTGCCGTCACCAAGATCTGCCTTGATGCTGTCTGCGCCGATAACGAGAACGTAATGTATATACGTATACGAGCTGCGGTCAAGCGTGCCACCCTTCCAGGTGCCGATGAGGGTCTTGTTGATGTTGCCGAATTTTGCGCTGACAACGATGTCGGAGGTCACTGCTGCGCTGCTGTCGTATGCGGTTTCACCAACAAACCAGCCGATAAACGCATAGTTGTCGTCGGTGGGGTCTTCGGGGATGTCTGCTGCCGCAATAACTGCGCCGTCCTTCACTTGTGCAACTTTGATTGTTTCTTCACCGTTTTTGAAAGTTACGTTGAAGAGACCAACCCATTTTGCCGCAAACGTTTTGTCTGCTGTGATTGTTGCGTCTTTGTCAAATGCCGTCGTGCCGTCAAACCAACCTTCAAACGCCTTGCCCGATGCCGTGAGGTCAGCAGGAATGTCTGCATCTGTGAGTTTTTCGCCGTCCTTTACAGTTGCGGTTTTGATCGTTTCGTCACCGTCAACAAATTTGACAGTATGAAGCTTTGTCCACTTTGCCGAGTACGTCACGTCGGCTGTGATTGCCGCGCTCTTGTCAAACGCAACGTCACCAACGTACCAGCCCTCGAAGACGTATCCGTCTTTCGTGAGGTCGGCAGGGATGTCTGCGTCGGCAATGGTCTTTCCTTCTTCAACGCTGACCGACTTGATTTCGCTTTCACCGTCAACAAATTTGACCGTGTAGGATTTCGTTTGGTTTTCGTTGCAAGCAACAAAGACTGCCACGGACAAGATAAGAACCATCACAATTGCTATTGCAATGAGAAATCTTTTCTTCGTCATTTTGTGCCTCCATAATATTTATATTTTTTTGTTTATTTACGTTTGTTTTGATACATGTCAAGCTTTTAAGCCTTTTTTAATGTAAAAATGATACACCCCATCCCCCGAACCGTCAATTTATTTTTATCAAAAAATTGAGGTTTTTTTGAGGGATAGGGTTTGCAATGCATAATTTTCAATACAATTGCATAAATTTGTTGGTTTTCTGCATAAATACGTGTGTTTCAGTGCATAATTTGCACAAAACACCGTATTTTTGCATTTTGCTTATTCAGTGACTTTCGAGAGTGACGGACAGTTGGTATATCTCGTTTCGTCGTCGACGTAAGTCACCTTTGCATTGATTGTCTTCGTGTCGGAATTGTAGGTCAACTCAAACGTAAACGTAGTGCTTCCGTCCGTCGATGTGCCGACTGCCGTGATCGTAAATTTCTCTGCGTCGAAAGTTGCCGCACAAGTTACGTTACCGAATTTCAACGTACCGTTCGATTCTAGGATAATATCGTTGCCTCCTTTTCCTTCCCACGTTCCGCTCCACGTTCCGCAGATAGCTTCGGGGATCACTTCCGTCACGTCGCCAACTCTTGTGAGAGATACGTTTTCGCTGCCGTAAGAAATGATGTTTGTCGTCACGTCAAACAAGTATTTTATGCTTGAAATCGTAAATGACACGTTCTTCACACCATCGTACACCGCAACGAAAGGATTGCCCTTGTAAGTTCCCGTCAAATCTTGTTTGAGGTTGAGCACAACCGCCGTTCCGCTCGATTCCGTACCCGTGTAGCTGCCCACCGCACTCGTCGGGAGCTTGGGAAGCTCCATAGTGCCGGTGTAACCATACTTGTAAAGGAACTTCTCTTTATCATGCCCGTTAAAGCCTTTTTTGACGTATGCAACATTCATGTCATAATAGAATACAAAATCAACGATGTTGCTACCGTTAAACTCGACGTGAATACCCGTGGACGTTTCGGTAAAGGTTCTCCAAATATTCGCTTGTCCCCAGTTATCCCTGTATTCGTGCTTCTCTTCGTCGGACAAATAGACGTATGCGGCATGGCCGTATCCGTCAAGTATAAACAGATAATATCCTTTTACAAGTCTTGTTTCGCCTGTGTCGTTAAGGTTTTTGTCAAGCACTTTGACAATTTTATCCTCGCACCAAATGCCTTGATATTTGTCGGGAGCAACGAGAGTTACTTGTCCGCCGTTTGCCTGCGCTTGGGAATAATCGAATCCGATTATAGTGCGATCGGAGAACATCACCACGACGAAGTTGTTTTCATACGTCCAGTAATGGCCTTTTGCATCGTCTGCGATTTCGCCGATACCGTTCAGAGTAAACGTCTTGCCGTTGTAGGTGTAAGTGCCCTCTTCCGCGCCTATCGTTTCAAGTCCGTGGCCGAGAAGCTCCTTGTCGTTGTTGTAGGTGACGTACTTTTTGGCAATATATGCCTTGCCGTCGATCGTAACTCTTGAGCCGTCCTCGAATCCGTCGGAAGCAACGATGTTTGCATCTTGAATGAATTGCGCGTCTTTGACGTAGTATACCTTTCCTGTTTCGGTGACTGCAACGAAGCTCTTTGTGTCAAAGTCGATGAGATACACCGTTTGCGCACCTTCGCTCTTGTTGGTGAGCACCGCATAGGTATATGCCGTCGTTCCGCTGTTCCATCTGCCGAAAAATACGTTTTCTTCGGGATAGTAATAGAACGTGGAATAATAGCCCTCATAATTTATCTTGATAAGCGAATCGTTCTTGAAACTGTAGTATGCACCTATGGATTCGGAATACTTTGTCTTATATACAAACGAGCCGTCCTCTTTGAAGATGAGCGTGTAGTCGTTTTGCGTCGCTTTGTTGCTGCTTATACCCAGATAGCTGAGCGAGAAGCTGCCGACATACGGTTTTCCGCGGAAATCGGACGACGGTCTGCCAAACACGGAGTTTTCGTAGCTGGGAGCTTTGCTCTCGTCTTTTGACACGAACGTCACGGTGATTGCGTCGTCCGCATAGCTTGCACTCATTGACGTGAAGTAGTCTTTGATCGCTCCGCCGAACGTGATGTTTCCGTCAGCACCGATTTCATAAGTGCCTTTGATTGTTCTGGAATACGTTTCGGCAACCTTGTCTGCGTTGAGGCTGATTTTGTTGCAGTTGAGCGTAACGTTGCCGTCCGAGAAGGTCAAGCTGTCGCCGTCCTCGTTGAAATACTCGCCGAACACCGTCAAATCGCTCTTTGTAAACGTATATTCTACGGTTGCGGACATGCCGTATTCAACCATCATGCTGATAGTGCCGTTGCTGTTGACGCGACCGGAGATTTCACCGATAGTGTTGTAAAATTCAAGCATCAGCACGTCGTCACCGTTATAGGTGTATTTGCCGTTGACAACGGTGGAATTTACCCACATCAACGTGCCGTCTTCTTTCAATACGAGAACGCCGCCGTCAACCGTTCCGTGATACTCACCCGTGCCAGTGTATACGTGTGCAACCTTGCTTGCGTCGCCAAAGCGTGCCGTCACGGTCATGTCCTTGATAACGGGAACGTAATAACGATATCTCACGCCGTCCTCAAATTCCCAATCGAAGAACAATTTTCCGTTTTCGTTCTTTTCTGCTTCGAGAACGCCCACGATTGCAAATTTGTCTTCGTCGTATTCTCTCGTTTCTTCTTTAACGACGCTCGAACCGCTGACAAGGCTGATTTTGTACGAACCTTCGCCCACAAGACGCTTGCCGGGCACTGCTTTGCCGTTGCCGTCGATAGACCAGTCGTTCATATCCCACTTGACGTTTTGTGCAAGCCAGTCTGCGTCAAATTCGACTTCCGTACCGACTTTCGTGCCTGTTGCGTTGATTTTGTCCGCCGTGGTTGCCGCCGTCTTGTAATAGCAGTTTACGATCGCGATGCCTGCGCTGTAATATCCGTCGTAATCGTCCTCGATGGTATAACCTGCAATCGCGCCCGCAAAGCTCTTATAGATGTTGGAGGTCGCTCTCGTTGCGGTTACTCTGCCGACGTTGACGCAGTCCATAATGGTGTTGTCGTTGCTAGAATAGCCGACGATACCGCCTGCGTAAGACGTTTCTTTGTTGGTTGCCTTAACTCTTGCATAGTTTATGCAGTTGATAACCGACATTCTGGAGCAGCTTGCATAGCCGACGATACCGCCAACCCATTCGCCGCCTTCCACAGAGCCGTTAGAAACGCAATTGAGGATTGCAAGCGCGCCGTTAGAAGTGGACGACGTTGCACCGACGATACCGCCGTTTACGACGGAATCGAGAACGGACGCATCTCCGTCTTCAAACGCTTCCGCAACCGTTTTTACTTCGGATACGCAGTTTTGAACGTGCGCGATATACGCGGTGTCTTTGTCGTAAACGTTAAGTCCGCCCGCAATACCGCCGACGTGTGCCGGGTTCGATGCGCACAAGCTGAGTTTAATCTCGCCCGAAACTTTTACGTTGGTGATATTCGTGAGGTTGCCGAACGCAACCAAGCCGCCCACGTATGCGCCGATGTCGTTTTTATCCGCGCCGCTGACAACCAAATAGCAAACGTCTTCAAGCGTAAGATTGGTTATCGTCGCTCTCGTGCAGTAGCCGAACATACCGACGTACACGATACCCGAACGAATGTTTCTAGTGATGGTAAGATTGCTTATCGTATGGCCGTTGCCGTCGAAATTTCCGCTGAAACCGTAAATGGTTTTCTCGTTTTCTTCACCTTCGTTAAGAGTGGTAAGTTGACCTGCGGAAACGTACTTCATACCATCCATATCGATGTCGGCAACAAGTTTGAAATAGGACTTTGCATACTGTTCGTCCTCTTCCGTTTCGATATGGTTCAATCTATCCGCAAAGTCGGCGAGATCGTCTGCCGTGCCAATAAGATACGGATTGTTTTTGCTGCCGGGCTTGTTCGAATCGGATTCTTCCCAAACGGCAACAAGAATAATATCTTTCGTGATAGGCGTTGCAAAGTCGAAAAGCTCGCTTTGACCTTCTTCCGCCCAGCCTTTGAAATCGTAGCCGTCTCTTTGAGGATCTTGCGGCCTTTGCGCACACGCACCCTCTTCAACGGTCTGTGCGGAGATACCGCTCACGCTTTCGCCCGAAAACGTGACGGTATAAGTCTTTGGATCATTGCCTTTTTCGTTGCAAGCAACGGCCATGCACGCTATGCATGCGACAAGGGCAATCGCCAATATGCTCAATGCAATTCTTTTGTTTTTCATATGCGCTCCTTATTCCCCCGCTTCGACAAGATATATCGTGACGCTGCCGTCCTCGCTTACGAACGCTTTTGCGCCCTCAACTTCGGTGAAGCTGATTTTGTATTTGAGCACAAGTGCGTCCTCCTCTCCCGATTTGTCGATGTCGTACACACAAATTTCGCCGTCGGCTACTTTGTATGTATACATATATTCGGTTGTTTCGTGCTCGCCGTCAACGTCCTCTACGAGAGTGAGCGTCGCGTATGCGTACACGTATTCCGAACCTTTGCTTCTTCCGTCAAGCTCGATCGTCGAACCGTCCGCCGCCGTATAAGTGCCGGCGTATTCGTCCGCAATCGTAATGACGGTCACTGTTTGTTTGTTGCCGTCGAGGATAACCGCGTTGTTGTCGTCAAGGTATCCTACGTAATACAAGAACGTACCGTCGACGTAGAGCGAAACGTAGTTTGCGTCAACGTAGTACACGTCCACTTCGATTCCTGCAAAAACGCCCTTCGTAATGCCGTTGATGTCCATTGCTGCGGTAATCTTGAAGGTGTTGTCGTCCGACAAGAGATATTCTTTGCCGACGAGTTTGTGATACAAACCGAAATCGTCAACCTTCACTCCGTCCTTTTCAATGGTTGCGCCCCCGTTTGCAAACGTGATGACGTAAACGGTTACGCCGTCTTTCGTAAGCGTCACGATATCGCCGTCCACCGTGTAATCGTAATTTTCAACGCCGTCCGCCGTGGTGAGCGTCGCTTTGCCGAGACCCACCGCGCTCTTGCCGTTGAGGTGCAACACTGCGTCACCGACGTGATATTCGTATTGGCTTGCGTAATCGGGAGCCTTGAAGACCACTTCGTTTACCAAAATTCCGTTTCCGTCGAGTTTTGCGACATACGTCACGTTGTCGATCGTGAACGTTGCTTCGCCAGTCTTTTTGTTGTAATAGTATTCAACTTCGCTTGTCTTTCCGTCTTTTTCAACAGTCACGAAGCCCTTGACGTACCATCTACCTTGCGACGTGGTTATGTCGATGTTGTACGGACCGAATCCGTTGAACGTGTATGTCACGCCGTTTGCGCCGTTCCACGTTCCGTAATACGGATCGTAATACGCCATATTGTAATCGTCGATGAGCATACCCGTTGCGAAGTAGTATCCCGCAAGATAAAGCACTTGTGATCCGTCCGCGCCTGTTGCAAGATTGAACATGCCGTAAAGGGACGTGCGATAGTACATGTTGACCATCAACGTTCCCGTTTCGTCGTATTCTGCAACATAATTGAAGCTGACTCCGTTGGAATCTCTACCAGTACCGTAGCCGTTTTTGCCGATGCCGTCGAGCACGATCGTATAATTGAGAAACGTATCCGTCCACGTTCCGATAAACGAACCGTCTCTGCCGTAAGTGGTGGACACTTCACCGTCTTTCACAACCAAAAGTCCGTTTTCGTCAAACGTTGCCACGATTGAACCGAAGGTCGCCTTTTCGCCGTCCAAAACGTATTCGTACGTTGTGCCTTTATAGGTTACGTTGCCCTTTCCGTCAAAGGTTATGGTTTCGATTCTGTTGAAGCTTGACTCCCATTTGCCTGCGAAAATATCGCGCTTTTCAAGTTCGAGTCCCGCGCTTATAGATTTCATGCTCATTCCGTCCGAGGTGATGGATGCGATGATTCTTGTAGAACCTATCGTAATCGTAACCACGTTGTCGTTGCAAGAATAAGTGAACGTTTCAGTGACGTTTGCGTTCGTTCTCGAACCCGTAAGGTCGGAAAGGAACGTGTACGTTGCGCCGTCGCTTGTGTACCACGTACCCATTGCGGCGTTTTGCTTTCTTGCCACGATGACGTTGTTCTTTTCACTCGTAAAGAACAAGTTGTCGTAAATGTTCAACACGTTGCCGTCAATGTCGGCATAGTAGTCGGCAAGCAACGAATAACCGCTTGTCGTCGTATATGCGATATATGCGAAATATGCGTCTTTGACGAGGAGTTTTTCTCCGTTGTAAACGTACATATAATCGGCGATAATGCCGTCGTAGTACATCGTCATCTTGCCGTTGTTGTCAAAGATAAGGTGCAATTCCGCATTGTAAATTTCGCTGTTTTTCAAAGTTTGAAGCACTGCGTAGTAGTCGCCTTCAACCTCCGAATAGTCCGCAAATCCGACGTAAACCGTTATATCCGACGTGATAAGGAAGGAGGACGGAATTCTTTGCGTGCAAGCCGCGTCGAAGAAGTAGCCGTAAGAAACCATGTTCTTCGTATCGTCCGCACCCTCTTTATCCGCGACGAAATTGTTCATTCCGCTGCCGCCGTAGATGTAGTAGATAGGCACGACGTCGGTTATGGTTACGGTGTCCTCGCTTTGCGTGAGCGGATTGCCGTCCGAGTCTTCTTTGGTGACGTTTCTGCCGAAAACGAACTTAACGTTGACGTTGCCGGTCGCCGTATCGCTGTATACGGGCAAAATCGCGCCGTCTTCCTCTTTCCAGTCGGCAACGACCCAGCCGAGCAATTCGCTCAAATCCGCAAGGGAATTTGCAGAATACGTCTTGCCGTCCGTGACGATGCCGTCTTGCGTGTAATACGCTTTGAACAAAACCGCCTTTCTCGTGTCGATTTCGTTGAATCCTTTTCTGAAAATCAAGCCGGAGATGTCGCTCACTTCGTCCTCGCCGATTTGTTTCGAACTGGACAAAGTGCCGATTGCAACGCTTGACGAAATTGCCGCTTCATTGTCGCTTGCGCCCACGATACCGCCTGCGTAAGAGGCATCGCCGCCGCTTCTCGCTTCGATTTTGCCGTCAACGTAGCAATTTGCCACAGCCGAATCCGAACGCAAGTATCCAACGATACCTCCTGCGTACTTGTTTCTGCCTTCGACGTTGCCGACGAACGAGCAGTTGTTGACGTATGCCGGAGATGAGTTCGCCGGACCGTAAGTTGCAGCCGCAATTCCGCCGATTGCATAAAGCGAAGATTGACCGTTTGACACAAGGTCCGCTTGCACGGAGCAGAAGGATGCGGTTGCGGTATATTCCGTGCCGTAGCCTTGCATAAATCCGACGATTCCGCCCAGATAAACGATATTGTCGTCGGGCAAAGACGCCGTTACGGTGTACGAGCCTTTGAAGTTGCAGTTCACGATGTCGCCGCCCATGTTGTAAGCAACGATACCACCGAGAATGTAGTTATATTGTTTGTTAATCGCTTCGACTTCGATATCCGAATCAATTGTAAGATTCTTGATCGTTGCCGTTGCAATATATCCGAAGAATCCGGCAATGCCCTCGTCGCCGTCGAGATTGAAATTCGATACAAC
>UMJZ01031289.1_pt1 | contig 15922 bp, 16 predicted proteins | sample 1966181 | NCBI WGS metagenome assembly UMJZ01 (sample SAMEA4836163, study PRJEB28245) | human gut metagenome | biome: gut microbiome; material: fecal sample | place: Denmark | collected 2008 | reverse complement strand
GTTTGCCTACGACAAGTCCAAACTCGTGATTTTGTGCACGGGCGGAGCGATAAGCGGTGTGGAACTCAAAAAAGTTTTGCGCAACGTGTACGATATAGAGCTTGAAATGGCGGGGGTAAACTATGCCGTCGCAATGAGCGGAGCGGGAGATACGAGAGATAATTTTTCCGCGCTTGAAAACGCTCTGTTCGCAATCGACGATACCCTGTCCGAGCGCAACGGACTGACAAAGACGATAACTCCTATTTTGCCGCAAAAGGCGGTTGATCCGTGCAAAACGAACGGTTTAAGCGGAGAATACGTCGATTTTGACAAATCGTCGGGCAAAATTAGTCTTGAAAACGTGTGGGCGTATCCGCCGGGATCTCCCATAATCGTGAAGGGGGAAATCGTGTGTCAGGACGATATAAAAAACCTGACGCTTATGTATGAAAACGGCGTGAGCGTTTCAAGCGAAACGAGGCATTTCCCCTCTCAAATTCTCGTTGAAAAACAATAAAACGAACTCGACAAACCGCTTTATGCTTTTGGCAAATTGCCTTGACAAAGCGGATATAAGTCAATATAATAAGAATATCAATAGTAAGGAGTCGTAAACAATGAAAAGAATCACAACTTTGAAAACGCGCGATCTCAACGAAAGCAAAAAGAACGGCGGCTGCGGCGAATGCCAAACTTCTTGCCAATCCGCTTGCAAAACTTCCTGCGGCGTTGCAAACCAAAAGTGCGAAAAGGCTGCAAAGTAATTTATAGCAAAAACAATTTTTGCAAAGACCGCCTAGTTATGCTAGGCGTTTTTTGTGTAAAAACGCAAAACAATTAAACGTCGCGGTGCGGCGTGAAAATACGAAAGAAATTAGGACGAAACGACATGATTCATTCTTTCAAACTTAACGGATACAACATCGTGCTCGACACGGCAAGCGGAAGCGTGCACAGCGTGGACGACGTGGCGTACGACGTTATCGATATGTACGAAAACACTCCTTGCGAGCAAATCGTCAGGGAGGTTGCAAACAAGTATAAAGACGAGGGCGTGAGCGAAGAGGACGTCAGAGAGTGCATAGCCGACGTCGAAGAACTCAAAGCGGAAGGCAAACTCTTTTCGGTTGACAACTTCAAACCAGACGTCGACGTGCTTGCAAAGCGCAACACGGTGCTTAAAGCAATGTGTTTGCACGTGGCGCACACTTGCAATCTCAACTGCGAATATTGCTTTGCCTCGCAAGGCAAATATCACGGCGAAAGAGCCTTGATGTCATACGAAGTGGGCAAACGCGCGCTTGATTTTCTCGTTGAAAACAGCGGCACTCGTCGCAATCTCGAAGTGGACTTTTTCGGCGGCGAACCGCTTATGAACTGGCAAGTGGTCAAAGATCTCGTTGCCTACGCTCGCTCGATTGAAAAAGAACACGGCAAAAATTTCCGTTTTACGCTCACGACCAATGGCATGCTCGTCGACGAGGACGTGATAGAGTTTGCAAACAAGGAGATGGACAACGTCGTGCTGTCCCTTGATGGCAGAAAGGAAATCAACGACCATTTCCGTCACACTATAGGCGGTGTGGGAAGCTACGATATAATCGTGCCGAAATTTCAAAAGTTCGTAAAGGCGAGAGGCGGAAAAAACTACTATATGCGCGGCACTTTCACGCATAGAAATCCCGACTTTACAAAAGACATTCAAACAATGCTCGACCTCGGTTACGACGAGCTCAGCATGGAACCCGTCGTGTGTCCGCCAACCGACAAGTACGCACTCACCGAGGACGACAAAAAGGTGATTTTCAAGGAATACGAGAAACTTGCCGACATGATGATCGAAAGACGCAAACAAGGCAAACCGTTTACGTTCTATCACTACATGCTCAACCTCGAAGGCGGTCCGTGCATTTACAAGCGCATATCCGGTTGCGGAAGCGGCACGGAATATCTTGCCGTAACACCGACGGGAGAACTCTATCCTTGCCACCAATTCGTTGGCAACAAAGAATACCTTATGGGCGACATATGGAAGGGCGTGACAAACCTCGATATTCAGTCCAAGTTCAAAAAATGCAACGCGTATTCGAGAAAGGAGTGCGACGATTGCTGGGCAAGGCTCTATTGCTCGGGCGGTTGCGCGGCAAACGCATACAACGCAACCGGGGACGTCAACGGCGTGTATGCATACGGTTGCGACCTTTTTAAAAAGCGTATAGAGTGCGCCATTATGCTCAAAGTGGACGAGCAAACGAGCGAGGGATAATAAGAATATGGCAAAAGAAAAACTTGAAAAAACCAACGCAATGCGTATCCTCGATCAAAAAAAAGTCGCATACAAAGAACATACGCTCGGCATAACCGACGCGGTGAGCGGCGTTGAAGCGGCATCGCTTTTGGGTGTGGACGAGAGCCTTGTTTTCAAAACGTTGGTGACGGTCGGAAAAAGTTTGGAACACTACGTTTTCGTCATCCCCGTGGCATGCGAACTGGACTTGAAAAAGGCGGCGGCATGCGTAAACGAAAAGAGCGTCGAAATGGTCAAATCGAAAGACCTTCTTGCACTCACCGGCTACGTGCACGGCGGTTGCTCCCCGATAGGAATGAAAAAGTTTTTCAAAACGACGATTGACCAAAGCGCGCTTGACGTGGATAGAATTTTCTTTTCGGGTGGACGTATAGGCTTTCAAATCGAAACAACTCTCGACGAGCTGAAAAAGGCGATTGTGTTTCAATTGAAAGACGTTGCCGTGCGATAAACGAATAAAACGTTGTTTGCACAAAAGCAATTTTATAATATCTAAATGCGGAGGTAAAACGGTTATTATGAAAAACACACTGTTTTCAACAAGACGAAAAAGTGCCGTATGCGGCATTGCGATCGCCGTGTTTGTGGCAACGTTTGCGTTGCTGTCCGTCCTTTTGCCGTCTTCCGTTTGTGAGGCAAATTCCGCAATGAGATATTACGAGGGAAGGGACGTTTCCGGCGCAATTCTCACCACCGAGAACAGCCCCGTCGTCGTTGAAAGAGAGGACTTGACTTTCGATATTCAGTTTGACGAGGGTTATCTCAACGGACTTCAAATCGGCAGCGTAAGCGCAAAATACACATTCAAAAATCCAAGCGAAATCATCGCAAAAACAAACGTGATTTTCCCTATCGCTCGCCTTGGAGAAATGAGCGGAACGTCGGATTTGTCAGCGGCATACGGCGTCAAAATCGACGGCGAGCAAGCGACGACGAAGATTCGTTTTTCCTATCTCGAAAGGGGGAAAGATTTTTCGGTTGGCAACGTAAAACTCATTAAGGACGAGAAAATAGACCACGAGTTTTACAAGAGGGATACCGTGGTTTACAAATACACCTATTCTTGCACCGCACAGAATGCGTATTGCAGCATTTATTTGGGCAATATCGACCAAAGGAAAATCGTGTGTGAGAGCGGATATACGGGATATGAACAGTTTTACGACGGCGCGGCAAGAATTTCGTTTTGGACGGAGAATCATCCGTACGTTTTTTATTCGATAGGGGAGGAAATCGACGTTGCCGAAAGAGCGAAGTTCTATTCGGACTACTCGATGAAAGACACCGCAATGGGCTTGTTTAAGTTGCAAAGCAAGCAACAAATCAACTTCGAACAACTTGCGTTTTCCTATTTCGACGAGTCGTACGGCGTGAGCGAAACAGATTGGTACAACGCCGTTTTGGCAAGCCTTGACAACACCGACACCGTTGCAACCTCGTATAACTTCAATATCTTGAACGACTTGTTCGGTTGGTTCGAATACGATATGACTTTCGAGCCCGGGCAAACGATAATCAACGAAGTCGTCGCACCTCTTTATCCGGATATAGACGACAGATATGTGCCGACGGTGTACCGTTTTACATATCTCGTGTCGCCTGCATCGACGTGGGCGGGATTTAAGAATTTGAACGTAAAAATAAACACGAATTATTACGTTACGTCCTCGCAATACGACTTTGAACAAGTCGAAGGAGGTTATGCGTGGCACAGCGACACGCTCCCGACAAGCGAGCTGAAATTTTCTCTCTGCAAGAGCGAAAATCCTGTGGCGAGGGCATCGCAATCGAAGAACAAAATCGAAAGCATCATACTTCTAACCGTGCTCGAACCCCTTTGTATAGCTGTTGTCGGCCTTGCAATCGTGATCGGTGTCATCAAAGGCAAAGAAAATAAAAATAAAGTTGTCAAACGTCCTTTGAAAAACGGCAGTGACAAAAAGGGCGATACCAACGGCAAAAACGACGATACCTTCGACGAGGTGGAATAACGCATTTAAAACGCTAAATAACGAAACGAGTGTGCATTGAGAAATATATCGATTGCACGCTCTTTTCTTTTAAAAATATAAAAATATATCGATTGATTGATAAAAATCGATATATTCTTGACTTTCCGCATTGTTTGGGAGTATATTTTTTATCGATAAATCGATAGAAGGTGGGAACATGACCAAAGACAACAAAGAGATTTCAAAGGCTACTTTAAACAGATTGCCGTCTTATCTGAAATATTTGTATCAACTCGACAAGCTCAACGTGGCAACCGTATCCAGCACCACCATTGCAAACGGGCTCAATCTCAATCCCGTGCAAGTGAGAAAGGACATCGCACTCGTATCCTCCGTCGCAGGCAAACCGAAGATGGGCTACGTAACCAAAGAAATAATTGCGGACCTTGAAAGTTTCCTCGGCTACAACAACACTCACGACGCCGTTTTGGTCGGCGTAGGCGGACTCGGAAAAGCGTTTTTGGGCTACGGCGGTTTTGAAAACTACGGCTTGAACATCGTGGCGGCGTTTGACAAAAACGAAAGAATAATCAACACCAAAATCAACGGTAAGCCCGTGTACGACGTGTCCAAACTCAGAGAAATCGTCGAGAGATTCAATATCCAAATAGGCATCATCACCGTACCCGCGTATGCTGCGCAAGAGGTTGCGGACAGAATGGTCGATGCCGGCATAAAAGCAATCTGGAACTTCGCTTCGGTGCATCTCAACATCCCTGCAAACATTGCTTTGAAGAACGAAGATCTTGCATCGTCGCTTGCTCTTTTGTCACTGCAAATTCAGCAGACGAGAAACGATTGATTTTTCAAAAATACAAGTTTATCTCATCACAAACAAGCGTTGAAACGCTTGTTTGTGCATTTATACGGCAATTTTCAAAAGGACGCAAGCGTTTTGAAAGCACGTTTGACGTCGCTTTTTTGAAGGACATACGTGCCGTATAAGTCTTGTAGCGATTGAGAAATGCGTTGAGATTTTGTAAATAATATTGCCTTATTTATAATAATATGCTAATATTTTAGCAAGAATAAGGAGAAAAGAGTATGCTCTCGCTTGAATGTCAAACGGTGTACGACCTCATCCGCCAAATCGCAGGCGAAGAGGAAGTGTACAAAATCATAGAAGCGGACGAAATCATCGAAAGACTGCCCTCGGGGTTGCCTCTTTCAAAGGTGCAATTGTCGGCAATAATCCGCGAGCTTAAAGACAGAGAATATATCCTCGTCAAATACTTTACGCCCGACGAGTATTGTTTGAGCGTAGTTAAGCGTATCGAGGAAACCCCCAAAGCGGTTGCCGCTCCTCAAAGCGAAGAGGAAAAGCCCGCCGAGCGCACTCTTTATCAAAACAAACCGACAAAGGTCAAAGCGGAAAAAGTCGCAAGCAAAGGCGCACTGTTCGTTATGTCCCTTCTCGGCTCGCTGATAGGCAGCGCAATCGTTGCGATAGTGACGGTGCTCGTGATCAAATTTCTTTGATGATTAAATTGATAAAAATACGATCTTTCGACGAGAGTATAGAGGCGCAAAATGCAAGTGCAGGTTGACAGACAGCACGTCTTGACAAAAAAAGAAAAAGCGGTGATGAGAGTCATCTATCAGGAGGCGGACAAACAAAACGGCTCTTGCCTTATCACGCCCATCGAGATTTTTGAAAAGCTGCCCCTCGATTTGCCCTTCGAAGAGGACGAACTCGACACCACGCTTCGCAATCTCGAAATCGACGATTATTTCGATATAACGCGCTCGGACAAAAAAGGCGAACTCGTGTATTGCATCAACATGCAAAAGAAGGGCTTGCAGTTTGCAAGAGTTGAGCGTGCGTTCAAAAGCAACCTCGTGTTCAAGATTTTGCTGACGTTGGGGCTTAGTGTCGTGACGGCTCTCATCGGCGTGGGCATACGACAGCTGGTCGCGTTTTTGTTGGGACAATGAAATTTGAGCTTGTAAGCAAATACAAACCCACGGGCGATCAACCCGAGGCAATAGAAAAAATCGTTGAAGGTTTAAAAGACGGATTCAACACCGAAGTTTTGCTGGGCGTGACGGGCTCGGGCAAAACTTTTACTATGGCGAATATCATCGAGCGTATGCAAAAACCCACGCTCGTGATTGCGCACAACAAGACGCTTGCCGCTCAACTTTGCAATGAATTGAGGGAGTTTTTCCCCAAAAACAGAGTTGAGTTTTTCGTTTCATACTACGACTATTATCAGCCCGAAGCGTACATTCCGCGCACGGACACTTATATAGAAAAGGACTTGCAAGTCAACGAGGAAATCGACAAGTTGCGCAACTCCGCCACCGCGTCCCTTTGCGAAAGAGAGGACACCATAGTGGTTGCGAGCGTGTCGTGTATCTACGGCCTTGGCGCGCCCACCGACTATTTTGAAAATTCCATATCGCTGAGAGAGGGCGACGAGATAGATCGCGACGAGCTTGCAAGACGGCTTGTAAACATTCAATACAAGCGCGCCGACCTCGATTTCGTGCGTTCGACTTTCCGTATGCGCGGCGACACGGTGGATATTTTTCCGTCCACGAGCTCGGAAGTCGCAATAAGAGTGGAGATGTTCGGGGATACCGTCGAGCGTATCTGCGAGATTGACGGCACGACTTCGAAAGTGCTCAACGAGCTTAAACATACGCTGATTTTTCCTGCGACGCAATACGTAATAAGCGGCGATAAGGAGGCAATTCTCCGCAAAATTATGCTGGACAAGCAGGAGAGAGTGAAATATTTTGAAGAACGCGGCAAACTTATCGAGGCACAACGCATTGACGAGAGAGTCAACTACGACGTCGAGATGATAAGGGAAGTGGGCTATTGCAGCGGCATAGAAAACTATTCGAGGTATTTCGACGGCAGACAGCCGGGGCAGGCTCCGTACACGCTTTTGGACTTTTTCGGCAAGGACTTTATCACGTTTATCGACGAAAGCCATATGACCATTCCGCAAATTCGCGCCATGTACAACGGCGACAGAGCAAGGAAAGACAACCTTGTGGAATACGGATTCAGACTTCCGTCCGCCTACGACAACAGACCTCTTCGTTTCGAGGAGTTTGACGCGCGCATACGTCAGCTCGTGTGCATGTCCGCAACGCCTGCGCAGTATGAGCTTGACAGAGCGGATTTGGTTGCCGAACAAATCATAAGGCCGACGGGACTTCTCGACCCCGAAATCGAAATCAAACCTATCGAAGGGCAAATCGACGACCTCATCGGCGAGATAAACGCCGTCGTCAAAAACAAGGGTAGAGTGCTTGTTACGACGCTCACCAAAAAGATGGCGGAAAACCTTACCGACTATCTCAAAGAGGTGGGGATCAAGGTGCGCTACATGCACTCGGATATCGACACTTTGGAGCGCATCGACATCGTAAAAGGCTTGCGCGAAGGCGAGTTCGACGTGCTTGTCGGTATCAACCTGTTGCGTGAAGGTCTAGACCTTCCCGAAGTGCAATTGGTGGCGATTCTCGACGCAGACAAAGAGGGCTTTTTGCGCAGCGAAAGCGCACTTATACAAACCATCGGCAGAGCGGCGAGAAACGACAAGGGCAGAGTTGTGATGTACGCGGACACAATCACGCAATCGATGCAAAGAGCTTATGACGAAACAATGCGTCGCCGCAAGATTCAGGACGAGTACAACAAGGCGCACGGCATCGTACCCAAGACGGTTGTGAGCGCAATCAAAAACTCGCTTGAAATCACCAAAAAGGCAGTTAACACCGAGAAATTGAGTGTTAAAGATATGATTAAGGAGATTGAACGTCTGAAAGGACTTATGCAAGTCGCCGCCGAAAGACTGGATTTCGAAAAGGCTATCGCAATACGCGACGAGATGAACGATCTCAAAAAACAAATCAAAAAACTGAGCTGAAAGAACTATGAGTATTGACAAAATTATCATCAAAGGCGCAAGAGAAAACAACCTCAAAAACGTCGACTTGGAAATACCGCGCGACAAACTCGTCGTGTTTACGGGACTTAGCGGAAGCGGCAAATCGTCGCTTGCGTTCGATACTATTTTTGCGGAAGGACAAAGACGCTACGTCGAAAGTCTTTCAAGCTACGCGCGCATGTTTTTGGGACAAATGCAAAAGCCCGACGTCGATTATATCGAGGGGCTTTCTCCTGCGGTGTCAATCGACCAAAAAACCACCTCGCACAACCCTCGCTCCACCGTCGGTACGGTGACGGAAATCTACGATTATTTCCGCTTGCTGTTTGCGAGAATAGGCACCCCCCATTGTCCTAAATGCGGACGTGAAATCGAGCGTCAGACGGTGGATCAGATTTGCGACAAAATTATGGAAAGACAGGGCGCAAAGTTGCAACTCGTCGCGCCCGTCGTCAGAGGCAGAAAGGGCGAATATCGCAAAGAACTCGAACAGTTTAAGCGTGCAGGTTACGTGCGTGTGCGAATTGACGGAGCAAACTATACCCTCGACGAAGAAATAAAACTCGACAAAAACGTGAAGCACGACATAGGCGTGGTTATCGACCGTATCGTCGTCAAGGACGGAGCGCAAAGGCGCATATCCGACGCAATCGAAAACGCAATCAAACTTTCCGAAGGACTTGTTATTGCCGATTTTGACGGCGAAGAGGTGCTCTATTCGACAAAGTACGCTTGTCCCGATTGCGATTTGAGTTTTGAGGAACTTACTCCCAGATTGTTTTCTTTCAACAATCCCTACGGTGCGTGTCCCGAATGCGGCGGGCTTGGTTTTCGCAACGAAATCGACGTCAATTTGCTCGTCACCGATTGGAATAAATCGCTCAAAGACGGCGCAATCAAAGTGAGCGGCTGGGATGCCGGGCATATGTCGCAAATGCAATTCAAGGCACTTGCGCAGGCATACGGATTTTCGTTGGATACTCCTCTCAAAGATTTGCCCAAAAACATCCTTGACATAATATTTTACGGCAATGACGGCGACCGTATTCCCATGGAATACAACTCGCGCACGTTCAGCGGTTTTTACAAGGCAAGCTATGAGGGCGTGGCGAGAAATCTTATGCGCAGATATGTGGAAACGGACAGCGAGCTTATAAAAAACGAAATCGCCAAATATATGAAAGAAGTGCCTTGCTCCAAGTGCGGCGGAAAGAGGCTCAAACCCGAAGCGTTGGCGGTTACGATTGCAGACAAAAATATATACGACCTCACCGAGATGTCGATTGCAAAACTCAAAGAGTTTATGCAAAAGCTCGAACTCACTCAAACGCAACATCTCATCGCGGACAGAATAATAAAAGAGATTTGCGCAAGGCTTGACTTCCTCATCAACGTCGGGCTTGACTATCTCACGCTTTCACGCTCGGCAACCACTTTGAGCGGCGGCGAATCTCAACGTATCCGTCTTGCAACGCAAATAGGCAGCGGACTTACCGGCGTTTTGTATATCCTCGACGAGCCTAGCATTGGCTTGCATCAAAAGGACAATCAACGTCTTTTGCAATCTCTCAAAAACTTGCGCGATATCGGCAACACGCTCATCGTCGTCGAACACGACGAAGAAACAATCCGCAACGCAGACTACATCGTGGACATAGGTCCCGGTGCCGGTGTGCACGGCGGAAAAGTCGTGGCGTGCGGAAGCGTTGAGGATGTAATAAAGAGCAAGGACAGCATCACGGGCAAATATCTGAGCGGAGAACTCTCAATCCCCGTGCCCATCGCAAGACGCTCGTCAAACGGCAAATTTATCGAAATCAAAGGCGCAAGACAAAACAACCTCAAAAACGTGGACGTTAAAATTCCGCTTGGTGTGTTCAACTGCATCACGGGCGTGTCGGGCAGCGGAAAATCCTCTCTCGTCAACGAGGTTTTGTATCCCGCGCTTTCAAACGCGCTCATGCGTTCGAATATCCGTCAAGGCAACTATGACTCGATAGAAGGCATCGAAAATCTTGACAAAGTTATCTGCATAGACCAAAGCCCCATCGGCAAAACTCCGCGTTCGAATCCCGCAACCTACACGGGCGTGTTCGGAGATATACGAGAGTTGTTTGCGTCGCTTCCCGACGCAAAAGCAAGAGGTTACACGGCAGGCAGATTTTCCTTCAACGTCAACGGCGGAAGATGCGAACATTGTCAGGGCGACGGCATCATCAAAATCGAAATGCACTTTTTGCCTGATGTTTATGTGCCGTGTGAAGTCTGCAAGGGCGCAAGGTATAATCGCGAAACTCTCGAAGTGCGCTACAAAGGCAAAAACATCAGCGAAGTGCTGGATATGACGATAGAGGAAGCCACCGAGTTTTTTGCCAACATACCCAAAATCAAAAACAAAATCAAAACGCTCAACGACGTCGGCTTGGGTTACGTCAAACTCGGTCAATCCTCAACCACTTTGAGCGGCGGCGAAGCGCAACGCGTCAAACTTGCCACCGAACTTTCTCGTCGTTCCACCGGCAAAACCGTCTACATCCTCGACGAACCGACCACCGGACTTCACACACACGACGTCGCAAAACTCATCACCATTCTCGACCGACTTGTCGAACAAGGCAACACCGTCATCGTCATCGAACACAATCTCGACGTCGTCAAAGTTGCCGACAATATCATCGACCTCGGCCCCGACGGCGGCGATCGCGGAGGCACGATAGTTGCGCAAGGAACCCCCGAAGAGGTGAGCTGTGTAGCTCAATCCTACACCGGACAATTCCTTAAAAATGCGCTATTTGGCGAATAACTGCGTCAAAGCCCTTTTGCTCTCCCGTCACGTACGCGTCAGTACGTTGGGCGTGTTCACAAAAGGGCTTTTTCTTGTTCTTCATCCAAATATCGCGGTTTTTTATAAAACCGATTTTGTTAAGCAAAACTTGCCTGAAATGTGCTATTTGGCGTATAACATGGAAAAATAAGTTGTAACTAAACAAATATGCCGATAATAAAACAAAAATGTTCCGTGTATATTGACTCGGAACAAAATGTTCCATATAATAAAAATATTAGCGGAGGATATTCTTGCAACGCAATTGCCTTTTTCGATGAATTCGCGAAATTTGCATGCCATTGTGTGAAATCCAAAACAAAGGAGAATTATTATGGAACACTATAATTTAGCAGAAGATGAAGTCGTTTTGTACAAAGGAAGCGTAAAATTTAAGGACAAATTGCAAGATTCACTCTTGATATTGACGAACAAATTTCTGGTTTTTATAACAAAGCAGGCAGAAAACAATGACGAAAGCGATGTGGAAACGCAGGTGTTTTCGGTGTCGGATATTAAAATTTATAAGGATATACCACAAGTAAAAATCGAATCGAATAAGATTGAAATATACTTGAAAGCCGAGGAGTTGGAATTTGAGTTTGACAAAACAAAAGGCGAAAGCAAAAAGTTTTATCGAGCGATTATCGAACTGCTTACAGGAAAAACAAGTTTTGAAAGAAATGTTTACAGCGTAAAGAATAAGGTTGATTTAGTTAACGACACGTTTGACGTTGACGTTGTCAAAACGACGGAAGGTGTTGTACAAAACGGAATATCGGACGGGATTAAAAGTGTTTTTGGTACATTAGGAAATGTAGGGGAGAAATTGTTAGGATCATTGTTTAAGGGGAAAAGCAAGAGCAAAAAGTAAAGTCGGATTGTGATGTAAAAAGTTTGCGTATTGGACAGTCAGTCGGATTTTTAGGTACGCATTATCGAAAACTATACCACTAATCAAAAAACGAGCCTCGGCTCGTTTTTTTGTTCATTCGATTCCAAATGAATTTTTCATCATGAATGAAACAAGATTGTTTATCGAATCGGCGGTTGTCGCTTTTTGTCCCGACGGGGAAAAGCCGTACATCGCAAGCGGAGTGTCGCCCACAAAAGAGATTGAGGGGGTATAGTCGGACACGGCTTTGGCGGCAGAGGTGAGCAGGTCACCGAAGAGGGAAGTCGACAAAACGACGTCGAGCGTAGTCGGGTTTTTTATTATCGTTTTCAAAACGTCGGTGACGTCTTGCATATCGACGGATACAAAAGGATAATCTTCGTTGACGTCGGCGACGATTTTTCGCCAGAGTTTCGAAGAGGTGAGTTTGTCGGCTTTGTCGGCAAGTGTAAGAGCGCGGCGGGAGTCGTTTGCGATGTCGTAGGCAACGCGTGCGGTGCGTTCGATTTCAAGTTCGCTGTATCTTTCGGTGTCGTAGGCTTCACGGCCGAAAGATGAGTTGTTTGCAAAGCCTTTTTCGCCTTCGTATATGCCGCCGTTTTTGTCTTGAACTATGCAATACAAGTGGTTTACATTGTCGATATTGCGTGATAAAGTTGCGATTTGTGCATAAAGTCCCAATGATTTGCGTATGGAATCGGCAATAAGTTCGTCTTGTTTGTTCGTTGCAAAAAACAGAATCGCATTTGCGGTTTTTGCTTTTTCAAGCACGTCGGCATCGCAAAAATCCGACGATTGAAAATTGAATTTCAAGTATTGATTTTCGCAAGAAGAGAGTTGCGTTTTCACCTGTGCAAAAAACGAGTTTTCTTGTTGATTTGTTTTGCTGCTTAAAAATAGTATTCTGTTCATAGCCGTGCGCTTTAATATTGGAAGTTATATTTATATTATAGCTTTTTTAATAATATAGCAATTTGCTTTTTCGGTCAATTTGATTTTTATCTGCGATCTTATGCGTATAAATGTATTAAAATTGCATATAAATACTGAATAATTTATAAAATATGCATAACATGTAAAAAATATAAAAATTCTTTGTAAATTTATGCAAAAACAGTTGCAAAAATAATTCTACGTTGCTATTATATGTCGGTAAATTGAAAATAAAGTTTTTCGGAGATATAAAACCATGAAAAAAATAACAAAAATCAGCATATCCGTTTTGTTGATCGCAACTGTTGTCGGCGCATGCTTCGCGCTTGTTGCGTGCAACGACGACAGTTCGAATTTAGTGGCGGTTGCCGCAACCGATCTTTTGCAAGAGGACTTCGGCATTGCAGTCACAAAAGGCAACACCTCGCTTATGTCGGCTGTCAATCAGGTTGTCGACGAGTGGCTTGCAAACGGAAAAATGAATCAATATATGGATTATTATTCCGCACTTGCAGCCGAAGAAAACGGCGGAGAAACCGCAGTCGCTCCCGACGGATTGCAGACAAGCTGGGATTTCGGCTCGGCAAGCGAAGTAGTGACGATGTACACCGAGTCGGGTTTTGCGCCGTACGAGTTTGTCAAAGGCACGAGCGTTGTCGGACTTGACGTTGCAATAATGTCGCAAGTTGCGCTCAATATGGGCAAGAAGCTCGAAGTGAAAGACGTCATGTTCGACGTCATCGCAACAAACGTCGCGCAAGCAAGCGGCGACGCAGTGGGTGCGGCAGGCATTACTATCAACGACGAACGCAAACAAGTCGTGGATTTCAGCCATGTTTATTCAAGCTCTACTCTCGTCGTCGTGTCCAAAGACGGACAATTCAAAAGCGTCAAAGATCTTGCCGGCAAGAGCGTAGGCGTGCAAGAGGGCACGAGCGGCGACCTTATCATCAGTGCGGCAAAGGGTGCGGGATACGTCTATGAAAACGAGGACGGTTCGGAAGTCGTCGTCAAGGCAGAGGGCGCAACCGTCAAGCAGTACAAGCAATACGCTCTTGCTCTTCAAGACCTCAAAAACGGACGCATCGACGCAATTCTCATGGACAAACTCCCTGCGGAATTGATGCTCAAATAAGTCGAATAGGTGATATCATGATTTTAGCGGCAACTTTGCAAGAGCGTCTATACCGCGCTTTCATTTACGACGACAGATACAAGCTGTATTTTCAGGGATTGGGCAACACATTGCTCATCGCCTTTCTTGCCACGCTTATAGGTGTGGCTATCGGCGTAGTTTTGGCAATGATAAACTACGTTTCAAAAAAGACGGGGAAGCTCAAAGTTCTGTCCGCAATCTCAAAAACCTACATAATGATTATCCGCGGAACGCCCGTGGTTTTGCAACTGTTCATAATGTATTTCGTGGTGCTTGCTTCCTCAAACAACGGCATCGCAATCGGCGCGCTTACGTTCGGTTTAAACTCCGGCGCATACGTTGCCGAAATCGTCAGGGCAGGTTTCGAGAGCGTGGATTACGGTCAAATGGAAGCGGGCAGATCTCTTGGTATGTCCACGGGACAAACGATGATAAGAGTCGTTACTCCGCAAGCCGTACGCAACGTTTTGCCACCGTTGTTCAACGAGTTTATAACGCTTGTCAAAGAAACGGCAATCGTTGGTTACGTCGGCATACTCGACCTTGGCAAAGTGCCCGGAATCATTCAATCGAGGACATTCGATTATTTGTTTCCCTTGCTCATTGCGGCGTGTATGTATCTCGTCATAGTTATGGGGCTTACGGGCATACTGAAACTTGTTGAAAAACAGATGGCAAAAACCGATCGCAACTACAAAAAAATCAAAGTTCGCGGCAAGAAGAAAGAGTATATCGTGGAGGCGTAAATTATGTTGAGCGCAATAAATCTGACAAAAAAATTCGGAGATTTGCTCGTGCTTGACGACATCACCGAAACGATAAACGAGGGCGAAAGGGTGGTTATTGTCGGTCCCAGCGGCGGTGGAAAATCCACGTTTTTGCGTTGCCTGAATTGCCTTGAAGATCCCACTGCGGGCAAGATAATGTTTGACGGCGTAGACCTTGCCGACCTCAAAGTCGACATCAACGAACAGCGTGAAAAAATGGGTATGGTTTTTCAACAATTCAACCTGTTCAACAACATGACGGTGAAGAAAAACATTACGCTTGCCCCCGTGCAGATCGGAGTTAAAAACATGCGCAAAGCAAAGCGTCAAAACGCTTTGGTACCCCTTTACAACAAGTGGTTTGAAACCTTTGGCGAAAAGCACAATCAAAAGATAGACAAAAAGGTCGAATTGCTCAAATCTAAACTTGAATCGCTAAAACTGCAACTTGAACCTATCGTTTGTGCATGGGAAGGTACAAAAGTCATAAAAGAGATAAGCGGAAAATCATATGCCACATATGATGCGAAACTCACAAAACAGAAACTCGGTCTTACCGAGAAAATAGAAAACGTCGAGCGCAAAATCACTCACTCGACTCACGCTCGGAAAATGGAGCCGAAACCCGTGCTTTACACCTCGAAAAAACAAATCAAACAGGATGCCGAAAAGCGCGCCGAAGAGCTTTTGAAACGCATAGGTCTTGAAAGCAAAGCCGACGTTTACCCGTCGACTTTGAGCGGCGGTCAAAAGCAAAGGGTTGCCATTGCTCGCGCGCTTGCGATGAATCCAAAAGTCATGCTCTTTGACGAGCCGACATCCGCGCTCGATCCCGAAATGGTGGGCGAGGTGCTTGACTTAATCAAACAGGTTGCAGACGAGGGAATGACGATGGTTATCGTCACGCACGAGATGGCGTTTGCAAGAGAAGTCGGCACTCGGATTCTCTTTATGGCGCAAGGCAAAATCCTCGAACAAGCACCGCCCGATGAATTTTTTACCAACCCTAAATGCGACCGTCTCAAAGAGTTTTTGCACAAAGTGCTGTAATGTGCCAATGAAAAACGAACAAAAAAAATGTCCGAACAGAGCCTTGCTAAAATAAAGAACATAAGAAAAAGCAGAATCGAGAAATTT
>UMJZ01061342.1_pt1 | contig 15971 bp, 14 predicted proteins | sample 1966181 | NCBI WGS metagenome assembly UMJZ01 (sample SAMEA4836163, study PRJEB28245) | human gut metagenome | biome: gut microbiome; material: fecal sample | place: Denmark | collected 2008 | reverse complement strand
CGGCCGTACTCCCCAGGCGGGATACTTATTGCGTTAGCTGCGACACAGAAGGAGTGAATACCTCCTGCATCTAGTATCCATCGTTTACAGCGTGGACTACCAGGGTATCTAATCCTGTTTGCTCCCCACGCTTTCGTGCCTCAGTGTCAGTTGCTGTCCAGATAGTCGCCTTCGCCACTGGTGTTCCTCCTAATATCTACGCATTTCACCGCTACACTAGGAATTCCACTATCCTCTCCAGTACTCAAGTCTAACAGTTTTAGATGCAGCACCCGAGTTAAGCCCTGGGTATTACACATCTAACTTATCAAACCACCTACACACCCTTTACGCCCAGTCATTCCGGACAACGCTCGCCCCCTACGTATTACCGCGGCTGCTGGCACGTAGTTAGCCGGGGCTTATTCCTCAGGTACCGTCATTTGTTCGTTCCTGAGAAAAGAGCTTTACAATAAAACTACCTTCATCGCTCACGCGGCATTGCTGGGTCAGAGTTGCCTCCATTGCCCAATATTCCCCACTGCTGCCTCCCGTAGGAGTCTGGGCCGTGTTTCAGTCCCAATGTGGCCGATCAGCCTCTCAGCTCGGCTACCCATCGTCGGCTTGGTGGGCTGTTATCTCACCAACTACCTAATGGGATATGAGCCCATCTCTGTCCGATAAATCTTTTACCGCAGCACCATGCGGTGCCGTGGTCATATACCGTATTAGCAGTCGTTTCCAACTGTTATCCCGTTGACAGAGGCAGGTTGCTCATACATTACTCACCCGTTCGCCACTAACTTTCATCCCCGAAGGGAATCAGTCCGTTCGACTTGCATGTGTTAAGCATGCCGCCAGCGTTCGTCCTGAGCCAGGATCAAACTCTTGAGTTCAATCTTGACTGTCCTATAACTTTTTGTTCAAAGGTTTTTTAGACGTTATTTAATGATTTAATTCACATTAAAAATCGCTTTTCCAAATTTGTTCAATTATCAAGGTTCGTTGCCGTCAATTTGTGACAGCTTTCATATACTATCATAAGCAATTTTCTTTGTCAACGATTTTTCAATGTTTTCTAAGAAATTTTTTTAAGTTTTTTTCAAAACTTTTTTCATCTCAAAATGTTGTGCTTGCTTTGGGCTTGCACCACAATTTGAAACTTGCTTACTGCTTACGACAGCTTGCATATAATAATCCTTTGAGATTTTTTTGTAAAGCGTTTTTTGATGTTTTTTGTAATTTTTTTTAGTTTTATTTAATTCGTCAAACTATCGAACATATTGTCCGCCAAATCCACTGTTTTCGGTATGTTTAGGGACATTTGGGGACAGGCTGCCGCCTAATTCCGACAAAAATCATTCTCCTATGACACATAGATGCAAAAAATACAAAAAAACGTATCTTCGCCCCATGTTATCACTCTATCGCGCGCAACCTTATATATAGCGTATGCGCGTGTATATGTGTGCGTACACATGCGTATTCGTATACATGCGTAAGCGTATACGCGCGTGCGCGTACTATAATATTTAGGCGCGCAAGCATCCGCATCGGAATTATGCGGAGCATTTCGAACCCTTGTTCGATGAACAATGACCGTTACCGAGGCTCTTGCCGGACAGTAAACAAAGTATCGGAGTCTATTGTCGTTTTGAACCGCAATAACTGCACGAAGCAAACACAAGTTCAATGTTTATGTTGATTATTCTATTTTTACAATCAGCTTCTAATCTAATAACCGAAAAAAACATACTCTCATCGCTTCGGATTAATTAATTTATATTGCAACACCAATCGTGTTTTAATTGATTGTGTCCAACGAAGCATTAAACACTATTCGTGTTTTTTTTTGAAAATTTGACAAAATTAAAAACAACCCTGCAGTCCGCAAGGTTGTTTTAGTAAAAATATCACTATTTAAATGTTATACGAGTGGTTTATGACGCCACCGCCGAGGCAAATATCGCCGTAATACACGACTGCATATTGTCCTTCGGCAATCGCTCTTTGTTTTTCCTGAAACACGATACGTACGTTTCCTTTTTCAAGAACTTGCGCACGAGCCTTTTGTAACGGCTGACGATGTTTGATGCGAACTTCACAATCGAACTCTTTCGTCGGTGGCGGAGTGATAAAGTTGAACCCCTCGGTTTCAAGTCCGTCCTTAAACAATATATCGTCCTCGCCTTGCGATACGATGAGCAAATTCTTTTCAACGTCTTTGCCAAGGACAAACCACCTTTCTCCGTTGCCGTCCGCACTTCCGCCGATACCAAGACCTCTTCGTTGCCCCAAAGTGTAGAAATACACGCCGTGGTGCCTGCCGACGACTTTTCCGTCTTGCGTGACAATATCACCGTCTTTCATCGGAATGTATTGAGAAAGAAATTGCCTGAAATTGCGCTCGCCTATAAAGCAAATGCCTGTGCTGTCCTTCTTCTTTGCAACAGGAATATCGAATTTGAGCGCAAGCTCTCTGACTTCGGGTTTTGTCAAATCCCCGAGAGGAAACATAACGTCGCGAAGCTGTTGCATGGAAACTTGATTGAGGAAATACGTTTGATCCTTGTTGTCGTCCTTTGCACGGAGCAAATAATGCATATCGCCGTCGTGGCGGATTCTGCAATAATGTCCCGTGGCAACATAGTCAGCTCCGAGTTCGCGAGCAAAATCTGCAAACGGTCCGAATTTTACCTCACGGTTACAAAGCACGTCGGGATTCGGTGTTCTGCCTTTCTTGTACTCGTCCACAAAGAGTTTGAATACGTTGTTCATATATTGCTCGGAAAAATCCACCGAATAATACGGAATACCGATTTTGTCGCAAATATACTGCACGTCCGTCCAATCCTGCTCGCCCGTACAACAACCGTTTGGGTCGGTTTCTTTCCAGTTGGACATATAAAGTCCGACAACGTCAAACCCCTGCTCTTTCAAAAGAGCAGCGGCAACTGCGCTATCAACGCCGCCGGACATACCGACGACAACTCGTTTTTTCTTTTCGTCCATACGGACATTTTAGCATTTCGCCGTCGGTATGTAAAGCGAGAATCAAAAAGCCTTTCATCAAAACGTGAAATCAATCGTTTGAGACCATCAAGCGTTTTACAACAATCTTCCAGTCTTCACCAAGTTTAAAATTCTTTTCTTGAGCAAATTTTCTTGCTTCTTCTTCACTCTTGAATGTGTTTGCGCTTAAAATGTTTTTATTACATCTTATTATTTCCACATTCTTATCTTTCTCTACTCTTGAAAAATATGCGTTATGCTTGATATTCAACAGCAAAAAGACCGTCGTCATTTCGTCTTCATTTTTCATTTCCGAATCATCTTTATCGATTTTGACCGCAATGGATTTATCTCTCAATCTGATTTGTTTTACATCATACATCATCTCGACAAATGCAGCCAAAAACACAGACATACAATATATACAGAATAAATCAACACCGCCCCCGATTATCCCACAAAACAGCAACATTAGTCCGTATGCAATGGATCCTTCAACTGCAAGAACTATACCTGTAATCACCAAAGCCAAAATAACTACAATTGAAAAAATATACAATATTGTTTTAAGCGTTTCAATAATTTTGCTTGCTGCGTCAAGTTTATCAAATTCTTTGTTATCCATTTTGTTTCTCCCTAAAATTGCCCAAGGGCAAGTATTGATAATATTATATGCCTAAGGACATATAATGTCAACTATGGATATTTTGATTGTTCAGCGAATCGAAGAAATGCTGAAAACCGAAGGTTTGACACAAAGCAAACTAGCAAGCGGAATCGGCGTCAATCAAAGCACAGTTTGCAACTGGCTAAACGGCAAGAAAGAGCCCTCGATTGAAAGCCTTTGGAAGCTTGCCGATTTTTTCGACGTTAGCGTAGACTATCTCATCGGCAGAAAAGAGATTTGAACACAGCACCCGACGGTGCTGCTTTTTTTTGTTGCTAATAGACTTTTGCGTGTGGCAAAATTTACATTCAAAAAGCGGAGCGTTTTTTGCTCCGCTTTTTCGAATCACTGTTTTATCTCTCAATTTTTGCTATATAAACATTTGTTTTATGCAAGACATTGTTAATCTTGCATACACAACAAACGCTGCAAATTTTCCTTATATCAACGTCGCAAGCAACGGGAGCATTGACGCATATGCGCCGACGCCGATACCCAAAATCACAAAGACGAGAACGACGTACAATATTACGCCTACAACTCCCAAACATATGGACACAAGGCAGCCTATGCCTGCGCTTTTCGCTCTTGCCGGATGCTCGTCCTTCCAAATCAACCAGAGAATGAAGCCCACGATAGGTATAAAAAAGCCGAGGATGCCCCAGCCGACAGTGCTACCTTCCGAGTCGGTTTGTTGAGATTGAGTCGCCGAGACGTTTTGCGATTTCGCACCGCGATTCGCGGAGGGCAACGTGTAGTTGACGCCTTGAACAAGGTCGTTGCGATTGGTTTCGCCGGTGTCCGACACTGTGAACGAGGACGGCATTTCGCCGTTGTTGAAGTTGAAAATGGTCTTGATTACGCCACCGCAATGCGGACATTTTGCAAGCACGCAAATAAGGTCGCCCTTAAAGTCGAACACAATCTCCCAGTCCACTTTCATCTCGCCGCAAAGCGGACAAGTGGAAAAAGAATTGTTGATTTTGTTTTCTACAATCAAGCCTACGCCGTCATAGTATCTTTGAAAATCCATATTTTAAACTCCCTTTTAATTCTTTTTTTATGACACAAAAATCATATCATCTCTATCGAAGTCCGTCAACGGCAATCGATCACTCGTACAGGCTTTGCGGATATCTGTCTCCGTTGTCGGGCAAAACGACCACTATGTCGCCGTCCGTGCGCTTGCGCAGCTCGCGCGCCGCAAAATACGCTGCTCCGGAAGAGATTCCGCATTTTTCGCCAAATTTTCTATAAATTTCTCCAACCGCCTTTATTGCATCTTCGTCCGCAACGTCGATTATTTGATCGAGCTTGCTCACGTCAACGATTGCGGGGACGAAATTTGCGCCTATACCTTGAATTTTATGCGCCCCGGCGTAGCCTTTTGTAAGCAGAGGACTTGAAAGCGGTTCAACGGCGACCACTTGGCAATCTATGCCGTTTTGCTCGATATATTTTTTCACGCCCATAACCGTGCCGCCGCTTCCCACACCTGCGACGATGTATTTTGCCGTCGGAACGGACGCAAAAATTTCTGGTGCGGTCGTATAAAAATGTGCCTCTACGCTTGCAAAATTTCCAAACTGATTTGCAAGCCACGCACCGCTCTCGGCAATCTCTTTTGCCTTCTTGACCGCGCCTGCCATACCTTCGCTTGCAGGAGTAAGCACAAGTTGCGCACCGTATGCGGAAATCATCTCTCTGCGCTCTTTACTCATACTTTCGGGCATAACCATAACCGCGTTAAGCCCCAGCTCTCTCGCGACGTACGCAAGACCTATGCCGGTGTTTCCGCTCGTTGCCTCTACAACCGTTCCGCCCTCTTCCAACTCGCCGTTTTCAAGAGCGCGCATAATCATAAAAAACGCCGCTCTGTCCTTTATCGAGCCGGCAGGATTCTTCCCTTCGAGCTTTCCGTATATACCGTCGCCAAGCGACAAAATTGGAGTATTGCCTATCTTTTTTGACAAAACATCGAGTTTTTCTTGCATTTTTGCATCCATAAACTGCCTCTTTTGTCAAATCGCGCTTCGAAAACGAGCAATAGAATCCCCTTTCCGACACGATTCGTCAAAAACCATTCTTATATAATTATTATATCACCGCATATTTCATATGTCACCAAAATATTGTGCATGTAATATTTTGCGTTATGTTTACTATTGCAAATTTGTGTGCTATAATTCATCCGTAAAAACAAAAGCGTTTATCGCAAATCCTCATATTTCACGCACCCATGGCGCAACTGGATAGCGCATCAGATTCCGATTCTGACGGTTGGCGGTTCAAGTCCGCCTGGGTGTACCACTCTAACCCCGCAACCTTGTGTTGTGGGGTTTTCGCTTCCCTCATGCGTACTTGTACCTTTTGCTGACGCGATTGCCACTGCGTGTAACAATCGCTATTACATTCACTTCGTTCTCTACAAGTCCCCCGGGTGTACCACTCTAACCCCGCAACCTTGCGTTGTGGGGTTTCTTTTCTTTCTTTGCCGTATCGCACCATACTCGCGACAGCAACAAACAGTTGCTTGTTTTCAAAATCTCGCTATGGTATATTTATCGTGTAAGGATATCAAAGGAGCTTTGAATGGAAACGAAAAAGATTATAGCGGAACTTCGCTTGAAAAAGGGGATGTCGCAAGACGAGCTTGCGGAAAAAGTTTTTGTCACAAGACAGGCGGTGTCGCGCTGGGAAACGGGCGAAACAACTCCGAACACCGAAACGCTGAAACTGCTTTGAGCTGTTTGACGTTTCGATCGACACGCTTTTGGGCTCGAACAGGACGCGCGTATGTCAATGCTGCGGCATGCCGCTTGACGACGAGTCTATAATATCGCACGACAAAAACGGCGAGCTTAACGAGCATTATTGCAAATGGTGCTATGCGGACGGCACGTTCACCTACGGCAATATGAACGACTTGATCGACGTGTGCGTCAAGCATATGACAGACCAAGGCTTCACCGAAGAGCAAGCGCGCAAGCATATGGAAAACTTACTTCCCACGCTTGACTATTGGAAAAATTACGAACGGCTCGGCGACAACGGAGAGTTCGAGCAATTCAAGCAAAAGCTTGTCGACGAAATCAACGCTCTTCACGTCGAAGGTTTGCCGAATGTGAAAAGACTCAATGCGCTTGTCGGCAGATACGTCAACATAGAATATCCGCTTCCCAACGGAACGTCGGCAAAGTTTTTAAACGACGAAAAAACTTATTTGGGCAATCAGCTTGAAAGCGAGTTCGGCGGCGACAGATATTTCGGAATCATTGCGGATATGGCGTTTTTGCTTGTCTGCACCTACGATAAAGACGGCTCGAATCCCGAACTCGTGCTGTACAAACAACGCTAACGCGCCTCGCACAATCTCAACACCTACTTGAGAAATGTAAATTAATTGCACATCTTTGTATGCTAAAAAAATAGCTTATTCTTCCACGACGTCGCATGCCGGAGCAACAACGGAAGAGAGTTCGTCAGGAACGCCCTCTTGTTCATCCTCGTCGAAATTGAGGATGTTTTCCATTTCTTCACGTTGTTTTTTGAGGACGGGAAGTTCATCCGTGCAGAACAAACGCACTTTGCCGTCCTTGTTCTTTCCGACGATGTTGAGGATTTTGCCTTTTGTTACGCATATGCCGGCAAACAGCGGTTCGAGCAGGAAAAGGATTGAGAGCAAAAGCATAAACACAAGCACAACCCAAAGAAACGCGCCGCTGCCGAACCATGCCATAAAGCCTTTGAGGATGTTGTCGGTGCGCATAACTTGGTCTACCACGAACAACTCGTCAAATGCCGGCATACCCGTCGTAGTGGCTTTTGCCGCAAGCGGCAAGATTGCGATAAACACGTACACGAGCGGAAGAGTGAGCACAAATGCAAACGTCGTAATTCCGATAGTAAGTCCGTTGCGGAGTTTCTTGTTTGGGAATCTCAACGCCACGTTTGAAAACAGCATAATGCCCGCACTCATAGTGAGAATGACCACGATATACTTTGCAAGAACGTTGTCGATTTGGCTGAACGCCGTGAAAAACGCGATATTGTCGGGATTTTCCATATCCTGCATTGCGTTGAGCAAAAAGAGAATGCCCAAAACGATGATTGCCACCGAAAGCCCCAAAAGCGCAAAAAGCACCTTTTCGGTCTTTGTGAGTTGTTTCACCATAATTTTACCCCTAAAATTTATAAAATAATTATAAACTACAATCGGATTATATGCAAGAAAAAACTTTTTAGGCACTATGCCACGGCTTCCTTTTGCAACGCACGGGGCGTGGAAAATTCGGCAATCCGAGCGGTACTTAAAAAAACAGCCTCTCATCCGCAAAAAAGCACCGTTTGAGCGGTGCTTTTTTTGTTGACTATACGTCTTGAAATTATTTTCAAAAATCGGTCGCCTTTACTTTTTCACAATCTTTTTATCTGCGCGACCTGCAAGCCATTTCACGTCGTCCAATATCTGATAATCGTATCTTATGACGTCGGTTTCTTCTTCGCTCCTGTGCTCGACTTCCGCTCTGATTTTTCTGTAATTCACAAGCCCGTCGAAAGTGGTAAGGCATCCGTGCTTGCGAAGCTCGAAATCCTTAAACTTGCCCTCTTTCATTTTGGCAATTGGCATAGGAATCATGCCGCAAGTGATTGCGTATGCGTTCCATCTTTGGTGCTCCTGGATTGCCATACGCCCTCTCAAGCTGTCGAATTTGAAGGCGTCGTTGGTGTAAACCACGCCTTTTCTGCCTTCGATTTCGCTACCGTCGTAAACGATGGGATCGTCTTTTTCGTATGCGCGCATAAACTCGTCGGACGCATCCTTCTCGCTATCCGCTTTGTCGCGCAAGTCGAAACCGATGAGTTGCAGTTTCATTCTTATGGCAAGCACGCCGTAAATGTTTGCTTCGCGCTGGAATTGAGCTTGCTTATACCAGCTTCTCGTAGCTTTGAGTTTTTCGCCGTCCTCGTCTATTTTCACGATATCGCGCATTTCTTGCGCCGCCTTTTTCTTTTCGCTCTCGTATGCGTAGGCAAGCTCGTAACAACGATGTCTGTCCATTGCCAACGCCTCGTTCTTTTCGTTTACGATTGCGTTTACGTTGTACACAAGCTCGCCCTCGTTGCCGAATACGATAAAATCGACGTCTTTGCTTCCGATAACGTCGTTTTTGAGCTTATCGTCGCGGATTTTGACAAACACTTTCGTTTGCTCGAAGATTTCCCACTCTTTGAGTTTCGTGCAAATCTTTTCGGCAAAGTCAAGATTTTCCAAATCGGAGCCGAATGCGACGATGATATAGTTGTAATTTTTCTTGCCGCTTTTTTCGCTCAAATTTTCTTTGAGAGATTTGTAAAAATCGTCGTCGTTTATATCGAGCTCGAAAAACTTTTCGTTTGCCGGCTTGCACGGCAAGGGCAAATACTCGTCCTGTCCGAGTTCTCTCTCGAAGCGGTAGTAGTCGTGGTTGAGATTTTTGTCGTTTCTTGCGTCCTTTTTGTCGTAAATCCAATAGTTGACGGCTTTGGGAACGAATTTGCCGTCCTCGATACTCATAAACTGATTGTTTTCAACGGACGTAAGGAAGATTTGTCTGTTCGCTTTTCCGAAGCCGATAAGCGCGACGTTGAGCGAAACGCCGGACTTCACCGTTGCGGTTGCATAGTCGATTTGCTCGTCGTCCATAAACTCCGTAAGCGGATAATTGTAGACGAAATCGTACGCAACGAGCTTATACTTATTGACGTAATGTACAAGTCCCGACGTTCTTTTGACAAATTTCAGGAAAGTGGATTTGTTTTCGGGTTCGCCGAACACGTATGCGTTCAATCCCCTATCGCCGCCCGGGCAATATTTTTCGAGGGACAACTCGCTTATAACGCCTGCGATTTGCTCGGTAAAAGCAAGATTGATTTTGTCGTCGCCCGTGTTCACTATAACTTCTACGCTACGGTTGTCGAAATCCTTGAACAGTTCGCGCAAATTCTTTGCGAAATCGTCTGTCGATTCGACCTTTGCATACGAAACCTTTTCGACAAAAGCAAACTTTTTCAAATCCTCGTTCACTTCTTTTGCCACGACGATGCAGTTTGCGCTCTCGCCTTTTTTCGCAATGGATTTGACTATGCTCTTGTTTTGCGGATTGAAGCCGACCACTACATAACACTTCTTTGCGTTTTTGGCACGCTCTTTCCAAACGTGATTGAGCACTCTTCTGTACACGATAGTAACCGCCAAAAAGCTCGCGTTGAGCGCAACCATAACGAAGCACAACCACATAACCGCCTTAAAAGCGGAATTTGCCTCCATAAGCGGTTTTACGGCGGAATAATCGTACTTCAAAACAACCAAATCCACACTCAACTTCACCGCGTCGAAAAACGCCTCGTCTGCCGCCGAACCGTTAAACTTGTTCGCAAGATAGAACAGGGGAATCGCGACAAAGTAAATCGCCCAGAACTTGCCCTTTTTGTAATTTTTGTAATATTCCAACCTATCCGCCCTGCCGCGTCTTGCGATATTCACTATCGACGTTGCAAGGATTGCAATCATAATTGCAAAGCACAGCCAAATAACGATACTCATGTTTTTCACCTACGTTTTGTTTGCTATATCTTAACACACGCACGACGTTTTTTCCATACGTTATGCCGTTTTTTTGCAATTTTGTTTGAAACGAGTCGATTTTTTATAAAAATATCGTACGTTTGCGTGTTTGCGCTATTGCGAAAAGAGTACGAATATGTTAAAATTATATAAATTATATACAAGTTGGTCAATACTTCCGCATTTTGACGATTTTCGTCTTGCTACAAACGAAGTTGTGATGCGTACGAGGAAAAAATGAAACTTGAAAGGTTATCCGAACAAAATCAAAAATATTATGCCGCCGCCAAAGCTCTTTACGAAGAGGCTTTTCCGGTGTTGGAAAGAAGGGACGATTTAGAGCAGGCACGCATCATGAAAAACCCTGCTTATCACTTCGATTTTATCACGGACGAGGACGGTTTCGTAGGCATTATGCTGTATTGGGAAACAGACTCTTTCGTATATCTCGAACATTTTGCCATTTTGCCCGAACTTCGTTGCAAAGGCAAAGCAACCGCCGCCCTCGGCATACTCGAAGAGCAATCTCAAAAAACCGTTATTCTTGAAATCGAGCCGCCTTGCGACGATACGAGCATACGCAGATACCGCTTTTATCAAAGAAGTGGTTTCGTCATGAATCCGCACGAGCATTTGCAAGCAAAATATCACCTTGGCGACGCCGATTTATATCTGAAAATACTCACCTATCCGCGTGAAATATCCAAAGACGAATATGCTGCGTTCCGCAAATTCGTAGACGCGGAAGTTGCCGTAAACGACGAGATCGTCGTGCGTCCCATGCAGGATTGCGACGACCGCATGCAAGTGGCAAATCTCATTTATATGACGGACAAATACATCTATCCATATTGGTTCGACTCCGCGGAGGACGGCGCAAAGGTCATTGCAAAAATGACGTCGTTACCCACGCTTTACAACCAAAAAAATATCACGGTTGCGGTTGCAAAAAACGGACGTATTGCGGGCGTACTCGTTTCGTGCTACTCCCCCGTCATTGAAAACGAGGAGCATATCCGCAAAGCATTCGAAGAGGCAAACGTGCCGTGCGACGAGCGCACTCACAGGATATTTTCGGACTATTACGCCAAAATGGCGGAGGATAAGGACGGATTTTACGTTGCAAACATTGCCGTCGACCCGCAATTCAGAAACAAAGGCGTTGCGTCAAAACTCATAACTCAAACGATAAAGGACAAAGGCACTTGCCATCTTGAATGCGTCATTGCAAATCAAGGCGCATGGAAGCTGTATCAAAAGCTCGGTTTTCGCATCACGGGAGAATATCCCGGCGTATTCGACGTGCCGTGCTACACAATGGTAAAAGATTAGAAGAGGGAAATTATGGACGTATTTATAAGTTATCGTCGCGACGGCGGCTATGCGCTTGCAAGGCTGATATACGAATGGTTGCACAGAGAAAACATCACCGTTTTTCTCGACTTGGAAGAGTTACGGTCGGGTCCTTTCAACGAAAAACTTTATTCGGCAATCGAGGATTCACAAAACTTCGTGCTTATCCTGCCCTCTCACGCACTTGATCGTTGCTCAAATCAGGACGATTGGCTAAGATTGGAAATCGAACACGCCATAAAATACAAGAAAAACATAATTCCCATCATGGTGGACGGTTTTGAATTTCCCAAAGCATTGCCCTCTTCCATGCAGGTTTTGCCATTCTTCAACGGAGTGCAAATCAGTCGAGAATACTTTGACGCGTCCATGGTCAAGTTGATTTCGATGTTGCAAGGCATTAAGAAGAGCGACGGCGATCTTCTCACCCGCCACGACGACGTAAGATATTATCTTGACGAAGACGAAAAAGAAAAACATCGTTTGCAGACGGAAGATCACCTTTTGGACAAATACGAAACCCCGATAATTCACAAACTTCTGGAAGGCAAAAAGGACGCCGTTTGCCTTGACGTAAACGTGCTCAACCCCGAAAGCGCATTCCAACGCTTTGAAAATCCCGAAGTCGGCAAAGTCATTGCCCTCACCTACTCCCAAGAAGTTGCCGACAGAGGCAACAACATGCGCAAAGACGACAACGTGCGTTTCTTCGCGACGCAATTCGAAGCGGACGATTTTGAAGGCAAACTGGAAAGTTATCTCGACTCGGTGGGTGCGGACGGCATAGACTTTGTGTGTTTGAGCATGGCGATTATGGATTTCAAAAAGCCTTTCCGCATATTGCAAGCAATCCGCAACTGTCTCAATGACGACGCGGTGATGATAATTCGCGACGTTGACGACGGCGCAGTGTTTGCCTACCCCGACAACGACGGACTTTTCAGAAAGATGCAATCCTACTATATCCACAACAAGTACAGCGGATTCCGCTACACCGGAAGGCAAATCTATTCGTACGTGCGCAAAATGGAACCGAAAACCATTTGCCTCGAAAAATACGGTATAAACACCGCCGATATGTCGCGCAAAGACAAAAAGATGCTGTTTGAAGCGTGGTTTAGCTTCATCCCCAACGACTTCGGAAGAATGTTGCGTGAAAATCCCGATTCCAAGATTTCACGCGAAGTGTTGGATTTTTGCCAAAACCATTACGACGAACTCAACGAGCAGTTTTTCTCCAACGAAACAATATTCTCGGCAGGTTACGTCATCTATTCCGTACGATTTTAATTTTACTATTTGAAAGGGAAAACGGTTTTGCCACTTGTGACAAAACCGTTTTTTGATTATTGATTTATCAAACTATGTGCAACACCTAAATAGTGATTTAGTTATAATCAAAATAGACAACATTTTATAAACGCCAAAGGAATGTAAACTATGAAAAAATATGATTTTGATTTTAAAATCAGTGTCGTGGAAGCGTATAAAAACGGTCTCAACTACAAAGAAATCAGAGAAAAATTTCATGTGACTAAAACTTGTTTTTATGATTGGTTAAAATTATATAATACGGAAGTCCACCAAAAAGAAAAAACTTTTACATACAAGAAATACGAAGAATTGCAAAAAAGGTTTGAGAAAATTTCAAGAGAACTTGAAATCATAAAGCTCTCTCATTGCTTCGCAGATTCTCCACGAAAACAAAAAGAGGAAGCGATTGAGCGTCTTGTTGACAAATTCCCGATAAAAGAAATGTGTCGAGTGCTGGACTTGCCCGTCGGAACATTTTACAACTATCATCTTCGCAGAGTTGACACCACTCAGAATCAGATTCGAGACGAATACTTAAAAGAAGAAATCATCAAAATCTTTAACGAATCGGGAAAAAGATTCTGTGCGCCCAAAATAGCGACAAAATTATCGGAACTCGGGATTAACACAACTAAGAAAAAAGTGTCAAACCTAATGGAACAGATGGGAATAAAAAGCAAACAATGTAAAAAGAGAACGTTTGAAAAGAAGCAAGGCAAATTGGCATCTTGTAAAAACTATCTTAACCGGCATTTTGAACAAAGCGAACCGAATAAGTTTTGGGTTGGAGACGTAACCACCATCTTTATAAAAAACAACAAGTTTTATTTGTGCGTTATTATAGACTTATTTTCAAGGAAAGTCGTTGCTTATAGATTATCCGCTCAAAACAATAGCAACCTAACCGTCAATACTTTCAAAGATGCTTTTGAAGAGCGGAACCGCCCTGTCGGATTATGCTTTCATAGCGATCAAGGCGCAAATTACATAAGTTGCGAATACAGGAATTTGCTTAAAATCTTAAAAGTCAAGCAATCATTTTCCAGCAAAGCAAACCCGTACGATAATGCGGTTATCGAATCTCTCTTCTCAAATTTCAAACGAGAAGAGATAAATCATCACGACTATGATTTTTTTGAAGAATTACAGGAATCGGTTAAGGAGTATATGGATTACTACAACGATTATAGACCTCATTTATGTTTGAAAAATAAAACACCCAACCAAGTCGAAAATGACTATGAGTTGAGCGTTTTATCCGAACTTTCCGTCTAAAAAGTTATCAGATTTCAAGTCCTATGCACTTGGCGGAAGCGGTGGGATTCGAACCCACGAACGAGTTACCCCGTTACCGCATTTCGAGTGCGGGCCGTTATGACCACTTCGATACACTTCCGTATTTTGATGTTGAAAAGCCATTGCGAAGTGGGCATAATCGGCACGCCGTGCGCATTGCTATGACCACTTCGATACACTTCCGTATTTTTGATGTTGATAAGCCATTGCGGAGTGGGCATAATCGGCACGCTGTGCGTATTGCCATGACCACTTCGATACACTTCCTTATAGAAAATATTTATCGAGTTTCAGCGTGGTTTATTATAGTATATAAAATTTATTTTTGCAACAAATTTTGCACGACATGGCTATTATTGTTGACAATATGCGGTTTTTCAATGCCAACTATGCTTGACGGGCGGGAAAATCGTCGTATAATTATATATCATATATATTATTAATAAATCCAAAACTATATGAATATGCGGAGCGACTATATGAAAAAATACGCAATTGCAAATGCAAATATCATAACCGGCAAACTGGGCGACGGCGTGCAAAATGGCAAATACATTGTCGTTGAGGACGGCAAAATCGCAAGCATAACTGACGACAAAAGCGCGACAAACGGGCTCAAAGTCATAGATCTCGGAGGGAAATACATCCTCCCTGGCCTTATCAATCTTCACGTGCATCTTCCCGGATCGGGCATGCCAAAGGACACCAAAAAGCAAAACAAAAAGACGGTGCGCTTTTTGATGGATCACGAGATCACAAAGCAAATCGTGTACCGTCTGTGCGCAAACTATGCCAAGGTCGAACTTATGTCGGGCGTAACGACGATCCGCACGGTCGGCGGCCTTGACGACATCGACTCCAAAATTCGCGACAACGGCGAAAAGGGCAAGTTGAAAGCGCCGAGGGTGATTGCCTCGAACATGGCGGTATCCGTCGAAAACGGGCATATGGCAGGTGTTTTGGCATACGAAGCGAAAGACGCGGAAGACGGAAGACGCTATGTTCGCGAAATTGCAAAAACCAAACCCGACCTTATCAAACTTATGATCACGGGCGGCGTTTTGGACGCCAAAAAAGAAGGCGAACCCGGCGTGTTGCGTATGTCCCCCGAAATCGTAAAAGCGTGCTGCGACGAGGCGCACAAACTCGGTTTCAAGGTTGCGGCGCACGTTGAAAGTCCTCTCGGCGTAACCGTTGCACTCGAAGGCGGCGTTGACACGATCGAGCACGGCGCAAACATCGGCGAACACGAGATCGCACTCTTCAAACAAAACGGTTCCGCTCATGTGCTTACAATCTCTCCAACCATCCCCCTTTGCATGTTCGACTTGTCCGTATCGGGTGGCACTCCGCTTCACAAAGTCAACGGAAAAGTTGTGTTTGAGGGCATGCTGGACTGCGCGAAAAAGTGTCTTGAAAACGATATACCCGTCGGTCTTGGCACGGACACCGCTTGCCCGTTCGTAACGCACTACGATATGTGGAGAGAACTCCGCTATTTCCAAAAATATCTCGGCGTAAGCAACGAGTTTGCAATTCACACCGCAACCGAAGTCAATGCGCAAATCGCATGCATTGACAAGAAAACCGGCACGATAGAAGTGGGAAAATCGGCAGACTTTATGGTTGTGGACAACAACCCTCTCGAAAATCTGGAAGCATTGCGCACGCCCAAAATGGTCGTATTGCGCGGAAACGTGATAAAAAATCCGAAAGTTAAGAAATTCCAATACGTCGAAGACG
>UMJZ01004597.1_pt1 | contig 16983 bp, 10 predicted proteins | sample 1966181 | NCBI WGS metagenome assembly UMJZ01 (sample SAMEA4836163, study PRJEB28245) | human gut metagenome | biome: gut microbiome; material: fecal sample | place: Denmark | collected 2008 | reverse complement strand
ACCCACAAGTGATATTTTAACCTTTTTATCTCTGGACTTAATTCTTTCAATCATATTCATCCATTCGGTCATATCGCCCTTTGGCAGGTTAATGTTAAGCTCACGGCAGACAATATCTGAAAAATTGTTTTCCTCAAGCATAAGCGGTGCTTGATAAAGCACAGGCAGTGTAATATTCTCTATTACACAGTCGGACTTAACATTGCAGAACAGTGCAATTTTCTTGAAAATGCTTTCGTCAATAGGCTCGTCACAACGCAAAACTATAATATCAGGGTTAATACCCAAAGAGCGAAGCTCCTTAACGCTGTGCTGTGTAGGCTTTGACTTATGTTCGTTAGAGCCCTTTATATACGGTACAAGTGTAACATGAATGAAAATGCAGTTTTCGCTGCCTACCTCCAGCGATACCTGTCTGATAGCCTCCAAAAACGGCTGGCTTTCTATGTCGCCTACAGTACCGCCGATTTCTGTTATTACAACATCAGCCTCTGAATGTTTACCAACATTGTAAATAAAATCTTTAATTTCGTTTGTAATATGAGGAATAACCTGAACAGTTTCACCCAGGTAGTCACCCCTACGCTCTTTTTCAAGAACATTGGAGTAAACCTTACCTGTTGTTAGGTTAGAAAACTTGTTAAGATTTTCGTCAATAAATCTTTCATAGTGACCAAGGTCAAGGTCTGTTTCGGCACCGTCCTCGGTTACATAAACCTCGCCGTGCTGATACGGGCTCATTGTTCCCGGGTCAACATTTATATATGGGTCAAGCTTTTGTGCTGTAATCTTTAGGCCTCTTGACTTTAGCAAACGACCAAGTGAAGCAGCTGTAATACCCTTGCCAAGACCCGAAACAACGCCGCCGGTTACAAATATATATTTTGTTTCCATATTATTATACCTCTCTGTCGAATGTTATAGCTCAACTGTGCCTTCAAATACACGCTCAGCGGCACCTGTCATATATACTGTGTCGTCTGTATAATTAATAACCAGGTCTCCGCCCTTTAGCTGAACGGTAATGTCCTCGCCCTTTTTGCAGAAGCCGTTTTCAACAGCTGCCACTGCAACTGCACAAGCACCTGTACCGCAAGCCCAGGTTTCGCCGCTGCCACGCTCCCAAACACGCATTTTAATAGTATTTTCGTTAATAACTCTTACAAACTCTGTGTTTACTCTTTCAGGGAAAAGCTTGTCGTGTTCAAACTTAGGACCGATTTTCTCAATGTCTAAGCCCTCAACATCGTTTATAAATACTACACAGTGCGGGTTGCCCATTGAAACGCAGGTAATGTTAAACTGCTGACCGTCTATAATAACAGGCTCGTTTACAACCCTCTCCTTGTCAATAGCTACAGGAATCTTAGCCGAGTTAAGCTCTGCCTTGCCCATATCTACCCTTAGTCTTTTTACCTCGTTATCCTGCTTATATACCTTAAGGGTTTTTATGCCGCTTAGTGTTTCTACTGTAACAGTTTCTTTGTTTTGGTCTACAATATTGTGGTCGTACAGGAACTTACCTACACAACGAATACCGTTGCCGCACATTTTGCCCTCTGAGCCGTCCAGATTAAACATACGCATTTTAGCGTCTGCAACATCTGACGGGCAAACAAGGATAACACCGTCGCCGCCAATGCCAAAGTGTCTGTCAGACAGTCTTACGCTTAAACCCTCAGGGTTATTTATATTCTGGTCAAAGCAGTTGAAGTAAATATAGTCGTTACCGCAGCCCTGCATTTTTGTAAATTTATACTTCATCTTTTCGCTCCTCATATTGTTTATATCTACAAGCTCGGTATTATACTGTGAGTATCTGCTCATTAAGCACTCTACCAAAGCGTTTGCCGTATCTATAGATGTTAAGCAAGGAATATTTCTCTCTACAGTTTTTCTTCTTATCTTTACGCTGTCTCTTGTAGGAATACGGCCCTTTGAAGAGGTTGAAATAACATAGGTAATCTTACCGCTTTCAATAAGCTTAAGTGTGTTATGCTCTCTTGATTCGTGAATCTTCTTAACTGTAATAGCATTTATTCCGTAAGCCTCAAGAATTTTTGCCGTACCTGCCGTTGCATAAATATCAAAGCCCATCATAGCAAATTTCTTAGCCAAGTCGCCGATTTCGCCCTTGTCGCTGTTTCTTACGGTAATAAGCACTCCGCCGGATTTTTCCATCTTGTAGCCTGCTGCAACCAAGCCCTTGTACAAAGCCTCCTCCAAGGTACCCGCTATACCAAGCACCTCGCCTGTTGACTTCATCTCAGGTCCCAAGTGGTTATCAACATTTATCAGCTTTTCAAAGGAGAATACAGGTACCTTTACAGCTGTATAAGGCGACTTTCTGTACAGGCCCGTACCGTAGCCCATATCTGCCAGCTTTTCGCCAAGCATAGCCTTTGTAGCCAGGTCAACCATTGGCACGCCTGTAACCTTGCTGATATACGGAATTGTTCTTGATGAACGAGGGTTTACCTCAATAACATACAAATCGCCCTTATAAATTAGGTACTGAATATTTACAAGGCCCTTAGTATTAAGCGACAAAGCCAAATCCTTTGAACTGCGGATAATTGTCTGCGTCATTTCGTCGCTTAGGTTCCACGCAGGGTATACTGCAATAGAGTCGCCTGAGTGTATGCCGGCACGCTCAATGTGCTGCATAATACCCGGAATAAGAATGTCGTCGCCGTCGCATATAGCGTCAACCTCTATTTCTGTACCCATAAGGTATTTATCAATCAAAATTGGATTTTCAATATTTTGTGAAAGAATAATTGCCATATACTCAACAATATCATCTTCGTTGTAGGCAATAATCATATTTTGTCCGCCCAATACATAGGAAGGACGCATCAAAACAGGGTAGCCAACCTCCTCGGCAACCTTTAGAGCTTCCTCGGTTGTCATAACTGTAAAGCCACGAGGTCTTTTAATGTGGTGCTTTTCAAGCAGCTCATCAAAACGCTCTCTGTCCTCTGCCATATCAATGCCGTCTGCCGATGTACCCAAAATGTTTACACCGTTGTCGCTTAAGAACTTTGTCAGCTTAATAGCTGTCTGACCGCCAAAAGCAACTACAACGCCGTATGGCTTTTCTGTTTTTATAATTCCCATTACATCTTCGTTTGTAAGAGGCTCAAAGTACAGTCTGTCTGATGTATCAAAGTCTGTTGATACTGTTTCAGGGTTGTTGTTTACAATAACAACCTCGTAGCCTGCTTCCTTCAAAGCCCAAACGCAGTGAACAGACGCATAGTCAAACTCAATACCCTGACCGATTCTTATAGGGCCTGAACCAAATACTATAATAGTCTTTTTGCCCTTGTAGTTTTCCTCTATAAACTCCTCGGCCTCGTTTTCCTCGTCAAAGGTTGAGTAGAAATAAGGTGTTTCTGCCTTAAACTCTGCCGCACAGGTATCAACCATTTTGTAAACCGGAACAGCAGGATTTTCAATTTCACAGCCGGTAATCTTTTTAATTACCTTGTCAAGGTAGCCCATTGTCTTTGCCTTGTGGTAAAGCTCAGGTGTAAGTTGACCCTTTGCCATTTCTTTTTCTATATTAACAAGCTTTAGCAGCTTTTCCAGGAACCATTCATCAATTAAAGTAACTGCATGAATCTCGTCTACTGTTACGCCTCTTTTAAGAGCCTCAAACACGCAGAACAGTCTTTCGTCGTCGCATACAGAAAGTCTTTTTCTTATGCTTTCGTCAGACATTTGCATAAACTTCTCGTCATTCAGTGTGTTGTGAGAAATTTCTGCACCTCTTACAGCCTTCATTATAGCCTGCTCAAAGGTAGGAGCAATAGCCATAACCTCGCCTGTAGCTTTCATCTGTGTACCAAGTGTTCTCTTAGCGTAAACAAATTTATCAAAAGGCCACTTAGGGAACTTTACAACAACATAGTCAAGTGCCGGCTCAAAGCAAGCATAAGTAGAACCTGTTACGGCGTTCTTAATTTCGCTTAGGTTGTAACCGATAGCAATTTTAGCGGCCACCTTAGCTATAGGATAACCTGTAGCCTTTGACGCCAAAGCCGAAGAACGGGAAACTCTTGGGTTTACCTCGATAACCGCATACTGGAAGCTTTCGGGATTAAGTGCAAACTGACAGTTACAGCCGCCCTCTACGCCCAGTGCGGAAATAATATTCAGCGCCGCACTTCTAAGCATTTGATACTCTTTATCAGCCAATGTAACAGCAGGTGCTATTACTATACTGTCGCCTGTGTGAACACCCACAGGGTCAAAGTTTTCCATAGAACAAACAGTAATAACATTTCCTATACTGTCACGCATTACCTCAAATTCTATTTCTTTCCAACCGGCTATACACTGCTCTACAAGAACCTGTGTAATAGGTGAAAGCTCCAAACCGTTGGCTGTAATTTCACGAAGCTCCTCTTCGTTATTTACAATACCGCCGCCTGTACCGCCCAAGGTAAACGCCGGACGAATAATAAGCGGATAGCCTATTTCATTTGCAAAATTAACCGCACTTTCAACATCATTAACAACCAAGGACGGAATTACAGGCTGACCTATGGCCTCCATAGTATCCTTAAACATCTGTCTGTCTTCTGCCTTGTCAATGGTTTCAGGGTTAGCGCCCAACAGCTTTACGCCGTTTTCCTCCAAAAAGCCTTCCTTTGCCAACTGCATAGAAAGTGTAAGACCTGTTTGTCCGCCTAGTGTAGAAAGCAGACTGTCAGGCTTTTCTTTTTGAATAACTCTTTTTACTGTATCTAATGTCAACGGCTCAATATAAATTTTATCAGCCATTGCGTTATCTGTCATAATTGTAGCCGGGTTAGAGTTAATAAGAATAACCTCCAAGCCCTCTTCCTTTAGTGCACGGCAAGCCTGTGTACCTGCATAGTCAAACTCTGCTGCCTGACCTATTACAATAGGACCGGAGCCTATTACCAAAACTCTCTTTATATCCTTATTAATCGGCATTAATAACATCCTTTCTTTTCATAAACGGGTTTATATTTTAAAGGTATTTATTATCTACAGTGTTTATTTTCTTCAATAAGAGAAATAAACCTATCAAAAAGGAACTCTGTATCCAGCGGACCACCGCAAGCCTCCGGGTGGAACTGTACTGAAAACGCAGGCATATTTGTATAGGTTACACCCTCGCAGGTGCCGTCGTTGGCATTAACAAAGCTTTCCTTTGCGTTAGCCGGCAAAGACTTGCTTACTACCGCATAGCCGTGGTTTTGGCTTGTAATGTAAACTCTGCCTGTTTCAACATCTGTAGCAGGCTGGTTTGCACCACGGTGTCCGTACTTCAGCTTGTCCGTTGTAGCTCCCTGCGACAGTGCCAAAAGCTGATGTCCCAAGCAGATGCCAAAGGTAGGAATTTTCTTTTCACACAAAAGCCGCAGCTGCTTAATAATCTCCTGATTTTCCTGTGGGTCTCCCGGGCCGTTTGAAAGCATAATGCCGTCCGGATTAATAGCCGCAATTTCTTCAGCTGTAGCTGATGCAGGAAATACAGTAACATTGCAGCCATGCTTTAACAGCGAACGCTGAATGTTAGACTTTGCACCAAAGTCCCACAAGGCAACGCTGTACTTTGGATTTTCGGCAGTAAATGAAGCAACCTCCTTTGGAGTTACGCTTTCTACTGCGTCTACTACCCTGTACTGCTTTATTTCCTCTAAGTCCTTGTCAAGGTTGTCAAGAGTAGAGGTTATTTTGCAGTTCATTACACCGTATTCTCTTACTATTCTTGTAAGCGCTCTTGTGTCAATATCATATATTCCCGGCACACCGGTATTCTTTAAAAAAGTGTCAAGAATCCCCTCGCAACGGAAGTTGGACGGCTCTTGACACCTATTTCTAACAATATAAGCCTTTAAAGCAGGCCGGCTGCTTTCAAAATCAGATGGAATTACACCATAATTACCAATCAACGGAAATGTCTGTACAACAACTTGTCCGTAATAGCTAGGGTCAGTAAGTGTTTCAAGGTAACCTGTCATAGCAGTAGTAAAAACAATTTCACCCACTACATCCTTCTCAGCGCCAAAGCCCTTTCCCTCAAAGACCTTGCCGTTTTCCAAAATAAGAAATGATTTACGGCTCATTTAATCAATCCCTTTCCTCTGTTTTTGCTTAATAAATTACATTTCGTAGGTTGTTAATACCTGTTCAGCTACATTTTTTTTACTTATTCGTAAATCCATAGCTTGCTTCTCAAGATATTTATGAGCCTGCGGCTCACTCATAGCCAAGCACTGCATAAGCACACACTTAGCTCTGTTTATCACCTTGATTTCCTCAAGCTGCTCTTTTAGCTTTTTATTTTCTTGCTGTATTTCCTTTATTTTGCTGCTGTAAGCTCTAAAAGCTATAATACACTGGTGCATCTGAGCAGCGGTAATTGGTTTTTCCACCGTTACCACGCCGTGCTTTAAAAGATGATTTCCCACTTTAATAAAGGTATCGCCGCTGACTGCAACAACCACCCCGGAATCGGTATGTTCCGACAAATAAACAGAAAGATTTATACCTACCTCATCCTCTAAAGGAGTGTAAATAAAGATTAAATCAAAAGCTTCTATGGCTGTACACAGCTTGGCCTTTTCGGCAGACTGTGCGGTTTTAAATCGGTCAAAGCCCTCCTGCAAAAGCAGTGCCTTTAACCCGTGGGCAGACTTTTCGCTTTTAGTAATTATTAGAACATTACTCATACTGAAAAATCACCCGCTAACCATTTTAGTTATAAAAAAACAGAACAACGCAGGAAAAATTTTATTTTTAATCATAGTTCTGCATTGTAGCCTCACTTAAACTACATTATACATAATTTTGACCTATTATGCAAGTAATTTTATTTCCAAAGCTAAAACAATATTTCGTATTTATATCGCAATATTAAATAACGGTTTTTATAAATTATAACGTCTCGTATCCACCCAACAGCGGCAAGGTAAATAAAAATGCAATTTGCCCTGCCGCACAAAAGCCTACTGCTACAAAAAAGGTGCTTGATACCGCTGTGCCGTATCGTCGAAAATAGTTACAAATTTAATATTGTAGTAGTCACATATAATTTTTCCGTTACTGTTAAGCTCTCTTAAAATAATATAGTTTGCCCCCACATTTGTAATATAGCCACGCTTTATGGCTGTGTTGTTATTGCCCACTAAAAATTCAATTTCAGCCATTTTCCCTACCTGAGTACGCAAATAGCCGTTCATATACTGCAAGCTGTCTGTGGAAACAATGGTTGCGTTACCTGTGGTCATTTGCGGCGTCATATCTTCTGAAATGTCCTGGTCCTGTGCCAATGTAGTGGCAGGTGTTTGGGTAAGCCCCGAATGGTTGCCTATAAGCTGAGTGCTCATTTCGTCCTCCGGCTCTACAAACTGTGGTACAGTATTGCCGCTGTTTATAGGCGTAGGCATATTGTCAACTATAGGGTTTGCAGTGTAGTCGCTTAATGTAGCGTGATTTTGGTTTTGATATTGAAAATCTATAGGCTCGCTTGCACCGCAATTTTTAGTACAGCCCGGCTGTACATAGGGCATCATCTGCATTTGCGGAGGATATTCGTACATAGTGTTGGGGTTATTATTAGTATTGGAGCCGGGAGGCATTGATGTATTAGCGTTGTTTGCAACGGCATTTCGGTTTTGACCGCTGCTTCCTTCAGACGCAATACCTCCCATATTGATTTGGTTAGCATTGTAAAGCTGGTTCATTGTGTTCATTGAACTTATGTTGTTTATGCTTTCTCTGCCGGTGGCTATTGGTATGGGCTGTCTTGCGTTTTGGTTGTAGTTGCCGCTTGACTGATTGCTTACCTGGTTATTTAAGCCATACATGGCATTCGGGTCCATATTATTCATTTAGGCAGCCTCCTATGTTGAAAGATATTTTTCCGTAGGCGAATAAAAGCAGTGCTCACCTACACGGTTGTAGATTATACCAATACCTGTTGCCGGAAAATAATTTGGACATGTTCTGCTGTAGGGGTTAAAGAAAAACAGGGAATTTCCTACAGGACTGTAAGAATTTCCCGCAAGTGCCCAATCCGCTATGTCATAATGCTCCTTGTCGGGTATAATATTATAAACATTTTGAGGATTATAAATACCGTCTACCGATGTTCTCATACATACAAACTGTCCCGGCTGTTCTATAATATTTCGCACATTGCCACCGTTGCTTACTCTGCTGAATTCCCCGTTTTCGGCTCTGGCCCTATTCATAACAACACTGGCAACGGCACGCATACCACTGTCTCCCTCACCGCCGGCTTCACACTTTATTAGCCGTGCAAATAATTCTCTTGTATTCAATGGCATAAAAATCACCTTCTTTAAATTAAGCCGCACTACATATTATTCATAAAGCAGCATTAAGTGAAATAATATTTGCAGGTTAGAATTATTTTGCTGTGTATTATTGCCAAAAGAAAAAGCCCGAAAGATCGAGCCTTAATCATAGAACATATAAGCTATAAAACAGGCAGACCAACAGCTGTACTTGCTGTCGGCCTGCCTTTATTTTTACATTCGTAAAATTACTGTATTAAATTATTCGTCTTTTCCGCAGCACTTTTTGTACTTCTTGCCGCTGCCGCAAGGACAAGGGTCGTTTCTGCCTACCTTCTTTTTCTTGCGAACCGTTGTATTTGACGGTTGGTCTGAGCCGCCGCTGGTTGAGGTTGGTGTAGCCATTTGCTCACGCTTTATGACCGTTTCGGAGCCTTGTGTCTCTTGCTCCTCCTCGGCTATTTCCTTGTTAAGCTCCTCTACCTGTGTGTTTTCGCCCTTTTTCTCTGCCTCAGCCCTTGCAGCCTGAAGCTCCTTTAGGCGTTCCTCTCTTATTGCCTTGGCACGCTCAATATCAGCAAGCTGTCTTGCCTGAATTTCTGCAATTTTCTTTGGTGCAGACAGGCAAAGCTTAGCGGTATTTTCTCTGATTGACTCTATCATTTGGTCAAACATATCAAAACCCTCTAAACGGTACTCAACAACAGGGTCTTTCTGTCCGTAAGCACGAAGTCTGATGCCCTGCTTTAGGTTATCCATATCGTCAATATGCTGCATCCAGAAGGTATCAACACTCTTCAGAAGATATACACGCTCCATTTCACGCATTGTATCCTCAGGAAGAAGCTTTTCGTTTTCCTCGTAAATTTCAGCAGCCTTGTTTTGAAGAATTTCAACCAGCTGATTGTTGTCCATATCTGCCAGTTCATCCAAAGTGAAGTTCAGGCAGTCATCGTCAGAGCTCAGCAGCCAGCCTGTGTAGTAGTCCTTTAGGCTTTCTATATTCCACTGCTCACGCAAAATAGCGTCGTCACAGTACAGCTTTACGGTTTCCTCAATGTTTTCGTTAATCATCTTAACTACAACATCTCTAATATTTTCACCGTTAAGCACTTGGTCACGCTGAGAGTAGATAATTTCTCTCTGCTTGTTCATAACATCGTCATACTGAAGTACATTTTTACGAATAGCAAAGTTTCTGCTTTCTACCTTTTGCTGTGAGCTTTCAATAATACTTGAAAGCATTTTATTTTCAATAGGCATATCGTCAGGCGTATTAAGCCTGTTCATTACAGCCTCCATACGCTCGCCGCCAAACAGACGCATTAGGTCGTCCTCTGTTGACAAATAGAAGCGGCTCTTACCCGGGTCGCCCTGACGGCCTGCACGACCACGCAGCTGGTTATCAATACGGCGTGATTCGTGACGCTCTGTGCCTATAATGTACAGTCCGCCTGCCTTGCGTACCTCGTCTGCCTCGTCCTTTAGCTCGTCTTTGTACTTTTGGTTTAGTTCCTTAAAGGTTTTTCTTGCATTCAGAATAGCCTCGTCGTCTGTTGCACCGTAGCTTGTAGCCTGAGTAATAAGCTCCTCGTCAAAGCCCTCTTTTCTCATTTCTGACAGTGCCAAAAATTCGGCATTACCGCCCAAAATAATATCGGTACCACGGCCGGCCATATTTGTTGCAATTGTTACAGCACCCTTTTTACCTGCCTGTGCAACAATTTCTGCTTCCTTTTCATGCTGTTTTGCGTTTAGTACATTGTGTTGTATGCCACGCTTTTTAAGCATTTTGCTAAGCACTTCTGACTTTTCAATAGAAATAGTACCAACCAAAACAGGCTGACCTTTTTCGTGACACTGAATTATATCCTCGATTACGGCATTAAACTTGCCCTGCTCGTTTTTGAAAATCAAATCCGGCTCGTCTATTCTCTGTACAGGACGGTTTGTAGGAATTTCGATAATATCCAGCTCGTAAATCTCGCCAAACTCCTCTTCCTCTGTCATAGCTGTACCTGTCATACCGGAGAGCTTTTTGTACAAGCGGAAATAGTTCTGGAAAGTAATGGTTGCAAGGGTTTTGCTTTCGTTTGCAATCTTAACACCCTCTTTAGCCTCTATAGCCTGGTGCAAGCCCTCGTTATATCTACGGCCGTACATAAGTCTGCCGGTAAATTCATCAACGATTATTACCTCGCCGTCTTTTACAACATAGTCAATATCACGGCGCATTGTACCGTATGCCTTTATTGCCTGGTTTACATGGTGCTGAATAGTCAGGTTGTCCGGATCTGTAAGGTTGTCAATATTAAAGAAAGCCTCTGCTTTTTTTACGCCTGCCTGTGTTAGTGTAGCTGTTTTTGCTTTTTCGTCAACAATATAGTCAATACCCTCTGACTTGTAATATTCTTCGTTATCCTCTTTGGCGTCAACCTCGGCGAACTTTTCGCACTTTAGTGTACGGGCAAACTTGTCTGCTTTTTCGTACAAATCTGTTGACTTATCGCCCTGTCCTGAAATAATAAGAGGTGTTCTTGCTTCATCAATAAGAATGGAGTCAACCTCGTCCACAATGGCAAATGCGTGGCCACGCTGAACCTTTCTCTCCTTGTACACTACCATATTATCTCTTAGGTAGTCAAAGCCAAGCTCGTTATTTGTACCGTATGTAATGTCGGCATTGTAGGCCTTTTTTCTTTCATCACTGTCTATATCGTGGGTAACCAAGCCTACAGACAAACCAAGGTAGTTGTAAAGCTTGCCCATCCACTCGGAGTCACGCTTAGCCAAATAGTCGTTTACTGTTACAATATGAACGCCGTTGCCTGTAAGACCGTTTAAGTATGCCGGTAGGGTAGCAACAAGGGTTTTACCTTCACCTGTACGCATTTCTGCAATTCGTCCCTGATGAAGAACTATACCGCCTATAACCTGTACAGGATAATGGCGCATACCTAAAACTCTGTCTGAGGCCTCACGACATACCGCAAAAGCGTCCGGCAAAATATCGTCGGTGGTTTCGCCGTTTGCCAGTCTTTCTTTTAAGACATTTGTTTGGTCTTTAAGCTCTTCTTCTGTCATAGCCTTGTATTTGTCCTCAAGCTCAAGCACCTGATTCATAATAGGCTTTACTCTTTTAAGCTCTTTTTTGCTGTAATTACCAAATAATGATTTAAAAAAACTCATTAGTAATCCTCCTAAACTGTAACCTTCTTCTTTATTCTATAAACAAATCGTTTTTAATAAACTTGCCATTGCATAAAGTTTGTAATCTAGGATATTATAACACAACCGTTTCAAAAAATCACTAATAATTTATTAATTTATTTCGAAACAGATAAATATTCTTATATTTATTAAAGGCAAATCTATTTTTTAATACTCTTTAGCTTTTGCAATGTTTTTTAGAATTAATTAATAATTAAGTAAGATATGTATATATATTATCCTCCTAAGCATATTCATTATCTTAGGGAGTGGTGTGTTATGAATAAAAACGGTACTAAAAAGCTAACTGCAAGTATAGCTATAGGCTTAGGCACAGGTCTGCTTTCTGTACTGCTTACCCTTGGAAATTTCAAAGCCTATTCTGCACTGCTACAGCCGCCGATGCCGCCGGAGTGGCTTTTTCCTATAGTAGGGGGAATACTGTACATATTAATGGGCGTGTCTGCATATTTAGTTTATGAATGTGACACCGAAGAAAAATACATAGGTCTTGCGGTTTATGTCCTGCAGTTGATTTTTAATTTTTTGTGGCTCATAATTTTCTTTAACATAGGGAATTTACTTTTTGCCTTTGTATGGCTTGTTTTTCTGTGGGTATTGGTTTTGGCTATGACCATAAGCTTTTACAAGGTTAATAAAACCGCCGGACTTTTGCAGATTCCGTATTTGCTGTGGGTAACCTTTGCCGGTTATTTAAACATAGCGCTGTATATTTTAAACAAATAAACATCCGCCACGCTTACATATTGCTTTAGCGTGGCGGATATTTTTTAGTTACTTAGATTTTGTATCGGTCTTTTTACCGGAGTCGGTTTTTGACTTTGTCTGTGATTTTTTTACAGCTTTCAAAAGCTTAGTATTCTTCTCTCTTTTAGCCTCCATAGCTGCTTTCTCATCTTGGGCAATCTTTGGCGCAGAAACAGTGTCAGAAGCTTTCTTAGCTGCAGGCAGTTCCTTTTCAGCCGCAGTCACTTTAGGACTGCTTACCTCCTTGGCGGCTGTTACGGTTTTTTCAGTATCAGCCTTTGGGGCAGACATTTTATCCACAGAGCTTTCCGTTTTCTTTTCTACAGTTTTCACTACAGGCTGTGGAGTGGCAGTTTTCTTTTCTGCCTTTTCCTTTTCAGCCTTTTCCTTTTCAGCTTTTTCTTTCTCTGCCTTTTCCTTTTCAGCCTTTTCTCTTTCAGCTTTTTCTTTCTCAGCCTTCTCTTTTTCGGCCTTTTCTCTTTCGGCTTTTTCTTTTTCTGCCTTTTCCTTTTCGGCTTTTTCTCTTTCGGCTTTCTCTTTTTCAGCTTTTTCCTTTGCCTTTTGCACCTCCGGGTCAACATAGTCGAACTCAAACACGCTTACGCTTAGAGGCGGAATAGAATATCTTACACAGTATGGCATATTGTCGCACTCTTCCTCCTGAGGAATAAGTGTTTCTTTAACATAGCTGCCTGTACCGCCGTATTTCTTATCATCACTGTTAAGAACAAGCTTATACTCCACATTACACGGCACTCCGATTAAAAAGTTTTCGTGAGGAACAGGTACAAAGTTGCAGATAAACATAAGATACTTCTCGCCGGGAGTTTTAGGTTTACGAATAAAGCTAACCTCACTGTGGCTCCAGTCGTCACAGTTAATCCACTGAAAGCCGTCATATGTAAAGTCCTGCTCATACAAGGCCGGATATTTTTTATAAATTGTCAGCAAATCTCTTACAAAGTTTTGCAGCATTCTGTTATTGTCTACCTGGTCAATCAAGAACCAGTCAAGCTCTTTGTTGGAATTCCACTCGTCATACTGTGCAAAGTCTTGTCCCATAAACAGCAGCTTTTTGCCCGGGTGTCCAAACATAAAGCCGTATGCAGCTTTTAGATTTGCAAACTTTTGCCAGTCGTCACCCGGCATTTTGTTTATCATAGGGCATTTTCCGTATACAACCTCATCATGAGAAAGCACCAAAATAAACTTCTCCGATGTTGCATACACCATACTAAAGGTTAGCTCGTTGTGGTCGTGACATCTATAAATAGGGTCTGTAGACATATATTTTAGGAAGTCGTTCATCCAGCCCATATTCCATTTAAAGGTAAAGCCCAAACCGTCGTTCTCTGTTTTTGCTGTAACTCCAGGGAACGAGGTTGATTCCTCTGCCATAATAGCAGAGCCGGGGTTACGCTTAGAATTAACAGAGTTCAAGTGCTTTAGGAACTGAATAGCCTCCAGGTTTTCTCTGCCGCCATAAATATTAGGCAGCCACTGACCATCCTGCTTGCCGTAGTCCAGGTAAAGCATAGAAGCCACTGCGTCAACACGAAGTCCGTCAATATGGAATTTTTCAATCCAGAACAGCGCACTGCCTATTAGAAAGTTGCAAACCTCGGTTTTTCCGTAGTTAAAAATATATGTACCCCAGTCAGGATGCTCACCACGGCGGGAATCCGGGTGTTCATACAGCGGTGTGCCGTCAAACCTTGCAAGTCCGTGTGCGTCCTTAGGGAAGTGTGCAGGCACCCAGTCTAAAATAACGCTTATGCCTTGGTTATGCATATAGTCAACAAAATACTGGAAATCCTCCGGCGAACCGAAACGGGAGGTTGGCGCATAGTAACCTGTAACCTGATAACCCCAAGAGCCGTCAAAAGGATGCTCCGATATACCCATTAGCTCAATGTGGGTATAGCCCATTTGCTTTACATACTCGGCAAGTTGCGGTGCAAGCTCACGGTATGTAAGGAATTCGTCCTTGTTTTCACCCTTTTTTCTCCAAGAGCCAAGGTGAACCTCATATATTGCCACAGGCTGAGAATCAATGTCTGTATTTTTTCTCTTTTCCAGCCACTTCTCGTCTGTCCACTTATACTTAGTAACGTCGGTAACAATAGAGGCTGTGTCAGGACGCTTCTGCTGATAATTACCAAACGGGTCGGTTTTCATCATTAGTGCGCCCCAAGATGTTTTTATTTCGTACTTATAAAGGGCACCCTCTGTTATGCCCGGTATAAACAGCTCAAATATACCAACATCATAAACCTTATTCATTTGGTGTATTCTGCCGTCCCACTGGTTAAAGTCGCCCACAACGCTTACTCTTGCCGCATTAGGTGCCCATACGGTAAACAGCGTACCTGTTATGCCGTCTATGGTTTTTATGTGTGCACCAAGCACCTCCGACACATTGTATAGTGTACCGCTGCCAAACAGATACGCCTCCTCCGAGGTTGTTTGCACAGGAAATCTGTAGCAGTCCTCTGTTGTGTAGGGCTGTCCTTCATAAGGGGTAATCTCTAAGTAGTAAGGCGTGGTAGAATCGCAGCCCAGATATGCTACAAACAAACCTGCCTCGTCAATTTTTTCCGCCTGAAATTTATGGCTGCTGCGTTTTTCAATTACCGCTACCTCTGCCGCACGCGGGTTATAAACCGTAACAACAAAACCCCTGTCAGTTAAATGTGCCCCCAAAATTCCGCCGGGGTAAACAGAATCTCCGTTAATTACATTTATCATATACTCGTAATTAAACAAGCCCTTAATATCCTCCATTGTGACCTCCTTGCATATACGGTATTACCGTTATATAACGCTAAAAGCATTATTTAATGTTTAAATAAATTAATATGTTTTAATTATATATTACTTTATAAAAAAATTCAATATTCGCCGGAAAAAATTTTGTATATAATTACCACCTGATTTTCTCGTAATTATTACAGTCCTTTTCCCTGCTGCTCATAAATATACATAATTCAGTTTAATTTTTTCGTTATTTATTACAGCTTAATGTCGCTATTTATCTAAATCCAAAGCACTGCCGCCATAATCGTCAAACATTTTACAGGTATGCTCCTTGTTGTACAAAAGCACAGACAGGTTATTCATCATTTTTTCTATAATGCTTATAGAATTGTCAACCTCTTGGTCTGTTATGCCGTCAAAAACCTGCCGAATAAAAGCCTGCCGTCTTTTGCCGAATATTTCCTTATCCCTTCTGTATTTATCGGTAAAACACACCCTGCGCTTACGCCTGTCCTCTGCGTCGTACTCCAAGGTAAGGTACCCCTTTTCTGTCAGCTTAACAACCATTTGCTTAATATTTTGGTGAGAACTTCCTATTTTGCCCGCCAAATCATTAAGGGTTGGCGGCTCGCTTTTAAAATAATCCTCCATAACCCACAGCAAATACTCCTGCTTTAGAGAAATTGAGTTATAGTACTTCTCACCAATAGCCTGATACTGGTTGCTGACTCTGCAAATAGTTGAAAACAGCTCTGTTTGCTGTCTGATTTTGTCCCGAGACACTGCATCGCCTCCGTAAGCTTAATAATATGTAACACATTACATATTATATTGCCAAAGCCCCTAAAAGTCAATGTGTTATAGCCACAGATTATTATTTATTCTTTAGTTAATATAACCAATGCTGTATTTTAACGCAGCCGGCATTTTAAAGCTAAAGCGTAAAATTTTAAAAAATAAAACATTTCAAAAGGGATTACTCTGCAATATCCTTACTTTCCACAGGGCATACCCTGACTAAATCCGCAAGGCTTAGCTCAACCTGATAGCCAACCTTGCCGGCACTGAATATTACGGTGTCAAACTGACCGGCTGTACTGTGAATTGTGGTTACAAACTGCTTTTTCATACCAATAGGCGAACAGCCGCCGTGAACATAGCCTGACACCTTTAGCAAATCCTTTTGCGGAATCATTTGTACAGACTTCTCCCCTACAGCCAAGGCCGCCTTTTTTAAGCTAAGCTCTTTATTTACCGGCACCATAAAAACATAATAGTCTTTTGTTTTACTGCCCTGTGTAACAAGGGTTTTAAACACTCTGTCAGGGTTTTCACCAAGTATTTTAGCTATATCGTTACCGTTTGTACAGCCTGTTTTGCTGTAGTCGTAATGCTTGTAGCTTATTTTTTCCTTATCCAGTATTCTCATAACATTCGTTTTTACATCCTTAGCCATAGCAGTCATACTCCCTTGCAATTTACATATTGCTCAATAAAAATTATAAAACATATTGCACAGTATTTCAACAGCAGCTGTATGCACTGTTGAAAATTTTACAAAAGGCACTTGAAGCCTCCCCGTAAGCAGTCAGAAATAACCAGACATAAAGGGTATGTGATGCAAGTGCCTTTTCAATATACAGTCAGTAAATTAAAATATTTTTTAAACTTTTAACAAGCTGATTTCCTTATTAAAGCATCAGCAATTACTTGGGCCGTTTGTACCTGTTGCGTTAAATACTAAGCCTCTTGAGCAGTCAAGCTTAACGGTTGTACCTGTTTTCAACAGCTTAGTTGCGTTTTTAGCGCCTATAATAACAGGCTTATCCAAAGCCATAGCAACAATAGCGGCGTGTGAGGTTAGTCCGTCTTCTTCGGTAATAATGCCTCCGGCTGTTTTCAGCAGCGGCAAAATGTTGTTTGTAGTTTTAGTTATTACCAAAAT
>UMJZ01020817.1_pt1 | contig 16996 bp, 27 predicted proteins | sample 1966181 | NCBI WGS metagenome assembly UMJZ01 (sample SAMEA4836163, study PRJEB28245) | human gut metagenome | biome: gut microbiome; material: fecal sample | place: Denmark | collected 2008 | reverse complement strand
GTTTTAGTGTTAGAACTTGTGCTAGATAAAATGTTTAATTTATCAAAGCCTAATAAACTTCTCTTTAATTCGGTTACGGCATCAGTGGCTTCTTCGGCACTTTCAGTAACTCCACCTATTAAACCACTACTTGCATTTTTAGTAAAATCTTGATATTCATAACCTTTTATTTTGTTTAAATAATTTAAGAAATCTCTTAATGCTATTGTCGCACCAAGTACTTTTTCTGAAAGGTTTCCAACTGAACCCAAAAACAATCTACCAAACAAAGTAAGTATTTCTTTGGTTGTTTCTTGAATTTGTTTTAAAATGTTGGCTGTATTGCTTAAAGTCTTTTCAAAATCGCCAACCGCACCAGTTCGTTGCATTTGTTTTTGTAAAGCAATTATTCTTAATAAACGTTTTTCGTTTTGATCTAATTGCCTCATAGTTTTTGTGCCACCAATTTCTTTGTAAATGCTATACAAAGAGGTTTCACTAACATCATAACCGGCAACAGTACGTATTGTTCTAATTTGACCACTTAACACTTGTTGAAATTGTTCCATTGATTTTTGGATTGGAACATTAAAAAGTGAACCATAGTCAATCGCCATTCGTGTGATTGTTTCACTTAATTTGTAAGTAACATCGCTTGATAAACCACCCAAACTATCTAACATGTTTTTAAATGTTGATTGATAGTTCATTATACTTTCAGTCGATAAGTTGAAAGCACGTGTTATATTGCCAACAAACTTTAATGACTTTGAGTATTGGTCGCCCATTGAAACTTGGAATTTATTTAAAGTTTCTTCAAAGTTTACAGCATAGCCAACCGCATTTGAAAGTTGTGAGGTAAATCTTTTAGTATAATTATATATAGCGTATATTTTACCTACATTAAATATTTTACTTTTGGTAAGGCTATCAAAAATGTTTTGTGTTTGATTAGCCGTGCCATTGATTTGTTGTAATTTTGCTTGTGCCGTTTTTAAACTTGCACTTGCCTTTTCTATACTTGAAGTGCTTACTTTTTGTTTGTTTAAAACTTTGATTGCATCTGTAAATGCCTTGCAAGCACTTTCTGATTTTCTTAATTCACTTGTAAATGGTTGAATCGCTTTTGTTAAACCCTCAAACTTTTTGCCTGTTTGGTCTAAATCTACGTTTGACTTCGCAACTTTTTTCATTGCGTTGTTTAAATAGTTTAGTGCTGTGGTTAGCCCTTTAAGCGATTGTATCGAACCATTTGCATCTTTTACTTGTGTATTAACTACTAAATTGCCTAATGTGTAATCAACTGGCATTTTGTTGTTTTCTCCTTTCTTCGGCTATTTTTTTAATACTATATAACTTATTATTATTTTCAGTATTATCAATAGTATTAATATAACCTTTTGGCTTATTATTTTCTTCGTTGAAAGGATTGTAAACATCTTTGGAATGATATTCATAGGGCTTTGGTGTTTTCTTTGGGTCTCTCATAGCATTGGCTAAAGCTGTTACTTGTGCATCATAATTATACAAGCCTTGCAAATATGCTTGTTTGTGTAATCGATTGTAATACGCTTTTTGATATGCTAAAAATAAATCCTCATCTTCATCCCAATACTCATGTGGTGTCATTCCATATTCTAAAGCTAGTGGTAATTCTTCACAAAAATAAAAATGCTCCAAATCACCACCATACTTGTCGTTTAAAATGTTTAAATTTCGATTGAATCGTATTGAATTGGTGTCGTTGGTTGTTCTACTTCTTCCTTCTTCTCCAATTCTTCTTTCTTCTTCATTTCCTCTAGGTAAGGATGAACTTTGATTGTTTCCCCACCTGCTTGAGTAAAAACCCAACTAATGATTGCTGTTTCTAATTCTATTACTTGCTCAAACCCATAAATTTCTTCATTATAGTCTAATATATCTTCAAATTTCTCGTGGTCTACACTTGAAACAGTTTGAAGTATTGTATAAAGTAATTCATCAGTTAATTCAATCTTTTTATCATCACTAGCTTCTTCAATTTCTCTTGCATTTTTAACTAGATTAAGTTTTTCTCTTCTAGTTAATCTGCGAAATTCGTATTTATTTCCTTCTCTATCTTCAATGTATGGTCTCATTTTTATATTCCTTTCAAATTATTTTTTTAAGCACCAACAACCAAAACTTTTATTCTTCTTTGGTTAGGTGCATAGCCTTCTTTTGCTGCTACAATTTTAACTATTGCACTACCAGCTGTTGCTGAAGAACTTGCTTTAATTATTATGCTTTTGTTACCTTTTTCAATCAAAACATCAGTATTATTGCTTGAAACATCCAAAGTTGCATCGCTTGGATCAGTTAAAAAGTTTATAGCAATGCCTGTTGTATTTGTTGATAAAAGTTCAATACTAGCAGGAATAGGTGATAAAATTGAAACAGTATCTTGGAAACTATCATATAAGTCTTCAGTAATGTATTCGTTTGCGTTTGTTACAGCAATTGATAATACGATTGTTTTAATATCTGAAGTTCCAACATCTGCTAAATGGTATCTAGGTTTACCTGTAAATTCTTGACCAGAAAAATCATCTAAATCAATATACGCAAAATTAACTTCTAAATCGTTGATATTATCGCATATAGCAATATAGTCAAGATTATAAGGCAAATTAATTTCAATTGTTTCAGTACTATTTTTACCCATTACATTTGTAACGTTTCTATTAGTAGTTGAAGAGTATTCAATTGTATCTGGTGTACCAAAAACCGCTGGTAAACTTTCTACTGGTGCTAAAATATGATATTTTGTTTCGCTTGATAATCTATAACATAACGCTGTACCTAAACCAGCACGAACATTATGCTCTTTAAATTCTCTAAAACTTCTGCCCATTTGTTTTCTCCTTTTAAATTTTTAATACAACTTACTTCTACTTGGTATATAGTTAGTTGTAAATCTTAAGTTCGCTTGATAACTATCTTTTAGAGGGCTATCAAATTGTGGCATAATTGCTATTACACCACCATTCATATGATAATGCCCTTGCATTACCTCAATTACCAAAATTGCTAATTCTCTAACAATTTGTTCACTATTATTGTTTTTATTACAATATATGTTTATATCATAATTAAGTGTTCTTGTAGTATTATCATATGTTGTGCTTTGTGTTTGTAATTTATTTATTGGTTCGCTAAATATTACACATGGTGTTTCTTGTGAAATTTTGTTTTTCAAAACCTCAACTTTCTTGCTCCCAACGTGATTATTATTGTATGTACTCTCTACATAGTCTTTCAATACCTCGTAAATTTCATTATAAGGCTCAAAAACCGTGCTATTTTCAACTTTTGTGTTTAACATATACTTTTATCACTCCTATTTAACTTAAACCAATAATTTGCCTATAAATACGCTCGTAAATTTTTGCAAATTCTCCATTTGAATAATAATCAAAAAATGCATCCCACAAGAATGATTTACCCTCATAACCTGTAAAACCTTTAACTAGGTAACCATCTTTTTCATTATACCAATTCCACCCAAACGCACCATGATTGTTTACATCATATTCGTATCGAACTTCATCGGCTTTTTCGTGTGAACCATAGCCCACAATACCAGTACCAAATTCAACATAAGCCCCTTTTTCATTGGTATTTCTTAACTCGTAAGTATTCTCACTTGTTTTTGTAATTTGCCAATATTCTCTTAAATTCAAAGTCCCTGCAAAATAACCAACTCTATGTTCTAGATTGTCATTTGCCTTGTCTCGAATCCATTCAAGGCTTTCAATTATAAATTGTTCGTTAACGATTTTAATAAGTTTTTGGTATTGCTTAATTCTTGCTTGTATGTCTCTTATTGAATTACCATCAAACTTTATATCTAACATAATATATTATTTATTTTTAGTATTATAAATTGAACTATTTATAAATGGATTCATATTTGCATAATCTTTTTCAACATACCAACCATTTCTTAAATAATCTTCTTTTTGTCGTTCAGGAACGGTCTTAACTGTTGTACCTTTGCGTACTTTTATAGTTTTTTTTCTTTCTTCCATTTTAATCTTCTCCTATCTCTTAATAAAATCAATCTTTGTTTTGTAATTTTGTGGCAATACTGACTTAACAACATAGTTCGCATTCTCACAATACTTGTTATCGCTTTCTGCTAACTTTCTTAACTCATCTTCTGAAATTAAGCCATCGTTCAAATACACCCTATCGCCAACATTTATTACACCTTGATAATAGGCTCTATCTACAAAAGCTCGATATACATCCGTTATCTTCTCGCCATATTGTAAATAGCTTGTCATACCAGAAACTGGTTGATAATTCAAATAGTATTTTTTTGGTTTATCAAAAATCTCAATTTGCCAACCATCACTATTTGTTTCAATACTTTTTCTCTTGGCTATCCATATTTCTTTTTCCCACATACTCTAATACCCTTTTACTGTTGCTATCGGAACTATTTCATCCCTCAACGCTTGTGATAATTGAGCTTGATTCCAAGATATTGATATGCCATTTTCAGAATAAGATATTGCACTTGTAGCTCCAGAACGCTCTATCATTTCTTGCATACAACGTATTAACCAATAATGATAATGTTCATAAGCATACGCTCTTTGTGTTTCTGATACTGTATATGAAGATTTAAAAAGAAGATGTATTAAGATTTCTTTTGCACTTTCATTAAGCATTTCTAAATCACTCATTTTTATTTGAGGATATTTGTCGTGAAAATAACTTATTGCATTAACTTTGTTACAATTACAATTCATCTCTTTACATCTCCTTGCATGTTATTTTTTCTATGCTACTTTTAATGTTACAATTTGGTCTGGGAAAATGTCAAGTGCTGGTAAGCAACGCATTGCAATCTTTGTTTGAATAGCAACTGCATCAGGGTCTACTGTTTCAACAATAGCAACACCATCATCAACGATTGAAACTGTGGCAACATTAGGTGTATTTAACAATACTCTTTCTTCAGGTGTAACTGAGAATACAATATCGCCTAATTTTCCAATAGGGAATAATGAAATGATATTATCTGGGAAGATTTGAGCATCGCTCTTATCATCTTTCATATAATAAGTATCATTTACATATAATCTTACATTTGTTCTTGCATAAATTAAATTTAATACATCAGCATCTGATATATCGGCACCACCCCATGGATTAACAAGAAGTTTCTTAATTTTAGCATTGTTGACAATATAATCAAAAGTTGTTGGACTACACATTGCTCTTGCAACGCCATTAATTTTAGCATCTTTTTTCATCTTTCTAATATCTTTTAGAGGGTCAGAATTTTCTAAATCGCTCCATTTTGCTGTACCAGCTAAATCAGCCTCTTTTGTAATGTTATAAGTTGCTGTAAAAGCTGCACCATTTGAGGCAAAAGAAACTTTACCTACAGAAAGTAATTGATTAACCATTATTTCACGTGTCATACGTGAACTTAAGTAAAGTTGATAGCTATCATTAAACATACGATCATATACCATTTGAACTAATGCACGATTAGGGTTTCCCTCTAATTTCATTAATTCAATGATATGTTTTTCATCTACTTGCATACCTTCTTTGAAAAATGGTATCTTTTTTTGTTCAACAGTAATTTCGCCTCTTTCACGATAAACTGTTTTAGAATCAGGGCTATTTAATAGTAAAGCTGGTGTATAACCACTTTTACCAGAAACTGAATCAATTGTATCTTCTAATTGTTTTCTTGAACCAAATAACTCATCGATACCAACGTATTTAGTTTCTTCTTGCTTTCTAGCATCCCAATAAGTTTTAATGTTTTTAGTTGTATATAATTCTGCAATTGATGGCATATTAGAAACCTCTTCCTTTCATATAAATTATGTCGTGAGGGAAAGTAACCTTTGGGTCAAGATCAAAACCTGCATCCATTTTTGCCATATCAATAACACCAGCAAAAGCAACAGTTGCTGTTGTTTGACCAGCGGTTACATCTACATCGTGAATAACTACACCTTGTGTTTTAGCACCATTAGTTGCATCGTTTGTTGCAAATAAAACTGCTGTATCTCTTTTTAATAAAGCGTTAGTATCGCCACCAACTGGTGTACCAGCTTTAATAATTTTTTTGCCGTTTGAATCGGCAGTTAAGCCTGTATTAGTCACTTGACAAGGAAGTGTGTAATAAAAGCTATGCATGTCTAATACTGTTTTTTCAAAATTGTAATTAGCCATATTAAATTTTTTCCTCCTGTGAAATTTTTAATTTGTTTTAAAAGAAATTACTTTTTTGAGTAGTTTTTGAAGCTCGTTTTGCCATTGCAATAATTTCATCATCAGCAGAATTTGGTGTTTTAATTCCACCAGTCACATTGCTAGATTGCATAAACTCGGCTATTGCATTTTTCTTTGCTTGTTCAATTTTTGCACTAACCAATGTCATAATGCTTTCTAACATTTCACTTTTGTTATCTTTTGATTTTAAAATGTTTTGTGCTTCTTCGCTACTAAATAAGTTGTTTTTAGTTAATGACTTTTCAAGAGTTAAGTTTTCTAATTGGCTTTCATAATTTGCTACTTTTTCACGTAAAGCCTTATCTTCTTCTGCTTTTTTCTCTTCATCAGTCATTTTTTGTTGTACTTGCTTTTTCAAACTTGCTAATTCACTTGAAGTTTTGTCAAAACTTGCTTTAAGTTTTTCATATTCTTCGTGTGAATACGTTTTTAGATTTGGATTTGGTTCTGGTGTAGGTTCGCCCTCACCAAAGAATTGTAATTTAAATGGAATTTGTGTTTTGTTTGCTTTTAAAAAATTCATATTTTTTTCTCCTTGCGTTTTTTAAAGTTTTCTCTAACTTCCTGCGTTTTTTAAAAAGTTTTCTCTAACTTTGTTTGATTATATATAATTAGTTTATTTAACTATTTATACCTTGATTATTATTTTGTTGTTCGATTTGAGTTTGCTTTTGCTTATTTTTCTTCCAGTCATCGCCTAAACCATCAACATCTTTTGTAATACCACAAATTGACAATATTGCCTTTTCTGGTACTAGTGCTTCATTTAACATCTTTAATGCTTCAGCTTTTACTAATAAGTTGTTTGACATATTAATGTTAAATTTAATTGCAACATCACTTGCATTTATCTCATTAACTGGGCATTTTTCTGTTAATTTGCAAATCTTAATTATGTTTTTTAATAATTCACGTTCGTATTTTATCAAATATTGTTGGTCTACTTGTGCTTGATTTTGGGCTGATTCCCAACCATTGCCAAGCAATCTCGCCTGCCCCGTGTCGCCACCACTCGTAACATTTCCACTTGCTTGAGGTACGGCTACAATGTCATATAAGGCTTTTAAAACCCTTTCGTAAAATTGATTTGTTGAGCCTTGATCAAGTTTGGTAGAAACAAGTTTTAAGTCTGCTGGTGTTTGTGGATTTTGTGTATTAAGTACAAGTACACGCTCTCTTTTTAACGTTTTAATTAAGTTTATAAAGTCTTCATCAACTCTTTGGTTAATCATAACTATAAAACTATTAATTTCTTCCTCAATGCCATCCATTTGCGAACTATCAATATTGTTTATTAAGTTTTGCAATTGAACGCCAATTTCGATAATACCTATTCTATCTTTGTTTAAGCAAAACTCTTGAATAGGAATATAACTATATGGTTGTGGAATATCTTCGATTGGTTGTACAAAATTATTGTTTTTATAAACTATTCTTCGATATGGCATATAAATTTGCACTGTCTTGAATGACTTGTAGTTTTCTATATTGCGGCCATCACTTATTACCATACCAAATAATGGTTCATTTGGAATATCGTTTGAATACACAACACATGTTTGCTTTACTGGCATATTTACTAATTCAAAAGGTGCTTCGCTTTCAATATCATACTCACTTAATTTTTGCCTACGTGGAATTAGTCTTTGGTAAGCAACGCCAAATTCATATAAATCTTGTGCCTTTTCAATATCTAAACTTGCTTTGTTAACATCGTTTAAATATGAGTTCAAATATGTCATATCATCAGTGTCTATTTTTTTCTCGTTTGTAATAGTGTATTCTAGTGGATTACCATACATAAAACCTACTTTAAAATTTACTTGTTTATATATATGATTTTCTACTACTTTATTATTAATTAGTGATTCATCTTTTCTTAATTTTGAAAAAATCGCTTGATTACCTAAATAATATTCGTGTAGAGTTTCAATATCGCTAACATTCCCATTAAAAATACCTATTGTTTGATTTAGATATTTTCTTAAAGCAATTAATGGGTCTTTCATAAAAAGTTCTTTAGAAATAGGCATTATTACTTTTTCTCTACCTTTAAACACTTTTGGCATGTATAAACTCTTTATTGCTTGTTCTGTTTCTGCACTCATAATCTTTTTTTCCTTTCAAAATGACACACTAGGACAAGTGGAAGTCTTAAAATCGCCTTATACTACAACATTTTCTAATGTTTGTCAACTAAAAAATAAAAAAACCACAAAAATTGTGGTTTAAAAGCCTAAAATTGATTTGTTAAACACTTCCATTGTGTTTGCTCTTTGCTCTTCGCAATAATATTTTACAAACATTGATATAGAGTCGGGACAGTCATCGTGGTCGCCATAGCGTTGTGATAAACTCCACATTGTAAGTTGGTTCATTGCTTTTCCCATCGGACTATTCATTGCAAACATTTTAGGTGCAGGGTAAATTATTTCTTTTTTCATTCCAAAAGCTGCATTGCTAATTTTCATTTGTTTGCTTTCGTTTGAAGAGTAAAATGGTTCGATTGTCACTGAACCACTATAATTTAAATCTCTTAATGTATATTTTAATGCAGAATCAAAACTTACATCAATGTTATTTTCATAGCCAACTTTCGTAATTCTATGATTAATAATCTTAAATGCAATATCAAACATTAATTCTTTGGTGGCTTTTTGCTCAAATATTATGTCAATCCAATACCATTTCGACCACCTATTTTTGTCAATTCTATATCGCTTAAAAATAGGCATTGAAAAAAAGTCAGTTCCTTTTCTTGTAGGGTCAATAAATGCATAACATTGTGTTTCGTTTTCCAACATTTCTTTTTTAGGATAAGTGCTATCATCATAAGTTTGCAGTTTGCTAATTGCAAATAAAAATTCTTCTGGTGGTGTTGGTCTTTGCTGATAAACTGCATTCCAAAGTGCCTCATCCATATTGTCCCTTTTTTGAAGCATTTTTTCTGTTGAATATCGCAAAGGGCAAGTACTTTGATTTGTTACATAATCAAGAATAGGTGTTGAAATAAAGACTGAATTTAAACTTCCATCATTATTTTTTGACAATTCGGTATATTTGAAAGAACTATCTTCTTCCATGTTATTATTAGTATTTTTTATAGCTCTATTATGTAATACATTTAATAAGTCTAAATTAGACCACATTGTACCAACGGCAATTATAGGTTGATATGAACTATCGCCTCTTGAGTTCCATTCAGTATCAAATTTGTTTGTTAATCTCTTGTGTAGGTTTTCATCGTATGCTTCATCTGAACCTTTTGTAATATCATCGATAATTAATATATTTCCTCTTTTACCTGTTGTTTGCCCATCACGTGTTGTTGCATAGAAATTTTGAACGCTTGAAAATGCAAATCTAAAGCCTATTTCAACTGAATAGTTATTGTATAGCCCACTTGTTTTTCCATCTCCAACGTTTCCTATATCAAATTTTGGGAAAACTTTTCTATATTGTGGGCTATCTAAAATGTCAGTTATTTGTTGTATAAATTGTTTGCATAGGTCGGCAGAATATGTTACACGGATAATTGATGCTTCATTATCATAACCCCACCACCAAGCACACAAAATATTAACTGCGTATGTTTTACCAGCACCTGGAAAATAACTTGCTCTTATCATATCTATTTTTTGCTCAAACACTAATTTTTGTGAGTAAAAATAAAAATTTCTAAATAAATGTATGGTTTTAGCCCACAGTTTGTTTGTTTTACCTCTTTCAAGATATAGTGCCATCATTTCCAAGTTTCGATAACAAGCTAATGCATAAAAGTTATCTTCCAAGTCAAGCCATTTTTTCAAGCAATCTCTGTTAGGTTGTGCATTTTCTTGAGATACAAGTTTAGTATTATAATGCTTTATTTTATTATTACAAATAGGTAATATTTTATCTCTAATATAATTACAATAAGTTTTAATAACACTTTCATACTTTGGTATATTTTTGTTAGGTGTTAAAAATGTATGTATTTGATAATACAACCACTCATAAAATGAATGCATAAAAGAATAAAACCCTTTATTGCTTTCATCATCATTGTAAACTTCTGGTATTTGCAAAGCTGAACCATATTCTTTTACATATTGTTTAAAAATTCCTATGTTGTCATCGTATAATGCCATTCATATATGCACCTCTATTCTTCAGTAGTTTTTAAAAGTGCTTCAATGTATTCCCTTTCTTTTGAACCAAAAGTTAGCTTTGTTTGGTTATCTCGGCTTAATCGTTTAATATCTCGCCAATATTGTTTTAATGATTTTAAAATCGCTATCTTTCTCTTTTCTAAAATTTCGATTTGGCTCTCATCATTCATTATTTTGTAGCCTTGTGAATATGATGTCAATATTACTTTTTGAATAACATCGGCTTGTCTAATCATTTGTATGTTCTTTCTCAATGATCGTTTATCGATAAAGCAATTATTCTTGGCTAAATATCGCACCAATTCATCTTGGCTAGTCCATTCATCCTTTTCTGATTTTTCTTTCAAATAATTATAAATCATCCATTGTATTTTTGTCATTTTATGTTCCTTCTTTCTTATTTTCGATTTTTGTAACTATTTTTACCACCTTTAGAGTGCATACTTAATATATTACTATTTAATAAATCGTTATATTGTATTACTAAAGGTAATTTAGGGTTCTTTTTTGCAAAATTTTGTAGTTTTAGGTGCAATGTCGATTTAGGCATTCCAATTTTTTTGGCAATCTCTCTTATCGACATTTTTTGTTTAACCATTGATGCCATTACTTCTTCGACGCTAATCATTAATTAATTCCACCATTTCTAAAGGCACTAATCTTGATTGTCCTTTTTTAAAATATACCTTTGCTACAAATTGTAAATCTTCTTTTTTTGTGTACGGCTTAATTTGTGTTAGTAAATTATCTGCATAATCAACAAAATCATTTTCGCATTTAAAGTGTTTTTTAGTAAATACCTTTTGCGTTCCTACTAATACACCAGTAAATGGTTTAGCCAATTTCACTACTTCGTATTGCTCTTGCTCAAACTCTTCGTTAAGTTTTAAATACTTAATACTTTCAGAATTACCAACATTGCTAATAACCTTTAATTGCTCTGGTTCATAATCTTCAATATCCAGTTTTGGTAAGCAATATTTCATTTTAGTTTTTTTCAAATAACCATTGCAAACAACTTTACAACCTAATACTAAATCTTCTCTATTCATTTTTCATTTTCTCACTTTCTATCTTTTTATATTCAGAACGGCACTTGTATGAACAAAATGTCAAGTGTGCCAGTTTGTATAACATTTCGCCTTTAATTAATTTAAACTCTTTTTTACAATATTCACATGTATAAGTTTTATATTTACTATAATTCTTATAACCATAATAATTAATATTTGTTTCAGTTATCACTAATTCACACTTTCTGAAAAATATACTATCAACCCATTTTCAGTTGTTTCGTATTTATCAATTTTTATTTCAAACAAAGATTGCACAATTCGATCGAACGACTCGTGTTCTTCATTTATGATTTTATCGCCAATATGTATTTCCTTAATTTTTTCTTGCTCTCTTTTTAGTAAAGAAATTAATTTCTCACGATTGCATCTCCATAACTTGCTTTGCTTTTTCTTCAATTCAGGTCTTATACCAATAATTTCTTTTACTAACTCAACTTTTTCTTTCATTTCTTTTTTAGCCCTTTCTATAAGCCCTCTGTGAGAGGGTGAGTTGAATATTTACCCACCTTTTTATTTTCGTTCGCTCACACAAGGGTTGTTATTTTCGTGATTGGCTCTCTTTTGTGCTATTATCGTGCTTAAATCTCTTTTCAACTCGCACAATTCATTTATACTCGCATTTTCTAACATCTTGTAAACAACACGTTTAGAACCTATACCATCAGTTTTTAATAATTTGATTATTTGTTCTAATGTCATATCTAGTTGCCTTTCTTTCTCTAATATTTTATTACGTACGATAAATTTGAATAATATTCTTTGTAGGGTTTGCCTATTACAGGGTGGTATTGCACCTTGCCATTATTTTTAATTTCTTCCCATTCAACATCAACAAACGTTACCCATATGTTATTTCTTAATGTTATATAAACTCTTTTTAAATATGTGGTGTCGCCTTTTTCATCGTAAAGTTTATCTGCACTAATTCCCTTGCTTTCTAAACTATAATAAACACGATATGTAACCTTAACATTTATCGATATTCTTGATGCCTTACTACCAGGTTGTTTATATTTAATATTTATAAAACATATTGTTAATAATATACCTAATATAATACCTAATATAAGTGTTGTTATTTTTGCTTTTTTATTCATTTTCTACATTACCTCTTAAAATTTTTTCTCTTTGCTTTTTTAATTCCTCCGCCTCAAAATAAGGTATTTGAATGTAGTTTTCTGCATTATCATAAATGCCTAAATAAATTATATCATCATATATTTCACTTTTATCTTTTAATGCAAATACATAGCCTTCTTTTGCTTTTATTACGTTTATCATTTCTATTTTCCTTTCTATGCTAATGTCCAACCCTTATTAGTTGCAATTAATTTATCTTCATCAGTAAGTTTTGCTAAGTTTGTAGCACCCATTTTAAGTGTTTTGGTAGTTGTAACTGTCTTAAGATTATTCAAAATAGTAACTAAGTCAGATCTTTCAAATAATGTACTTGCTGAAATATCTAACGATACACCTATATTAGTCATAAGAATGGATTTAAGACTACTACAGCTAGCAAATATATTATTCATATTTGTAACATTAGTACAGTCATATGCAGGTACAGTTTGTAAGTTATTACAGTGCCAAAACATTTGTGACATATTTTTAACTTTAGACGTGTTATATAAAGGTACAGTAGTTAATAAAGAGCATTTATAAAACATACTATCCATACTAGTTACATTGCTTGTATTTAATTGTGGCACTGAGGTTAAAGCTTTACAGTTGTAAAATAAACCATACATACTAGTTACATTGCCTGTGTCTAATAATGGAATAGATTCAAGAGAAAAACAATCGCTAAACATATTATTCATATTATCGACCTTGCTTGTATTTAATTGTGGCACTGAGGTTAAAGCTTTACAGTTGTAAAATAAACCATACATACTAGTTACATTGCCTGTACTTAGCTGAGGAATGGAAGTTAATTTATTACATTCACTAAACATATTAGCCATATTAGTAACATTTTCAGTATCATTAGGTTGAATTAAATCATTTACTGAGATACCTTTATAATTGTAAAACAAATTATAACAACTTTTAGTAGCATCTAATAAATTTTTTAATGTATTATCTTGTGGAACATTCGTTGTTATGCTTACTTCATTTAACACTTTACCCTCATCTGGCAATACTGAAATAGTTCCATTTTCTTTTATCTCTACATTTTTGCTTTGCTCTTCTTTAATTGGTATTTCTGTATTAATCACTACTTTACTTAATGCATCTTTGCCAACACTTGGTAACCCTTCTTGAGTTCCATTTTCAGTTATTGTTACGCTCTTTTCTTCAGTTTCAAAAGCAACATTAACATTCGCAATCGCATAATCGCTAACATCATATTGCCCATTCTCTGTTATGTCCATCTCCCCATGTGGAACGTTTACTTTAAAATCTACTTTGACTCCCATTTTCTATCTTTTCCTTTCTTGTGTTTATTTGTTATCATCTTTCTTTAAAATAACTTCTTCTACAACATCGTCTTCTATAATAATATAAGGTTTAATTTCTATTTCTTGGTTTAAAAAATCTTCATTAACTATTTCTTTGTTATTAATCCAACAATTATTAGAGTAACCGTTGCACTCAATATCTCGAAAAATACAATTTTTACATTTTTTACAATTTTCTTTTTTCCAATCGATAAATTCTCTAAGAGTTAAATCTTTTAATTTCTTTTTAATTTTCATTTTTTTCACCTTCATTTATTTTATTTCAAATTCTTCTTTAAAAACTATAACAAAGATATACATAAAAATACTACCTAAATAACTTCCACTTGCTGCTAAAAGTGCTGTATCAACAATTGTTCTTTCTTCTTTTAATAATAAAATTGCCAAAAAAGTACAACTAGCAAACATTGTTATAATTACAAAAATTGCAAATAAAATTTTTTTAAGTTTCATTTTTTCTTTTCGCCTCCTAATATATTTTTATTTTATAAACAACCACCACAACATCCCCAAGGAACATTATCATTCATACAGTCATTTATTTCTTCACTATATTCTTTATATTTATTTGGAACACCAACAATCCAGCGACCTTGTCTAACATCTTCATATCCCTCTATATCAAAACTACAACTACCACAACTTGTAATATCATCAAATTCTACTTTTTTGCCTTCTATTTCAACTGTAAGAACACCATGGCATAAACAAGGATAACAACCATTATAATCAATAAATTTTACCCTTTTCTCAGACATATTTTTTTCCTTTCTTAAATTATTATTCAGTGGCTTTGAAATTATAGATAGGTTTAATAATTTTAATTATTTCAACAGTATCTTTAATATTATCAATAATTTCTTGAGCTGGTTTATATGCCATAGGTGCTTCATCTATAGTTAATTCATTTGCTGTAGTAGTATAAATATTTTCCATAGACTTTTCAAATTCTTTTACATCTAAATTTTTTTTAGCAGCAACTCTAGACATTATTCTACCAGCACCGTGTGGAGCAGAACAATTCCAATCTTTATTTCCTTTACCTTTTGCAATAATACAACCATCACGCATATTCATAGGTATTAATAATAATTTGCCATTATCATATGCTTCAATAGCCCCTTTTCTAACAATATTATCTTCAAAAGAAATATAATTATGAATAGTATCAAAATAATTATATTCATATAAAGATAAATCACAATTTTGATAATTATGTAAATAAGCCAAAATGTTCTCTGCTATAATTTTTCTATTCCACATAGCAAATTCTTGACAAATTTTCATATCGTGCAAATAATTTTCTCGATCAACACCTTCTAGATAACATAAATCTTTTGGAAGCTTTGTAAGTCCGTTGTATTTATTTCTTATATTTAAGATGCCTTCTTCAATTTCTTTTTGTCTACCAGATAATTTATAATCAGCAATTAAATTTTTAATTTCTTCCTGTTTTTCTTTTTCGAAAGAACAATTTTTAATAGCAATGTCTTGATAAATTTCCGCAACTTGCTTTCCTAAATTTCTAGAACCTGTGTGAATAATTAAATACTTTTTGCCATCTTCATCGGTATCAATTTCTATAAAGTGATTCCCGCCACCTAAAGTCCCTAAAGATTTTTTAAGCCAATCAATATTAGATAGTTTGTCTTTACAATAAAGTTGTTCAATCATTTTTTCAACCTTATAAATATTAATTTCATCAACTTTTTCATCAGAATAAATATTACGACCACTAGGAATTTTTTCTTTTATATACTCATCTAATAATTTTAAATCAATATCGAATTTACCTAATTCTACTGTTAGCATACCACAACCAATATCAACCCCGACTATATTAGGGATTACTTTATCACCCAAATTACCTGTAAAGCCAATAACACATCCTGCTCCTGCGTGTACATCAGGCATAATTCGTATTTTACAATCTTTAAAAGCCTCTTGTGATAATAATAATTCTATTTGATTAATTGCTTCTTGCTCTATATTAGTTGTAAATATTTTTAAATCATTCATTTTCTTTATACTCCCTTTTATAAACTTTTATTGGCTTATCAAAAGCCATTTCACCACAACATATAACTACTTCAACGTTTTGGATAATCTTGTATTTTTTTCCTATTTCTTCAAAACTTTGTAAAACTTCAGCTACTTCTATTTCATACTCTTCTTGATATTCGCCGTTTGTATCTGCATATTCTTCTTTTAAATAATATTTGCCACTTTCAAATTTTATGGTTTTTTGATTGCTCATCCCCCAAGTACTACAACCAAACCCACATGTATCCAACAAAAGCCCTTGTTTTGTAACTATAAATCTTCCGTGTTTGTTTCTCTTTGCCATAATTTAATCCTCTATATCAAAGTAATATTTTTTAATTCGATCTTCGCCAATTTTTTTGATAGCTTCTTTTGCAATTTCTAATGAAGTAAAGTAAAGGTTGAACGGTGAGTCATGTGCTACAGTAGTCCAATTAATTCTTATACTTTCCAACCTATAATCAAAGTAAATAGAATATTTATAACGATTATATTCATCATCTTCCTCCCAACTAATTTCTTCATCTCTATTTTCAATAGCAAAATCTTTTAATTCTTTGATTACCTTTAACTTTTCAACCATATGGTCTGCTTCTTCATCTGTTTTGAAATAATTACCAATATTACAAATACGGCGTTTATCATTTATATTTCTATTTTTATAATACCTATATTCTATTTCACCATTTGAATTAATATAAAAATATAATTCTCCTTCTCGTGGTTTCCAATCTTTACTTTTTTGTTCTTCATATATTTCCCAATCATTAGAAAACACATCATCAAGTAAAGTAACCATATCCCTGTTTATATCTTCTAAAGTATTATTAACATTTTCTAATATTAGCCTGTCATCCCCAAAACTTATAATATTGTTTTTGCACTTTACTTTTTTGCCTTTCTTCATTGCATTGTAAGCATCATTAAAATCCATCGTTTTATTTCTCCTTTAAACTCTTATAGTTGATTTAAGAAAAGTATAAAAAATACTAAGAAAAAA
>UMJZ01042803.1_pt1 | contig 17031 bp, 14 predicted proteins | sample 1966181 | NCBI WGS metagenome assembly UMJZ01 (sample SAMEA4836163, study PRJEB28245) | human gut metagenome | biome: gut microbiome; material: fecal sample | place: Denmark | collected 2008 | reverse complement strand
TATTCCACCGCCGATGGAGGGTGGAAGCTCACCATTGAGAAGCATGCGGTGGAAGTTGAGATTCTTGCGGTTTTCGGCGTTGCGTGCCTTGAGCTGGTATCGCATGCTTTCGGGGCTGACCCTAATGCCCATTGATGAGAGTTCCACACCTCGGTCAAGCACAGAATCCCATACTATAATGTCTCCGTTGAGTCCTTTGTAGCCATCGCTGTTGGGCGTGGACCAATCGTCGTAGTCGGGCGCTCGTCCGTCGTGGGGCTCGCCGTTGCTAAGCTCGGCTCCTATGCCGATAAGGAATATGGCACCGTGCTCCTTTGCTGCCTGTGACTCCCGTTCGGAAGGGGAGAGGTTGGGGTAACGGTCAAGAAGCTCCTGGGCGTGGATAAAGGTGATTTCCTGCGGAAGGCGCGGCGTGATGTGGGGAAACATCCGGTAAATCATCAGCTCCATTTCCTTGATTACGGAGTAGATGGACCTGACAGTTTGTTTGAGGTAATCAAGAGTGCGGTTTTCGGGGAGAATTGTTTTTTCCCAGTCCCATTGGTCAACATACAGAGAGTGAAGATTGTCAAGGTCTTCGTCTGCACGAATGGCGTTCATGTCAGTATAAAGTCCGTAACCGGGGGCAATGTCATAAGCGGCAAGTTTTACTCTTTTCCACTTGGCAAGAGAATGTACGACTTCGGCTTTGCGGTCGTTGAGGTGCTTTACCGGAAAGCTTACGGCACGTTCCACGCCGTTGAGGTCGTCATTAAGCCCGGTGCCCGACATAACAAATAGCGGTGCTGTGACACGGCGCAGGTTAAGCTCCTCGGCGAGGCGGCGTTGAAAAGTGTCCTTGATGGTTTTTATGGCTGTTTCGGTAGTCTCCGACAGCAGTTTCTGTTTATAATGTGTTGGAATAATAAGTGCCATGCTTAATGGATTTGTCATGCAAATATGCAACAAAATTATGCTATTTGCAAGCAAAATGGTTTGGAAAGGGAGATTTTTTATTTCCAATATGGGAGATTTGCGCAATATTAAAACAGTTGGCTTGCAAGTGAAAATGCGGGCACAAAGAGGAACTTTCAGATTGGCATCTACCGCAAAGCTTCTATGAGAAATGCCACAAAGCAGAAAATATCCACAAATTTTGTGGACTTGAAAAAATCATATATCTTTGCATCATGCATCAATTTTCAGGCAAATGAAAATAATATTTGATCAAGAATACTTAGAACAGCTTTACCTCTATGGGCGGACATCGGATAAAAAACACCGATTTCAACCGCAGGTAATAGCAAAGTACCGCAAGACAATTGATTTGATGGAATCATTGCAATTAATTGAGGATTTTTATCGTTTTCATTCGCTGAACTATGAGATGCTTACGGGCGACAAAGCGGGGATTGAGTCTGTGAGGGTAAATAACCAGTACCGTATTGAATTCAAAACGAGCAAAGTCGTGTCGGAAATTGTTGTGACTGTTTGCAACATACTTGAATTGTCAAATCACTATAAATAATGCAATATTATGGTAGATATAATATATGGATATGAACCGACACATCCTGGAGAGGTGATTAAGGATGAAGTTGAGTATCGCAGTATTTCGCAGCGAAAACTGGCCGAACAGTTGGGGATGCCGTATAAGGCTCTCAATGATTTGCTGAACGGACGCCGCACACTTACGGTCACTACCGCTATGATGATAGAAGCAGCACTTGACATTCCAGCAGACTCGCTGATGAGATTGCAATTGAAATACAATATGCACCGAGCTGCTGCTGATTCATCGTTTATGGAACGGCTGAGCCGCATACGCCGCATGGCGTCGATGCTCTGACGGGCATGGGACAAGGCTACATATCATCAAGCCACCCATGCCGTTCGCATGGGTGGCTTGATGATATCGTTAAATAGGGTTGTTTATTTGTTGACGCGGAAGCGGTCAATGCCGTCGCGAAGGTATGCCACGACCTGCCGGGCAGCGGCGATTCCGGCATTGATGTTGGCTTCGGCGGTCTGTGCGCCCATTTTCTTGGGGGTGAAGAAAACTCGTGCACCGTATTTGGCGGAAAGCTCTTCGGCAATGTCAGGCTTGATGTCGGCCACATATTTAAGGTCGGGGCGTTCGGCAAGGGCTTTATCCAATCCGGCCTCATCTATCACCTCTTTGCGGGCGGTGTTGATCAGCAGGCCGCCTTTGGGCATTAGCATGAGCTGAGAATAGCCAACGGAACCTTTTGTTTCGGGTGTGGCGGGTATGTGAAGTGACACTATATCGTTGTTGCTGTACAGCTCCTCAACGGAGTGTACGGGAGTGACGCCGGCTTCAATCATTACATTGTCGGGGCAGTAGGGGTCAAGAGCGGAGACTTCCATGCCAAATCCTTTGGCTATTCGTGCCACATTCCGGCCAACCTGACCGAAAGCATGGATGCCGAGGCGTTTGCCTTTGAGCTCGGTGCCGGAAGTGCCGGCATACATGTTGCGGACAGCCATAACAGCGAGACCGAACACGAGTTCGGCCACGGCGTTGGAGTTCTGGCCGGGAGTGTTCTCCACGCACACATTGTGAGCGGTGGCGGCGGCAAGATCCACATTGTCGTAGCCTGCACCTGCGCGGACAACGATTTTGAGCTGTTTTGCGGCATCGAGCACTTCTGCATCAACCTTGTCGCTGCGAATTATCAGCGCGTCGGCATCGGCTACGGCAGTCAGCAGCTGATGTTTGTCGGTGTATTTTTCAAGCAGTTCCAGCTCATAGCTGTTTTGCTCTATTTCTTTACGGATACCATCCACGGCAACGGCCGCAAACGGTTTCTCGGTAGCTACAAGTACTTTCATAGGTAATGGTGCTGCTGATTAATGTTTTGCTTCAAATTCTTTCATCGCATTGACAAGCACATCCACGCTTTCCATGGGGAGTGCATTGTAGAGAGAAGCACGGAATCCGCCAACAGAGCGGTGTCCCTTGATGCCTACTATGCCTTTAGTGCCGGCGAATGTAACGAAGTCGGCTTCGAGTTCCTTGTATTCGGGTTTCATGACGAAGCATACATTCATGATAGAGCGGTCCTCAGGAGCCACTGTGCCCACAAACATGCGGCTTGCGTCAATGGCCTCATAAAGTTTTTCGGCTTTGGCAAGATCCATTTTCTCAATAGCCTTTATGCCGCCGAGCTGCTTGTAGTAGCGGAGAGTCTGGAGCGCAGAGAAAATCGGGAGCACGGGAGGAGTGTTGAACATGGACCCTTTTTTGATGTGTGTGCGATAGTCAAGCATTGTGGGTATGGGGCGGTCAACATGGCCGAGAGCGTCATCGCGCACAATGACGATTGTGACACCGGCAGGAGCGAGGTTTTTCTGGGCACCGGCATAGATGATGTCGTATTTGCTGACATCCACGGGACGGGAGAAAATGTCGCTGGACATGTCGGCAACCAGACGGACCGGAAGCTCGGGGTCGTAACGCATTTCTGTGCCATAGATAGTGTTGTTGGAAGTGAAGTGGAAGTAATCCACATCAGCAGGCACAGTATAGTTCTTGGGAATATAGGTGAAGTTTTTGTCTTGGGATGAAGCCACAACAGCCACATCGCCAAACAAACGGGCTTCTTTTATGGCGTTAGTGGCCCATGTGCCTGTTTGCAGATAGGCGGCTTTTTTAGCCAGAAGGTTGTAGGGCACCATGCAGAACTGCATGCTTGCGCCGCCACCCAGGAACAGCACTGAATAGCCCTCCGGCACTTCAAGAAGTTCCTTGACAAGGGCCATGGCCTCGTCAATCACAGCCTGAAACTCTTTGCTGCGGTGAGACACTTCAAGCACCGACAAACCGGTGTCTGCAAAATTGAGAATGGCATCCGCCGTGTTGCGAATGGTGTATTCGCTCAAAATAGACGGACCGGCGTAGAAATTATGCTTTTTCATCTCGGAAAAATTTGGAGTAAAAATTTACACTTACAAAATTACATATTTTTATGACTATGCGAAATCCGGAGCGCTATTTTTGCATAAGGTGTTAATGAATTTATAGTGTTAACAAATATTAACCACGCCAATTAATTAAAGGCGGCTGTTTTGCATTAAATTTGTATAAAATGCCTTTGTATGGCTTGTGCCGTAGAGGTGTCTCGGACCATGAATCAACTAATCAATATCAATACGAGTATGACCATTACCATGAAATCGTTGCTTACGGTGCTGGCGTGTGCATCTTCGGTATGTTCGCTGGCGCAGGGGCTTCCCCTGAAGCCACAACAGCTGGAGTATCCTGACAATGAGCCTGCACCATGTTTCCCACTTCCAACCGACCGCCAGCTTAAATGGCATGATCTGGAATTTTATGCGTTTTTTCATTACGGCATGAACACCTATACAGACAAGGAGTGGGGATTCGGCGATGAACAACCTTCAACATTTGCCCCTACCAAGGCCCCCAATCCCAAACAATGGCTTGAGGCTTGCAAGGCTGCCGGCATGAAAGGCGGAATTGCGGTAGTAAAGCATCACGACGGTTTTTGTCTATGGCCTACAGCTACTACGGAGCATAACTGCACAAACAGTTCCAACAAATACGCCAAAGCCACCAACATACCGCGCGATTTTGCCAAGGCAGCACGTGAACTGGATATGAAATATGGATTTTATGTGTCGCCTTGGGACCGCAACAGTGCGCTGTACGGAACAGACAAATATGTTACGGATGTGTTCATGAAGCAGTGTGACGAATTGGCAAAATTCGGATCGGACCAGTTTGAGATGTGGTTTGACGGGGCCAATGGCGGTGACGGCTATTACGGTGGCGCCAACTGCACCCGGAGTGTGGATGCGTCCACTTATTATGATATTCCCAATCTGCGCGATTATGTACATTCCATAGCTCCCGACTGTGTGATGTGGGGCGTGGGTGAGGAAGCACGCTGGATTGGCAATGAATCGGGATTTGCCGGCGAAACGGACTGGTGCATGATGGACCGCGGCCATATGTCGGAAGAGTCATCGCGCAACTGCGGTCAGGAAAACGGCTGGGTATGGCTGCCGGGTGAAAGTGATGCCAAGGCCACGGATTCAGGCTGGTTCTGGCACCCGACGCAGAAGGAGCTGAGTGCGGAGCGTTTGTTTCAGATGTATCTTGAGACAGTGGGCCGCAATGCCAACCTGATACTCAACGTGCCGCCTGACCGCAGCGGCGAACTTCCCGCATCGTCGGTAAAGATGCTCAAGGATATGGGCAAACTGCTTAATGACCGATTGGGCAAGGATCTGGCATTAAAGGCCGGCTCAATCGTGGCCTCAGATACCCGCGCCAACGGAGCACGGCGCACTTATGATGCCAAAAACATGATAGATGCCAATCCCGACACATATTGGGCGCCGAACGATGATGTTACTGCTGCCTCTGTGGTAATGAGCTGGGACAAACCGCAGGATATGCGTTATGTCACGCTTCAGGAATATATAGCCAAAGGGCAGCGTGTGAAAGGGTTCAAAATCGAGACATCTATGGACGGGGAGAACTGGACCGTTCAGGCACCTGAAATTGCCCAGACTACCGTGGGCTACAAGCGCATCATTCCCCTGAATGGCAGCACCGCCCAAAGCTATACCGAACCGGTAAAAGCCAAATATCTTCGCGTGAGCATTACCGATAGCCGCGCATGTCCGTTAATCAACAATATCTCAGTATTCTAATGAAACGCTATATTCTGACAGCAGCGGCAGCGGTGGCATGCAGCACCGCTTTTGCCCAAACAATAACTTTTGACACCCCGGACTACAAAGGAGTGGGTGTATATGACACATGGGAGAAGTCGCCATTCCGCACCGGTGCTCTGGAACCGAATGTGGCTGTGGTGGAAAATCATCTGAAAGATTCTGTCAACACATCATCGCACATACTGGGAGTGCAGCGTTCGCGCTACGGCTCCAATACGATGGGCGTGGAGGTGAAGCTTAATGAACCGTGGCGCATAGGTACAGAATCGCAATATGTGCATGTGCTTATTCACAAGCCTGTGGAGAGCCGTGTGATGCTTATAGGTCTCGGCAACCGTGCGGACCGCCCGGGCCAATCGCAGCGCGTAGAGCAATTTTGGGTATATCCGACAAATGATGTGGATGCAGGCGAATGGGCAGATGCCGTGTTCAGCGTGAAAGCCAACAACGGAGTTGACATATATTCGCTTGTGCTTGCGCCTGATGTGCGTTCTGACTGCAAGGAAGATTTCGTGGCTTATATCGATAACATAGAGATCAGCAATGACCTGACTCCACGCACCGGGGTGGGTGATTATCCTATCAATCTTCCCTCGCAGACCATGATTATGCGTTATGACCGCCGTTTGCATGATGTGAGTCTGAACGGAGATACAATCAAGACGAACTTGGCCAGCGACATTCATGTGCCCCTTTATATGGCATTGCTTGAAAAGCCATTTCAGGCGGCTCCGGGTCAGGTTGTGAAGCCCGGAGTGGGATATAATGCAAAGTGGATGCATTCGTATGTGTATCTGGATAAGAACAATGACGGCAAGTTTACAACCGATGAGCTTGTGGCCTTTACTCCGAAAGTGAACAATGCAGATGATCCATGCGCCCTGCCATCGTTTACCGTGCCGTCCGATCTCGCTCCCGGCATTTACCGTATGCGTTATAAAGTTGACTGGGACAATAATGACCCCGGAGGAGATTTGCAGACCATAGTGAGCAACGGGGGCTCTATTGTGGATGTGCTTCTTAATGTACACGCACCGGAAGTGACCGTAAACAATGATAACCGCAACGGTGAGGTGCTCACAGCCGATGGCAAGAGCCTTGACAATCTGCGTGTGCCTTTCGGCAAGAATCTGAAGGTTAAGATGGTTCCGAGCAACGGATTCACCTACTCCGGTATTAAAGTGCGTCACGGATACAACCTTACAGGTGATCCATTGAAACATTCCAACCCGCAATATCGCGAAGAGGTGATTGATGCATCGGAGTTTGCACCCGATCACACTGTAACGATACCGGGTGCAATGGTTGACGGCAATCTTTTGATTGAGGGATTGTTTGTAAGCTCCACCAAGTAAACAGACAAATTACAACAAGAGATACGAGAGTTCCGCGCGTTGGTGCGGGACTCTTTTTGTATATATAGGTATGGAGCATGCCGGCAGCCGTATGCTACATGTGCATCAGATGAGGTGAGGGGGTATGAAAAAATCCCGGGGAGCGGGCGCTCTCCGGGATTGATATGCGGGATAACAGAAATAGTGTTAGAGATTTTCTACGAGTTTCTGTACATCTTCGTCAGTGGGGTTAAGCTCAAGGTATTTCTGGAAGTACTGGCGAGATTTGTCTTTGTCATTGTCCATGTAGTAGATACCGAGCAAATAGTAAGCGGAAGTGTAGTAAGATTTGTAACGATCTTTGGTGTCAGGGTTGGCATCAAACGTATCAATCATCTTGTTGTAGGCTTCAGCCATGGCAGCATTGGGCTTGTCATCATTTCCGGTGAGAAGGATGGTGGCCTTGTCGGCGTAGAGAATACCTACGTTGGGGGCTTTTTCAATAGCCATGTTGATGTACTTGAGAGCATCAGCAGCAGCGGCAGCACGTTCGGGAGTGCCTTTTTCCATTGTGCGGGCAAGAGACTGATAGCGTTTGGCCATGTCGCGGATGTCCTGAGTGGAGCCGTTACCGGCGTCAAGGTACTGACGGAGGATTTCTACAGCCTTATCGTTTTGGCCGGCTTTTTCATACACGCTTGAGAGCTTGGGAAGGAGGTCGGCGTTTTCGGGATTAAGCTCAATGGCTTTTTCAAGAACCTGCACGGCTTCTTCGCTCTTGCCTTCTTCGCTCAGAGCCTGTCCGTAAAGAACATAGTCGTTGGGGATAAGGTTGGCACCGGGATGATTGAAAAGCTTGCGTCCGGCCTGTTCAGCTGCGGTCCAGTTTTTGAGAGCGGCTTCGTCAAGCAGAATTACGCGCTGCATGTAGAAGTTGTTGGGGTCTTTGGCAAGCACCTGATTAGCCATGTCAAGAGACTTCTGATATTCACCTGCAGAGTAGAGAAGGCCGGCATAGCGCTGCTCATCGTTTTGGAAGTGGTTGGGGTTCTGCATGTATTTGCCGTACTGTATGCAAGCTGAACCGAACTGGTTGTTGTCGTAGTACTTTTCGGCAAGTTCGCGCTGAGCGAGAGCTGAATTAGGCTCTTTTTCGTTAAGCTCCTTAAGCTTGTCAATAGCGTAGGAGGGATTAACGTGGAAGTAGGTGTTGGCGTATTTCACGTAAGCCTCGCGGTTAACCACATCTTTCTCGGCATCCTGATTGATGGCCATTTCGTACAGACCGGCAGCTTCACCGGGATCTGCTTTGGCTTTCATATCGCCCTGAAGCACGTAAATGGCAGCTTCGGAGTTTTTAGAATCTTTGAGAGCCTTAGAGAGATATTTGTCCACATCCTTGGCGTACATAGTGGGGTTGGCTTCGTAATAAGCGCGGGCTACAGCAACAGTAAGTGCGGAATTCTTTTTGTCGGTGTTCATGCCTTGCTTGAACATCTTTTCAGCCTCAGCTTTGTTGCCGGCACGAAGGTCGAGCGAACCCAGACCGATATAGTTGTAACCGTAATGGGGGTTTGCGGCGATACCTTCCTGGTAGTTCTTGCGAGCGGCTGCCATGTCGTTATCGGCAAGAGCGATATTGCCCAAATAGAAATGTGACACAGCTTTGTCGGTGCTGGCATCATTAATGGTGTTGTTGAGAATGGTTTTAGCCACGTCAAGACGCCCGGCATTGTAGTTGTCCACACCATCCTGATATCCGCCCTGGGCGGCAGCGGTGATTGCGGCACCAAGCATCAGGGAAAATAAGAATCTCAATTTCATGTCTTGGTTTATTAAATTATTATTTGATTTTTTGTAAAATTTTTTATCTGTTAGACTTATGTCACGCAACAAGGTTTAATTGACCTGAGCGGCTGTTGCAAGCTGCACGACTCTTGGGAGAACGCCGGTGAGCTGTATAATCTTTTGACCTCTGTAGCTGGTGACGAAAGAGTAAAATCCGTGGGTAAGGGTGCCACCGGCAGCAGCAGTTATCATATACACCTGACGGTAGAGGGGATATTTGCCATCAAAGATGTAAGCCTGATAGGGCTTGTAAGCGCGGATTTCATCATCGGCACTTACGGGTAGAACCTTTACGGCATTGCTGAAAGTGTTTTCTACATTCTCGTTTTCCTCCACGGCCTTCACCATTTCCTCACGGGTGCGGGTGCGTTCGGTCATATCGGAACTGATCCAGCTTACGCCTATTATGCCAATAGCATTTTTGTTTTTAGCCACTGCGTCAAATACGGCCTGCGGTGTTTTCTGTGCAAAGACATTCGGCCCGAACTGGCCGCCGTTGAGAAGCGAATCGCGCATGTAGTGTGCGGCTGATGATCCCTGATGGTCAAAGACCACAGATATTTCGCCGAGAGGAGAGGGGCTTACCTCATCCCAGCGTAAAACCTTGCCAGTGAGTATTTCGCGCAGCTCCTGCTTGCTCATCTGCTCAATCGGATTTTCGGGGTTTACGATCAGAGCGAGCGCGTCAACAGCTATCTGGCTTTGGCGCACAATTTTGTTGTGGGATTTCAGATAGCTGATTTCCTGATCATTGAGCGGGCGCGTGGCGATAATCATTTTAGTGGAAAAGTTGAGCAAGGAATCGAATGCTGCGCTTTCGTCCACATAATAAGGAATGATACTTGCCTGAGGATATATGTATTCAAATACATCAATTTCCTGAGAAAGGATGTTTTCAAAGCTTGCATCGCAGGCAATTGTGGCTATGCCGGATGAAGAAGTAGATGTGGGTTTGCCATTTCCACCTCCCGAACAAGCCGCCAACCCCGCGCATAGGCATAAAGCAAGCACGGGGAGTAAAAAGTAGTGGCGTATATGATTCATTCTACTTATAGAGTGATATTGTTATACAAAAACGATATAGGGGAGTGAAATATTATTCAGCGTCATCAACTGGCTTGAACTGGCGATAAGCACGCCAAATACCATAAACGGTGAACAGAGCGCCGGCAGCCCAGCGAATCCATGTCCAAGAACCGTAAAGCGGAGCGAAAAACCCCACGAAAAACAGTACACCCATACCAATATAAACTATCACCATTATCAATCCGAATATGGTTTGCATTGTGGCCGGTGCCTTGGAAGGCTTGTTTGCGCTACTCATAGTTAGAAAAATTAAAAATTTATAATGAAATTAAGAGATGCCTCCGCACTCCGGGGGCTTAAAATGTTAACGCTAAAGGGCAAGTAATGTTCGCCTCAAGAGCCATATTATAGCTTGTGGAGTGGCATTGCTTAAATTCGTGGTAAAGTTAACACATTTTTCTTAAACCCTAATGAATAAAGTCCAATTCATGTGATACCTAATGCTTAAATTTACTTAATTGGTGTGTTTGCAGACAAAAAAAGGGGCGAACCCTGACCGATTCACCCCCATGCGTTTTTGAAGACTGGTTTGTGTTATAAAGAGATAATGTGCTCAGTTATTTAACAACATCGTTAAGTTCGGCACCGGCTTTGAATTTCACGGCTTTACGAGCGGGAATTTCAATTTTTTCTTTTGTGCGGGGATTGATACCGGTACGTGCTGTCTTCTCAGATACAGCAAAAGTTCCGAAGCCAATGAGAGCGACCTTGTCACCATTAGCGAGCTGTTCGCTGATAGTGTTGATGGTGGCATCGAGAGCGGCCTTAGCCTGAACCTTTGAAAGGTTTGCTTTCTCTGCAATGGCATTGATAAGCTCAGTCTTGTTCATGATTGATAATGATTTTTAGTAAGTTTTAGGTATTTGCAGCAAATATAATAGTAAAAACCGAAAGACAAACAATAAAGTCGTATTTTTTTCGTGAAAACTTACTTTTTTCTCAATATTTCACTTTTTTAGGCTTGTAAAGACTAAAATCAGAATGAGAACTGGCACATCAGCCCTGCGCGGCGTGCATATCGGTGGTCACCGGAAAAGTTCTGGCGTTTGGCGAAGTCTATTTCGGCAGCGACCTGCATTCGGGGCGTCAGATTCCAGAACACGTTTGCTACCCAATACAAACCATATTTGTATTCGTCCGGCGACACTGCTTTGGACGGGAGAAACCTTGTTTGACTCATCTGGACGGTGGCAAAAATGTTGGGCTTGAAGTTGTATTGGAGGCCTAGATTCCAGCCGAAAGCTTCGGGAGCATACATGTGGCCCGGTGCGTGAGGGTTTGCCACAAGGTCGTAGGAACCTATCTGCAAATCACCTCCTGTGCCTTCAAAACCCCTGCCATAGGTGGCGGAAGCATATGTAGTGATGTTTGGGTGAGGATGTGCTACGGAGCTGACCATGGTTCCCCAGCCTACAACATTGCGGTTTTTTTCGGCTATTAGATTCCTGTAGGAAAGTGTGCGAACCACTCCCGAAAGGCGTACGTGCTGTCCGCGTGCCCATTCGTATTGGGCGAATGCAGCCCAATCGGGCATCCAGTTTGTCACCTTTTTGGTGTTGATGCCATCAATGTCGATATTGTCGGAGGGTGTTTCCGCAGATACGGCAAAATACCATTTTTCTTTGACAACGGGCATGTAACGGATAAGTACCGAGGTTACTCCCACCTTGTTGTTGGGGCCCTGAGCATCAACTGTAGGGGGAACAGCGGCAGGATCGGAAAATGTGGATGACGCGTAGCCCACTGTGAAATCATTGATTATGGCGTAGGCTTTTTTCAGATGAAAATCGCGAGCCTCATAACCGTTGAAATTCGCCTCAATATAAAGCTGGTAGTTACCTAAAGTTTTGTTTTGTCCGAGAACTCTGAAAAACAGGCATGTCCCGGCGGGCGTCGTGCCAAATTGCCTTCTGTTGGCCGGATCGGGCTGCATGGGTATGAGGTAGGGGGCGAATGCCGGAGACGGTACCGCACCACCCCAGTCGTAGTAAGCTCTCATTCGCACAGCACCGCCAATGCCCATAGCCAGTTGTGCATCCTTGCTCATGAACAGGAAATAAGGAGATCCGGGGTCCTGGAAGTGACGGAACTGATCGTAATAGAATGCCGAGATTACATGCCGCACTGAATCCACATATCTTTGTGTTTGTTCCGGGGCCGGTTTGCCGTCAATAAATATTATTTTGTTGGAGCGCAGGGTGCTGTCGATCTGCGCGTCGGCTAAACTATTGGATTGAGCAGAGGCGGCGAGCGCACAGATTGTGGCGACAGCCCAGATGGTTTGCTTTAGCATAAGTGTGGTGTTTTTTGCAATCTTAAACACTCGGGATAGTATAATGGTTTAGTAAGAGAAATATATTTTGTGTATCTTTGCGCCCCAGAACGCACATAATCAATAAAACCTATGTTTCGTAACTTACCCCCGGTAACTAAAAATCTTATAATCATTAATTTTATAGTGTGGCTTGCCGTATTTGTGTTGCCGCACCGCCTCGGCTTTGATATGGAGCGAATATTTGCTCTCCATTACTTCCAAGCTCCTTATTTCAATCCGGCGCAGTTGTTTACCTACATGTTCATGCATGACAGCCACAATCTTGCTCATATACTGTTCAATATGTTCACTTTGTTTATGTTTGGCGTGACATTGGAACGTACATTGGGCAGCAAGAGATTTTTGTTTTTCTACATATCTTGCGGCATAGGTGCGGCGTTGGTGCAGGAACTGGTTTGGTTCTTTACGTGGCCCGGTATTTTTGCAAAGGCGCTTGCTCCGCTTAACGGCGTGAGCGTGGCAGAGATGAGCGGGTATCTGAAAGAGAATATGTCACTGCCGCAAGTGCAGGGGCTTCTGAACCAGCTTGCCACTATCGGAGCCTCGGGTGCCATTTACGGTGTGCTGCTTGCATTCGGAATGCTCTTCCCGAATGTGCCGTTGTACTTCATGTTCATACCGGTTCCCATCAAAGCCAAATGGATGGTGCTTGGGTATGGAGTGATAGAGCTGCTTATCGGCATGAGTCAGGCAAATGACGGAGTGGCGCATTTCGCGCATCTCGGAGGCATGATATTCGGATTCATAATCATTTATTATTGGAAGAAAAAAGGCTCGCTGGGAGGGTTCGGCGGGTATGCATAAAATCCGTCAACTTGTATTGCGCTATCCGCAGCTAAGTGTCCTCATAGTCATAAATGTGGCCGTGTGGGTGCTTCTGCGCTTACTGCTGTTGTGCAGCCCTGCGGCAGGTTGGTCAGTGCTGCGGTGGTGTGAACTGCCGTGTGGTGTGCTGCCGATGCTTCATAGAATGTGGAGCCTGCTGACATACATGTGGGTGCAGACCGATGGAGTGCATCTGCTGTTCAATATGCTGTGCCTGTGCTGGTTCGGGCTTATGCTTCCGCAAGGATGCGGCTGGAGCGTGGGCCGGCTGTATGTGTGTGGAGGCGTGTGCGGAGGATTGCTCTATGCGATTGTAGGCGCCGCGTCCGGTAACACTCTGATAGGGTCGTCGGCTGCTGTCATAGCCGTGGCAATGGCAGTAACGGTGGTCATTCCGAAGCGCAGAGTGACATTGCCTGTCATTGGGCCTGTTCAGCTCATGTGGATTACGGTGGCATTGGTGACGGTGGATGTGGCAAGTGTGGCTTTTGGCGACTTGAGCGGACATGTGGCACATTTAGGAGGCATGTTGTCGGGTCTGCTGGCGGGATGGCAAATGCGCAAATGGCGTTTTACTCCCATACAGATACAGAGCAATACGGAGAGAGAGGATATGCAAGAGCCGACAACTGAACAAATCTTATCCAAGGTGCGTCGGTCAGGTCACAGCTCACTGACTCCGGAAGAGCGCAAAATATTGTTTAAAATGAGCAGAGGGAAATGAAAAGAATCTGGCACATATTTCTTGCTTTGGTAAATCTGCTGTTGGCGGTGGCTATGCTCATATCGGCCTACGGCGGAACTGTGAGCCCTGAAACGAGTGTTGTGCCTGCGCTGGTGGCCATGCTTCTTCCTACCGTGCTGCCTCTGATGCTCGTGGCATTGGTGCTGAGCTGCTTTATAAGCTGGAAGGCGATGGTGTTTAATCTGGTTGTGCTTCTGTGCTGCTCAGGGCCGATATTGAATATCTGCCCGATGAATTTTGATTCTGCCGAGAGGATAAAGGCGAGTAAGCCTGAAACCCGATTCACACTGATGACCTACAATGTGATGGAGCTTTATGACTATAACGGCACCACATGGGATGAGAAAAATAACCGCGACAAGACCGTGAGGTATATGATAGACAGCGGATGCGACATCATAGCTTATCAGGAGGCGTATAATATTCATGCGTTGGGGTATCCGGGTACAAGTAATGAGACAATACAGGATTTGAGGAAAGAATATCCATATTTGGCACGTACTCCCAACAGCTATGTGGGGCTGTTGTCAAAATATCCAGTGAAATGTGTGCCGATAAATCTCGCCGATACAAATTCGTTTATAGTGGGATGCTATGAGGTGGATATAAACGGCAAAATTATCACCATAATAAATGTGCATCTCCAGTCAATCGGCCTTAACACCGATGACAAGAATCTTTATCGCGAGCTGACAAACGGGGAGAAGGTGAATATGGACACAGTGCGTCATACTTTGCTGCACAAGCTTAAGGTGGCCTTCAAGGCACGTGCACGGCAGGCAATCAAATTGCGCCATTTCATCAATGAGTTGCAGGGACCCGTGATATTGTGCGGCGATTTCAATGATATCCCCGGATGCTACGCGGAGCGTGCCGTAATGGGTCATGACTTGCGCGACGCATACCGCGATGCGGGTCTCGGGCCTTCAATTACCTATCATGCCAACAGGTTCTATTTCCGTATAGACCAGATACTGTATCGCGGAGTGACGCCATTGAAAGTGAGGGTGAGAACCAACGGATACAGCGACCATTATCCGGTGGTAGGCACATTCTCCACCACTCCGGATTTGCATATTCAGTGAAATTATATTAATTTTACGCTCCAATACTTATCGTCAATCTACAATTCCTTATAATGAATAAACCTTTAATTACAGCTGCGGCAGCATTATTGGTGTCCGTGGCTCCAACATTTCAAATTATGGCAGCAGAACGCACCAATCCATTTTTGCAGCCCTATAACACGGTTTACAACATACCGCCTTTTGAATCCATAACTTACGCCGACTATATGCCTGCATTTGAACAAGGCATCAAGGAGCGCAATCAGGAGATAGAGGCAATTGTGAAAAACCGTGCAGTGCCTGATTTTGAAAATACTATCCTTGCCCTTGAAAAAAGCGGAGAGTTGCTTAACAAGGTAATGCTTGTGTTCAGTTCGCTTAACGAGACTGACTCATCGCCTGAAATGGAGGCACTTGCAGAGAAAATCATGCCTATGTATTCGCAGAGCAGCGATGAGATAATGATGAATCCGTTGCTGTTTGCCAAAGTAAAGCAGGTGTATGACCGTCGCAATGAGTTAAATCTTAATGCTTCCCAACTCCGTGCAGTGGAACTTGCCTACAAACAGTTTGTACGTTCGGGAGCGTTGCTTGGTGAGGCTGAAAAGCAGCAGCTTATGAAAATCAATACCGAGCTGACAGACCTGTATCTGAAATTTAACAAGAACTTGCTCGATGACACCAATGCATTTTCAATAGTGATAGACAATGCCGACGAGCTTTCCGGTATTCCGGCAGGCAATGTGGCCCTTGCAGCTGAAGAAGCTGCATCGCGCGGCATGAACGGCAAATGGGTGTTCACACTGCATGCTCCGAGCCGTCTCCCGGTGCTCCAGTATGCGGATAACCGTGCTCTCCGTCAAAAAATGTATGAAGGGTACACCAACCTTGCTTCGCAGGGCAAAAACGACAACAAGCCTGTGATAAACAGTATTCTCAAAGCCCGTGCTCAAAAAGCAAAACTGCTTGGATTTGAGAATTTTGCTGCATATCAGACTGATAATGTGATGGCAAAAACTGTGGATAATGCTGAGGATCTTCTGCTTAAGATATGGCGTCCTGCAATCAAACGTGCCAATGAAGAGGTGAAGGAGATGCAGGAACTTGCCAACCGCCGTGGAGATAACATCACTATTCAGCCATGGGATTACTATTATTATGCAGAGAAGCTTCGTCTGGACAAATATAATATCAACGAGGATCAGGTGCGTGCTTATTTCCCGCTGGAGAATGTTCGCAAGGGAATCTTTGACATGGCCGAAAAGCTTTACGGAGTGACTTTTTCAGAGCTGCCGGATGCGCCCAAATACAACCCGGAAGTAAAGGTGTATGATGTGAAGGATGCCAAGACCGGTGAGCATATAGCAGTGTTCATGACCGATTATTTCCCGCGTGCATCAAAGCGTCAGGGAGCGTGGATGAGCGAGTTTCAGGGAGCATTTACGGATCCTGACGGATCGTCGCAGCGTCCGATTGTGTACAACGTGGGCAATTTCACCAAGCCAACCGGAGATACTCCTTCGCTGCTCACTCTTGATGAGGTTGAGACAATGTTCCATGAATTCGGACACGGTCTTCACGGAATGCTTACCAAAGTGAAACTGCGCAGTCAGGCCGGTACGAATGTGGACCGTGACTTTGTGGAGTTGCCTTCGCAGATTCACGAGCACTGGGCCATGGAGCCGGAAATGCTGAAATCATATGCGCGTCACTACAAGACCGGTGAGGCCATACCTGACTCTCTGATTACAAAGCTGATTGATGCCTCAACCCACAATCAGGGCTTTATCACCACAGAACTTGTCGGTGCTGCACTTCTTGACTTGCAGTTCGGCAAAATCACCGATGCCGACAAAGTGGATGTGGCCGCATTTGAGGCCAATGTGGCTAAAGAGTTGAAGATGCCCAAGGAGATAACATTCCGTTATCGCAGCCCTTATTTCCGCCATATATTCGGCAGCGACGGGTATGCAGCGGGCTATTATACTTATCTTTGGGCCGAGGTGCTTGATGCCGACGGATTTGAGTATTTCAAAGAAAACGGTATTTTTGATCCCGCAACAGCGGAGTCGTTTAAGAAAAATG
>UMJZ01064940.1_pt1 | contig 18244 bp, 7 predicted proteins | sample 1966181 | NCBI WGS metagenome assembly UMJZ01 (sample SAMEA4836163, study PRJEB28245) | human gut metagenome | biome: gut microbiome; material: fecal sample | place: Denmark | collected 2008 | reverse complement strand
CCCTCGGCATCTCCACCGCAGCGGCGTCTGCGCTCATGGCGACCCTCACGTTGGGTCTGTCCGCCGTCATCACCGGCCTGATAGTCCTGTTCAACAAATACAGCGATGCGCAGGAGGAGGCACGGCAGAAGGCGCAGGAGCTCATCGAGGTGGAGAGCGAGGGCAGGGCGCAGATGATAAAGACCCGTTTCGAGATAGACAACACCATTCGCGAGCTGAAGGAGTTCACCGGCAGCAAGGAGGAGGAAAAGAAGAAGACCGAGGAACTGAACCGCAAGTACGGCGAGGCTTTCGGCTACTATGACACCGTTGCCGAGTGGTACGATGTCCTCACGCAGAAAGCGGCCGACTATATCCAGATGCTCTTCCTGCAGGCCAAGGCACAGGCACTGGTCAACAAGGCCGTGGAAGCCGACGACAAGGTGAACAAGCTGAAGGCGACCGATGCAGATGATGTCGATGGCTCCATAGGGTGGTTCAAGAAGTCTCTCCTCTATTTTGCGCAAGGAGAGTCCAACGGCCAGATAGACGCGTCGGCCATCATCAAGGAAGAGAATGAGAAGAACAAGGAGCAGGCCATCGCCGATGCCGAGAAACTCCGTGACGACCTGCTCAAACAGGCGGAGGACCTGACAAAGGAAATGGGCGAGATAGGCAAGAACAGCAATATAGGCGGCCATTCCAAGCCCGAACACAAGCCGATTGGTGGCAACGGAGACAAGGACCGGCAGAAAGAACTGGAGCGCGAGAAGGCGGCCGAGCAAAAGCGGGCCGAGGAACTTGCGCGGCTCCGTCAGGAGAACGAGCAGGAAAGCATCGACCAGATGGCTGAGGGCAGTGCCAAGCGAATCCGGCAGATAAAGTTCAACTACCAGAAAGAGGAATCCGAGATAAAGGCGCAGGAGGCCAAGTGGCGCGATGCGCAGGGCGGGAATCTCACGGAGGAGCAGGGTGAAGCCCTTGCGGAACGGCTTCGTCTGGCACAGGAGGAACAGCGCAAGGGTCTGGAGGAAATCGACAAGGAATCCCTGAAGAACGAGCTCCAGGCCATGGTGGACTACCTGCGCGAGTATGGTACGCTCCAGGAGCAGAAATACGCCATCGCCAAGGAATACGCCGAGAAGATACGCGAGGTGAACGAGGGCGACGGCACGGCGGAGGAAAAGCGGTGGCAAGTCCGCAAGCTCGAAAAGGAGCGTGATGCTGCCGTCAGTCAGACCAATGCCCAGAACCTCGCCTTGAACATAGACTGGAGCACCACTTTTGAGGGTGTCGGCAACGTGCTCAAAGACGTTGCGAAAGAGACACTCGCCAAGATAGAGGAGTACATGCAGACCTCCGAGTTCAAGAAACTCTCGGCGGAAAACAAGAAGGTATATACCGACCTGCAGGCGAAACTGAAGGACGAGACCGGTGGCAACAGCACCAGCGCCTTCAACTTCAAGATATGGGACACGATTGCCAAGAACGTGAAAGCCTATCAGGACAGCGTGCGCACGCTCCGCGAGAAAACCGACGCCCACACGCAGGCCGTGACCGATTTGGAACAGGCGCAGCAAGACCTTGCCGATGCCACCGACGATGCCTCAAAGGAAATCGCACAGAAAGCGGTGGACATAGCGCAGGGCAAGGTCGATGCGACGGCAGCATCACAGAACGAGGCGCAGGAGGCCAGCGACAAGGCACGGAAAACCCTCACCGACAACACCAACGCGGCGGCGCAGGGCATCAAGAACTTCACCAGCTACCTGAACGAGATGTCGGACGGCTCACTGTACGGCTTTGCCAACGGCATCACCAAACTTATCACCTCGCTTTCCAAAGGCTCTGACGGCATCGGCAAGTCGTTGGGCGAGCTGGGCGGAAAGGTGGGCGGCATCGTCGGTGCCATACTCCAAATACTCGACGCGTTGGGCGATGACCCGAAAGGCTTTATCAACGACCTGCTTGACAAGGTGGCCGACACGATAAACAAGGTGGTGGAGGAACTTCCCGAAATCATCATCGATGTCATCAAGGACGTGGGCAACATCGTGCAGGGGCTGCTCAGCGGCATTGCCGGGTGGTTCGGCATAGACGACCTCTTCGGTCTGAACGGCAACGAGAAAGAGGTGAAGAAGACCATAGAGAATCTGACCGAGCGCACGGAACTCCTGCAGAACGCCATCGAGGACCTGACCGATGTGATGGAGAAAAGCTACGGTCAGAAAGCCACCGATGCCTACGAGCAGGCCAAGCGCAACCAGGAGGAGACCAACGCCAACTACCTGGGCATCGCGCAGGCACAGGCAGGCTACTGGAAGCACCATCACAGCTGGAACTACTACTGGAACGGCTTTTCAGATGACCAGACGGCATGGATAAGGCAGAACGTGAAGGAGAACTTCGACGGCAGCATCTGGAGCCTTACACCGGAGGAGATGAAGAAACTCCTCTCCAATGTGGATATAGCCGAGTATATCAAGAACACCGGCAAGGGCGGTTATGGAAATGATGTGCTGGACAAGCTGCAGGACTACGCGGACCAGGCAGGAAAGATAGAGGAACTGACCGACAGCTGGCGCGAGACCATCACCCAGATAAGTTTCGACAGCATGAAGGACAGCTTCATCTCCAACCTGATGGACATGAAGAAAACCTCCAAGGACTTTGCCGAGGACTTCGCCACGGACATGCAGAAAGCCCTGCTGAGCTATTCCATGGAAGACCTCATCAACGGTGAGCTGAAGCAGTTGTACGATGACTGGGCACAGCTTATCTCCGACAAGAACGGCGAGCTGACGGAAAAGGACATCGAGGACTTCAACCGCCGCTATGACGAGATAGTGGCGGAAGGGCTGAAACGCAGGGACGAGTGGGCGAAGGTCACCGGCTACGAGGACACGGGCGGTACCAGCCAGAGCGCGAAGTCCGGAGGCTTTACCGCCATGACGCAGGACCAGGGCACGAAACTGGAGGGCATGTTCACCAGCGGACTGCAGCACTGGTCAAGCATGGACGAGCGTCTGGAGACCGTGGCCGACCGCATGAACCTTGCCGAGAGCCACCTTGCCCGGATTGCCGAGAACACCGGCACGAGCGCGGGGCATCTTGGCGAGATAAAGGAGGACATCAGAAAAATAGTAAGGGACGGACTAAAAGTAAAATGACATGGACAAGATACTTGGAGGGCTGGTGCTGGTGAACGGCACCGACATCTGGAAAGAATACGGCGTGTTCCTCGTCGAGGACAAACGTGGCGGCATGGATAACCTCACCGCCATACTCACACCGAGCAAGACGAAGAAGGACACCGCCGTGAACATACGCGAGGAGCAGGGCGAGAAATACTCCGCCACGCTTACACCGAGAAACGAGCCGAGGGACATCACGCTCAACTTCGCCCTGTATGACAAGACACAGGCGGGTTGGCTGCGGAAATACTTCTCGTTCATCAATTTCCTGAAACAGGGCAAGGGCGGCTGGCTGGACATCGTATTCACGCAGCTTGACCTTACCCTGCATGTGAAATACAGCGAGAGCCCCAAGTTCACACCGCTCACCTACCTGTGGAAGGAGGGTGTGAACGCCGGCAAGTTCAAGGTGAAGTTCCGCGAGCCTGTCCCCATCATCTAATGACATTCAAACAGCATTCCTATATGGTTCTGACGATATACGACAAATACGGCACCGCCCGGACGGACATCTCGCCCGGTGACGGCAGCACCCAGCAGAAGGAGGTTCAGGGCGACAACGTGCTGACGCTCTCCTTCACCCATTACGAGCACATACCCCTCGATGTGAACGACTATGTGGACTTTGAGGGCGAGCGCTACTGGCTCACCGAAAAATACGCCCCTGCCCAGAAGAGCGATGGCGAGTGGTCGTATGACGTGAAATTTTACGGCATCGAGAGCCTGATAAAGCGTTTCCTCGTGCTGGAGACCACAGACAACAATGCCGAGCCCGTGTTCACCCTCACCGCCACTCCGAGAGAGCATGCGGCGATGGTGGTGAAGTGCATCAACAACGGCATGGGGCACACCACCGACTGGAAGGTGGGGCAGGTGGACGGCACCGACCTCATTGTCATCGACTACGAGGGCAAGTACTGCGACGAGGCGCTGAAGGAGATAGCCGAGAAAGTGGGCGGCAGTGCCGAGTGGTGGGTGGAAGGGCAGACCGTGAACATCTGCAGATGCGAGCACGGCGAGGAAATAATATTGGGGTACGGCAACGGACTGACGAGCCTGGAGCGTGACACTGACAACACCAACAAGTTCTACACGCGCCTGTTCCCGATAGGCAGCACCCGCAACATCGATGCGGAGAAATACGGCCACAGCCGTCTGATGCTGCCCGGCGGCCGCCAGTATGTGGAACTGCACACCGACGAGTACGGTATCTATGACCACTACGAGAAAGACGCGTTCAGTGGCATCTATCCAAGACGCACCGGTGAGGTGAGCAGTGTGCGCAGCGAGAATGTCAAGGACGATGACGGCAACGCGTTCACTATCTACTACTTCAGGGACGACACGCTGAACTTCGATCCCAACGACTATGAACTGGCAGGCGAGACCAAGCGCGTCTCGTTCCAGGACGGTGATCTTGCCGGGCTCGGTACCGATGACGACCACTATTTCGAGGTGAACTTCGATAGCAAGACACGCGAGTTCGAGATAATCACCATCTGGCCGTATGACGACGACACCCAGTTGCCCGGAGGAAAGCTCGTGCCCAAAGTGGGCGACCACTATATCTTGTGGAACGTGCGCATGCCCGACGAGTACTACCCGATAGCGGAGGAGGAGTTCCTGAATGCGGTGGAGAAGTACAATGCCGAGCACTGGAAGGACATCAGCGTCTATAAGGCTCCGACCGACCATGTGTGGGTGGAGGAGAACAATGCCGTGCTCCATGTCGGCAGGCGTGTCCGGCTTGTGAGCGACAAGTATTTCCCGGAGAACGGCTACCGGCAGAGCCGTATCACCAAGATAACGCGCAAGGCGAACCTGCCAAGCCAGATGGACCTTGAAATCAGCGACGCCCTGCAGACAGGCGCGCTTGACAAGGTGAACGACAGCATCGGAGAGCTGAAGAACTATACTAAGTCCAGGACAGAGGGCGTGGCCCTGCCCGACATCATACGCTCGTGGGACGACACGCAGCCGACCGACAACAACATTTTCTCCGCAAGACGGAGCCAGCAGGAGTTCATCAGCAAGAAACGCAACGATCGTGCGAAGAAGAAAATCACTTTCGAGGAAGGCATCGGTATCGGACTGGAAGAGAATGGGCGCATCGATGGCAAGGGCAATGCCGAATTGCTCACCCTTGTGGTGCGCGAACTGTTGCGCAGTGCCAACTATGGCGGCAGTGGCATGACAGGCAACGGCTGGCAAATCGGCCTTGACGAGGACCTGCTGTCGCACCTGATAGTTGACAAGATAACCGTGAGGCGCGTGATGAATGTCTTTGAACTGCTGATAAACAAGGTGCGCAGCGTGGGCGGACAGATTTGCGTCAGCGCGGCCAACGGCAAGATAAAGACGGTGCGGGAGCAGGGCGACTACTGGCACATCACCTTCGAGCAGGAGAACACCTTCGTGGCGCACGACCTGATGCGCTGCCAGGTGTTCACCGGCACGTCGCAGAAAGCCTACTGGGTGGAAGTGGCCGGCATCGCGAATGGTGGCATACTTGTGGAGAAATCCGAGTTTGAGACCGCACAGCCCGAAGAGGGCGACGAGTGTGTGCTTATGGGCAACACCGAGACGGCGAACCGCCAGAACCTCGTCCTCATCTCCGCCTCGGAGGACGGCCACCCGAGAGTGGACGTGCTGGACGGAGTGAACGCCAAGAACTTTGACCACGCCCTGCGTGCAAGGCTCGGCAACCTTAACGACATCAAGGACGACCGCTTTCCACTGGATAACCAGCCGAAGGGCAACGGCCTGTATGCCGACAACGTGTACCTGCGCGGCACATTCCTGCTCTCCACCGGCGAGGACATCAAGACCAAACTGGAGATAACGGAGGGCAAGGTGCAGAGTGCCATCGACAGCGTGCGGAACGACTTCCTGAGCGAGAAAGGCTATCTGAACAACCCCACGTTCACATCGGGACTGGAGAAATGGAACTCCGAGAACGAGACCGTGTTCTTCCTTGTCGGCAACAAGTGGATATGGGCCAACGGCAACGTGCTCTCCAAGAAAGGCGACGGCGCAAGCGTGGTCACCGACATGGGGCGTACGGTGGTACGCATACGCAACAAGTACATACTGCAGAAACACGGCAACCTGCGCTATGTGCCCACGTTCCCGACCAATGACGAGGGGCAGAAAGAGGCTCTGCCTGTGTATCTGACATTCTTCTACCGCTGTGCCAAGGCCGGCACGCTGAAGGTTCGCTTCGAGAATGTGGATAAGACAGGCTTTGCCAACTTCAACAGCATGGAGATAAGAGAGGAAATCGCGGAGACCGAAGGCTATGTGCAATATACCGGAAACGGCCTGTGGAACGGTACGGGCGACTTCCGTCTGGAGTTTGACGGAGACATCTACATGTACATGCTGGTGCTCAGCACCGACAAGTACGAGGCGCTGACGCACCGCTACCGCACATTGTTCGAGCAGAGCGAGCGGCTTGTGAAAATCTCCGCTGCCGTGTTCGACAAGGACGAGAATATGCTGGAGGAGACAGGGCTTATCACCACCTCCAAGGTGTCGGGCCTGTACGCCATCGACGGGGACGGCAATTTGAAATCCTTTGTCGGTGCGGGACAGGACGGCGTGAAGATAAAGGCCGCCAACATACAGTTGGAGGGACTTGTGACCGCCAATGAGAATTTCAAAATATTGGAAGATGGCAGCATCGAAGCAAAGAATGGCAAGTTTATTGGCGAAATAGAATCTTACAAGGGCACTATAGGTGGCTTTACCATTGGTAATGGACGCATAGGCGCAGAAGCCACGCAGAGCGGAGATGGCGGTTCCCTTGCTATATACAGCAACTTCTTCCGTGTGGGTGGGAACAGCGGTTATGTGATGTTCGGAAATGATGTGATACCTGGAACTGCAGGCGGTGCATTTACCGCCACCGGGCGTATTGTGAACGAGCATCCGAACACATACGGGAACTATGGATTTGACCAGGCGAATTATGGCCTGTTCATTCATGTTTCAGGCGGAACAAAGAACTACGGTATCTGGTCCAATGCAGCATTGATGGCCCCCTCCTTTGTGAATACCAAGGCCAAGATACTGACATTTGACCCGAACAGCAGTACATATACGATAGATTTCTCTCAAGCGAACATCATACTGATGTATTTCAAAAAAGACAAATCCTCCGGGGTGGAGGTTACGCTTCCAAGCGAGTCCTCAGTCGCTGAGAAGTTCGGACTGAGTGAATTGCCCGAGGATTTTGCCACAATTGTGACATTCCGTGTACGAGCCGGGTCGTTACCTATAACGTTGGACGGCATCTACGACCACAATGAGAACCTCACGAATTACAAGATGGCAGAAGGGGACAGTGTGACAGTGCTCATCAGCAAGGTGGACGGCTTCCGCTACCAGATATTGAATCATTCAAGCTAAAAACAGATATACGATGAGAAGGATAGACTTTCAGCATTTCAATGTTTACCTGTCGGTCAGCCACAAGGAGGCGCGGCCGATGGACGTTCGCGAGACCTTCGCGGACATGATATACAACAACGTGAACGGCATCAAGGCGCACGCCCTCGCCCTGAAGATATACGAGAGTGAGGGGGAGGCGGACTACACCGATGACGAGGTGAAACTTGTGCGCGTCGTCGCCGAGCGTCTTTGCGTTCCCGGCTTCATAGACGGACTGAACGAGCAGTTGGATAATAACCCTAACAACGAATGATATGACAGACGAGGAGAAGAAGACCGTCGTTCAGGAAGTCCTGAACCAGATAAAGACAGACAGTCAGAGCGTGGACGAACTGGAAACCGCCACCTCACTTGACAGCGTGAACTCACTCCCGGCCATGCAGGGTGAGAAGGTTGTCCGTGTGCCTGTGTCCCTGCTTGCGAAACCTGCGGAAGACGCGGCCAAGAGAGCAAACGCAGCCGCCGCCACAGCGGACGCATCATCGAGAGCGGCCGGAACTGCGGCACAGCAGGCCAAAGACGCGGCAGATGTGGCTTCCGGCGCGGCACTCACGGCCAACAATTCGGCCATGCTTGCCGATGCGGCCACGGCAAAGCTGAATGATGCCATCGCGGCGGCCAACACCCACCCGGTGGTGCTGGTGAACAGCCTTATCGGTGATGCCGACCGCATATTCAGTGACTGGTCTGAAGCGTTGGAGACCATTGCCGGCAACGAGAGCACCGGTGGGGAGAAAGTGTTCACCACCGGCTGCGTGATGATATTCAGAAGTGCGGACGGCTGGGAGTCCTGGCAGTTCACCGGTGACCCCGACAACGACCTCCATGATGCGGAGAAATGGCAGGAATATGCCACAGGCGGCAGTGGCGGAAACACCTGCAACGTGACAGAGGAAATCCCGCTTGAGAGTGGTTACTACACATTGGCGACCGCCATTGTTGCCGTGGAGGAGAAGAAACGTGCCAAGGGACGCTGCATCACCTACGAGACGGCACAGGGCAAGTGGGAGACCAAACAGTTCATCGGCACGAGCCTTGACAGTTGGGAACAGGTGGCGAGCTGGGAGGACTTCGGCGGTGCGGGCAACGTGAAGAGCATTTCTGTAAACGGAAAGAAACAGACGCTTGACAGCGCGGGCAACGTGAACCTCACCATCAACGAGACAGAGGTGGACGAGAGCCTGAACACGAACTCCACCAATCCGGTGCAGAACGCGGCCGTGGCCGCCAAACTTGCAGAGGTCGAAGCCAACACCATATTCGGCGGCAGTGCCGAACTGAGCGATGACGAGAGCACCGTGCGTGTGACGCTGACCAACAAGAGTGGTGCGGAGGTCGTAGGTCTGGACATACCGGCAGGAAAAGGCGGCGGTGGCGGAGAAACCTCCACCACCAAAATCGTGTTGACGGCAGAAACAGACAAGTCCGTCATCAAGGAAGGCGACAAGGCCACACTCACATGGTTCTACGACCACCAGTACAGCAGCGGTGACGAGAAGGGGACATCGACGGGGCAGAAAGCCACGGTGGAGATACAGATGAAACGCGGCGCGACGCTGATGTATTCCGATACGCAGCAGGACGTGAGCAAGGGCACCTATACGCTGGACCTGACGAAATACCTCCTTTTGGGCACGACTGACATCTATGTGAAGGCCACCACCACCGATCCGACCACAGGCAAGACGCAGACCAAGCAGAGCTATGTAAGCGTGAAGGCGGTGACGCTTGCACTGACGAGCGGTTTCAATATTGCCGAGTGCATTGCAAAGGGTGGTTATGGCGTGAGCGAGAATGTGGGCATACCCTATGCCGTAAGCGGAAGCGGTACAAAGACCGTCACCCTCTATGTGGACGGCATACAGAAAGATTCCGTTTCTGTCACGAGGAGCGGTACGACCAACGGTAGTTTTACGCTCTCCATGTCCGGGCTTGCTGTCGGCAGGCATACCGTGCAGATGGTGGCCGAGATGAAGGCAAGCGAGGAACTGACACTGAAGAGCGAGAGCATCTATTTCGATATATTGAAGACCGGCAGCAGCGCTCCATATATAGGAACCAAGATAACCTTCAAGGACGGGCGCGTCTTTACGGCAGACCATCTCACCCCGACTATCGACACAGGCCAGTATGAGCAGGTGTTGTTCGACTTCGTGGCGTATGACCCGACAGCGACCCCTGCAAGCATGAGCGTGTGGAGGGACGGCATAAGGACACAAACGGTGAGCGTGCCGAGAACGGTGCAGACCTACACGAACCGTTTCCTGGAGAAAGGCGCGGTTGCGATGGTGCTGAAGTGCGGCACGACCGAATACAAGTTCAATGTGAACGTGACGGAGAGCGGCATCGACCTTGGCGAGGCGACATCGGGACTGGTGCTGAAGCTGACGGCAGCGGGCAGGAGCAATGCGGAGAGCAGTCCTGCGGAATGGCGTTATAACGACGTTCAAACGGCGTTTGAAGGCTTTGACTGGCAGAGCAACGGCTGGACGGGTGACGCGCTGAAACTGACGAACGGCGCGAACATCGAGATAGGCTGCAAACCATTCGGCAACGATGCTACGACCACTGGTGCGACTTACGAGATGGAACTGACCTGCACCAATGTGACCGACCGCAAGGGCACGGTGGTGGACTGTATGGCCGGCAATGTCGGTTTCAGACTGACCACGCAGGAGGCGCTGATGCGCACGGGCGCAGGCTCGGAAGTGGGCACGAAGTTCGCGAGCGGCATGACACTGAAGATAGCCTTCGTGGTCCAGGAGAAGAAGGGCAACCGGCTGATGGAACTGTATGTGAACGGCATATTGAGCGGTGCAAAGCAGTACGCCCCGACAGACAGCCTTCTGCAGGACGAGCCGGCCAACATCAGGATAACGAGTGAGAGCGCGGACGTGGAGGTAAGGAACCTGCGCATATACAACCGTGCATTGGGCGATGACGAGGAACTTGCCAACTACATGGTGGACCGCCCGACGAGCGATGAGATGGTGTTTCTGTTCGAGAAGAACCAGGTGATGGACGACGAGGGCACTGATGTCGATATAGACAAGCTGAGGGCGATGGGCAAGAGCGTGATGCGCATCGTGGGCGACGTTAACTTAGTGAACCAGACGAACAACAAGAAGTTCGAGGTGCCGGTCGATATATACTTCTATTCGGCCTACGGCAAGGAGTATGACTTCATCATCTACCAGTGCGGTCTGCGCATACAGGGAACATCATCGACGACCTACCCGAGAAAGAACTACCGCATATACTTCTCAAGAGAGAGCAAGTACGGCACGAAGTTGTATGTGAACGGAGTGGAGGTTCCTGACTTCAAGTATTCGTTCAAGCCGGGGGCACGTCCCATTGACATTTTCTGTCTGAAAGCCGACTTCTCGGACTCGTCCTCAACGCACAACCCCGGCGGTGTGCGCATAGTGAACGATATTTGGAAGAAATGCGGCTGGCTGACTCCGCCACAGGCGGCATACAAAGGCAACTACGACGTGAGAATCGGCGTGGACGGTTTCCCTATGGACCTGTTCTATGACAACGACGGGACAGGTGAGAACGTGTACTTAGGCAAGTACAACTTCCTGAACGAGAAGAGCGGCAGCGGCATCATCTACGGCTTTGAGGGTATCGAGGGTTTCAATGACGAAGCAACACTCAATGGTGAACGCAACAAGTGCATCTGTCTGGAGTTTCTGAACAATTCTGAGGCACTGTGTCTGTTCGGTACGAGCAACATGGACTCGTTTGACGACGCACTGGAGTTCCGTTTCAAGGCCGATGACACATGGGCGACGGCGCACGAGGACGACAAGGCAGCTGTGAAACGCCTTTGGGAATGGATTTATTCGTGCAAGGGCAACCCGACAAAGTTCTTGAACGAATATGAGGGCTATTTCGGCAACGACTCGCCCTTTGCATGGTATCTGATAACCGACTACCTGATGGCTGTCGATAACCGCGCGAAGAACATGATGCTCGTGACATGGGACGGCAAGATATGGTACTTCATTCCCTACGACATGGATACCATCTTCGGCGAGCGGAATGACTCGGTGCTGAAGTACGACTACACGATAACGTGGGAGACGATGGACGAGAGCATCGGCTCGTATGCCTTTGCAGGGCATGACTCGGTATTGTGGGAGCTGGTGAGAGGCTGCCCCGACAAGTTGCGCGAGGTGGCCGACAAGCTGCGCTCTACCATGTCGTTGGAATATGTGCTGAAAGTGTTCAACGAGAAGCAGATGGGCAACTGGTGCGAGCGCATCTACAACAAGGACGGTATCTATAAGTATATCAAACCGCTCACGGATGGCGTGACGAGTGCTGACGGAACGACCAATTACTACGACTACCTGTACGCGTTGCAGGGCAGCCGGTACGCCCACCGCACCTTCACCATTCAGAACCGCTTCGCCCTGCTTGACAGTCAGTATGTGTGCGGCACATACAGAAAGGACAGCTTTGCGGCCTACTTCGGCTACAAATTTGGCTCGGATAACCGCAAAATAAGAATCACGGCAAGCGAGCGTTACTACTTCGGATACGGCTACACAAGCGGAACGCCTCACCAAAGTGCGGTGCTGGCCGAGGACACGGGTAGCACGGTAAACCTGACATTGGATACAGATCTCATTGTGAACGACCCGCAGTACATCTACGGCGCAAGCCGCATCATGGGGCTTGACCTGACGGACGTGAGCCACGCTATACTGCAGACGCTGAACCTGAACAACTGCACGGCACTGAGGACGCTGGACGTGAGCTGTGCCCAGGCACAGACAACGCTGAACGCCCTGTTGGTAAACGGTTGTCGGAACTTGCGGACATTGAGCATGACCGGTCTGAAGTCCACAGCCTTTACAGGCATAGACCTGAGTAACAACACGAAGTTGGAGACACTGAAAGCAGGCCGGACGGCACTGACAGGCGTGAACTTCGCACAGGGCGCACCGCTGACGAGCGTGACGCTGCCTGCGACATTGCAGACGCTGGAGTTGCGCTATTTGGGCAAACTGAGGACAAGTGGCCTGACATTAGAGGGCACGGGCAATATCACACGCTTTGTGGTGGATAATTGTCCCGGCATAGACTGGCAGACATTGTATGCAAGATGTACCAATGTAAAGTATCTGCGCGTGACTGGTATCGACATGGAGGGCGACGGCAGCCTGCTGACCTCGCTGATGGCGATTGGCGGCGTGGACGAGAACGGTGGCAACGTGGATACCTGCCGACTGGTGGGCACATACCGACTGACGCAATACAAGGCCGATGAAGAGTACGATGCACTGCAGCGGCACTTCCCCGAACTGAACATTGTACAGCCCGAATACACCATGCTGGAGAGCGACGAGAGTGTGGCAGACGATGCGAATATCTCCAATCTTGACAACGGAACGGGCTACAAGTACGGCAACGACTACAAGCCGAGCGGGCACATAGAGGCAATCTTCAAGAACCGCCACCGTGTGCTGGCGAAGGTGACAAAGAAGGCTACGACAAGAAATGTGAACATCGCCAATGTGGATACCGTGGTGAACAACCTTGACGGTGAGATGACATATTGCCCACTTGCAGACACGGACAGCAACAAGTATTATGATGGCACGGTTGCAAAGCTGGACGGCACGGAGGGCGACTGGATGATGTATGAGCCATTCTTCTGGAGCAAGGGCATCAACGACTTCCTGAACGGCAAGAACTACAGCTGCTACAGTTCAAGGGACAAGGATCACATGCCGACGGTGCCGAACGTGGACGTGCTTACGCTTGCGGACATCAAGGCACGTCAAGGCGGTTATACCAGCGGAAAGAAGATAATGAGCGGCAAGGACACCATCAAGAACTCCTACAGTACAGACAGCACCTATTCCGTATGTATGGTCGATGTCAGCGGTTACAAGAAAGTACGCTGGCCGAGTGTGCCAGGAACCAATCTCGTAGGCTCAATATTTGCTGATGCAAGCGGTAATGTGGTGAAAGACATCGTGGTTCCGACTCTGGGCAGCCGTTTCGAGGCCGGTATGTATCTTATATCAGATGTTCCGGAAGGTGCGACAGCATTGTATTTCTCCATTTTGAACACGGCAGAGTTCGATAAGGTAGTCCTCTCCAACAGTGAGAAGATAGAGGACATGGAGCCGGAGTGGTTCGCCAATGACGAGCACTTGTGCGCCGTTGTGGGCAGCTCGGTAGTCGGCAGCAAGTTGCGCTCTGCCATAACAGGCAACAGCACCACCGGCAGTATGTCATGGACGGACTTCCACTATTACAGCGTGCAGCGAGGCATGCAGCAGATAGACGCGCTGATGCACTTCCGTATTGCCAACTTGAGCTATGCCAAGTATGGGCGCAGGAATATGCAGGAACAGTGCGGTGCCGGCCAGCATTCCTATATGAGAACAACCGGCGGTACAGCGTCAAGAGGTATGCAGGACACCATTGGCTTTGAGGAGGCAAGCGGAATCAACCCGAATGTGACAAACAACACCTCCGATGCAGGCGTGCACCTGTATGCCTGGTATATAGAGAAAGACGAGTACGGAGCCACAAAGGTGACTCAGGTGAACAACATCTGCTGCATAGGTTACGAGGACATCTACGGAAACAAGTACGACATGATGGACGGTGTGGACTTGCCGAACACGAGCGGTAACGTCGGCAAGTGGCGTATCTGGCTACCTGACGGTACAGCCCTTATGATAAAAGGTATGACCAACAGCGACTACTGGATAACCACTGTGGCACATGGCAAGCTGATGGCCGTGATACCTGTTGGAGCCATGAATGGCTCGTCCACCACCTACCATTCTGACAAGTACTGGTTCAGTTCGGCATCAGGCCGTGTGGTCTATCGCGGGTACATCAATGCGCACGCGAGTGGCGGTGTCTCGAGTGCGAATGCGTTTAGCGATGCCTCGGATGCGAGTGCGGGTGTCGGCTCGCGTCTGGCCTTCCGCGGCCAAATCGTGAAGGCGCAAAGCGTGGTCGCGTACAAGGCGTTGGACGAGGTAGCGTAACGCGAAGCGCGACAAAGCGGGAGCGAAGCGACAAAACGAAAAGAACGGGGTTCGGATAGTGTCCGGACTCCGTTCTTTGGATATACGAATACCGGCGTAAGCCGGTCGAAAATATTTTGGGGTGGGGGAGTACCCCAGAGGTACATTTCGTTTTAAGAAATTATGCGGTTCGTTATGGAAAGGCGAAACGCTTCGTTTTGCGGATTATAATTGCAATACTTTACATTTAACGTTCCTTTTGGATTCTGCATTTTATTTTTAATAACCGGCATCGCATATATTTTTCTGTGTGACACCTCGCAAAATTCGATTATAATAGAGTCTTTCAGTTCTGCAAGAAAACCGTTATATAAAGGCCCTAATAAAAATCCATGCTTCCTTTCGTCAAAATTAGACAGACGATTTGTTGGAAGTATTACATAACTGTCATACCCTGCTGTAGTTGCATATTGATTGATAATCTGCATAAAATGCTTGTTTCCTAAAAAACTACTCAATTCATCTTCCTTACCTCTTTTATTACAGGCCGAGATGAATATACAAGTAAGCATTAAGAATATTTTATATTTCATTGCAAAATCCTTTTATATAGTTTATTTATAACAGTTTCTATACTTTATAGTTTCCTTGCCCTTTTTATACAAGGACAAGGAAACTTTTATATTTTACACGTCAAGTTGATTATTTGACTAATTTGGGCAATCTTTTAATTATACTGGATAAAGTGGTTGTCCCTTTTAATAAATTTGACAAAGATTTATCGTTTGCGTTTAAGGAAACAGGTAAAGCTGTGGGTTGTTTTTCATTAATTCCATATCCACGAATACCATGAAGTTTGCCATCATGTCCCATCGTAAAGACAGGAAGCGAATTATTATATAAAGAAAATCCCATATCTCCATAGCCGTCCCCAGTATAAAATGAAGCCTCTGCAGGTAAACTTTTATCTTGATGGGTATGAACCTGACCAATGATTGATAAACGTTCATTTCCTTTTGTCAAAGTACGACCGTCTATTATTTCATATCCATATGCTCCGACATAAGAAGTTTCATTGTCATTCTTATAATCTGGTAAAACAAGAACAGACTTATTGGATAAGACAACCCCTGCAACTTCACGTCCATGTATGTTACCATTACGTTTATAATGTTGGTTTGCTTGTTTCCACATCCTATTATAAGCTGCTGTTTCATTTTTAAACCAAATGCTACCGTCTTTACGATAAATTATAGAATTATCTTTGTTCTTTAGAATTTTGCCCATGTAAATTTGATTTTTCTGTAAATCTGTTTGTGCATGAACATTCGGATTATATTGATATGTGCCATCGGTATCTTTATACCAATCATTTCCGTCTATATCAATGTATTTTAGAGGATTGCAATTAGTGTAACAATAAGTGCTTATGCCTGGATATTTTTCCTCCATAGCATCCGTACTCATCCATACGCTCAACCTCGGATCATAGTATCTTGCACCGTAGTAATACAATCCTGTCTCTTCATCAAATTCCTTCGCGTTGAAGAGGTAAGGCGTATTCCAGATGTTGTTTCGCTCTTCAATGAACACTTCGCCGAACGGCACGTACTCTATGTGTTGTACCACCGCTCCGTCCAGATTGGTGATGTAGCTGCTGCTGCCCAGATGGTCGGTATGATAGTAGAATTGCAGGTTCTCGTAGGTGTCGCCTTCCTGGAAGTTGTCCTCCGGTGCGTTGGCCTGAGTCATGGCAGCTTCCATCGAGCCGTCGTCACAGCAGAAGCCTTCGCCGTCCACATAGTCGTCATTGTCCGTTCCGTTGTACGGCACCTCAAAGGTAGCATAATTTTCTTTGATTGCCTGCAGTTGTTGACTATATTTAACATCATAGTCCACATTTACCGCGTCGGCCCGCGCACGCCTGTAATACGGCCCATGCTGTCGATGTTGGTCACGACCGTGCCGTTGCCCAGCTGCTGCGTTATCTGCGTAAGGTGGTCGGGATCGTTGGTGTCGTATACAGGTCGTTTCATGTCAAAAATTTTATGGCATCTTAGAGGCAGCTCTTTTGAGCTGCAAAAGACGACAAATTGAAGCTTAAAAAGCCATCGAATGCAAGCTATTTGACCGTCTCTTTTTATTGCTATCTGATATAACTGTTATTTATTATTCATTCATAGGAAACTTCAATGACATTTTTTGTATAAATTTATTTTTTCCACAACGACACCTATGTCGCATATACTACTTTCAGTAAAAAACATTTTATATATTACCAATGCTTACGAGCAAACTCAAAAAAAGTTATAACTTTTTTGTCTATAGATTCAAAATCTATACCGTTTTTGTTTAAATAATAATAAATTATTTCGTTATTTAAACGCTCGCGAATTTGTCTTTTTTTATAAAAGTTTACATTTTCAAAAGGTAAGGCATATCCCTTTTCATAGAATATCCATTTATCCTCCTTATACACTTGAATCAATCTTTCATTTTCACTTTGATTCAAATAATAAAACATATATTTGGGATATGTCAAATTATTTGACATAGCACACATTATCAAATTACATTCTAATTTTATTTGGATCTGCTTACAAAGATTTATTAATCCATCTTCATAGTTTGAAATAAAAAAGATTTTATCTTTATAAAATTCATTTTTCCAACAACAAAATCTTGGTAAATGTTTTCCCCCACTTGGAGGATTGATGAATTTATCAATGTCAAAAATGTTGTTATATATATCCGCTTTTTTTTCTTTTAGCTCAGATTTATATATTATTTTTATTGCATCGAGGATTTTATTAAAATCCTCGATGCAAAAGATAGAAAATACACAATAATTAAAGTTCGTAATCATTTTATCTTATAAAATTTATTTCTTGAGTTTGGATCATTTTTTTGTACAATATTTTTATGGTGTCTTAATGAACTACTTCGAGTATCATATTCAATATTTGTATGTTTACCTTGTTTATCGAATTGGATGTCAGGCCGATTATTACCTACGATATTACCATCAACATCAACTTGTTTTTGATTTTTCCTTATATTTGTCACATCTTTGTCTTTTTTCAAGATATTTATCATGTTATCAATTTTTTCGTTGTGTTTTTTGCCTCCATGTGGTTTTGCATTACCATCATTAGGCTTAATTTTAGAATTACTACTATTCAACAGTTTTCTACCTTTTTCGGCATTATTATTAAAATCTGTTCCAACAACGAGGTCTACTCCAGCTTTTATTTTATCCACAAAAGATGATTTACCATCAAATATAGTGTACAAATCTCCTGCTATGTCTGAAATTTCATCAAGTCCAGCTTGTTTTAATTCCTTAATTGCTAATCGCCCTGTTTTCTTAAATATTTTATATGCCCTCCGTACATATTTAGCGGCAACAATAGCTCCTTTTATTGACTTACCATCATAATCTATAAAAAATATTGGATTATTTGCTACAAAACAATAAGCAGATAGATTGGGATAATCTTCTTCCAATGGGTCTGTACTTATCCATACGCTCAACCTTGGGTCGTAGTACCTCGCACCATAGTAATACAGTCCCGTCTCCTCATCAAATTCCTTCGCGTTGAAGAGGTAAGGCGT
>UMJZ01032548.1_pt1 | contig 18772 bp, 18 predicted proteins | sample 1966181 | NCBI WGS metagenome assembly UMJZ01 (sample SAMEA4836163, study PRJEB28245) | human gut metagenome | biome: gut microbiome; material: fecal sample | place: Denmark | collected 2008 | reverse complement strand
CGCCCTGGCCCACTTTTCAATGAGTATTTACACTCCAAGAAGTCAATGGTAGCAGAGCCGACAACCACATACAAAGAACGGGAACCGCTAAGTTCCCGCATCATAATTGGTGGTTGTGGCGTGACTCCACCCGGAGGGTTCCGCGCCGCCGGCCCGAAATTGTAGATAAATTGAATGGCGACACTCTTGAAAAATAGAGCGTCGCCATTCAATTCCTTATCTATAATCCTTTGAAATACCTTCTGCCTTCATCCACGCATATAGAGTTGTACGATTGATTTCGAGCAGTTTAGCCGCCTGTGCTTTATTTCCCTTCGTGTGCTGTAAGGCTTTGGTGACACGATACCTTCGGGAGTGATGGCTGACTTCTTTTTCTGTCTCATACAATGTAATATCATCCTTGCCAATGGTGTCGCCTCTGTATTCAGAACATGCACGGACAATAGTGCTGTATAATTCGCGGACATTGCTGACCCAGATGTGATTATTCAATTTGTTGATAGCCCCTTTTGTCAAACGGGGGACACTTAATCCATTTTCGGCGCAATACTGTTTTATGAAGCATTCTGCAAGTGGAATCACATCATCAAGACAATCTGATAGGGGTGGAACTCGCAACACATTACTATGAATGCAGTGATATAATGCTTCGGAAAATTCCCCGTTCCTTGCTTTTTCAGAGAGGTCAACATTAGTAGATAAGATTATGCGACCGGTAAACTTAACCTCTTTTGTAAGGGTCTGAGGAGTAAACACGCCACGTTGCATGACAGTCGCAAGCACTTCTTGAACATGAAGCGGAAGCAGACATGCTTCGTGGATAAATAATGTCCCACCGTTTGCCTGAGCAAGCAGACCTTGCTGGTTGCGATATAACGGATGCTTGATTCCAAATTCTTTACCTCGGAAAATATCCATTGATTCTGCCGGACTCATATAGTGGGCACATTCAGCAACAATGAAAGGGCCGGAACGACGGGGGCTATTATCATGTATAAGTCTTGCTATGGCACTTTTGCCTACGCCATGAGGCCCGGCAAGCAGTAATGTGGCATCTGAACTACATTCAGCAATGATTCTCTTGGAGCATCCCTTAAATCCTCCGCTTTTACGCTCAAACCATCTTTTCCCGTTCTTATGCAACTCTTCGATAGCAAGTGTGAGCTTGTCTATTACAAGCGAGTCGAAATAGAAAAGATGGTCTGCACCGAGCTTATACACCTTATTATATAGCTCGACACATTGATTTTTTGCGATTCCAACTTTCTTGATACCTAAAATAGTATCATTTGTCCATTCCAATAGTTTCATTCCATCGCAATCTATGTCTGCGACTGCCACAACAAGCATACTGAAATCATTTCTTTCGAGTATCCTTTTTGCATCGCTGACACTATTGGTAGTCTGTACTTTTGTCCCCGTTTTGGAAAATACCTCTTCCAGCTTCTTGCCATCCTCTATCCGGGAACTATAGATGAGAAGGCGCCGACTACTCGGTGGATCATTGTCTATATTCATAAGACTATTTTGGGTTGTGATTAGAAATTCATCCATAATAACAAATGTATATAGGGTATTTGTTCGCAAATAATCATTGCAAAGTTACTAAATTTTATCCAATTTTAAGTCATGTTGCTTAGATAAATACATACTTAATCGCAGTCATAAAATGTTGAATATACAACACAGTGTATAACAAAAACAACACTTTTAACAATTTAATAAAAGACATATAGACTCATATTTACGCAGTTAATATATTGAATAACAAGCAACTAAAAATAAATTCAATTTCACGGCGAACCATTTTCAATAAAACGAATTAAGGATTGGCGTAACACAAAACGACAAATGATATGGAAATATTTACCCTCCTGAACGCCAAGTTCTTTCTCCAGTTGGAAGATGGCGATGAAGACAACATCAAGGCACACTATTCAGATATGAGAGCCGAACTTGTGGAATATGCTCACAGCAACACCCATTGGCGAGTAATACACACGGGGTTGTCAATATTCATTTCCGAAGTGGCTGAAATACTTGGCTATGCTAAGGGCTTGTTGAGCCGTTATGCAAAGCGTATCCTTGAAATAGCCAAATGTCTGCTCAATCAGATAGAGATGGCTGTATCAGCGAAAATAGCATTAGACCCTGTCACTGAAAATAAAGAAGTGCAGGAAACTACGGCAGAAGTTACTTTTACAGGCAATTATGCAGACTTCTGTGAACTCATACACCTTATAATTGCTTGCAAACTCATCAACGGCGGAAGTAAAGCGACACAGCAGCATATTAAAAAAGGTCTCCATTCCCTTTTTGGTCTGGAATTCGACCCGAAGAAATACCAAAATGCAAGAGACGGAATAAAACGCCGTTGTCCGGCCAAAGGTAGCCGCGTTACTTACTTCCTCGACAGCATGGTGGATGTAGTAAATGCCGAGCTTGCAGCATGATAGTATGCTTAGACGCTGATACTTGCTTATGGTTTTGAGTGTAATGAGAGAAATATATATCTGAATTTCAGTAAAGATAAGACATTTGAAACAACAAAACATCAGCACTTATCCGATGCTTACAATGCCCGAGAAAAGCCGCAGTAACTTTGCATCGTAAAACTTAAACAACACCCGATATGAATACTTCACCACCTCCTCAATATCCGGAGTCCGAACCATTCAAGAAATGGATCATGGACGCAGTAGGAACAATGGTATTTCTTCTCGGCTCAATGACAGAGTCTTTGAAAGAAATAGCCGAAAAGTCCGGTAAAGCCAAGCTGAAATACAAAGGCAAAGAGATAATAATGCTTGAAGACCTCGCCATAGGTCTCAACAAAAGTCCGAGGACATTCCGGCGACTTCGTGCTGAGAAGAAAATCAGTTATTGGTCAAGCAAAGACGGACACACTGTCTTTGTAACACAAGACCAGTTCGATGATTACATCACCAACAATTTTGTTCCCAACGAAATTGAAGATGAATCAACCGCACCCCAGAGATAATTATCGCGCCTCAAGTCCGGCGTAATGTTTAACCAAATAATTTTAATGGAACAAAACAAAGAACAGCAACAACCTGAAGTGCTGATTGCCCGCAACAACGAAACAGGGCAGGTCGGCGCAGTCGTGGGACAGAATCCCGACGGCACCCCGAAAATGGCGGATGTAAAATCCGCGAAGCTCAGTGACCTTGTGAAATTTTCCAAAGGTCAGAATCCCCTCGAAGCCTTCATGTCAAACTTCATCCGACAGGCAAAGAACCCTTCGCTATTCGGTTTCTTCAAGATTCCTGAAACTGAATTCGACAAAATCGGCCCGGCGATGTCCGATATGCTCCAAGACCCTGTGGCTAACGCCGACCTTCTTAAACCTTTTGAGGTTGACGCCAAATCAATGGCAAAGGAACAGACGGTTACTGAACAGCATGACCAGACTCCGGCAAAGGAGACTTCGACCGCAATCAAGATGGCGCCGGTTGACCCCAACAAAGTTGACTGGGACACCATCGAAAAACAATGGGGCATCAAGAGAGATGACCTCGAAAAGTCCGGAGCAATGCAGCAGATGGTATATAACCACAAGTCTCCGCAGCTTTTCACCCTGAGACCGGAAATCGGCGGCGAGAAATTCGAGGCGCAGGCCCGTCTCTCGTTCAAGTCAAATCCCGACGGCAGTTTTACCCTCACGCCTCATTTCGTGAAGCACGAGCCTCAGCTCGACAAAGCCTATAAAGGCTATTCTTTCACGGACGAGGATAAGGCTCAGCTCCGCAAGACTGGAAATCTGGGCAGACCTGTTGACCTTACTGACCCGAAAACCGGGGAGGTCAAGAAGTCGCTCGTCAGCATCGACCGTCTCACCAATGAGATTGAAAGTATCCCCGTGGATAAAATCTACATCAAGAACAAGGTCGCCAACATCGAACTTGACATGAAGCAGATCGGCATCCTCAAAGACGGTGGCATAATCAGAGAGCAGCATATCGAGCTGCCCAACGGACGGAAGTTTACCGCCGACCTTCAGTACAATGCCGACAAGCGCGATGTGGTTTTCGTCAACTCGGAACAATACCGCCAGAAGCGGGAGCAATCTCAGGAACAGGGTGGACAGCAGTACAACTCATGGCTCGACAAGGAGGGCAACATCAAGAACCTCACCAAATGGAAAGGTGTGCCGCTCTCCGAAACCGCCCAAGCTGACTATCGTGCCGGCAAACAGATTATGGTAGGAGAAATCCCTGACCGAAACGGGAATCCCTGCACGGTCTATCTCCAGTTTGACCCTGAGAAGCAGCGTCCGAAGCAGACCTATGTCTATCCCGACAAAGAGAAGGTTGTCGGCATAGCCAGCGAGAGCAAGACGCAATATGCTGTCAACAATGAGGGTAAGACCAACGAACCCACAAAAGGGGTTAAGGAACCGCTCCAGAGGGGGCAGACCGAACCCAAAAACGAAGAGCAGAAGAAACAGCAAAAGCCAAAAGGCCCCAAACTCTGACCTTCAACAACTTTATCCGCAAGCTCTGAATTGAGCAGACCGCCATTCCCTCGCGTGCGCAAGCGATGATATGGCAATCCTCCCGCCGACATGGGGAGGTCGCGAACTCCCCGTGTCATTCTCTCCAAACCTCCCGGCTGAGAGTGTCAGCCTTCAACAAACCCAATTTACAAACTCTAAAAAATTTTCAGACATGAAAGTCATAATTACCGAGGCCGCTCCCGTGGCTTCAGCCATCGCCCGCGCCCTTAACGTAACCACCAATGTAGCCGTCCCCGGCGTAATCTACAACAATGACATCGCTGTCATCACCGTCACTCCTGACTTCATCCGTCCATTCGGACTCGGAGTGCTTCCCGGCAAGGACGCTCTCCCCATCGTGCCGGAACGCTACACCTACGGTATCCGACATACTCCTGATGAAAACGGCCGTTACGGAATCTCGACCGAGGACAAGACCTATGCCGACTATATTGGCAAACTTATCCGTGGCGGCGATGAGGTAATCTTCGCGTCCGACGGCGGAGCCGACGCTCAGGGACGTTTCGCCAACATCTGCCGTTTCTTCAAAGTCGGCGCACCCACAAGCCGTATGTTCCTGACCCGTCTGGAGCGCAAGGCAATCAAGTCGGCGTTCAAGACCCGTCAGTGGGGACGTAAGTTCCATAATCTCGCCCAAACAGGACTTGTGGGCATGGCGATGGACGAGGCTTTCAAGTACAATGTTTCGGAAGCATACCGTTCACTGTTCAAGGAAATGAAGTCGCCTATCTGCCGTCAGGACGTGCTTGTACTTGCCGCCGTCAAGAACTATCTTGAATCCGACGCAGAAGCCCGTGGCCAACACGTTCCCGTCACCACCCATTCCGTCATGGTGAGCGGCGTGGCACTCGGCAAGGACATCAAGTTCTATCCCTGTTCGACATACTCCACCAAAGATGAGGCGGCGCAGGCATACAAGACTCTGTGTGTTCCGGCGACAGTCGAGGCTTCCGATGTTATGCTCGACACTGAGATGAGTCCGGCTCCGGCACTCTTCACTCTCGCCACACTCCAGAGCGAGGCATGGGAAAAACTCAATCTTAATTTCTCCACAACCCGCGACATCACCGTCAGCCTCTATGAGCGTGGTTTTATCTCGTCGCCCCTGACATCATGCGCAAAACTGCCCGAATCGTTGCGCGATGAACTCCGCCGCTACAAATGGTGCAGGAAGTATCCTTTTGCCGCCGACGGGACAATCTCCGGCAATCACGGCATCATCATCTCAGGCAACAAGCCTCTGTTCCTCGACAGTGATGAACAGCGTGTATATGACCTTATCCGTTCTCGCTTCTATGCCAACCTTGCCGGCCCTACCGCAGTGAACGAGCTGGTTATCGAGGTGGAAATCAACGGCGAACCGTTCTATGGAACTATCCCTTACACCCCCGACATCAAGGTGCCTAAGGCCGTGGAAGTGAAACTCACCGGTAAATCCCAATTCTCCCGCACCTCAGTGGCTCCCACAGCGCCCAAAATGAACGATCTTCTCTGCGCAATATCAATGTTGCTCCGTTCACTGTCGGACAAATACAATCCCGGTATGCCTTTCACATTGGCACACCATGATGTGGCGGACGCATTCGACCGTCTCCGCGACAACCGCCTTCTTCTGGACGTATGCGGTGAACCTGCAATCACCGGCGAGGGAAATCTCCTGCTTGAAACCTTCAACGCAACTTATGCCCTCGGTCACCTTATGGCATATCAGGTAGAGGTTGAACGGCTCTACGGCGACCGCAAGAACAGTGTCGGCGGAGCGCAGCTCATGAATGAGTATGGCAAATGGATCTATGACAAGACCGAACAGCTCATCACCGACCACCGTCTGTTCCCGGCTAAGGCAGATACCCATGTCTGCCCGATATGCGGCCGACACTCGGTTATCCGCTATCCCCGCGTTGCGAAATGCCACGTTTGCGGATTCACCATGCCTTTGCAGTTCATGGGCCACAAGTTCACCGACAAGGAGGTCGCCAGCCTTCTGACCCACGGCTACACATCGCAGATAATGTTCACCAACCGTCACGGCCATGAGTTCTACGACATCGTTGTGCGCGGCAAGGGCAAAGGGCTGTCATTCGCCCCGATTGAAGCCAAATTATACTGAAAATAACCGCCGTTTGAAAATAATTCACTAAATTCGCAATCGAATCGCAGTCTATGTAACATACGACTTGCGGATTTAGTGGTTGAAGGCGGAGGGGACTCCGCCTTCTTTTTTCACTCGGTCACATTTGAAACCGCTAAACATTGGAATACGTAAGAATCGACAAAGAGGCACTGGATGCAATGTTCGAGATAATGGAGTATCAGTCCCTTTTGATTGCGGCGATGTATGAGAAGTGCCGCTCAATCCAATCCGGCAAATGGATTCCAACTGAGACCGTCGCGGAACTGCTATGTGTTTCAACCCGGAAAGTGAGAACTATGAAAACGCTCGGACAAATCGGCTATGTAAAACATGGACGGAAATGTTTTTACAAGTCAGAGGACGTATATTCAAAAATAAACAAAGGCAAGAGTGAAAGAAATATATGACAAAGAACATGACGTTATAAGAAAATTCCTCTCGATGGGAAGGCGGAATATTGAGATGCTGGAGGAAATAGCGTTGGAATATAAACCTTTCCTGATGGGTAAACGCTTTATTACTGATGCCCAGTTATCTGAAAGACTCGGTATTTCGCGCCGAACATTGCAGGACTTCCGCGACAGAGGCATTATTCCGTTCTATCGTCTTGACGGAAAGATACTTTATGAAGAAACGGATATAGAGGAATACCTGTCCTCAATCTACATACCCAAATATTAAAAGGGAGAGTTACCGAATCGACCGGTAGCTCTCCCTTTTCAGTTGTCTGATGTTGATGTCATCTGTTGATGCTCAGTCTGTCAAATCGGTTGCGCATGGTCTGCATATCCTCATAGACGGTCTGGTCTTGAATCTTCGCGTAGATCTGCGTTGTTTTGATGTCGCTGTGTCCGAGCATCTTCTGGATTGATTCGAGAGGGACATGGTTGTTGAGCGACAGAGACGCGAAAGTGTGTCGCGCGATGTGTGTGGTAAGAGGCTTGGTTATCTTTGCGAGATCCGCAATCTCTTTGAGATAAGCGTTCATTTTCTGATTGGAGCAAACGGGCAGCACGACTCCGGTAGATACTGCAACGGGGTGGTTGACATATTTGTCGGCTATCTGACGCGGCACCTCCAACATCGGTATGATACTCAACTCGCCGGTTTTCTCGCGGGATTTGCGTATCCACATATTGCCGTCGCGGTCTTTTTCGATGTCGCTCCATTGAAGCGATTTTATATCGCAGAATGCAAGTCCGGTGAAGCAGCAGAACACGAATGTATCCCTGACAAGTTCCAGACGCGGCATCATGGAGAAGTCGAGTTTGAGAATCTCCATAATCTCAGCCTCAGTCAGAAATTGGCGTTTCGCCTGAGTACGGTGGAACTTTCTGCCGATGAACGGGTCTTCAGTTATCCACTTATGCGCGATGGCATACTGGATAGTGTTCTTGAGATAGCGGAGGTACTTCACAGCCGTGTTGTTGGCGCAGTTCTTGCTGACACGCAGGAAATGCTCGAAATCATCTATCATTCCTGCCGTGACATCCCTGACTGGAATATCATCGACATTCATAGTCAGACGCAGGAACTCGCCGAGGTAGGTCACACACCGCTCCCAACGAAGATAGGTGGCATTGACCATATCGCCACGCTCCATTTCCTCTTTTCTCTTTGCGTTGGATTCAGTGAAAATCTCACATAGCATCTTAGGCTTCTCAACTTTGCCGAGAAACAGGTCGCGCATAACAATAGGGTTGACGAGTTTCTTCTCACGCACGAGATTGGTATGTATCTCGCAGAATCTGGCCCGTATCTCATCGAGGTACTTGTTCAGCTCCAGATCGCGCCGGGAGCGACCTTTTGATAGTTTGCGTTTCTGGTCCCAGTTCTCAGGATTGACCGAGCGGCCTATGGCGAGGTCAGTCTGCTGACCTGCCACTGAAATTCTGACATACACCTTGTGGTCAGTGTAGCCTTCCGACCTTGGCTTCCTTGTGAAGAAGGTCAGGGTGAAATAAGGGTTGTTTGTCATGTTACTTACGGGTTTAATGGTTACTTAAAGATACTCATTTTTAACCCGGATTCCAAATGCACTTCGGAACATGATACTCCGGTGGTGTCGTAACCGTGTACATCAGGCCGATTTTTCGGCGAGATTTAACATTGTACACGAATTTCACACGGCAGAATGGGGAAGACCGCAGCAGGGACGACAGACAAAATCATCGGACAAGATTAAATCTTAAATAAAGTTAAAATTCACCATGTCACACCCGAATTGTGGGTCGAGGGTCGCGTTCCCGCCCGCAGAACCCCACTTTTTCAAAGTTGAATTTCTGCAAATGCGCAGTCCTCAACCTGTTGTAGGCCTTTCCGTGTAACCGTGTACATTTTTGTACACGAAACACGATGTACACGTTTTGTACACGCCTGTAGGTAATATTCTGCGTTATCCTGCAATTTCACCAAAAAGAAAAAGCACTGAAAATCAACTGATTTCAGTGCTTTGCGGTGTTCTTCCGAACCCTTTCGTGATCCGCCTGGTGTTGTGTACTTCGGCGGTAATTCTTTGGGTATCAGAGGAATGACTTTCTGAAAATCGCGATGTGCCCCTTCTTGCACACCCCGATATTTCAATGTTCTTCTTCGATTACGGTTGCAAAGATAGTAATAATTCGCTGATTTTCGGCGATTAACGATGTTAAATAAGCCTTACGGCTGTCGATTTATTTCCCCGTTCTTCCCCGATTCGGTGCGAGTGTGCCATAAAAATAGAAACTGACCCTGAGCGCGCTGTTATTTCATCATTGATAAAGTTCTAAGGACAACGGGATGTTTCTTTAGATTGTCTGAGGTTTCTTTATCGAACAATAATTCGGGGTGGAAGTCACCCTTGAAGAAACTGGTAACAAACTCCGTTTCTGAATCCTCCAGCTTCATCAGGTTTTCCAAATAGTTCACTGACACATCGAATAGCGAATCTTTGTCAAAATGTCCCAGTTTGGTATGCAGCATAGGAAGCAGTTGTGTTTTCAATGCCTGAAACGGCATTTTGCAGATTAGGGTCAGGTCCTGTTTAAGTAAATCCGGTTTGTCGGCATTGCCTAATATGGAATAGAAGACAGCGCATTTCCGCAGGGCTGTCTGTTCTTCTCCTGTTGACAGCAATCCGGACTGCGCTAATGAAAATATATCATATATGTCACGGGGTTTGCATCTCTCGTACAGTGCTTTTATCTTACCGGCAAAAAGTTCTATGATGTCGAGGTGAGCGACATGGATATGTTTTCCATCAAGTCCAAATGGCAGAGCAATGTCGCTGAACGCTGTCGGATATACATGACATCTGGAATGATAGTTGATGTCGAGTTTGATTTTGTCGAGGCTGCCTGTCGTTGTGGTATATAGCAATGATTTGGAATCAAGCACGAAGTTGCTTCTGTCACTTAACCTGTAACCCATATTGTCACAATATGCGTTTAACGCCTTGTTGATTCTTTCCCGTTCAAGGTTTGTTTCCTCTTTTGACAGGTTGTAAGCAAAGTCCAGGTCAAGGTCAACACTCAGCCTCGGAAGTTTCTCAAAAGCCACAAGGTTTATGGCGGTACCGCCTTTCAGCAATAGCTTACCCGCAAATTCGTCAAGACTATTAAGATCTTCCAGAATAAGGCACAAACGGATAACTTTCTCCACGTTGGTAGCCGTATAGGAATATTCATCAGCTATTTGTCGGATTTGCTTTTTATCGTAATCAAACTTCATATCACTTTGAGTTGGGCTTTGAGATTGTCAGGGATGCAAAGATTCCATTCCTTGTTAAAACTATTGCAAAAATACGGATTTATAATGTAACTTTGGTTGTTGCCCATTGACGTTTTACATTTTTTGAAGAAATCATCAGACAACTTAAACCGGTGATTGAACATGGAGAATAAGAAACCGGCACGCTGCCACAGGCTTTTGTTACCGTAAAGTTCAAGACATTTCAACAGGTCGTTCTCGCAGATTCCATTTGAAGGGCACTCGGAAAGAGCATACATCAATTCCTCGATGCCACCTGCAAGATTGATGTTATACATACAGTCCACCAATGTCTGCGATAGCGATGTGACCCTCAGCGCATATCCCGAACTGTCAACCGTTTTTATCACGTTATGGAGGAATTTCAGTTTTTTGCATGAATATGTTTCCCCAAGATATTCGAATGTTCGGAAATTTTGAGTGGAATGGATATAAAGCTCATTAAACTCTTGTGTCTGCAAAAGATAGTATTCCAAGGCTGAATGGTAGGCGATGACGCCATCCTCCACGGCATTGCAGCCTATTATGAACTTGTTGTCTATCTCCACAGGCATATAAACGCCCCTGCGAACCAACGCAAGAATGTTCTTCTTTTTCCCTTGACGAAGACGTGACCACATGACCGACTCCGTTATGGGAGCCGATTCGGTATTTATGTAGGCGTTTGCCAATGTGTATGTCGCAGATATATTCATCATACTTAGAATAACACGCAAAGATACAAAATATTTCATTATTGACATAAATTCTAAGTACATAATTGTGGATAATGAGAATTATTAGGTGGCTCAACGTTGCAAAGAATTGAGTTTGAGGCACATTGCACTGCGAAAACGGATAGAGGCGTGGCGGCTCACGGTGTTGTCGTCGGCTATGCCGTCAGATGGTGACGGCGAAGCAGGCTTCACTGACACCCTCCGACCGCACGCCGACGATGGGAGCCGGCTGAACACCGGCTGCCTCATACGCCTTGTGAGATTGCGACAGGGATGTCGCACACACAAGACTTCTAATCGACAGCCCGTGTTCTTAACGCCTGCTCTTTGATAAGGAATTTGAGCCGCCGCGCCACTCTCCGTTTGTTACGGCCCACGGCGGCAAAGAATGTTTCGGTGTCGATCCCTCCATAAATTCCGGGGTCGTCCCCGACACATACATTGCCTTATACCGGGGCTGTCATAGCGGTTTCTAATGAAAGTATAGACATTATCATCGGTGAGAGAGTATGACATACATTGGCTTCGGGCATATTTATGGACATTGCTATTATCTTACGGATAGCATTTCTTGTATGTCTGCCGTTCAGTGTCACCCACCGGGGCGTTGCCAGCTCTATGTTTATCGCGGATAATAATCGGGGTTCAAAGTCTGTACGCTCGGAGTTGATGAACACGCCGGGACGGGGTATTCTTTTGCATTTGTCTGAAAAAATCTCCACAGCTCCCGTTGGTGAACTGAACCCAAAAAGTTGGACATGGTTTATATCAGTTCATTATAGTATTTATTTTTATACTCAATGGGAGACAAGCCGTTGAATCTCACTTTAATCCGATCATTGTTATAATACACGATATACCTCTTCAACTCTCGAATGAAGTCATCCCAAGAACAAAATTCATGCAAATATAGCAATTCTGACTTAAGATGTCCGAAGAAATTCTCCATAACTGCGTTATCAAGGCAATTTCCCTTTCGCGACATACTCTGCACAATCCCCCTTGCGGATAACATCCTGCGATAATTGGCGTGCTGATAATGCCATCCCTGGTCCGAATGCAACATCAGTCCCTTCAGGTCTTTCACTGTGGAAAAAGCTTTCTTCAGCATGGTTGTGACAAGTTTAAGCGAGCATGATGATGATATTGTATATGCGACTATCTCCTGATTGAAAAGATCCATCACTGTCGAAAGATAGCATCTTTGCCCCAACAACGTGAACTGGGTAATATCTGTCACCCATTTACGGTTAGGAGCCTCTGCACTGAAGTCTCTTCGCATGATATTTGGCGCGATACGCCCGACATCACCTTTGTATGAACGGAACTTTTTGGGTCTGACCTTTGACTTTAGTCCGCATATCCCCATGAGACGGAGAACCGTCTTACCGTTCAATTTGTATCCTTTTCGCTTGAGTTCAAGACTGATACGCCGGTATCCATACCGTCCCTTGTGTAGATGGTATATATCCGATATGAGCTTTATCACAGCCGCATATTTATCATCTTTACCATATGCGGTAGTACCATAATAGAACGTGCTGCGGGCCATCCCTGCGGCCTTCAATAAAAACGAAAGCCGGAACTTTGGCCTTAGTAGTTGGATGGCGGTTATCCTTTCCCGGTTGGTCGGGCATTCCTTTCCCTTACTAAGGCCTGCAATTTTTTTAGGTATGCATTCTCAGTCCGCAGATACTCTACCTCTTTTCTTAAGGAAGCAAGTTCCGCGACATTGCCAATATTCTTCCTGTCTTTTTTCTTTTCGGACATGTCTGGTTTACGTACAGATGACGTCTTCACGATATAAGCGGCATCTCCATACTTATGATATCGTTCCCTCCATGTGCGAACGGCTGAAGCGCATGGAAGTCCATACTTCAGAGCTGCCTGCTGCAAAGTTAATGAATTTCGGATGATATCCGAAACAACCTTTCGCTTAAAATCAGCCGAGTAGGAACCATGTTTTCGCACCGGACGCAGATTCCCGTGCTTCTCATATGTGGAAAGCCAGAAACTCACCTGCCTGTGATTGGCATTAATCAATCTGGCGGCTGCCCGGATTGACCATCCATCTTCAAGCACCTTCTTTATTGCCATGACTCGTTCTTCACGGTCATGCTTGACATACTTTCTTTTTACTTTGTCGGACATTTTCAGAATCTGTTTTGTCCAACTTTTTGGGTTCAGTTCAGTCTTGCCTGCTCCGCCTTTCTGGGTGGAGAAAGCGACAAATTTGGGGTCTGTCATAAAATTAAATTTGGATTTGGATGTAGTGGTGGTTGCACAGCGGTTGCCGTCAGCGTATTTTTCTGACACGATAGACCGGGCTTCTATCGGCGGAAGCAGTGCCGGCATACACTATGCGGGATGGATTGACAGCTTTCCATGCCGCGCGTTGCGACATTCCTCTGCTGTCGGGAGGGCATCGGCTAAGTAAGCCGGAAATGGTTGGATTCGTCAGTCATGTCTGATTACTGTTTGGATGTGGAGTTTAGTGGTGTCCGCCATAGCCATAGGGCCATAGGGCGATAGGTAGGTAGTTTGCAGGTAATAATCCTTTCTATATGGCTTACAGACTTCGTAAGTCAGTCTTTATCATGTCATTCAGAAACCAATCTCTCTACTTAATCTACTCTTTAGATTGTTCGGAAGGACATTCCCAAGACTGCGATTCAGCTTTATTGCCAAATAGTTGGTATCATACCTGTCAGATTGGTTGCTCGGCTTACAGTTCACATGGATAGTGCGTAATATAATAAGTAGTTTGACTTCCTTGAAGGCAAGCCTGAGAACCAATCTCTACACAAAGAAACAAATAATTCTTCAAAATGGCAAATCTGAAAACAAGCCAAAATCCTATGATTTAGCGGATTGTCCGGCTATGTCCAAGTATGTCCGGCTATGTCCGAAAAACACGGCTGAATTTTTAACATTTGAAATTGAAGATTTTTTTGGCGCGTTGCCGGCTACTTCATCAATCGCGGATAAAGTGCATAATTTTTTCTCTCGATGTTAGGAATTACGCCCGATTTTTTGTAAATTTATGGAAGCATAACGATAACAGGCACCATTCGGCGCATTGGAATCAAGGAAACATGCCAGTCGGAATATAACCGGGCATATCCGATACGGTCTTTTCCTTATTTCATATTAGGAGAGATGTCCACATGAACATTGCAAGTTATGTATCCCGGCACACGAATCAAAGATTGTGCCACGATACACTTGCCATGTAAACATGGGGAAGATTTACTCCGAAGTCGTAAATCCATGCGATGAAACTGCGTTGGCCTGTCATACCACTATGCGAAACCACCACTTAATCCACATAATTATGACACAGATTTCAGGCAAAGGGGGCCGTCGCCCCAAGACAGACCCGTCTGTAAACCGCTATGTAGTGCGGTTCAATGCGGAGGAAAACGCCCGCTTCCTCGCCATGTTCGACCGTTCCGGTCTGGAAAGCAAGGGCGCGTTCATCAAGAATTTCATATTCCAGAAGCCTTTTAAGGTCTATACCATCGACGAAAACACCCGTGTGTTCATCGACAAACTGTCATCGTTCAACTCGCTTTTCCGTACACTCGGCGTTTCATACGACAACGTGGTAAAGACACTGCGCGAAAACTTCACCGAGAAAAAAGCGATGTCGGCTCTCTATAAGCTGGAGAAACTGACCATAGAGCTGGTAAAGGTAAACAGCGAGATTGTCGCTCTCGCTAAGAAATTCGATGATGAATGGTCGCTAAAATCTCGATAGGCAACTCGCTCTACGGAGCCTTGACCTATAATGGAGAGAAAATCAACAAGGAGAAGGGCCGGCTGCTCGACACCAACAAAATCTACAATGACGGCAGCGGCACGATTGACATACACCGTGCGTATGAGGATTTTTTGCGCTGGATTCCGACTTCTTCTCGCACCGAGCGACCGATGATGCACATTTCTCTGAATCCACATCCCGACGATGTACTCAGCGACACCGATTTCACCCGTCTGGCACATGACTATATGCAAATGATGGGATTTGCCGATATGCCATACATGATTTACAAGCATGCCGACATTGACCGGCACCATGTTCACATAGTCGCGCTTCGTGTCGGTACTGATGGACGCTGTATTTCAGACCGCAACAATTTCTACAAGAACAGGAAGGTATGCAGGGAGCTGGAACAGAGGTATGGGCTTAAAGTTGCAGAACGCGAGAAGATTACTCCCGATATGCCGATTAAAAAGGTTGATCCTTCGGGCGACATCAAGCGTCAGGTTGCCAACACCGTCAAAATGGTCGGTATGCGATACAAGTTCCAGACTCTCGGCGAGTATAACGCCGTCCTCTCCTTATATAATATAAGGTGTGAGCAGACCGACGGCAGAGTGACCGGGCGCGAGTATCACGGTCTGGTGTATTTCGCCACAGACGATGAAGGCAAGACAATCGCCAATCCGTTCAAGGCTTCGCGCCTCGGTAAATTCGCAAGCCGCACAGCGATTGACAGCCGCTTTGAGAAAGCGAAAGACAAGATTGATGTCGCACCGACAAGGAACAGGGTTACAGATGTGCTTGCCCGCGCCACCGATAAGGAGGATTTCACATCCAAACTGAAAGACTGCGGTATAGATGTTGTGTTCCGTTATACCGACGAGGGGCGCATATACGGCGTTACGTTCATCGACCACAACACCATGACGGTACTGAACGGTTCCCGACTCGGCAAGCAGTTCTCGGCAAACGCACTCAACGAGCGTTTCAACAATCCACAGGCGCAGCAGACAAACGATGTGCCGGTTCCCGACGTCCCCGTTATTGTGCCGGAGCAGAACGCCAACACTCATTCGGATACTCAATCCCAAACCGCAGACACTCAGACACCGTCGGATGGGCAGCAGCACTCCACAGGCAGCCAACATCAATCCGCGACTTCCCACTCCGCCACGGATTACGGCGACAGCGATTTCACCCTTCCGGGTCTTGACCTGTTCCAGCCGGGGCAGTCGTTCAATCCCGACGAGGAAGAATTCCGCCGCCGTATGCAGCGAAAGAAGAAAGGGCATCGCCCGAAATTTTAATCCTTAATTCCACATTCTATTATGAGCCAACAAGAGGACGACCTCAGAGCGTTGGCGAAGATCATGGACTTCCTGCGGGCAGTCAGTATCGTGCTGGTGGTAGCCAACCTTTACTGGTTCACCCGCGTGGAAACCGTGGACAGCGGCTGGTTCTATTCGACCGTCCACAAGATCTGCGCCAACTTCAACCGCACCTGCGGTCTTTTCAACACCACCTTCAACGCCAAACTTTTCGCGCTGCTGCTGCTCGGACTGTCATGCTTCGGCACAAGAGGCGTAAGGAGCGAGAACATCACATGGCGGCATATATGGGCGGCAATCGCCGTCGGTTCCGTGCTGTTCATGCTGAACTGGTGGACACTCGACATGGGTATGCGCCACGCATATATAATCACCACCGTTACGGGCTACATCTGCCTGATGATGGGCGGTATATGGGCCGGGCGTATGCTGAAGAACAACATGATGGACGACCGTTTCAACGACGAGAACGAGAGCTTCATGCAGGAAACGGAGCTGATGGACAACGAATATTCCATAAACCTGCCGACCAGATTCTACTTCGAGAAGAAATGGCACAAGGGCTGGATAAATGTCGTCAACCCGTTCCGCGCCACAATAGTGCTTGGCACACCCGGTTCCGGCAAGTCCTACGCCGTCATCAACTCCTTCATCAAACAGATGATAGAGAAGGGTTACAGCGGCTATATCTATGACTTCAAAAGCCCGGATCTGAGCGAGATAGCCTACAACCATCTGCTGACACACAAGGACGGCTACGGCAAGGTCAAGCCGAAATTCTACATGATAAATTTCGACGACCCGGAGCGTAGCCACAGGTGCAACCCAATACACCCGGACTTCATGACAGATATTGCCGACGCATACGAGAGCAGCTATACCATAATGATGAATTTGAACCGAAATTGGGTGCAAAAGCAGGGTGACTTCTTTGTAGAGTCACCGATTGTACTGTTCGCGGCGATTATCTATTTTCTCAAATTGTATAAGAACGGCATCTACTGCACCTTTCCCCATGCCATCGAGTTGCTCAACCGCCGTTATGAAGATTTGTTCCCCATACTCACGAGCTACCCGGAGCTGGAAAATTACCTGTCGCCATTCATGGACGCTTGGCAGGGAGGCGCTGCGGAGCAGCTCATGGGGCAGATAGCATCGGCGAAAATCCCGCTGTCGCGCATGATTTCCCCGCAACTCTATTGGGTAATGACCGGTGACGATTTCACGCTCGACATCAACAACCCGAAAGAGCCGAAAATCCTATGCGTCGGCAACAACCCAGACCGTCAGAACATCTACAGCGCGGCACTCGGACTATATAACTCCCGTATCGTCAAAATCATAAACAAGAAAGGGATGCTCAAAAGCGGGGTTATCATAGATGAATTGCCCACTATATATTTCAAGGGTCTCGACCAACTGATTGCCACCGCCCGAAGCAACCGTGTCGCCGTGTGCCTCGGCTTTCAGGACTTCTCCCAGCTCAAACGTGACTACGGCGACAAGGAGGCGGCAGTGGTGATGAACACCGTCGGCAACATCTTCTCCGGGCAGGTCGTGGGAGAAACCGCCAAGACACTCTCCGAGCGGTTCGGCAAGGTTCTCCAGAAACGGCAGTCAATCTCAATCAACCGTCAGGATGTGAGCCACTCCATCAACACGCAGATGGACAGCCTTATCCCGCCAAGCAAGATTTCCACTCTGACACAGGGAATGTTTGTCGGCGCGGTCTGCGACAACATCAACGAGCGCATAGACCAGAAGATATTTCATGCCGAGATAGTAATCGACAGCGACAAGGTCAAGGCAGAGACATCGGGATACAAGCCTATCCCCGTGCTGACTGACTTCAAGGACGACACGCCCGACAAATCCCGCATGAAGGCTGTAATACAGCGCAACTACGAGCAGGTTAAAGCCGATGTGATACAAATCATCGCCGACGAGAAAGAACGCATAATGTCAGACCCGGCACTGCAACACCTGTTCGCTCCGAAGTAATCACAAACCACTAAATATCCACAATCATGTTAGAACTTGACCGAAGTCTTACCGACTTCAACTACTATTATTTCTATTTGTTGCAGTATCTCCAGCTCAACAAATATCAGGTTGACCCTGACCATCCCCAGATTATATCCAACTCTATTGCCGCACTTGATGCTTTTGAAAATGCGCGGCGCAACGGCGCCAATGTGCCTATGGCCGAGGCCGAGGCTATCTCCGTGCTTTTCTCCAATATCGGATCATCGGAGTATAACACGGTGTCGGAACTTATCCTTGAGAACTTCGGCGACACCATAGACCTTGACAGCGAGGTTGCCGTAGAATACTGGACAAATCAGGTTATGACCGATATTCCAGACTTGTTCGACGGCGTTGACCGCATGGCAATAGGTGTCGATGCTCTTGACCTTGAACTGATGGAAACCGAGATTGTAGGCAGAATCGTTATTTATCTTTCCGACAATGGCCTACAATAAGTTACAGACGATGCGCGATAACATCGAGGCTATACGCATGGCGTTTAGCCTCGGTGTCAAG
>UMJZ01044651.1_pt1 | contig 19010 bp, 19 predicted proteins | sample 1966181 | NCBI WGS metagenome assembly UMJZ01 (sample SAMEA4836163, study PRJEB28245) | human gut metagenome | biome: gut microbiome; material: fecal sample | place: Denmark | collected 2008 | reverse complement strand
TGACCGAACGTGTCGTTGATATATTTGAGCCTGTCGAGATCCACAAACAGTATCAGCAGTTTCCGATGATTCAGTTTTGAGATCCGGAAGGCGTCCTCTCCCAGCTGTTGGTATCCCATTCGATTGTACATACCAGTCAGGGTATCCATGATATACAGCGAGGATAATTTTTTATTCATATATGCGAGCATTTCTTTTTTATGAAGATTCTCCATGGAACGGGTCAATGCGTTCATGATCTGGAACAGGTACTGCTTCTCCATAAGATAGACCGCATTACGGATGACCACATAACCCACCGTGCGCTCTCCGAAATGCAGCGGCAGGAACAGAAAATCCTGTCCCGGCTTCGGATAGTCAAACGTAGGGAAGATTCCGTCCACTTCCTGTCTGTCCAGATCCAGCCTCTGGTCTCTCTCATAGGCAAAGGTCATCTGCATCTGCCTCGGATAACCGTGTACATAAAAGCCTTCGTCCGAAGGTTCTGCATCCAGGTGAATGCTCTTTTCCGCCTCTTTTTTATAAGCATTCAGATGATCATCCAGTACAAGATACATAGCATCGCATTTCAGGGAAGGAATGCATTGAGGGATACAATACATCATCTCCTCCACCGTATTGCACTGCATCATTTCCGCTTCCATGGAGAGTACTTCCTCATCGAATTCTTCGCTCTCCACACTGTACATGATCTGATCCTTCAGATGTGCTCTGGCATCCCGGCTGCTGCCCTTTCCACAGCCGCAGCTCTCCTGCCACAGCATTTCCGTCTTAGTGAAATTGTATTTGGGTACATTCTCCCCTGCCCAGAGGCGCAGGAGGACATCCATCCCATGGTAAGCAGCTTCTTCCTGGATATGTCCCACAGTTGTAATGCTGGGTGTGTAGAAGCCAGCCTTGTCAAAATTATCAAATCCGGTGATACGAAAATCGTCCGGTGCATGAAATCCCATCTGTGCCGCGGCTTCACATACCGCAACCGCCACATTGTCATTAATACAGATCACAGCATCCGGGAGCTCCTTGTGCCGGTCCCATAGATGTTTATAACCTTCCAGTCCACTCTTGTAATCAAAGGAACCGTACCAGATATCATCCTTGTCGATCTTTATCTTATGTTCTTTGGCATAATCCAGCATTCCCTGCAGACGGCAGCTGCTCTCGTAATTATCCTGTGCTCCCACTAACAGCCAGAACTTTTTGCAGTCATGCACCTCATGAAGATGTGCGATAACCTGCTTCATGGCCGAATAATTATCGATCCCCACATAATAAAAATCTCCCAGTTCATTGGCAATGGATACCACAGGCCGTCCTGATCGCTTTGCATTGCTGATCACATCCGCAAGCACCGCAGGAGAACTGATATTATTTAATTCCAGAATAATTCCATCAAAATCGGACAACTCCGGCAGATTGTAAATATTGTACTCTGCCCTATTGTATCCGGCATCCCGGCTCCAGTTACCTGTACTGTTAAAAATGTACAGATTGACATCCTCTCCGGTCTCCCGGATCCTCTGCAGAATCCCTGCCGGCCATGCATATGTAAACAGACGTCTCCAACCATCTGTGATCAAAGCTACTTTGCGCATACCCATCACCCATTTAGTTTCATTATATTTGCTGCTGTATCCATTCCAGCGCTTTCTTAGATATATAAAAAATAGTATCACAGTTCCCATGGAAACGCAATTATAAAAGCATCCTTCCGAATGTCAAAAAGGCATTGCCCGCCACCAGACGCACAATGCCTTTACACTTTAAATTTTCCCTATATTAATCCTGAATTACGCGGACACATTTCACGGGAGTACGGTATTTATAACTGCTGATCTTGATACCGGTCTTAGGACTGCTGGCATGAATAACCTGTCCTCCGCCGATATAGATTGCTACATGGTTGATGTTACCTTTGCCGTTACCGTAGAAGATCAGATCTCCGGGCTTCAGATCCGAAGCGCTGATCTTCGTTCCTTCATTCGCCTGCGCTCTGGAAGAATGGCTCAGGGAAATACCGTATTTTTTGAACACTGCCAGTACAAAACCGGAGCAATCGGCACCCTTGGTCAGACTGGTTCCTCCCCATACGTAAGGGTTACCCACGAACTGTTTTGCATATTCCACCAGATCTACGCGCACATCGGATACCCCCTGACCGTAGAGCAGTTCCGTCATGGTAATGGCGGTATCCAGCTTTTCTTCCACTGTGACAAATTCCTGGGACACATAAGCATCCTCACCATCGATGGAAATCTTCACCCAGCCGTCGGCACCGGTCTCCACATATTCCATCTCCTCGCCCTGTCCTACCTGCGTCACGATCTCGCTTGAGGTGTTGGGCTCCTGGCGTACATTCAATCCGTCCGTATTGGCAATTGCCACTGTATGTACCAGCTGTGCCGCACGGATCGTAGCCTCCGGTCCTGTATGTAAGAACTCCCGGCTTACATAGCCGTCCACTTCACCGGACTTGATATGGCACCAGCCGTCCTTCGTCTCGATGACTTCACAGGCAGCATCCTTGGGCAGCTTACCCACCAGCTTACCGTCCGTGGAGGGCACTGCTCTGATATTCAGATTGCCGGACTCTACATTGGCTACACCGATATTGGTATATCCCCAGGAAGCTCCCTGCGCATCCTGAGCGATCTGGATATATTCCTCCAGGGAACGATCCATCTCCAGTACGGATGCAATGCCACCGGAAGCCATCAGTGTGCTGCTGCCGGCTGCGGATACAGAGATTGGTGATGCCAACATGAAAAGTGCCATGCCGGCTGCTATGAATTTCATCTGTCTGTTCTTCTTATTCTTTATCATAAAAACCTTTCAGTTAAATTCCTTTTACAAATTTGTTACAAATTTATTACATTACGATATTGATTATAGCGTCCATCCCTGACTATGTCAACCCATTCCGACCATTTCCTATATCTTCCTAAGGATGTCTTATAGCTCCCCATTATCCCCCTCGATCTCCCTGCCTTCTCTTCCCGCCTGCTCGATCAGCGTCTTCTCCACATCGGTCTCATAATTATTAATAGACACTTCCACGGGGGTCGGATCCTTCGTCAACCGCCTGCCTCCGACATGATTGAAGAACACAATGATACCTGCCGCCAGTCCCACAGAATACGCCACCTCCAGTGTATTAATCCCTCCGGGTTCCGCACCCATGCACATCCGGTATACCTCGGTAAATACTTCGTTGATCCCCACGTCATTATGATATGCCATAATGGTAAATGCTGTCCCGAAGAAGCTGATCATGCACACGAACGCAGCCTTGAGCCACTGCTGCCAGCCTTTGTACTGATCCACGCTGATCCATTCCACCAGTACATCTGTCTCTCCTACCACCTGCACATCTATTTCCGGACAGAGCTCCTCCATGAGACGCACCAGCTTCAGGCAGCTGATCACGCAGCGCTTTTCCCCTTCTTTCGGAAAATGGCAGACCTTGATGGCATTTAATTTTGCCGATAGTACTTTGTCCCGGCAGCGGACCTCCGCCACATCCTTCAGAAATACATCCCGGGCCTGCACCTCCGCATTTCTGTCACATTTCAGATAAACCACCTGCTGTTTCATACCCTGCCTCCCTTTTTCGTCCATCCCTCATTTTCCGCTCTGCGTGTACATACTTTCCTGTAATATGGCGAACCGCTTCCTCTGACGGAAGCTCCCTGCTTATTGTACGGTCCGGTGCAGTTCTGTGGCAAAATAGAACAGAGACCCACAGATTTTCCCCGCCGCCATACCCAAGACCGCCCATCCCAGACCATGCCGGAACGAAATTCTTCTGGCAAAAATGGGAATACTGTCCAGCATCTCCGCGATAGCCAGCGCCAGGCATCCGATAAACATCCCGGAAAACAATCCGAATACCGCCTGTGCCGCTACCCCCGTTGCCATCCACAGCCTCATTTTCTCCGGAAACTGCTCCCGCAAAAAGCTTCCCCACTGACTGTACTCCGGGAAAACAGTAACGAAACACCCTGCCAGCGTCCCGAAGATCACCATTTCTTCATACAGCAATACATAGCGGGCCGTGTGTGTTTTCCCTGCAAATCTTGGGATCAGTCCCACCGCCACCAGCACCGTGAACACCCCTGCTGCCGACAGCAGACCGTAGCTGGCCCCTGCTGCTATAAGCAATAATTGTCTGATCAGCATTCCCGTTCCCCTTTCGTAAAGTTTCGCTTCCGGCAGTTATCGACATTTCTTCAAAGAATCTCCTTCTGCACACAATAGAATATCCCAAAAGCAAAAATCCTATGCGGATGGCATTTTCTTCAGGAGTGTGCTATACTACGTTTATGTGTTGATGTGTCATCATTATTTAGCTGAAAAAATAATTATTGTGAGGTTTATAGAATATGAGTACAACAGATAATAAAGAAATAAAGACAGAAGCGCTTCCCGCGAAAAAAGTCTCCGATTCCGAGACCCATCAGCTCCATGTAGTCATTCATCCGGATATCAACGGCTTCGGCAGACTGTTCGGCGGAAGGCTTTTGGAATGGATCGACGAAGTAGCCGGTGCCACCGCCAGACGTCACTGCGGCAGGGATGCCACCACCGTAGCCATCGATAACCTGTATTTCAAGTCCGGTGCCTATCTGAATGACATTATTGTGCTGATCGGCAAAGTCACCCATGTGGGACATACCTCTATGGAAGTACGCGTGGATACCTACCGCGAAGAGCAGGACGGCACCAGACACCCCATCAACCGGGCTTATTTTGTCATGGTAGCTATGGGAGACAATGGAAAACCCACCCCGGTTCCCGGCCTCATCTTAGAGAACGAGGGAGAACGCATGGAGTGGGATAATGCCATTAAGAGAAGAGAATTGCGTCTGGTTCGTAAGAAGGAAGGGTTCTAAAAATACCCCATCAGTTCTGCCATGAGGGCTTTTGCTTCGTTTTCCGTATATCCACAGACTTCCACGATCCTCCCATCACTGATGCAGGACACCAACGTCCGAAATCCATAGTGAGCGGATGGTTCTTCCACATAGATATAACGCTTGCCATCCGGAGAACGAAGCAGATAACTCACTTCTATGCCCTTTCGAAGGGTCTTGAAATGTCTAAGCGGTAATAAATCCTCCAATGTTAACGGATTCTCCGTCAATTTAGCATCGTAATTTTCAACCAGTATCGAATCATTTAAGACAAACACCGAATTGCAGTCATCTCCGCAGGAATGATCCCTGAGTGTTTCGTGATCCTCAAATTCCGTTACGATTGCATATATGGGCTTTCCATCACCCAGGCCCTGTCTGGCAATCTTTTCATAGTCCAGTACGGTGTGTCCGGTAACTGTTGTACCTGGCTGCCTTGGGTACTTCTCCCTCTCTTCCCTAGAGTGAATCACAGACCAGTTGTATGGACAGTTCAGCCGGAAAATGAAATGTGGCTCTTCCCTGCGCCGTTTGTTCCGGCCCTCTTCAGAACCTGTCGGGTATCCCCACAGTCCTCCCGTGGGTTTGTCTCTGTCTTTTTCATTTCTGACAGGTGCAAACCGGTTTCTGTCAAAATGTTCCGAGCCGTAGTGAACAAAGAATTTCGGTGGCAATGGCGCAAGATAAAACTCATCCTGACAATTTCGACCTTCATTTTTTAGCAGTAACTTCTGTTCCTCATAGGAGTCCATTCCATTTGCCCGGAGTATTTCGCTGATATTCTGTCTGCTGTATGGAACAATTCTGCTTTGCACCCACCGCAGGCTCCACTCTGGGGCCAGTCTCCTGATTCCTTTCATGACACAACTTGCAATTAATTCATTGACGCATTCATGGCCAAAGATTCCACGACAGCTGTCATAATTGGAAAGCTTATAATATATTTTTTGATCCGCCGCTTCTTCGTAAACTTTTAAAAAACATCCCAGGGTTCGCGGTGCTATTTTCTTTAATGCCCAATCCAGATATCGCATATCCTGTAATTCCAACACTATATCCTGCAATTTATCCCTCCTTGATAAAAATGCACCTCAGAATAAGGATTCTGAAGTGCATTACATTTTACTGCTCCGTAGTACTGCTTTCTTTCCCATAGGTGATGGGCATTTCCGATTCATTCACCCGCAGTCCCTGAGAATCGTTGGTCATGACTTGACATTTGACACTCTCTCCCAGCGTATAATCCATATAGATGCCTTCCTCCGTATCCGGATTGAACCAGTCGAAAGTCCACTGTCTGTCCTTCACTTCTATTACAGCACCCTCCGTTTTCATGGAGATTTTCCCGGCAGAAATCGTAAATTCAAAATCGTCTATTACGATCCGTCCTTCTTCCGGCTCATAGGTCATCCCTTTATAAGTATCGCCCTTGAATTCCTTTTTGATTTTATCCCCTTTCATAATGTCAACTGATAAAATATTGCCATCGGCATCCAGAGCTATCTTACATCCGTACTTTACCAGCTTTCCGTCTTTATATTTTCCTATGATGATTTCATCGGCAGAGTTGTAAACGACACCATAACCTTTCAACACGCCGTCTTTCATCTGTCCCATACGGATTCTGAGGCTCGCACCGTCAAATGCGGATGCATCCTTATGTTCCGAGTAGTCTGCCTGTAAAGGAATATCAGAGAAGCATACGATTCCAAAGCCATTTAGCTTTCCCCCGTCATATTCCCCCAGAGAATACTCGGTTCCATTGGCACGGGCGGGAATTCCGGCACATGGGCCGTTCGGTTTTCCCCACTTCTTGTTGCCTCCATACAATACCCCCTGATAGGTAAAGGCATCAAACTGATAATCGTTGGAAAAGAAACGGGCAGCACTGTTCATTTTACCGCCGACAAAAGAACAGGCCTGGGACAGAACACTAATACCAAACAAAACAAGCACAATTACGGCTGCTATCTTTACTATTTTCGTAATATCCGTTTTTTCCGGATCTGCCGGAGTACTTTCCTGCTTCTCTTCTAATTGTTCGCCTAGATTGGAAAGCATATCCTGTAAATAATATTTCTTTGTCTGCTTTTCATATTTACTTCGATAATCCTTCATATAGCGATAGATGCAGTCGTCTATCTGCTTTTCCGTATAATGATATTGTATGAAAATAGGTCGGAAAGTACCTCTCACATCGGACACTCCCGCTGTGCGTCCGAAGTTGAAACCATAGTTATGAAGAAGCCGATACACCGTGAATTTATCCACTCCAAATCGATCCGCCAGTTTTTCTCCGTTGATATTGTCTTTCACATACAATTTAATGATTTCGCATACCTGTTTTTCGGAAAATCCCTCGTTAAATTCCTGTTCTTTTGTCATCACCGTACCCTTCCTTTACGCAAAAACTTCTACTTCCTCCAATTCATTGAACTGCATTTCAAAATAGGCTATTTTATGGCAATTTCTGATATCCGACAGCCAATGTGTATTTTTCCCCTCGGAATACCGGATGGAAAAACCGTCACTTGCAAAGTTGATAAAACCGATGTCCGGATCGCCGCACATCCGCAAAAGCTCATCCAGTCTGGCCACAAACATGCGGATCTTCCTGGGTCCTTCCATTTCGTCTACAAACACAAAAGAAACCGCCGGAACCATTCCAAATGCATTTGCCGTCTCTGTCAGCTTGTCAATATTGCCCTGGGAAAATCCGTAGCTTTTGCTCTCTGTCAGCGGAATGTTCCGTCCCTTTACCGATATGGCATACCGCACGGAAGGATCATTCCTTTTCACAGCGATCACGTCTGCTCCCACATGGTCGATCAGTGCCACCGACATATTCTTCAACTGTCCCAATACATACATGGTCAGGTTTTCCGCAAAATCTCCAAACTGTTTTGCCCATCTGTCATCTTTTTCTTTTGCCATGATTTATCCTTTCTTTACGGCCTCCGCTTAAGCATAATACGAAGCGATCCACTTCTTGAAATGTGTAATAATATGTTTTATTGCAGCGTCCGGCACTCCTTTCGACAGCATCAGCGTCCTAGTCTGACTGCAGATTGGTGTCGGCCTCTTGCCCACCGCATTGACATGGTCACTTCCGAATCCCTCTTTCAATCCATAGCTTGCTTCACTTTCGCAGAAGCATTTCTAAAAAGTTGTTCTGTAATTGAAATAATCTGTTTTGACTGCTCCTTTGTAATACTTTCAAAAAGTGTTAAAGTCTATACTGTATCCAGTGCATGCTCTCATATGCAGTTCCTCTCTTCCTATTTTTGTCTGTGGGCGATATCAATGAAAAGTGCATTGTTCCCCGGTGTAAGCATTAAATGCTCCAGTACGGCATCTTCTCTCCGTGACACCTCTCCCGGCTCCCTAGTTCCACCGCCGATCACGATTCCATAGTTCAGTCTTTCACAGATCTCACATAATTCTTTCAGAGTAACCGCATAGGCCGGAAATGTTCTGCCGCATACCGTTACCGTCCCACTGTCACCCGTATAATAAATGCCGATTTTTCCTGCATAACCGCTGGCAATTCTGTCAATAAGTTCTTTTTTGGCATCCGTATTCTCTTTTCTTGCCAATGCTATTTCCTCTGCCGTTAATGGCCCTTTACTATCCGGTCCCAGCAATTCACATAACCTGTCCAGTTTCATGTAAACCAGATACCCCTGAATGCCCATCTGGCGGTTATAAGTGACTCTTTGCAAGCTGCAGGTGCTGCTTTGGGCAAATGTCTCTTCCTGTTCTCTCAATACCGGATCCATTCCGCAGAATGCCCAAGAAGCCCCGTTCAGAATATTTGATGCTGCCAGTGCTGCTGCCATTTGTTCCTCCACCGGCTTATCTAAAAGTGCTCTTTCAAAAGCCTCCATCAATTCTTTCTGCTTTTCATTTTCTACACCATATTCCATCTTCTGTTTTCCCCTTTCTTTTCCTGCTGCACAAATACTTTTCTATGACTTAAGTGCTCATAAGTGGGTATAGTAATCTGTTTTCATTTCTTTTGTCACGCTCTATATCCTGTCGGTTTTAGCCGGGGATCCGTCGGTGTTACGATAACTTTCTGACCAACCGGAGGGATATCAAATACTCCGGTATATAAGGAGATATCACCGGAATTCATTTTCTGTCTGTTTACAATGGATTTGCGGATCCCTACATAAATTCCCTGACAATTATACTTGTCAAAATATTGTTTATGCTCTAACACAACATTCTCATCCGCCATTCGGAGACCATATCTGGTTCCTGCGCCGTTTTCATAGATATAGATTTTTTCCGTGTGTTTTATTAACTGTCCGCCATAAAAGTGAACTAAATATTCACCGTAATTTTTTAAATCATCCAGAGGGAAAATACCATCATTCGTTCTCAGTCTGTACATTGTCTATTGCTCCTTCTCTTTCCTGCGGTTCTACCATAGCCCACTTATGGCTAATATGATTATAGTCCATTTACGGGTAATATTGCAAGTAAGAAAGGATATAATCTATGATTTCTTACGAACCGCTCTGGAACACTCTGAAAGAAAAAGGTGTTTCCCAATACGAACTGATCAACAAATATAGCTTTTCCGCCGGGCAATTATCCAGGCTTCGTGCCAATACAAATGTTTCAACGCACACACTGAATCGTCTCTGCGAAATATTAGACTGCTCTTTGGAAAAAGTTGCGATGTACAAAAAAGAAAATTCATGAATTATTAGAAATATGCGAACAGGGAACACGACATTTCCATCGTGTTCCCTGTTTTATAGAACTCTATATGCTTTTACCTAGAAATCCCCAAACCAGATATTCAGATCCACTTCCTCATTAATACCGTCCACGGCGCCTTTTTCGCTGTACTGCCATACCTTATAGGCATACGGATAATAGAGATCATCATTGTAGTAAGCAAACCACTTATCGTACTGTTCCAGCTGTCCCAGATCCAGCATCAGCGTAGCCATCTCCATGTTGTGATAGATCATGGGTTTGTAACCGGCATCCTGAACAGTCTGGCAGAACAGAGCGGTCAGGCGGGTTCTCTCTTCCACGCTCAGATCATTGGCACGTCCTTTGCCGCCACTTACTTTCTCCACATCGTAGACAATGGGAAGCTCAACATTGTAAGGCTTTATCTTCTCTAATACCAGATTCGCCTCTTCCAACAGTTCTGCATCCGTAATCGCCTGGGAATAGAAGTAGACACCTACTTTGATCCCTGCCTGCAGAGCACCCTTGATATTCTGTTCGAAATACTCGTCTTCCACAAGCTTCCCTTCGGTACCGTAGCCTCTGAGGCCCACACGGATAAATGCGAACTCCACGCCATCCGCAGCGACTTTCGTCCAGTCGATATTGCCCTGATGCTTGGAGACGTCGATTCCCTTGTGGGATACCACCTGTCCGTCCTGCATATACTGCACTTCGCCGTCCTCTAAAATGTTCAGGTTCTCCAATGCATAGTCATTTTTCTGCAGATTTTCATTGATAGGAACGAAATTAAAGGTTCCGTTGCTCACCACGACCAGTTCATTGGGATAGTAGGGTCGTAAGGTCTCTACCATGGTCGTGCCGGAGGTCAGACCATCACGGATCCCGGAGAGGATCTTGTTCTCTTCCTCATCCTCCGCCTGCTGCTTTGCTTCCGCTATCAGCGCGTCCACTTCCTCCTGCGTATAAGTCCTGGCAACCTCTGCCGTACTTTCCGTCTGGCTGCCCGCTTCCGCTGCTGCTGCCAGATCATTGGCATTATCCTGGAACTTGCTGTCGATCCAGGAATACAGGATTCCGGCAACATAGGTCACCAGCACCAGTACTAACAGACATCCGGTCATGACCAGAATCGATGCTATGGTGTTTTTTTTCTTACGCTTATTTGCTCTGCTCAGACGATCCTCGGGGATCCATCCGTTTTCGTTTTCTTTTTTCATAAGTACCCCTGCTCTCCTTTTTCATACTGTCTCTCTAAACTTACAGTATTCAGCCCTATCTAATTACATTCCTTTATATAATATAATCGAATTTCCGACAGAAAGAAAGAGGGAAAATTATGTTTATGAATTCTTAATGAAATTTCGATTTATCCGGCCATCTCCCGCATTTCCCGCAGTATCTTTTTCTCCAGGCGGCTTACCTGCACCTGACTGATCCCCAGGATCCCGGCGATCTCCGTCTGGGTTTTATTCTGAAAATAGCGCATGCGGATCAACTCCCTGTCTCTCTCCGGCAGATCTTTCAGCAGCTGTGCCAGCAGCATCCGGTCTAACAGCCTGTCTTTCTCCACATCATTTTCCACAGCTCCGCTGCTGCCAATGCTGGCACCTACGCAGCCATGGGTTGCCGCCACTACCCGGTCCGCCAGGCACAATTCGCTGCCATCCTCCTGCCCCAAGCTGCTGTTGAGGGATTCCACCTCTGCTCCGGCTTCCATTGCCAGAATGATTGCCTCCCTGCCAAGCTGTGCTTCCTCGGACAGCTCCTGCAGCGTCGGTTCTCTGTGCAGTCTGCTCTGCAGCCGTTGTCTTGCCAGCTTCACCTTCAGTCCGTCCTCTTTAATCGTGCGGGAGACCTTTAACAGTCCATCGTCCCTAAGGAACCTCTTGATTTCTCCTGTGATCATGGGTACGGCATAGGTGGAGAACCGCACGTCCAGTCTCAGATCAAATTTATCAATGGCTTTCATCAAACCGATGACCCCGATCTGGAACAGATCCTCCGGGTCATACCCTCTGCCCAGAAATCTCTTTACAATGTGGTGCACCAGTCCTAAATTGTTCTCGATCAGTACTTCTCTCGCTTCTTTATCCCCGCTCTGTGACTTTCCGATGAGTACTGATACTTCTTCCATGTCTCAGTCCTCTTTTCCGATCCAGTCTCCGCAACGCATTTTCTTCCACATATGTACTCTTGTGCCCTTCCCCGGTGTGCTCTCCACCTCCAGGTCATCCATGAACGCTTCCATAAAGGCAAATCCCATGCCGGAACGCTCCAGTTCCGGTTTCGTGGTAAACAGCGGTTCCATGGCTTTCTTAAGATCCTCGATCCCCTTTCCCTGATCTGTGATCTCGATGGATAACATATCTCCCTCCAGAACACAGTGCATCCGCACTTTTCCCGGATGAACAATGCTGTACGCCGGAATGCTTTCCCCATGTCTGCTGTACCCGGACAGGTTCTCGTAGCCGTGAATAATGGCATTGGTCACCGCTTCCGACACTGCAGTTTTGATATCCGCCAGTTCCTCCAGCGTCGGATTCAGATGGGTGATGAATGCCGCCACCGCCACTCTGGCAAAGCTCTCATTGCAGGAAATCGCATCAAATACGATCTCCATCTCATTCCGGTTCCCTTTTGTTTTATTCTGCGGATCCTCTCTTTTCTCTGTCAGTTGCACTTCTTCCCTCTCTGCTACCATGTTTTCCTCATTTCTGCGCTTGCTATTGCACTTTTTTTCATATTTTTTTGCATGATTTCTTTCATATTTCTGTGATTTTCGACAATATCTTTACTCTGTCTCTCTTACCCCGGCAGGATCTCTACAATCCCATGAAGCCCAGACATTCGAAAAATACGTTGGATCTGTCGGTCTGCGTGGATGGCATAGACATGTCCGCCGAAGCAGGAAATCTTGCGATATCGTCCCATAATAATTCCAATCCCAGAAGAATCCATAAAACGGGTATCTTCAAAATCAAACACTACATTTTCCACATTTTCCCTGACCAGAAGCCTGTCCGCCCCCTCGCAGATGTAGGCGGCTCTGTGATGATCCACTTCCTCCGGCATACGCACCATCAGGCAATTATCAATGATCTGAAAGTCTTGAAAATCTTCCATATTTCCTCTCATTCTGCTGTTGCACAGCGTTTCTTCATTTCTACCCTCTATTCGCATATCGTGGGATTATCATCCCACTTTTATGCTCATATCGGGGCGGGTCCTAAGGTCTTTCACCCACCTATGAGCAAGCTCATGTGGGCTTAGACCTTTTGACCCTGGCATCATAAAAAAAGAGAACCTGCCTCTTATAACAAGTTCTCTTTCGTGTGTTGTGTGTAATTGTCTGATGGTATGTTGCAAATTCCCTACTGTGCGGTATTCTCTGCCAGCTGGGAGCGATATCTCTGGGCACTTCTGGCAGTCTCGGTCTCCGGGAACAGCTCTATGATCTTATCATAAGTAGCGATGGCATTCTGTGCGTCGTCGCTCTTGCGATAGGAATTGCCCAGACTAAGCCAGGCGTCCTTGTTCGTCTCATCATAAATGACTGCCTTGGACAGATTCTCGATAGCCGCTTTATAATCCTCACTGCGGTAAGCATTATAGCCTGTCTCATAATACTGCGCCGAGAGCTGCGGTCCGATCAGGCTAAGCAATGTCTTATACAATGTCTGAAAAGCTTCGGACGTATCATCCACATTCACAGAAGCGGAAATCGTCTCCAGGTTTGTCGCAGTCTGTGTAATATCCTGATTCTCCAGATAGGCAGTAGCTGCTGCCAACAGGTTATCAATGGTCTGCAGCGTACCATCGGCTCCCACATATCCCTGGAGCTCCTGATTCAGGGTATCGTTCTCTGTCTGTAATGCCTCCATCTGTGTCTCAAGCTCCTGAATTCTGGAGGTCTTGGTGTCTAACTGGTTACCGATATCCGTGATGGTCTTCTGTGCTTCATTATTGGCATTAGACACTGCCGCCGGAACCACCAAAAAATACATTACAGCCAGTCCGATGACCAGTCCGATAGCAATATTGATCAGAGAGGAAAGTCCTGCACTCTTCTGCTCTTTCACATTTAAGGGCTGGATGATGATCTCGTTGTCACTCTGGTAGCGTACCGCATCGTCTTTTTTCCGTCTGCCTGTCTGTTTGCCGTTCTCATCCGGCGCCAGCTGCATCTCCACTTCCTTCAGATAACGAAGGGTCAGTGTATTGTTGCGATCGATGTCCATGCATTTACGCAGTTCTCTCTCCGCTCTGTCCCACTGCTCGCTGTCCATATAAAGCAGCGCTAACAGCTGATGTGCCCGGATGAACTTCGGGTTCAGGGACAATACCTTTTTCAGCTGGATAATTGCCAGATCCTTGCTGTCCTGATTGCAGTAGACCAGCGCCTGGTTGTATTTTTTAATGGTCTGGTTAATGGCATCCAGGCGGGAAGCGTTGGACTGCAGCATGTTGATATAATCGTCCGCGATATTTTTCTCGGGACGCATATTTTTGCTGATGACCCATTCGCTGAGCGCCGCAACAACCTCTCCGGTCTCAAAATATACCAGTCCTAACAGATTTCTGGCTTCGATATTGTTTTTATTGAATTTCAGGCTCTGCCGTAAGCTGTTGATCGCACCTGTAAGATCCCGTACTCCCGCTTTCTCCAGTCCGTCGTTGTAGAAACGGTTGGACATGCACATGATCTTTTTATAGAGGGATACATCTGCTCCACAGGATGTACAGAAATCATGCTCTGACAGATGGCAGCCGCAGTTATAACAAAACATGCTTTCCCTCCTATTTCTCTTCTTTTTCTTCAGCTTCTTTCATCATCTTCACCAAAAGATCTGCCGCATCGGTCAGATCCTGATTGTAGATGGCTTCTTCCGCATCTTCCACTTCCAGACTTGGATGAAACTTCTTCAGTTCTTCTTCAAAATTGATCATGGTCCAAAGACTCCTTTATTTCCCCGACAAGATACAGGCTGCCCGCGATATAGAGACGTTCTCCGGGGCGTTTCTCCCCAAGCTGCTCCCGCAGTGCCGTATCCGCTTCCGTATACATAGTATAATGTCCCGGATAAGCTGCCAGCAGATCTCTGAATTCTTCCATGGAGAGAGATCTCTCCGTCCGCATATGGGTAAAGGCGATATGGTCGAACAATCCCGACGTTATCACCCGCTGTATCATATGCCTGCAGTCCTTATCCGCCGCCACACCAAATAACAGTCTCCTGCCTCCTGTGCAGCCGTCCTGTTCCACGGTATCCAGAAAAGCCCGGATGCCGTCGTCATTATGTGCACCATCCACATATACCTCGGAAAGCACCTCTTCCATACGTCCCTGCCAGAAACAGCCAAGGATTCCCCGACGGATCTCTTCCACAGTGGGACACCCGGCTCCTGCACAGAGCCTGCCGCCGTTCTCCTCCGTATCCGTACTGCGAAACAGTACTTCCACGGCCCGAACCGCCAACGCTGCATTCTCCATCTGGTAGCGTGCAATGGTGTGCAAAGTAAGACTAATATAATTATAATACTCAGAGCGCAGGGAAAAATCAATGTATTTCTTCCGAAATCCGAGGAAAGTATAGTCCTTTTTCGACACCGGTATCTGTGGGGCACCAAGTTCTGACGCTTTACAGCAAATTACCGCACTGGCGTCCGCATCCCCGTCCAGGTACACCACCGGAACACCCGGGCGCAGGATCCCTGCCTTTTCCGCAGCGATCTTCGCCGTGGTGTCTCCCAGGTACTGTACGTGATCCAGACTGATCCTTGTAATGACGGTCAGAAGCTTATTGTCCACATAATTCGTGGCATCCAGTCTTCCCCCCAGTCCGGTCTCAATGATGCAGTAGTCCGGCTTTTCTTCTGCAAAGCAGAGTAATGCCATACAGAAAAGATATTCGTAAAAATTAAGTACAAATTCCGGGGCAGCTTCTCCTCCAGGCAGCAAGACTCCTGTATTAACGGAATTTGCCTCCTGAAGCGCATCCCCTACTGCGCGGTAAACCTGCAAAAAAGCTTCTTCGGATATCATTTTCCCATTGACAGTAAACCGCTCCCGCATATCCACCAGATGAGGTGAAGTAAATACGGCCGTGCGATAGCCTGCTTCCTGCAGGATCGAACTCATGTAGGCACAGACGGAGCCTTTTCCATTGGTGCCCGCCACATGGATGATCCGCAGATTCTGCTCCGGATTTCCCAGTTTCTTTAAAAACCATTTAAGGTCTCTGTTGTCCGCAGGATTTTTTTTAACAGTAAAGCGGGGCATATCCTTCAGATATGCCACCGCTTCTTCAAACGTTATCATGTCATTACCGAATTTCATCGTATTCCTTATGCTTTACGTTCTTCTTATTCTGTACGTTTCGTTACAGATCATGCCAGCTGCTCTAAGCGCTTTGTCACCTGTTCCATCATCTGCTCGTATTTTGCCAGCTTTTCCTTCTCCTCGGCGATCTTCGCTTCGGGAGCCTTGGACAGGAATCTTTCGTTGGACAGCATTCCCTTAGAACGAGCCAGCTCGCCTTCCAGCCTCTTCTGCTCCTTCTTCAGACGCTCAATCTCCTGTGCTATGTCTACCAGCTCCGCAAACGGAATGTACAGGGTTGCACCGGGGATCACTACGGATACCGCGTCATCTGCGATACCGGTCTTGTCTGCCTGGATCATGATCTCATTGGCATAAGCAAGGCTTGCGAAGAACAGCTTACCCTCTTCAAAGATCCTGCGGATCTCGTCATTTTCGCTGACTACGTATACACTTGCCTTGCGGCTGGGTGCCACGTTCATCTCGGTACGGATGTTACGGATACCGCGAACAGCTTCCTTAATCGTTTCGATGGCCTTCTCCTCTGCGGGGAATGCTCGATCCTCGCTGTACTCCGGCCACTTGCTGATCATGATGGACTCTTCATCATTCTGAATGGTGCAGAAGATTTCCTCGGTGATGAACGGCATGTAAGGATGTAACAGCTTCAGAGCGTCGATCAGGACGGTCTTTAAGGTCCACAGTGCCGCATTCTGGCTGACTGCATCGTCGGTGCTGTACAGACGGGGTTTTACCATCTCAATGTACCAGTCACAGAATTCATCCCAGATAAAGTCATATACCTTCTGTACGGCAATACCCAGTTCGAAGTGATCCATGTTGTCGGTCACATCTTTTACCAGAGTGTTTAACTTGGACAGGATCCACTTGTCTACGGGCTGTAAATCTGCTGCCGCAGGGGTGGTGATATTTTTTCCGGTCTTCTCCAGTGCCTGCTCCATGTTCATCATGATGAAACGGGAAGCATTCCATACCTTGTTGGCGAAGTTACGGCTGTTCTCTACTCTCTCATAATAGAAACGCATATCGTTGCCCGGTGCGTTGCCGGTGATCAGAGTCAGACGCAGTGCATCGGCACCGTACTGGCTGATGATCTCTAAGGGATCGATACCGTTGCCCAGAGACTTGGACATCTTACGTCCCTGACTGTCACGTACCAGTCCGTGGAACAGTACGGTCTTGAAAGGCTTCTCTCCCATCTGCTCATATCCGGAGAAGATCATACGGATAACCCAGAAGAAGATGATATCATAACCGGTTACCAGGACATCGGTAGGATAAAAATACTTCAGATCCTCGGTCTGCTCCGGCCAGCCCAGGGTCTCAAACGGCCACAGAGCAGAAGAAAACCACGTATCCAGGGTATCGGGATCCTGTGTAAAGTGGGTGCATCCGCACTTGGGACATACCTTCGGCATCTCCTTGGCTACGACTACTTCACCGCAGTCATCGCAGTAATATGCGGGAATCCTGTGTCCCCACCACAGCTGACGGCTGATACACCAGTCGCGGATGTTGTCCGTCCAGTTGAAGTAGTTCTTCTCCATACGTTCGGGGATCAGCTTGATCTCGCCATTTTTTACTGCTTCTCTTGCGGGTTTGATCAGCTCATCCATCTTAACGAACCACTGGTCTTTTACCATGGGCTCGATGGTGGTCTTACAACGGTCATGGGTACCTACGTTGTGTACATGATCCTCGATCTTTACTAACAGGCCCATCTGATCCAGTTCTTCCACGATGGCTTTTCTTGCTTCGTAACGGTCCATGCCCTCGAACTTGCCGCCGTTTTTATTGATGGTGGCATCATCGTTCAGGATGTTGATCACGGGCAGATTATGACGCTTACCAACCTCAAAGTCATTGGGGTCATGAGCCGGAGTGATCTTAACGACACCGGTACCGAACTCTCTGTCTACATAAGCATCCTCAACGATAGGAATCACACGGTTTACGATAGGAAGCAGTACCTTTCTGCCATGCAGATGGTTGTAACGCTCGTCATCGGGATGGATGGCTACTGCGGTATCACCTAACATGGTCTCGGGACGGGTAGTGGCAAAGGTCAGAAACTCTGTGGTGCTGGGAGTTCCGTCCTCGTTCATCAGCGGATACTTGATGTGCCAGAAATGTCCTGCCTGCTCCTGATATTCTACCTCTGCATCGGAGATGGAGGTATTACATACGGGACACCAGTTAACGATACGGGCACCCTTGTAGATATAGCCTTTTTCGTGCATCTTCACGAATACTTCGGTGACAGCCTTGTTACAGCCCTCATCCATGGTGAAACGCTCTCTGTCCCAGTCACAGGAAGAACCCAGCTTTTTAAGCTGTTCGATAATACGTCCGCCGTATTCCTTCTTCCACTCCCAGGCTCTCTCTAAGAACTTTTCACGCCCCAGATCGTGTTTGTCGATGCCTTCTTCCTTCAGCTTCTGGATGATCTTGACCTCAGTAGCGATACTTGCATGGTCGGTGCCGGGCTGCCACAGTGCATTGTAGCCCTGCATTCTCTTATAACGGATCAGGATATCCTGCATGGTGTTGTCCAGTGCATGACCCATGTGGAGCTGTCCGGTGATATTTGGGGGCGGGATCACGATAGTGAAGGGAGTCTTACTATGATCTACCTCCGCATGAAAATACTTTTTGTCAAGCCACTTCTGATACAGTCTGTCTTCTATGCCACTGGGGTCATAGGTCTTGGCTAATTCTTTGCTCATTTTGTCCTCCTTAAATTCTCCTGAAACTAAAGAAGCCCTCTGCCGACTCTCGTCAGCAAAGGGCGTCAGTAACGCGGTACCACCTTTGTTCACAGCTTGCGCTGCCTCGCGACTTCTTACAAAGTCCTATCCGGTAACGGGGATAACTCGTGAAAACTTACGCCCGGAATATCCGGTCTCGGCTCTCCGGCTTGGAAGCTACCTTCCACATTCCTGTCTTGAAGCAGCCTTCCAGCGCATATATGCAGCCGCTCTCTCTGGTAAGGGGATATGTGTACTCCTCTTCGTCATTGCCTTTGATTTCATAAAAGCTAC
>UMJZ01042012.1_pt1 | contig 19175 bp, 18 predicted proteins | sample 1966181 | NCBI WGS metagenome assembly UMJZ01 (sample SAMEA4836163, study PRJEB28245) | human gut metagenome | biome: gut microbiome; material: fecal sample | place: Denmark | collected 2008 | reverse complement strand
TTTTTTTCCAACCATCATCCGATATGGTTTCTACACGCTTCTCCAACATTTGAATCACCCCATCACTTTCTATCATTACCTTAATTTTACTATCATCCATTCCCTTGTGGCAATTTAAAAAGTAATAAATCATCTTTTCCTGTTCATTCATCTCTTCAAGCGGCTTGTTTACATCCAACTTTGCCATCTCAACTGTACGTAACTTCATACGATCCTGGCTTTCTTCTACAAAAGATAAACCTTCTTCATTCCTTAATGTGAATGTGTTACACATTCTATGATTATCAATTAAATTCACATTAAAGAACACTAAGACGATCGTTTCCTTTAACTCTCCATAATATTTTCCTTCCAATTCTTGAGAACCATGAAGTCTAGCCAAATAATAACTAAAGCGAATTGGCAAATTATCTTTGGTTTGTCTTAATTGCATCTCTAAATCTACCGTTGTCCGATCATCAAATTCAACTAATAAGTCTAAGCGCGGACTTTTCATTTTGCTAAAGTCTTTTACTATTTCTGAATTCTTTACAACAACCTTATTCACACTCCTTTCTAAAAATACCGTGAGTAATGATTTTAAGGCATCATTGGCCTCCTTACAATCTTCGCCAAAAACATACTTAAAGGCGAAATCATTTAATAAATTAGCGCTCCTCATGAGCACCTCATTTCTAGTAGGTGTTTAACTGTCATCTAGATAAATAAGTATCGTAATGTCGATTTGTATATTTCCTTGTAGTTTGTTCACTTTAATAAATTCGAGATAAATCTTTGAATACAGTTCGTATCAATATTAAAAAAAAGTACCATCATTTTTGTATCATGAATCAATAAACTAATGAATCCACATTACACCTTTGTTTTTTTAACACAAAGAAGGATTGGACCATCTAATCTAGAGCCTGAACATTAGCATATTACATTTTAACGCCATTACCTACATACTCTTATACGTAATTTTTTCAACAAATTCTAGAAAAGATGAAAAAAATGCATCCATTTAAACAGATGCATTATAATATGTCGCAATATCACTTTCCAAAATATAGCCACACTCTGCCATTGCCTTTAATACCGCATATTGTTTCTGTTTGGCCTGCGTAAAATGATTGACCAATTCATAATGACTTGGAGATTGCGGAATACCCGCCAATAAAGAAGCTTGCGCAACCGTTAAATCTGCAGGAAGCGTATCCAAATAACCCATACTCGCCTCATATATGCCTGTATAATTATTTCCATAATTGATCACATTCACATATAAAGTAACAATATCGTTTTTTGAATAATGCTTCTCTAAATAACGCGCCACAAAAAACTCTGTACTCTTACGATCCCATGAACTTTCAAACATCCCATACAAGTTTTTCGCAAGTTGCTGCGTAATCGTAGAACCACCACTCGTTAATAGATCTTCATCAAATTGAGAAACGGCCGCACGAACCAAGCCAATATAATCAAAACCACCATGATCATAAAAGCGACGATCCTCTATCGCAATGGTAGCCCGAATCAAATTTGGTGATATATCATCATAATCCACATAATAAGGACTTGCCCTTACTTCATTGACTACCTCATCAACGGATTTTACTTCTGTAAGCTGTAAATAATTCCAATACCCCTTGCCAAAAAAGACGCCGACAAAACCAATAATTAGAATCAACAACAACTTAAATATAAACTTAACTAACTTTTTCATACCTAAACATTAACATACAAAAAAGAACTTGTAAAATTACAAGTCCGTAAGATTAATCTTTTAAAGTTACATGTGTTGCATCTTTGAAAATAGAATTTGCCGCAATCTGACCACGCACACGAGATAATGGATATACATTTGTATGTGGACCAATAATCGTTCCTGGACAAAGAACAGAATTACATCCAACCTCTACATAGTCACCCATGAAAGCACCGATTTTTCTTAATCCCGTTTCAAATTCTTCAACCACATTATAATTCTCATCTTTTCTTCTCAAGATGATATTATCACGAGCACTCTTCAAATTACTTGTGATACCACCAGCACCTAAGTGAGAATGATATCCTAAAATACTATCCCCAACATAGTTATAGTGAGGGGTTTCTACATTGTCAAATAAGATGCAGTTTTTTAATTCCACACTATTTCCAACAACACAATTTGCCCCAACCAAAGCACTACCACGAACAAAGGCACAATGACGCACTTCCGTTTTAGGACCAATAATACACGGAGCACCTAAATAAGCACTTTCAAATACATGAGCACTTTCATGAACCCAAACATGCTCTTTAACTTCCACATAATCTTCCCCTAAGTTTTTTCCTAATTCCAAAATCAATTCTTTGATTCCAGCTAAGGCTTGCCAAGGATATTCAAACTGTGCCAAGTAATCCTTAGCCAAAGTATGATCTAAATCATAAAGCTCACTAATTTTGTACATAAATTTCCTTCTTTCTTACCATTCAGGCTCAAACTTAAATTCAACCCGAATTTCATTTTCATCTATATCTAAAATCGCATAACTACAAGGTCTACCATCCCTTGCATGCGATAAAGATCCTGGATTCAATAATGTTATTCCATCCACTTGATCCAAATAGGCAACGTGCGTATGTCCAAAACATACTATATCACAATCCAATGCTTTTGCCCTATTTGAAAGCTGTTCGCTTCTTGAAAAATACGAGAAACGATGCGAATGCGTAACATAAATACGATGCTTACCAATTGGAATAATTCTTTCATCTTCAAAGCGACCATAATAATCATTGTTTCCACGAACAACGATATAGCCTGGATAAAACATTGGATCATCCTCTAAATCTCCACAATGAATAAATAATCCTGCATCTGGATGTTTTTCACGAATCGCATTTAATATATCATTTCTTCCATGAGAATCACTCACAACCACAATTTTCATAAATTACCCCTAATTCAGTTCATCTTGAAAAGACATTTGTTCCATACTCTTATCACCATCATGCAAGATCTTAGCATTCTCTATACCCACATATCGAAGTACAAATGGCAAATACCAATGTCCCGTCTTCTTTTCATGACCTTTTCCATAACGCACCACAAAACCATAGCGATACGCATTTTCCAATATCCATTCTACACGATTTTTATTTTCCTTAGACAATTCTTCTTCGACTTGCGTATAGTCCATATCTTCATTTAGATGCTGCTTACAAAGCTCTATCCACTCATTTTGACCATCTAAAACAATCGTATACCCTAATTGCTGCTCATTCTTTCCAGCCCCATACATATAATGATCAACACCCGCAAATTCCTTTGACGCATTGACATACTGATCTAAGACTTGTTCATAACTCAAATAACCACTTGAAACACTCAAATGATCTTGGCCATCCATAACGGAAGCATAAGCATCGAGCATACTTGACAGATTATCAACCATAGCATTTTGAACATATATACCATTAAAATCCACTAAATTTTCTGGTGCATATTTATATACTGTATTTTCCTGATTTAAGACAATATATGGATTTGTAGGATCTGCCACCAACCTTAAATCTGAATATAGGACAGCCTCATTTTCATAATATGTTGTTAAATCAATATAGGAATAGTGCGACAACAATTCCTTTAAAGAATCATACGAAAAATTCTTACGAAAACGATTCACAAAATTGACAATATATTCATTATCCGCATCCTGCGTATCTTTTGCCTCTTTATAATATAACGTGTTTTTTAAACTAAATCCATCTAGCTTAATAAAATCCATAAACTTATCTGGCGTAATATGCTGATTGATCAAATAATCAATATCACTACTATCTAAATATTCTAGAATGATATCACGATTTGCATCCGTCGTATAAGGATACCTGGCTAACGGATCATAGGACTTATCCATATGGTAAAGACAAAAACATCCCACCGCAAAACAAATCACGATCAATAAAACACGTGCTCGCATTTCTTTTTTACTAATCAAAATAAGTACCTCACGCAAAACATTATACTAAACTATCATTTTTCATGCAAACGAGCATAAAGAATCTTAGCCACATCTTCAGGAATCACTTCACTAAGCTGTTCTACACTTGCTAGTCGCATCTGCTTCATACTCTTAAAATGCTTCAACAATTCTTTTTTACGCTTAGGACCAATACCACTTACCGTATCTAACACTGATTTTGTCATAGACTTGTCTCTTAACTTTCTATGATATGTAATCGCAAAACGATGTACCTCATCCTGCATACGTGTCAACAAAAAGAATAAACTGGATTTAGAATCAATAGGAATTTCTTTCAAATTTTCATCCATCAAAGCACGCGTCGCATGCTTATCATCCTTAACTAAACCTGCCACTCTTAAATCAAGCTGCAACATATCTATAATTTCTTTTGCGGCTGAAATTTGAGCGGCACCTCCATCCACCAACAATAAATCTGGCATCGGCAAATGCTCTTTCAACAACCTGAAATATCTACGATAAATAACTTCCTTCATACTATCGACATCACTTCTGTAGCCATCCAATTTATAATGACGATACGAATTCTTATCAGGAATTCCATCCTTAAAAACAACCAACCCACTCACATTAAAAGTCCCTTGAATATGCGAGTTATCAAACATTTCTACCGTATGAATATTGGCATCAAATATTTTTGACAACATAGCATTGGCCTTTTTAAGCTCATTATCCTTACGAAAGACCAACTGAAATTTTTGTTCATGCGCCTCTTTCGCATTCTTATACACCATTTCAATCAATTTTTTCTTTTCCCCACGAATTGGAATATGCACATTCGTATTTAAAGCCTCTTTTAAAACATCGACCGGCGTACCTTGTGGCACCAAAATTTCTTTTGGCACTACATTCTTCTCATAATACTGCATGATAAAACTTGTAAAAGCATCCATCTCATCTTCATATAAAGGCGTAATGGACATATTTCTTTCCAATAATTTCCCTTGTCGAATAAAGAATGCCTGAAATGAAATATAGCCGGAATCCACATAATATCCAAACACATCGCGATTGGCCAGGTCTTTAAAATCAATCGTCTGCTTTTCAATCACATGCTCTAATGCCTGAATCGTATTATAGATTTCCTGCGCCTTTTCAAACTGCAAATTTTCACTGGCATCCAACATTTTTGCCTGCAAAGAATCCATCACCTCTTTGGTATCCCCACACAAAAATTTCTTAATTTTTTTACGCGTCTTCTCATTTTCCTTAGGATCAATCTCATGGATACAAGGTCCTAAACACTGATGCATATGATAGTACAAACAAGGACTATCCGGAATATGACGACACTTTCTTACACAAAAGATTTGATTGATCAACCTCACGATTTCATAAGCCGACTGACTACTTGGATACGGCCCAAAATATTCACTCTTTTTACTTTTAATATTACGCGTTGTACGAACCACGAAATTATTTTCCTTTGTGATCTCAATATACGGATACGTCTTATCATCCATAAACATAATATTATATGGAGGTGTATGCTTCTTAATTAAATTGATTTCCAATAATAAAGCCTCTTTTTCACTGCCCGTCACAATAAATTCAAAATCACGAATATGCGAAACTAAACGCGTTGTCTTATTATTATGTGTACCATGAAAATAAGAACGAACACGATTCTTTAATACTTTGGCTTTTCCTACATACAAAATATTCTGATTCTCATCCTTCATGATGTAACAGCCAGGTGCATCCGGAAGTAAAGCCAATTTATCTTGTAAATGCTTAGAAATACTCATTTTATCCCCTACTTTAATATGACTATCGTTGCTCCAAGTCCACCTTCACTAGGACCTGCACTTGTAAATTTAGAAACATTTGGCTGTTTCTTTAAATCCTTCCAAACGGCTGTTCTTAAAGCCCCCGTACCCATACCATGAATAATACGAACTTGTTTTATGTGTTTTACAACAGCCTGATCCAAATATTTATCTAAAGCCGCAATCCCTTCTTCAACACGCATACCAATTAGATTCAACTCTAAAGGAAAGCGACTCGATACACTTTCTACATGCGCTTTATACGTTGTCTTTTTGATTTGTGGTTTATGCATAGGCTCCAACTTAGAAAGCTTGACCTTCATCTTCATTCCATTCGTTAAAACAGTCGCCTCATTTCTTCGAATATCTACAATTTCACCATGCGAATTCAAACCCGTGATCTTTACATAATCCCCCACTTTGAATTCTTTCTTTTCTTCTTCAACATCTTCAACCACATGCTCATTTAAAAGATCTAACTCATGCATCTTTTCAATCTGTTCATGCTGCTTACCCGTCTTCTGTTTACGAAGCACAGTTAAAATTTCTTTAGCCTGTGCCTTTTTCTTTTCAAGCATCTCATTTAACTGTTCTTGATAGGACGCATCCAATTCAGCCTTACGCTTTTCTATTTCTTTTTCTTTTTCATAAGCCTCTTTTTGAACACGATGCGCATCCTCAATCAATGCATTAAAACGCTCTTTTTGTTTCAATACATCATTTTGAAGCTTCTCTAATTTCTCTAATTCTTTTTCCGTCTGCTTTTCATTTTCATTCTTTAAAAAATCAGCTCTTTTTAAAATAGATTCTTCCAAATGATATTCTCGGGCAATATGAAACGCATAACTAGCCCCAGATACACCCGGAATATATTTATAGGTTGGCTTAAGCGTTTCTGGATCAAATTCAACACTCGATACCAAGACATGTTCATTGGCCTTTCCATACGTTTTTACTTGCGAATAGTGCGTTGAAGTAATGATCGTACTCTTTTTTGAAATCAAATACTCCAATATCGCGACCGCAAGACTGGCTCCTTCTAAAGGATCTGTACCATTTCCAATTTCATCCAATAAGATAAAACTATTCTCATCACTCTTTTGACAAATATGAGAAAGCCTAGAAATGTGACTTGAGAAAGTCGATAAATTATTTTCAATGGATTGATGATCTCCAATATCAAAATACATCGATTGATAAAATGGCAAGATGGCCTTATGACATAATACAGGAAATGCCGCATGAGCTAATGCCACAAATAGACCAATCGTCTTTAAAGTTACTGTTTTACCACCCATATTCGGTCCTGAAATCATAAGACAAGCTTGTTGATCGTTTAATTCATATGTGTTACAAACCACTTTCTTTTCATCAATCAACGGATGCTTGGCATGCTCTAAATACAACGAATGATCTCTAGATTGTAAAGAAGGAATACATCCATCATAGCGAATGGCCCATTTTGCCTTTGTGAAAGCCACATCAATGATTGTTAAAGTTTCTAATGCCGAAGTTAATGCGAGTGCATGTTTCTTTACCTGCATAGACAATTCTTTACAGATTCTTTTCTTCTCTTCTTCAATACGAATCACTAAGGATGAAATCTCATTATTATCCGCTACAAAACTCGATGGCTCTACATAATAGGCAAGACCTGAACTGGATTGTCCATGAATCATACCTCCAAAAGCATTTTTATCTTGGGCACGAACTAATACGGCAACACGTCCCGAAACCGTTGTTGTCATATTTTCCATTAATTTTGAACTATTCTTCTTTAAAAACTGTCTCGATTTGGACTGCAAAGCTAAACGCGTATCTACCAAAGCCTTATGCATACTCTTTAATGCAGGTGTCGCATCTTCTTTAACACTCCCCGTTAAATCGATTTTGGAAATGATGGAATCCATCAAACGTGTACATCCATCCATCGATTGAGCTAGATTGGTTAATTCTGTAAGTTCAGAAGAATCCAAACTCAATTTTGCCTGCTTAACGGCCGTTAAAAAATGATAGATTGAAATTAATTCTTTACTTGTTAGTGTCATCTGTTTTTCAGCTTTTGAAACAGGTAAAGAAATGTCATTTGCTCCTGACAAATTCAATAAACCACCTTTTTGTTCAAACTGGATGGCTTCTTTAGCATAATTCAATTGTTCTTGTATTTCTAATTTATTAAATTGAGGCAACGCATTCAAAATCTTTTCTTTGGAACAAGAAAAACTTGAAAATGCGCAAATCTGAGTTAATACACTCGAGAAATCAATAGCCTGGTTTAGTTCATCTCTAAAATTTCGTTTCATAAAATACTCCGTTCCTACCTATTTTAACACAAATTTTATGGTAAACTAAATAAGGTGATTAAAATGGCAACATTGACAAAGAATATGACAAAAGAAGAAATCTTTCAATTAAAAAACCGATTGTCTTCTTTTATTTTAAAAGAAAGTACACCTCCATATACGTATTATCAAATCAAGACAAAAGAGTGTACAATTACAGCTTACACAAGTGGTAAAGTTGTATTTCAGGGAGCTGATCTTTCTTGGTTAGAACCTGCAACGCCTCAAAAAGAAGCACAAGACCAGGCTGGAAGTGATGAAGTAGGTACAGGCGATTATTTTGGTCCTGTTGTAGTGGCTAGCTGTATCGTCACAAAAGAAGCAAGAGAAAAATTATCTCATTTAGGTATACAAGATTCCAAACAAGTGGATGATACCAAAATCAGAAAACTAGCCCCACTCATTAAAGATGTCTGTCCACACAGTATTTTGATTGTGCCCAATTCAAAATATAACGATATGCACGATTCTTGTAATATGGTGGACATGAAATGTCGTTTACACAACCAGGCCTATGTAAATCTAATCCATAAAGGATATACGCTTCCTAAACAGATTGTCATCGATCAATTTGTCCAGGAAAAAAGTTATTATCGTTACCTACAAGGTTTTCCTGAAGTGATTCGCGGCATTACTTTTGAAACAAAGGCCGAAAATAAGTATCTTGCGGTAGCTTGTGCAAGCATTCTTGCTCGCAATGCCTTTTTAGAATCTTGGGATCTTATGGAAGAAAAATATGATTTTAAATTCGAAAAGGGGGCTGGTAGTAAAGTGGATGCTTGTGGCAAAGAATTTGTGAAAAAATTTGGAAAAGAAAAGCTTTACCAAGTGGCAAAGCTTCATTTTAAAAATACTCAAAAAATCGGTATTTAACGCCTTCTTTGATCCTTTTGCGCTATGGAATAATAGCGCTTTTTATCTTCATACATCTTTTGATCGGCTGCTTGTAAAATTTCACTCAAATTTAAACAACGCTCTTTCCATATATACCCTGTCGCAACACTAATTTCTAGTTCTTTCATACGCTTCAACAACATTTCATATTTAGAATAGAATTCCGATTCCAAAACATCTTGTTCGATAACCACAAATTCATCTCCACCAATACGATATGAGTTATCCGCAAAAATTTCTTGTAGTACATAAGAAGCACTAATAATCAAAGTATCTCCTGCAAGATGTCCCATTTTATCATTGATTTCTTTTAATCCATTTAAATCCAAATAAATCACGCCAACAAAATGAAGTTCTTTACACCTATTTTTTTTAAGATATTCATTAAAGTGATTGCGATTTTGTGCATAAGTCAAAGAATCGACATAGCTTAAATTCTGTAAATGTTTCTTTTCTTTTTCACGCGTCATGGCCGTTTCAATAAAGAAACATAAAGATTCTAAAAAGTCTTTTTGGTAGTAGTTTTGTTTAGGGTTGTCTACCGCAAAAACACCTTTAATTTGATGATTATCCACAAATGGTACAAGGATTATACTCTGTATTTTTTGCGAAATAAAACTTGAATAAATGGGACTCGTCTTTGAAATTTCACGAGTTACATCTTCAATATAATATGACTTTTGATTTTCAAAAAATTGATTTACTAAATCCATATGTTCTAAACACAGGTGGACCATATGATCAATATGAATATCATCATGTCTATTTCCATATTCATAGATGCTGTTGGTTTGTTTATTTTCAAAATCTAAATCTAATACATAACATCTTTCAGCTTGATAAAATTCACAAATAGTTTTCAAGATATCATCAATGGCTCCCTTTTGATTTGTATCATTCGATAGTTTACGAACGCATTGAATCAAAGTATGTGATACATTCAAGTCTTTTTCAAATTCATTCGATTTTTTAGAAATGCGTCGAACTTTTGTGATATGGAACCCACAATACAATAAAAGAATCACAACTTCACAAATGACCATGGCCATATAATTCTTTTTCAATGCCAATGCACTCGCAAAGGCTACATCTTCATCCACTATGACAATTAATTCCCAATTATATACTTTAACTGGTTTATAACTTAAATATTTTTTAATGCCATCTTTTTCAAATTTCACGACACCTGATTTTAAAGCATGTATTTGTTTTATAACGTCTTTTTTAGGCGATAATAATTTACAACCATTCGTTGAAAAAGTGTCATAATCTAAAATATCTTGATTATTCATCACAACCTGTCCATCCGTTGTATCAATAATGAGATTTTGTGTCTTTCCATTATATATTTGCGTATAAAACTGTTCATCTAAAGTATCACATTGAATTACACCAACTAAATAGGCAACGACTGATTCATTTTGTTTGATAGGCACATAATAATTCACACTCTTTTTATTTGTGAGTGGATCTGTATGTACTTGATCCATATATTCTGCATCTGCATTCAATGTCAAAAAATCATTCGATTGAATTGGTTGCACATCTTTATGCATTGTATACATCGTATTATTTTGCATCAATAAATCGACGCGTTCAAACAAAGATACATCTTCAAATGTACTTAATCGACTGCTGTATTCTTCATATGTAGGCAAATGATCTTCATTGGAAAAATCTTTTCCAATCAAACACAAATAATTCAAATCATCCTGCATACGATTTTGAATACTTTGAATGATGGCATTACTCGCATTTTCTAATCGGTTGTAACAACTTTCTTCTTCTTGTTTAAAACTAATATTATAGGTTGTAACAGTTAATGCCAATATCAATATCATAACTAAAAGTGTTGGCAACAACTGATTTATTTGTTTTTTCATACGTATTCCTTTTAACATTTCTAACTTTAATTATAAACCTATAAAATGCTAAAGGCAAAAAAAGAAGTAACATAAGCTACTTCTTTAACGATTGTTGATCTTTGTTTCAACCTCAATATCATAAGGAAGTTGAATCAATTTTACACCCGCATCATGAAACATGCGTTTACTCGCAATATTTCCCTCTGTACCATCATACTTGTCACTTTCATATATAACACAAGTAATACCGGCTTGAATAATGGCTTTTGCGCATTCATTACATGGAAATAATGAAACATAAAGTGTACATCCATGTAGATCTTGAATACTATTTAAGATCGCATTCAATTCAGCATGTACCACATAAGGATATTTTGTTTCTAGAAACTGCCCATCTCGAGCCCAAGGAAATTCATCATCTTCACATCCATAAGGAAAACCATTATAGCCTAGTCCAACCACTCTTTTTTGTGGATTGACAATACAAGCTCCTACACGCGTATTTGGATCTTTTGAACGCATAGCACTCAAATGTGCCATACCCATAAAATACTGATCCCAACTCAATACATCTTTACGCATTATTTTTCCCCTTCTCTAAGTTCATTTAATACTTTTTCAAACGTTGGTTCTAATGGTACTTCAAAATGCATCTTTTCATGTGTTGTTGGATGAACAAATTCCAAGGCGCATGCATGCAATAACTGGCCATTGGCTTGGATTGTTTTTCTAGGGCCATATTTTGGATCGCCTGCAATTGGATGTTCAATATATTGCATATGTACACGAATCTGATGAGTTCTTCCCGTTTCCAATTGACATTTAATGTACGCAAACTTACTGAAGTTTTCCAAAACATTAAAATGCGTGATCGCATCCTTTGAGTTGTTTGCGGTAACCGCCATTTTCTGTCGATCCTTTTCATCACGACCAATTGGCGCATGAATCGTACCATATTCATGTGTAAACGGTTTATGTACAATGGCTACATATTCTCGATGACATGTCTTATCTTGAAGTTGTTGACTCAATGCCTCATGTGCCACATCATTTTTGGCAACCACAAGTAAGCCAGACGTATCTTTATCAATACGGTGTACAATGCCTGGTCGCATCACACCATTTATACCACTTAAATCTTTACAATGATACAATAAGGCATTGACTAACGTGCCCGAATAATGTCCTGGAGCTGGATGCACTACCATACCTTTTGGTTTATTGATCACAATAATATCATGATCTTCATATACAATATCTAAATCAATAGGTTCGGGTAATACTTGAGTTGAATCAAGTTCAGGAATTGAAACTTCAATTTCGTCATTTACACAAACTTTATAACTTGCCTTCATCACCTTTTGATTGACCAAGACATTTCCTTCATCCAATAAATCTTTAATTCTCTTACGCGAAAAATCTAACTTTTCAGCTAATACTTTATCTAAACGATCCAATTTTGTATCTTCATCTATTTTTAGGATTCTTGTTTCCATTTCGCTTGCTCCTTCTTATCGTCTATAAACATACTGATTAATATTAATGCAATTCCTACGGTTATGCAAATGTCCGCCACATTAAATACGGGAAATGGATAACCAAAAATATAGAAACTAAAAAAGTCTCTAACATATCCTAGGCTCATACGATCAATAAAGTTACCAATAGCTCCTGAGAAAACTAAAGATAAACAAATTTGATAGCGTGAATCATTCGTTTTAAAAAACATATATACCATCGCAACTAGGGCAATTAGAGTTAGTGCTGCAAAAAAGCCCATTCCAGCTTGTGCAAACATACTAAATCCAGCTCCAGTATTTTGAACATATGTCAAGTAAAAGAAATGATTGATCATTTCCACGGTTTCATTTAATTTGATCGACTTCACAATAGCCCATTTCGTCCATTGATCTAGTCCTAAAGTGACAAATACTATTAATAAGGATGCCACTACTGTTTTTCCTTGTTTCATCTTATATCCCCTTTTAAAACGATTTGTTTCTTCTATGTAAAAATAACATTTTGAAAAATAACCATACACTCATGCCAAGCGCAAAGATATATCCAAAAAAGCCAAGTGCAGGTATACCCATAATGGTCGGTTTCATTTTTGTTGTACAAATCAAGCTTGAACCTACAACCAAGGCTGCAATCAACACACATACAATCAAACGATTCACCATCTGATCAATTTTGGCAAGTGGAGCTTGAGAACCCATTAAATTTAAGTTTACCTTGATTTGTCCTCTTTGAACCATCTTTAGTACATCACTAGCCTGTACAGGAATATCGATTGAATGTGAAAGTGCATCTACACTTCGCTTAAATCCCGACTTCATTTCTTTTTGCCAATCAATCTGCGTCAAACTTGACTTATGACTCATTGCTATCTTCATTGTATTCATATTCGGATCTAAAGCCGTTAATGTTCCTTCAATTGTCATCATCGAACGAGCTAGCATACTTATGCCTTTTGGCAAAGAAATCGAATAAACATGACATATTGAAAACATGTCTTGAACAAGTTTTGCGACGTCAATTTCAGCATAAGGAACACTCAAATATTGATTCACAAATTTATCCATGTCGTTACAAAATGCAGAATAATCAATTTTTTTCTTACAATCTCCAATCATTAAAATGCAATCGACTAATTTCTGTGTATCCTTTAGTGCGATGGCACGAACCGCCGATTTCATCGTTTCCCTTTCATTCGCATCTAAGATTCCCATCATACCAAAATCAATCCATACGATTTGATTATCGCGAATTCTTAAATTTCCTGAATGCGGATCCGCATGAAAGAAACCATTCTCAATGATTTGTGAAATATAATTAAATGCCAATTTATCGGCAATTTCACTACGATCATAGCCTAGTTCATCCAATTTTTTTGAATCTGTAATTTCTATACCATCCACATATTCCATCACTAGAATATTTTTTCGTGTATATTCATCATAAATTTTAGGTGCGTCAATAAATTTACAATCCTTATATTCATTTTTAAATCGTTTCGCAAACTGTGCTTCAATCGTAAAATCCATTTCTTGTTTAGCCGTGTACCAAAATTCATCGATAACCATATCTAAATCGACGACACTTGAAACAATATCGGATAGATTTAATATTTTTACAGCTTTTCTTAATAATGCGACATCACGTTCCATCCACTCATAAATTTTTGGCCGTTGAATCTTTAAAACAACTCTTTCTTTTGTCTTTAGAGTTGCTGCATGTACTTGCGCAATCGATGCCGATCCTAAACATATTTCATCAATACTCTCAAATTCTTCATGAAACAAATCACCATATGTATCTTGAATAATTTGTTCAACCATCGAAAAAGGCATCGGTGTTACATGAGAGCGAAGCTTCATCAATTCTTTACAATAACGCTGTGAAAACAGATCTTGTCTTGTTGACATGATTTGGCCAATTTTGACAAATGTTGGCCCTAAATCTTCTAAAATCATACGAAATTTTACTGGATCCATTCCCTTTTGAAGGTGATGTTTTCTAAGTATGGATACAATCTGGGCAAATCTAGCACTTGTTGACATCGTTTTTGTATCACTCATTTTTTCACATCCTGTCTTCTATGTAAAGGTGTATTGGTCACTTTACTCTTTTTTAATACCTTACGTGTATTGAATTTCTTCTTATCTTCCACAAGAATCATTTTCAACAAACGACTCCAATCTTTATTATTTTTCATAACAGTATTTTAACATACTTGTTAAAAATCAAAAAGAAACAGTATTCACTGTTCCTTAATAGTAATCATCGACCAATGTAATTTTATCTTTTAAAGCCTTACCATAGCGAATACTTATATGAATTTCATTATTTTTCGCGTAATATTCATCATAGGATTTTGTTCGAAACGTGTTAAATAATGTTTGTAAATCCTTTGACATCTCATAATCATCCATCTGCAAATCCAATTGATCTTCATCCTGTACAATATGAAGCATTTTAGGATATGTGATTACTAACACATCATCTTGTAACTTATCATCTTCGATCATTTCATCCACAACGACACGCACATCACCTACAGAACTTAAATACGTCTTTGTATATAAGCGAGCGCTATTTGGCATTGAAGTTGTCATTGTCTGTGTTTCTTGAGATAAATCCATTTGATGGGGACGAATTTGACTGAATTCATATACAAAGGTTCCAACACCAAACACAAATAATAAGATTGAAGCAACAAGTAATACACCTAATTTACGCATTTGTATCCACCTTCTTTGGCCATGCTCGAAATAACATCAATAAAATAGTCAAACTTCCTAGTACAAAGGCAATATCTATACAATAGAGTCCTAAACTGGTTGTGGCATACATCACACTTACATAAATCATCACAACAAAACCGATACCACTGCCAATCAATATGCATGAAACTGGAATCATTGCGAAAACGAGTATCACCTTTAATATATCCGATTCAACATGATGCACTTTTCTTTCATGATATAATGGGCGATCTGGTGTTGGAGGCAAATCATTCGATTTAATATTATCATTCCACGTTTCCTTAATATCATCCATCACACCTACATGATTTGCATGTAAACGATAGCGTTCTACTCTTTTGGCCATGACTTTCACAAAGAAATAAATCGCAATACATACATATAGAAGGCGACATAAACTTAACATAAAGTCTGTAATCGCATAGAATCCTGCAAAGAAAGAGAAAATCATAGACAACACAATTCGACATAATAGATCTACCACAATCAGTTTTCCAATCCACAAAATCAATACAAGTACAAATGCATCGAATATGATGTGGAAGATTTCATTCATCGAAAAATTTCCTAGTTTAGAAAACATTCCCTCCAACTTCGCATATACCTTATCAATTGTTTTGTCTGCTTTACTTGATAATGGATCCATCGAATCTGTATTGATTTTATAGGCAGACAAAATCTCTTTAGCCAATTCATCCACATCTCCAAAGCCGGCTACTGCCTCTTCTTCGGATACGCCACTTGCAATCTTGTCATCAATATAGGTTCCATATTCTAGGATAATATCTTCTTTTTCTTTATCATTGATCAATGATAATTTTTGATTCAAAAGATCTAAAAATTCACTTTTTAACATTTTATTTTACTCCCTTCAAATATGTATTTACACTCTCTGAAAAATTGGTCCATTCTTCTAATAAAGCCTCATATCTTGCAAGTCCTAGACTCGTGATATGATAATACTTTCTTGGAGGGCCTTCTGTTGATTCTTTTAAATAAGATTCTAATAAATGATCATTCGATAAACGCTTCAGTAAAGGATAAATCGTTCCTTCATTCACTTGAATCACTTCATTAATTCTAGATACAAGTTGATATCCATATAGATCATCGGCCACAATCGCCTTTAATACAATCAATTCTAAGACGCCCTTTTTAAATTGAGTATTCATGCGCCACACCCTTACTCTTTCCTATCAAAGATGGTTGAAACACATCCACATACATCTTTTCTAAAGGATTTAATGATAAACCTTTGCTGGATTGAATATATTTAAAATCTTGATTCACAAGCTTATTTTTATATTTTAATTTCAGTTCATAAGCTTCATTATATTCAACAGCACCTACACCTATCACTTGAACGCACATAAATAATTTAGAAGCTTTAGTCAATCCCATTATCTTTCCATTGCGAATCCATCCACAAAAATATACAGGAATATTCTGAAAGGAATAACCTGAAATATGATCGATGGAAATAACTGGAAGATTGTATTTTTTTCCTAAACATTGTGCTAATTCTTTTGTAGCTCCATGTTTAGAGCAATATATAACAGCTCTTGGTTGCATATTATCACCTCTTCACTATTATGATATACACACTACCTTGGATTGTCAAGTACTGTGTAATATGTATTTAATTTAGATGAATTTAACATTCAATATTCACTTTATTTTAAAATATCCGTCTGTTAAATATTGTAGTAGAATATAAGTGATAAATTTCTTTTATATAAAGTTTTAAAGCAAACATCACAATGAACGCAACACTTTATATTTATTCAATAATATAAATATATCGCATAGCTTATAAGATGTTTATATTGAATCTAATCGTACAATAATAGGTGTAAATATATTCAATTAATTTAACAAATTAATCATTGACACCCAATTACGGTTTTGCTAAGATAGGTATACCTTAACGGATATGTTAAGTAATCAGTTAACTCGGTCTTAGTCGGAACCCCCAGTATAAGGGATTAGGTTGTGACTAAGGCCTTTTTTCATTTGGAAAGGATATAAAAAATGAATCATAACGATGGAATTAAAACAGCTATTCTTGTTGATGGTGGTTTTTACAGAAGAAGAGCTTATGCATGTCTAGGTGACTTAACCCCAAAAGAAAGAGCTGATGAATTAGATGTATATTGTAGAAGACATTTAACTGAACGTATCAATGGAGAAAAAGTAAATCATTCACTATATAGAATATTCTATTACGACTGTGAACCTGTGGATAAAACAATATATAATCCATTTACGAAATCAAATGTAAATTTAGGTAAGTCTCCAACTTATGAATGGACAAATGCCTTCTTTGAAGAACTAAAGAAAAAACGTAAATTTGCGATTCGATTAGGACAACTTGCTGTTCAACAAGCAAACTATAATCTTTCCCAAAAAGCTTTTAAAAAGTTGTGTAACGGTACTCTTAATTTTTCTGATTTATCTGAATCAGATATAATCCTAAATATTGACCAAAAAGGAGTTGATATGAAGATTGGTTTAGATATTGCTTCCCTTTCATATAAACATCAAGTTGACCAAATAATATTAATTTCTGGTGATAGCGATTTCGTCTCAGCTTCAAAACTTGCTAGACGTGAAGGGATTGACTTTATTTTAGATCCGCTTGGTGCGACTATTAAACCTGCATTATTTGAACATATAGATGGTTTAAGAAGTTGTGATAAGAATTTTTATAATTCAGCTTCGTCGAAAAAAAATAAAGTGGATATATCAAAAACCAATAAACAAATATGATTCCATTTTGAAAATTAGAGTTTCAGATGAAATTATGACAATACTTGATAATAAATTAATAGAATTATTTGCAAAGTAAATCTTTTGGCTTTAAATTTACAAGACGGTAATATACTAGTGAACAATGGCCTTTGCGCCATATAGAAAGTCACTGATTTATTTCAGTGGCTTTTCTTTTATACTTTTGCATAAATGGATCATAAAAGAATGAATGGAGATAAATAGGATGAAAAAACAAAATAACAATTGATAATCACCTAGATCCAATCAAAAGAATCAAAGCTCCTGATAGTGTTATGGATAAAATCGATAAAGGTATTATAGAGGCTTTCACACAAGTTAAGAAAAGCAATAAAATTGACAATCCAGTACTTTTCAATTAAAAGATAACTGAATTATGGCCTTGCGCCGTTTAGATTCACATTATGGCCCTAGCGCCGATTCATTGAAAGCTACTGAGTTAATCTTGGTAGCTTTTTTAATGCAACACAAATGGAATACGAAAGAGTTAAGAAGGATAATAAGTAATTTTGGTATGATTATATAAAGGAGGGATAAGATGACTGAACAAGAAATAAGTAATAAATGTAAATCTTTGGATGCTAGTAACGATACTTTTAAAAACATCATTAAGGATTGTAAAAATCCTAAATTCAATAATTTAGATAGTTGGCAACATTTCCAAGCAGCAGCTTTCAAAAGAGAAAATAATCCTAGTAGAAAAAACAGATTCATTAAATATAAACGTGGAACCATTGTTATGGTAAACTTTGGCACATCTATAGGGAATGAACTGAGTGGAAATCATTTCGCTGTAGTACTAAATAAAAAAGACTCTCCTAATTCTGGAAAAATAACCGTACTGCCATTAACCTCTAAAGCCAATAAATCTAATATCAATCTGGGGAATGAACTAATTCAAAATGTATTTAGTGACGTTTTGAAAAGTATGCAAGATCTTGTTGCTTTTTCTGCAATAATAGAAGATTTATTAATGGATGAAAACGGAACTTTTAAATATCATGAAGGGCAATCGGTCACGTTTCACGATTCTTTGATTGAACATTATTGTATGATAATCAAACCGAAGAAGGCTGCTTCTGATGATATAATTCATTATACGACTAACGAAATTGCAGATGTTATCAACAAAGCCTTGAATATGTTCCAAAATATAACTAATTTCTACAACGGAAAAGCCAAAGATTCATATGCAAAGATTTTATCTATAACAACAATTAGTAAATATAGAATTAAG